>Ga0105239_10000007_pt1 | contig 385297 bp, 333 predicted proteins | sample KBSC44metaG_FD_92761 | JGI IMG/M metagenome (GOLD analysis project Ga0105239, IMG submission 92761) | Corn rhizosphere microbial communities from Kellogg Biological Station, Michigan, USA - KBS C4-4 metaG | ecosystem: Host-associated > Plants > Roots > Rhizosphere > Soil | place: Michigan...
TACCGGAAATGAATCATATAAAGTCCATAATCCTAACCTGCATTTTTGCCGGGCTTATCGTTTCTGTTGTTAGTGCCCAGCCTAAGAGCATACCGCAAAAGGTAGAAGCTTTACTAAAAAGGATGACGCTTGCTGAAAAAATCGGTCAGCTAAATCAATACAATGGGGATTGGGCTGCTACCGGGCCGGTAACCACGGATGTTGGCAATAAGTTAGATGCAATAAAACGCGGGGAAGTAGGTTCAATACTCAACATAACAGGTGTTCAACACACCCGGGTGTTCCAGGAAGCGGCTATGAAATCGCGGCTTAAAATACCGTTGCTGTTTGGGCAGGATGTTATTCATGGCTATAGTGTTACTTTTCCGATACCATTGGCCGAAGCTGCCAGTTGGGATATGGATGCCATTGAAAAATCGGCCCGGATTGCAGCCACAGAAGCCGCCGCAGGCGGCGTGCACTGGACCTTTGCGCCAATGGTAGATATTGCCCGCGACCCGCGCTGGGGCCGCGTTATGGAAGGTGCAGGCGAAGACCCTTATCTCGGCTCACTGATAGCAACTGCGCGTGTAAAAGGTTTCCAGGGAAACGGGCTTGGAAATTTGGATGCCGTAATGGCTTGCGCCAAGCACTTCACCGCCTACGGCGCGGCAATCGGTGGGCGCGATTATAACAGCGTCGATATGAGTCTGCGGACACTTTGGGAGGTTTATCTGCCGCCGTTTAAAGCTGCGCTTGATGCGGGTGTTGGCACATTCATGAATTCGTTTAACGATTTAAACGGAACGCCGGCATCGGCCAATCGTTATTTACAGCGGGATATTCTAAAAAATAAGTGGGGCTTCAAAGGTTTTGTTGTAAGTGATTGGGGGTCTATCGGCGAAATGATAAACCATGGTTATGTAAAGGATAACTATGAAGCTGCCGAAGCCGCCATTAACGCGGGCAACGATATGGATATGGAAAGCCGCAGCTATATCAACAACCTGGCAAAGCTGGTGGCTGATAAAAAGGTATCGGTAAAAACAATTGACGAAGCTGTAAGACGAATCCTTACCAAAAAATATGAGATGGGCCTGTTTAGCGACCCTTACCGTTTCAGCGACGAAGAACGTGAAAAACGTGTGCTGAACAAGCCTGAATTTACAGTAGCCGCCAGGGATGCCGCCCGCAAAAGCATCGTATTGTTGAAAAACGACAAGCAGCTATTACCGCTATCTAAAAGCACCGGGTCAATCGCCTTAATAGGCCCGATGGTGAAATTAAAGAAAGAGAATAAAGGTTTCTGGTCGCTGGATATTGGTGACGAAAACCAGGTGGTGTCACTTTATGAAGGGATGCAGCAACAGGCCGGAAATACCAAATTGCTTTATGCACCGGGCTGCGATATTACGGACACCAGCAAAGCTGGCTTTAGCGATGCGGTTAAAACTGCCATGCGGGCCGACGTGGTGGTGCTGGCTATGGGTGAGCGCTTTGATATGACCGGCGAGGCCAAAAGCCGCTCGAATATTCATTTGCCTGGTGTGCAGGAAGAATTGATAAAAGCGATTGTAGCGACCGGTAAGCCGGTAGTAGTATTGCTTTATGCCGGCCGGCCGATGGTATTTGACTGGACTGCCGACCATGCGCCGGCAATTTTATATACCTGGTGGCTGGGCAACCAGGCCGGTAACGCTATTGCCGATATACTTTACGGAAATTATAACCCATCGGCAAAATTGCCTATAACCTTCCCGCGCACCGAAGGACAAATTCCAATTTATTATAACCATTACAATACCGGCCGCCCCGCACATGCCGATAATGATGTAAATTATACATCTGCCTATATCGATTTGCTGAATAGCCCCAAATTTGCTTTCGGACATGGACTAAGCTATACTACATTTAAATATGATAATATGAAGTTAAGCAAAGCTTCAATGCAGAAAGCCGGTAGCATAATAGTCTCGTTTGATATTGAAAATACCGGCAAATACCCGGGTGAAGAAGTTACCCAACTTTATCTTCGCGATTTGGTAGCGCAGCCCGTAAGGCCGACAAAGGAACTGAAAGACTTTAAAAAGCTAATGCTGCAGCCCGGCGAAAAAAAGACTATTAACTTTATCATCAGCAAAGAAAAGCTGGCCTTTTATGATGATAAACTGGAACGCATAACCCAGCCCGGCGATTTTATGCTGATGATTGGCAGCGCTTCCGATGATATCCGACTACAGGAAAAATTTACTTTACTCGACTAAAGCTTTCTATCTTAAATGAAATTATTCATTCACAAAAATTACGGCGAAATGTGCCGCGCTACTGCGGATGTTATTGTAAAACAAATAAAACAAAAGCCTGATTCTCTGATTTGTCTGACTTCAGGCGATACCCCTGCAGGTGCTTACCATTTACTGGTGCAGTACGCTAAAGAAGGTAAAGTTGATTTTAGCCAAACCTGGTTTGTGGGGCTGGATGAATGGGTGGGCATGGATAAAAATGATGCAGGCAGCTGCACCAATTTTTTGTATGAAACATTTTTCACCCCTGCGAATATCGATCCATCGCGCATGATGGTTTTCGACGCAAAAGCTGCTGATTTGGATGCATCATGCACTGCGATGAATAATTTTATTAAGGAACATGCCCCGCTGAATATAATGCTGGTTGGTGTCGGCATGAATGGACACATTGGCCTGAATGAGCCAGGCGCGGACTTTAACTCTTATGCCCATCACTCTCCGCTCGACCCGATAACGGTTGAAGTTGGTCAGAAATACTTCCAGGGTGAAACTAAATTAACAGAAGGTATTAGTCTCGGCCTGAAACATCTGCAAGAGGCCGGCATTCCTATGCTGTTAGCCTCGGGCATCAAAAAAGCTGAGATCGTAGCCAAAGCCCTGCAAGGCGAAGTAACCAACCGGGTTCCTGCATCTATTTTTCAAACATTACCCCACGGATATGTTATGCTGGATGAGGATGCAGCGACGAAATTAGGTTAAAGCGAATCGCGAAAGTCGATAAAAATTTGCTATTTATTTGATTATCAAATATTTGTAAGTGTGTAAAAACGAAATTATCTGATAGTCAGTGTGTTGTGTAGTGTTCAGGGTGTTCGGCGCGCAAAAACTGAACACCTGGAACGCTGTGTACACAACTAATTTCGCCACCCCGGCATCCTAGAATACTGTAAATTCTGCGAATCCAGTTTAATCTTGGTCTCGTTTACCATAATATTGTAACAATCCCTATTACAAGCAACAATTATAGTACAAGGGTGTTAAACTTGTATCAGCCGAAACATTAAAGCATTTCAACAATGAGAACAGAAGAATTAATTGCAACAGCTACCGCTCTTATGGCAGGTGACAAGGGCTTATTGGCCATGGACGAAAGCACCGCCACCTGTAACAAACGTTTTGAAGAAGCGGGCATCCCGCAAACAATTGAATACCGCCGCGCCTACCGGGAGCTTATTGTAACCACCCCAAACCTTGGCAAGTGTTTAAGCGGGGCCATTTTGTTTGATGAAACGATTTACCAGGCTACTGAAGAGGGAGTGTTATTTATCGATATTTTAAAGAAAGCGGGTATTATTCCGGGGATAAAGGTGGATGAAAGCACAGTGGATATGGCCAACTTTCCCGGCGAAAAAATTACCGAAGGAATTGACGGACTGCGCCAGCGGCTGGTGAAATATTACGAGTTGGGCGCTCGTTTTGCTAAATGGCGTGCTGTAATTACCATCGGCGAAAATACACCGACAAAAGGTAACATCGAAGCCAATATGCACTTGCTGGCCCGCTACGCTGCCTTATGCCAGGAAAATAACATTGTGCCCATTGTAGAACCCGAGGTAATAATGGATGGCGACCACAGCCTGAAAAAATGCGCAAAGGTTACAGCTAAAGTACTTGAGACATTATTTAAGCAATTGGAAAAGCAGCGGGTAAACCTGCAGGCTACTATTCTTAAACCAAATATGGTACTGCCAGGCACGCGGAATGCCAAACCGGTGAGTGTAGAGAAAGCAGCGAAAGCTACTGTTGAAGTATTGATGAAAAATGTACCGGCAACCTTAGCAGGCATTGCATTTTTATCAGGGGGGCAATCACCTGAAGAAGCTAGTGCGCATTTAAATGAGATGCATGTAAAATATAAGGGCAAGCTGCCATGGCCGCTAACGTTCTCGTTTGCCCGTGCCATACAACAGCCTGCTATGGATATTTGGCGGGGTGACGATAAAAATGTAAAAGCCGCACAAAAGCTCCTGTACCAACGTGCCAGCCTGGATAATGCTGCCAGGAGGGGAGAATATAAGCCGGAGATGGAGAGTGGTTCATAGTTGACAGTTCATGGTTCATGGAAGAAAAGAACCGGAAAACAGGAATCAAAAGCAAGAATTTTGCCAGCGCTAAGTGCAGCTGCTATGAACTATGAACCATGAACTATGAACTAAGAACATGAACCAAAAGAAACTCGTCGTTTTCGATCTTGATGGCACGCTCGCAGAAAGCAAGGCGGCTATTGATAAAGAAATGGCCGAACGGCTGGCTGCGCTGCTTACTGTTGCGAAGGTCGGCATTATATCCGGTGGCGACTGGCCGCAGTTTGAGAAACAGGTGCTGGGGCATCTGCCAAAGGATGCAAAGCTTAAAAGCTTGTCTATCCTGCCTACCTGCGGTACTAAGTTTTATCAATATAAAAAGGGCTGGAAGCTGCTGTATGCCGAGAATTTTACCGATGTACAAAAAAAGAAAATAATCGACTCGCTAAACGAGGCTGTGGAAGCATCCGGTTATAAGGCGAAAAAGACTTGGGGTGAAAGTATTGAAGACCGGGGCAGCCAGGTTACTTACTCTGCGCTTGGACAGGCAGCACCGCTCGACGAAAAGAAAAAGTACGACCCCGACTTTAAAAAGCGCGAAAAAATTAAAGCACACCTGGATAAGCTGATACCGGAGTTCGCCGTAAACCTGGGCGGCGCAACCTCTGTAGATGTCACCAAAAAAGGCATCGACAAAAAATATGGCATGCATAAACTGCACCAGGTGCTGGGCATAAAAATAAGCGAGATGATTTTTATTGGAGATGCGATATTTCCGGGTGGGAATGACTATCCTGCTAAGGAATCGGGCGCATTTTCGGTTTGCACTAAAGATGCCAACGAAACAAAAAAGATTATAGAGGGTATTATAGGCTGCCTGGATGCAAAAGGCCAATTCAAAAAAGGGTTTTAATAAATATTATGGTTGAAGTAAAAAAGGAAGGCATAATATTAAAATGCTCTGACCTTGATTTTGAGAACGAAGGCGTATTAAACCCGGCAGTGATGCAGGTAGGCGAAAAAATACATCTTTTTTATCGCGCAGTGCAAAAAGGGAATCAATCAAGCATTGGATATTGCAGGCTGAACGGACCGCTGACTTTGGAGCAGAAAAATGATGCACCTTTTTTAACTCCTGAATTTGAATACGAACAGCACGGGATGGAAGACCCGCGCATCGTACAGATAGATGGGCTTTATTATTTAAGCTATGTTGCGTTTGACGGCGCAAATGCGCTTGGCGCACTAGCCACTTCTGCCGACCTCGTAAATTTTGAAAGGAAAGGGATAATAGTTCCCCAAATTAGCTACGCAGATTTTGACAGGCTCACCAAACATAAGCCCCCTTTAAACGAAAAATATCTTCGTTATAACCGCGGCGCAAATATTTTGGCCGACAAGGATTTTGTTTTCTTTCCGCGAAGAATTAACGGAAAGCTTACTTTTTTACACCGCCTAAAACCCGATATTCAGATAACATCCGTAGACAGTTTAACGGAACTAAACAACATATTTTGGGAAGATTACTTTCTTCATTTTGAGGATCATATTATGCTTGAACCCAAATATCCGCATGAAGTAAGCTATGTAGGAGCGGGCTGCCCGCCAATAGAAACGAAACATGGCTGGCTGTTGATTTATCATGGCGTTAAGGATATGGTTAAAGGCTATGAATACTCCTGTTGTGTGGCGCTGCTTGATTTGGACGACCCCCGAAAAGAAATTTCACGCTTGCCCTATCCTTTATTTAAACCGGAGTTGTTCTATGAATTAAAAGGTGATGTAGATGATGTTTGCTTCCCAACCGGCACTGCACAGTTTGGCGACACCTTATATATTTATTATGGCGCAGCCGATGAATTAATCGCCTGCGCCAGTGTGAGCCTGCCTGCCCTTTTAGATGAGTTGATGTCGCTGGCAAAAGATTAAATCAGCACAGCCCCGCCATCAATCACAATGTTTTGTCCGGTTGCAAAACTTTGTTTCATTAAATAAACGAATGCCAATGCAACATCTTCCGCTTCGCCAACGCGCTTTAATAATAAACTATCAGATTGCGATTTAAAAAGACCCTCGCGATCTGCTTCGGTCATACCGCCCCATAGGTTTGTTTTTATTACGCCAGGTACAACTGAGTTAACGCGTATTGGCGCAAGCTCCACGGCCATCGCCCTTACAAAGCCTTCCATTGCCCCGCAAATGCTTGATGCGACAGACCAGCCAGCGCCCGGACGTAAACTTGCTGTGCCGCTGATTAATGATATGGCGCCGCCTTTATTAATATGAGGTGCGCCGTATTTTACCGCTGCAAAGGCACCCCAGTAACGGACGTTAAAAAATGAACGCGCATCGTCGATATCGGTTTCGTTGATGGTATGCAGGGTAAGGTTTTCGCCGGCGGTATAAACCAGGTGGTCGAACTTGCCCGCACTTTCAAAAAACTGTTTGATATTTTCTTCTTTGCTTAAATCGACAGCAAAGCCCGTGGCACTAGCGGGAAGTTCTTCTAAAGCATTATCTATCCTGCTTTTGTTGCCTGATACGATAACAACATTCGCGCCCTCTGCTGCCGCGAATTTAGCGGTAGCAAGCCCAAGGCCTGAGCTCCCGCCTAATATAATTACCCTCTTATCCTTTAACGATTGATTGATTTTAATTGAAGTATCCATTTGTCTTATTTTTTATAAGACAAAAGTGTGGGGATTAAAACGGGGTGCGTTTACCAAATGGTAAAAACGACCATGATTCACTTGATTTTAGGATTAAAGGATGCCTGGCGCTTGCAAATCAAAATCAGAAAATCCTTTAATCGGGTAAATCAAGGTTCAGACATTATCTCCAGCACATGCTCCCAATCATTAGCCCTTTGATGGTGATTATGATTAACATTATGAAAAGCGTGAAACATAATGGTCGTCCCCTTAAAATAATCTAAGTTTTTAATATGATCATCAATCATATAATCTGTGCCGATGATTGATTTATCGCCGCAGAAAACAATATGTCGCCAATCTATAAATGGGAAATGCTCATCGAGCCATTCGCGTTTTTCGGGCAGGCATTGCGGAAATTCCATCGCTGCCGAAACAATGTACACCTCATAATTTTCCATTAACTTTTTTACGGACTCAACAGCGTCTTTCATTAAAGGCAGCGTGCGGAAAAACCCCGGTGTAAAAGCGTACCTGCGGGCGGCAGTTTTATCAGGCAGCATCTCGTTTTCTTCAAAACCGCGGATAGACTCACGGGTAACGCGTACGCCGGATTCCCGTTCATACCAGTCAATGAAATGCGTTTCGGTATCGGCAATCACGCCGTCCATATCGATGGCTATAGATTTTTTCATGGCTAAATGTAAAAAACATTAATTAATCATAGTGTAAATTTTACACTTCTTTCGCCATTAACTCTAAAACTTCGTCCCAGTTGTTTGCCCGCTGGTGATGGGTGTGGTTTACGTTATGAAACGCATTAAACATAATGGTTTTACCTTTAAAATGGTCGAGGTTTTTGATATGGTCGTCAATCATATAGTCGGTACCGATGATACTTTTATCACCGCAAAAAATAATATTACGCCAGCTGATAAACGGGAAATGTTCACCAAGCCACTCCAGTTTTTGCGATAGGCTGTGCGGATATTGCATTGCTGCCGAAACGATATAAACGTCAAAACTTTCCATGAGCTTTTTAACCGCATCAACCGCCCCCTCCATCACCGGCGTCGACCTGAAATAACCGGGAATAGCCGAAAGTTTACCGTAAGCGTCCTTTTCGGGCACTACGTTCTCTTCGCTGCGGCCGGATAATTCATCCGGGTGGATTTTAATGCCGTAGTGCTTTTCGTAATAAGTTAGTAGTTGAACCACTTCGTCAGCGATAACGCCGTCCATATCAATAGCAATAGATTTCCTCATAATTTTTGATACATAATATAAGCATTGGTAAGTCCGTTGTGCTGGTGATTAAAGGCATCAGGTATTTCGCCTATTATACTAAAGCCGATACTTTGCCAAAGCTTAACTGCCCGGTGGTTACTTTTGATGACGATGTTGAACTGCATGGCGTGGTAACCTACTTGCCTGGCTTCAATTAACGAATGATCACCCATAGCCCGGCCGATACCCTTGCCGGCATAAACCGGCGAAACCATATATGAGCCATTGGCAATGTGAGACCCAAGGTCCATTTGATTATCGCTGATTACATAGGTTCCTGCTATTTTGCCGTCATACAAAGCCACATAGGTATGCTTGTTGGGTGCGCACCAAATTCCAAGCATTTTTTCTTTTGATGATGAAGGAGCAAAAATATAGGTGTCTCCTCCTTGCAATACCTGGTGGATGATTTCCCAAATTTCATCCTGGTCATCGGTGGTTGCTTTTCTTATTTCTATCATGCTAATGAATGTTTTTTCTGATGCGGCTCAACGATTGTTGTGTAATACCCAGCCATGACGCGATATGCTTTAAAGGCACACGATATGCGATATCCGGGTTCTGCGACTTAAATAATTTATACTGCTGCTCAGCATCCAACCCGAGATAGGCATTCCGGATATTAACCTTTTCAATCAGGTGTTCCTGGTTTATTTTATCGATTATTGTTTTTAGATAGGGTAGCCGTTCATATAGTACCACTAGTTTGCTTTTGCTGATGGCTAATATTTCGGCATCGCAACAAGCCTGTATAGCCGCTGAGGTAGGGGTTTCCTCGTTAAAACTTTGCAGTATCAGGCAAAATTTATTTTCATTGTAAAAAAAATGGGTAAGCTCAGCGCCACTTTCATTGTGCGACATAATGCGGATAACACCATCGCACACAAAGAACATTTCCCGGCAAATACGACCGTCGCCTTCGAATAAATATTCGCTTTCCTTAAAATGCTTTAACTCAAAATAGGTAGTAATAATTTGTTCATCTTCGGACGAAATGTGTCTTAGCTGTTTGAGATAGGCGATGAGCGGGTTCATGGGGCAAATATCTGTAAAACTAAAATTAAATCTATCGCTTCCTGACATTCCCTCCACAATTAAATGACAATCAAATGAACACACCTAACAATTTATCACTGTACATTTGCTTAACGGTGTTAAATGATTTAATGCCGTAACAAAATGGCAAGTAAAGATAGAATACTACGACTGAAGGAAGAGACCCGATGTAACATACTGGAGGCCGCCTTACAGATTGTTAAGGAAGAGGGATGGCAAGCCTTAAGCATGCGCAAAATTGCCGATGTGATTGAATATACTGCTCCCATCATATACGAATATTTTAATAATAAGGACGCGATATTACTGGAGCTTAACCGTCAGGGATATTTAAAACTATCAAGAGAACTGGTAGAAGCCCGCGACAGGCACCGCTTACCGGCAAAACAGCTGGAAGATATGTGGCTGACTTACTGGAACTTCGCTTTTGCAAATAAGGAGCTTTACCAGGGAATGTTCGGTGTGGCTACAAGCTGCAGTTGCGAGATGGTAAATAATCTGGCAGAGGCAGCAAAGCCTTACGAATTGTTTAGCGCGGTAATAGGTGAGCTGATGAATATAGATGACCTTGAAGGCGATGTAATATGTACTAAGTATTACACTTTTTGGTCGGTGGTGCATGGGTTGGTATCTATTAACCTGTTGAGTCGCGGGTGGTCGGACGAGATTAACCGCCAGGTGCTGAAAGATGCTATCGGTGGTATAATCAGGACAATGACCACTTAAAAAATTTCAACTTTCTCAAACACTGTTAAATTATCTAACAGTGTTAACTAAATATTAATTTATCATTAACAATTAAAACAACAAGCTATGGAAGCAACTACTCAAACCCGCACCTCAATACTTAACACTGTTAAACAGTTTAACGATGTTACAACATCTATTTCAATTCCAAACAGCTCATGTTGCAGGTGATAATTAAAGAAATCAACACACTATATAATGCATCAACACGACAATAATAAAATAATCATGAAAAATTTAATCTTAGCGATACTCGCAATAACACTATACAGCTGCTCGACGAAGCCGCAAACAGCTGGCGCGCCGCCGGCCCCCTCATTGCCGGTAGCTGTAATTGCCACAGGCAATGACACCACTTACCAGGAATATCCTGCATCGGTAGAAGGTACCGTAAACGTAGAAGTACGCCCGCAGGTAAGCGGCACTTTAGATAAAGTATTTGTTGACGAAGGCTCGTTTGTAAGCGCCGGTCAGTCTTTATTTAAAATAAATGATCAGCCTTACCGCGCCGCTTTAAACAACGCATTGGCTAGCCAGCACGCTGCAGAAGCTGCTGAAGGCAATGCTGAACTTGAAGTTAACAAGCTGACTCCTTTGGTTGAAAACAAGGTGGTATCTGATTACCAGTTAAAATCAGCAAAAGCTGCCGTACAGGTTGCTAAAGCCAATATCGAATCAGCTAAAGCTAATGTTGCTACAGCGCAAATTAACTTAGGTTATACCTTAATAAAAGCCCCGGTTAACGGTTATATCGGCCGCTTAAACAAAAAGCAAGGTAGCCTTGTTGGCGCAGCCGATCCCGAAGCACTTACACAATTATCTGATGTACATGATGTGCATGTTTACTTCTCGCTTAGCGAAAAGGATTTTGTAAGCTTTAAGGAACAGTACGCAGGCTCAACCCTGACAGATAAATTAAAACAGGTGCCATTGGTATCACTGGTATTAGCTGATAACACGGCTTATGGCAAACAAGGTAAAGTAGATATGATTGACGGACAGTTTGACAAAACAACCGGCGCTATCACCTTAAGGGCTAGCTTTTCTAATCCGCAGGGCTTATTACGCTCGGGCAACACAGGCAAAATCCGCTTGAGCCTTCAGCATAAAGATGTGTTGATGGTGCCTCAATCAGCCACTATCGATATGCAGGATAAGGTGTTCGTATTCGCAGTAGCCGATAGCAACAAAGTTAAAAAGCAAGCCATTACCGTAGTAGGCAAAAGCGGCGACAATTACCTGGTTAAAGACGGTATAAAAGTGGGCGATAAAATCGTCCTTTCCGGCTTCGACCATTTGCAGGATGGCACCGTCATTCAGCCGCAGGCTGCTAAGGAAAAAACTGCCGCAATAGCTAAAAACTAATTCAGAAAGAGTTAAGAATCAAGAACCAGGAATCAAGATTAGAAAGTATTAAGGAAGCTTGCAAGAAACGTTAATTCGGGTCTTGGTTCCTGACTCTTGTCTCCTGATTCTCCAACAACAAAACTTATGTTAAAAAAATTCATAGAAAGACCGGTACTGGCTACCGTAATTTCAACCTTACTGGTGATACTGGGTGTGCTCGGTTTAACCAGGCTGCCTTTGCAGCAATTCCCGGACATTGCGCCGCCGTCGGTACTGGTAACAGCCATTTACCCGGGTGCAAATGCCGAAACCGTACTACGCTCCGTGGCGCCATCGCTCGAAGAATCTATCAATGGTGTTGAGAACATGACCTACATGAGCTCTACCGCCAGTAACGATGGTACTTTGGCCATTACCGTTTACTTTAAATTAGGTACCGATGCCGACCAGGCCGCGGTTAACGTTCAAAACCGTGTGGCGCAGGCTACCAGCCAGCTGCCTGCCGAAGTTGTGCAGCAGGGCGTTACCACAGCCAAGCAGGAAAATAGCTTTATTATGGCTATCGGCATGTTTACTGAGGACGAGAAAAAATACGACCAGACTTTTATTGCCAACTACGCGCAGATAAACATCATCCCCGAAATTAAACGTATTCCCGGTGTGGGTTCTGCCGCCATATTCGGTGGTTTAAAAGATTACTCTATGCGTGTGTGGTTAAATCCATCGCAAATGGAAACTTACCACATTACGCCTACCGAAATATTTGCGGCCATACAGGACAAGAGTTTGGAAGCTGCTCCAGGCCGTTTTGGCGAGCGCAGCAAAGAAGCTTTTGAGTATGTAATTAAATACAAAGGTAAGCTTGCCAAACCCGAAGAATATGAAAACATCCCTGTACGCTCAAATCCTGATGGTTCTGTATTGCGCCTAAAAGATGTTGCCCGGGTAGAGCTTGGCTCTTATTCATATACCAGCATCACCCGTTTAAACGGTAAAAAAGGTATCGGTATAGGCGTTATCCAGCTTTCAGGCTCAAATGCCAATAAAATACAGATAGAGATTAACGACCTGATGGCGAAAGCTTCGAAAGACTTCCCTGACGGCGTTAAATACAATATCTTTTATAGTACCAAAATAGCGTTGGATGAATCTATCACGCAGGTAAAACATACACTTATCGAGGCATTTATACTCGTGTTCCTGGTAGTGTTTATCTTCCTGCAGGATTTCAGGTCGACACTTATACCGGCCATAGCGGTGCCGGTGGCCATTGTGGGCACGTTTTTCTTCATGTCGGTATTCGGCTTCTCTATCAACCTGTTAACGCTGTTTGCACTTGTACTGGCGATAGGTATCGTTGTGGATGATGCGATAGTTGTGGTGGAGGCGGTGCACGCCAAGATGGAGCACAAAGGCCTCGGCCCGAAAGAAGCTACATTGGAAGCCATGCACGAAATTACAGGCGCGCTGATATCTATCACGCTGGTGATGGCCGCAGTATTTTTACCGGTAGGTTTCCTGGAAGGATCGACGGGAGTGTTCTATCGGCAGTTTGCATTTACTATGGCAATTGCTATCGTGATATCTGCATTAAACGCGTTAACATTAAGTCCTGCTTTAGCAGCATTGTTTTTGAAACCATTACACCATGATAACAATGGAGAACAGGTAAAAACAACTTTTAAGCAGCGTTTCTTTAACGGATTCAATACCAACTTTACTGCTATCACCAACAAATACGTTGGCGGGCTTAAATTTTTAACCAAACACAAATGGGTTGGTATTACAGGCCTGGCAATTATAACTTTTGCTGTAGTAATGATGGTACGGGGAACCAAAACAGGCTTTATCCCAACTGAAGACCAGGGCTTTATCGCAATCGCGGTGAATACACCATCCGGTACCTCACTCGACCGTACTTCACAGGTAATGGAGCAAGCGGAAAGCGCTGTAGGTAAAAACCCTGCTGCGCGGTTTGTAACATCGGTACCGGGCTTTAACCTGCTGACAAAATCAAACAGCCCGTCATCTGCTATCTTCTTCGTATTGTTGAAGAAACCCGAAGAACGTGGCCAGGTAAAAGACATCAACGCTATAATGAACCAAATACGTGGCGACTTAGGCGCGGTACACGGCGGAAGTTTCTTCGTATTCAGCTTCCCTACAGTTCCTGGTTTCAGTAACGTTGAAGCGCTTGACTTTGTATTGCAAGATAAAACCAGCGGCAAGCTTGATAAATTCAGTGATATATCGACCAAGTTTATTGGCGAGCTGATGAAGAAACCGGCAGTGGCTTTCGCATTCACTTCGTTCAAAGCTGATTATCCTCAACTACAATTACAAGTTGACGATGACAAAGCCAACCAGCTTGGTGTAAGCGTGAAAGACATATTGCAGACTATGCAGGTATACTTCGGTAGTGCACAGGTGTCTGACTTTAACCGCTTCGGTAAATACTACCGCGTGCTGGTACAGGCCGACATTGCCGACCGTGCCGACCCTTCATCTATCGACCGCGTGTTCGTGAAAAACAAAACAGGGGAGATGGTGCCAATTAATTCATTGGTGAAATTAACCCGTGTTTATGGTTCCGAAACGGCATCACGTTATAACCTGTTCAACTCTATCGAGATTAATGCAATACCAAAACCTGGTTATAGCTCGGGCGAGGCTATCAAGGCGATAGAAGAGACAGCTAAAGAGCAATTGCCATTAGGTTTTACCTACGACTTTACCGGCCAAACCCGCGAGGAAATATCTTCAAACGGTCAGTCGACAGCGGTGTTCCTGTTGTGTTTGATATTTGTTTACTTCCTGCTATCGGCACAGTATGAGAGCTATATCCTGCCATTGGCGGTTATCTTCTCTATCCCAACCGGTGTGCTGGGTGTATTTATCGCCATCGGCTTAACAGGTATCGAAAACAATATATATGTACAGGTAGCGCTCATCATGCTCATTGGCTTGTTGGCCAAGAACGCGATTTTGATTGTCGAGTTCGCGGTGCAGCGGCGAAAGGCCGGCTTGTCACTTATAGCATCGGCAATCGAGGCAGCCAAGTTAAGGCTCCGCCCAATCATCATGACCTCGCTGGCATTCGTGTTCGGTTTATTCCCGATGAGTATCGCAACAGGTCCATCGGCGCAAGGTAACCACTCTATCAGGATTGCTGCAGCAGGCGGGATGGTTTCAGGAGTTATCCTGGGCTTATTCATCATCCCTGTGCTGTTCGTCATCTTCCAGGGATTGCAGGAACGGGTAACAGGTGTTCCGGTAGCTGTATTGGAAGGCAAAAATGAAAACGGCGGAAATCAACATGTTGCAGAACTTGAAGGCGAGCTGACAGTATAAATAAGAAGTAAGAGTTCCTCTCACACTCATAAAGAGCGAAGCTTAAGTCCTCCCGTCGGGAGGATTTAAGCGGAACTTTTAGAATGTGCGAACTACATACTTATCAATCATAAAAACAAAATGAAAAATTATATAAACATGTCCGTTTTGATACTGGTATTATCGGTGCTGAGCGCCTGTAAGGTATCAAAGGATGTAGAAACACCCAAGCCAGCATTGCCTGAGACATTCAGAAATGCAGCTAATACCACTGCTGATACCAGCAGCATTGCCGATATACAATGGAAACAATTTTTTACCGAACCAACTCTGCAAAAGCTGATCGACAGCGCTATCGCAAAAAATTACGATATGCAGATTGCTGTGAAAAATATCGAGGCATCGCAATTGCTGTTCAGGCAGGTAAAATGGAACAATGTTCCGCAGGTTGATTTGAATGTTACTGCCAGCTCAAGCCGTCCGTCGGATAATAGTATCAACGGGGTAACGTTAAGCCAGGCGGATATCGGCACAAATCACATTGAGGACTATTCGGCAAATGTGGCTATATCATGGGAAGCTGATATATGGGGCAAAATCCATAACCAGCAGCGCAGCGCTTTGGCAGCATACCTGCAAACCCAGGAAGCCAAAAAGGCAATCCAGACAAACCTGGTGTCAACCGTATCACAGGGTTATTATAACCTGCTGATGCTGGATGCACAGCTTAATATCGCACAAAAAAATGTAAAGCTTAATGATAGCACCTTACGCATCATAAAACTACAGTATGATGCTGGCCAGGTTACCTCGTTAGCCGTTCAGCAAGCCGAGGCACAACGCCAGGCCGCCGAACAATTGGTGCCGCAGTTTGAGCAAAACATCGCCATACAGGAAAATGCCCTGCGTATTTTAACCGGCCAATTGCCTGATAAAATTGAGCGGAGTGCAACCCTTGATGCTATGGTTATTCCTGCCAATGTATCAACAGGTATCCCGTCTGCCGTAGTTAGTCGCAGGCCTGATGTTAGAAATGCTGAACTGGAACTGCAGATTGCCAACAGTAATGTGGGCATTACCAAAGCAGAAATGTATCCTGCTTTGCGCATAACCGCCCAGGGTGGTGTAAACTCATTTAAAGCCAGCAATTGGTTTAATATACCTGCATCGTTATTCGGTGTAGTTGCCGGCAGCATAGCCCAGCCATTGTTCGACCATAAACGCCTAAAAACCGACTATGAAGTTGCACAGGTTAACCGTGAAAAAAATGTGCTGCAATTCCGGCAGTCGGTTTTAAATGCAGTTGGCGAGGTATCTAATGCTTTGGTGAAAATTGAAAAGTTAAAAACGCAGCAGGCTATAGCAACCAACAGGGTAAATACTTTAGAGCAGGCTACTAAAAATGCCAATCTGCTATTTAAAAATGGCTTGGCAACATACCTTGAAGTAATAACCGCCCAGGGCAACGTACTGCAAAGCGAGCTGGAACTGGCCTCGATAAAACGAGATGAGCTAAGCGCAGTATCCGAGCTGTACCGGTCGTTGGGCGGCGGATGGAAAAATTAAAAACTAATACCAATGAAAGAATTTGTAGCAACAAGGGGCAAATTGCTTTTTTGCTCAATAAAAGAATGGAACGTTACTTTAACGTTTTGGGTAATAGTGCTGGTGATTGAGGTAGCGATGAACGTATTGAAGTAATATTCCAGGAATTTAAAAGATGTTTGAATCCTCAGTTCGCGATAGCGGGCTGGGGATTTTTAATTTTAATGTGTTATTTATTAAACATTATAGTTAATTTTGTTTATTATATAAAACATTATGAAAGAATCCGTTATTCTTTTACCCAAAGCTCAAAAAGTGCTCACTGATTTAGGTGAGAATATTAAACTCGCGCGTCTACGAAGGAAACTGAGTGCCGAGCAGGTGGCGGAACGAGCAGGAATAAGCCGCTCAACGCTCTGGCAAATTGAAAAGGGAAAACCTTCTGTAGCGATGGGCGCATATTTCCAGGTATTGTTTATAATGGGTTTGGAGAAAGATTTTTTAAAACTGGGTGCCGACGATGAATTTGGTCGAAAACTGCAGGATATTGGATTGCTGGTTAAAGACAGGGCTCCTAAAAGGAGGATGAAAGATGGCGAATGATAACAAAAACATATTAGTATACGCAAATTGGCAGGAACTGGCAGGGGCGGTATTAATTGGTACACTTAATGTTTCCCGGCTAAGGGGTAAGGAAATATTTGCGTTTGAGTATAATGAGGAATGGCTAAACCGGCAGGGTGTCCAGAATCTTGACCCTGATTTACAATTATTTGCAGGCAAACAGTATTTAAATAACGATAAGACGAATTTCGGACTTTTTATGGATTCTGCACCTGATCGCTGGGGTAGGGTATTGATGAAGCGCAGGGAGGCAATTTTGGCGAGGAGGGAAGAACGTAAGCCGGAGATGCTAATGGAATCTGATTTTCTCTTAGGTGTTTATGACCAAAACAGGATGGGCGCGTTGCGATTTAAGTTAGTGGAAGATGATCAATATTTGGGCCCCGAAAAGGAGTTGGCTGCGCCACCGTGGACATTGTTAAGGGATTTGGAGTATGCCAGTTTACAGTTAGAAGACGATAGCCTGGCCAATAATGATGAAGAGTTAAAATGGTTGAATATGTTGATGGCGCCCGGTTCTTCATTAGGTGGCGCCCGGCCCAAAGCCAGCGTTACTGACCCGGACGGAAACCTTTGGATTGCTAAGTTCCCGAGCGTTAATGACGAAATTGATATGGGGGGATGGGAAATGGTTGTGCATGAACTCGCACGGATGTCTGGCGTTAATGTTCCTCAGGCTATGGTTAAAAAGTTTGCCGGGAAACATCACACTTTTTTAACTAAGCGTTTTGACCGCGTTAATCAAACAGACAGGATTCATTTCGCCTCAGCCATGACACTACTTGGTGCCGTGGATGGAGTTGATTTTCAGTCAGGAGCGAGTTATCTCGACCTTGTTGGTTTAATTCAGAAAAAAAGTAGTCGTGTAAATGAAAACTTGAAGGAACTTTGGACAAGAATAGCATTTAACGTATTGGTAAAAAATACAGATGACCATTTACGCAATCATGGTTTTTTGTTATCATCACATGGTTGGGATTTATCGCCGGCATACGATATGAATGCTGTGAGCACGGGTACAGGATTAACGTTGAATATTTCTGAAGATGATAATTCATTAGACGTCAACCTTGTATTAGAGGTGTCCGCCTTTTTTCGGATAAAGCTTTCGGAGGCAAAAGATATTATTGCAGATATACGGAAGTCTGTCAGCTTTTGGAAACAAATAGCTTCAAAATATAAACTTTCAAGCCGTGAACAAGAGATTATGGCGAGGGCGTTTAATTGATGCCTGAAAGCTGAAGTGCGGTGAATAAATCTTTTAATCGCCGCGTATTTGCGGCGATTAATTTGTGTATGCGGTAAATAATTCATATATTCACCGCATATTTAAGGTGAATATGTATATACACGAGTTTAAAGCCTGGCCAAATTTTAACTGGGACGACCAATTGCTTGCTGAAAAGCTAGGGCGTGTTAATTATACTATGGGTATGATAATGGGGCAAATGAGTGCCGCAGGCTTTAAGCAAAAGGAAGAAGCAATCTTAAAAACGCTTACGCTGGATGTTACGAAATCGAGCGCAATAGAAGGTGAGTTATTGAACGCTGAAAAGGTGCGCTCATCTATAGCAAGGCGATTGGGGATAGAAGTTGCCGGAATGGTGCCGTCAGACAGGCAAACGGATGGCGTGGTAGAAATGATGCTGGATGCAACTCAAAACTTTAACTTACCCTTAACAGCCGAAAGGTTGTATGGCTGGCATTCATCGCTATTTCCATCGGGCAGGAGTGGGTTACAAAAAATAAAGGTTGGCGATTGGCGTAACGACGAGATCGGGCCTATGCAGGTGGTATCTGGGTCAATGGGCAGAGAAAAGGTGCATTACCAGGCGCCGGATGCAAAGTTATTACCGGAAGAGATGGCAGCTTTTTTGGAATGGTTTAATAACGGGCAAAATTTAGACCCTGTTTTACAGGCGGGAATAGCACACCTTTGGTTTGTTACTATACATCCCTTTGATGATGGTAACGGCCGTATAACGCGAGCAATAACTGATATGCAGCTGGCGCGGGCGGACAGGTCGCCCAATAGGTTTTATAGCATGTCGGCGCAGATAGAAAGGGAAAGAAATGCCTATTACGACATAGTGGAATATACTCAAAAAGGCACACTGGATATAACCGAATGGTTGTTGTGGTTTCTTACCTGCCTTGGCCAGGCTATGGATAGCACCATGGACGTGTTAGAAAAGGTTAGCATGAGAACCGATTTTTGGGATAAGCATCGCGATACCGATTTAAATGCCCGTCAAAAGAAAATGGTTGATACCCTGCTGGATGATTTTTACGGAACGCTGAACGTTTCAAAGTGGGCTAAAATAACCAAATCGTCGACCGATACTGCTTTAAGGGATATAAGAGATTTGATGAGCAAGGGCATATTAACACAAAACGAAGGTGGCGGCAGAAATACCAGCTACAGTTTAATATTAAATTGAAATTATTACCTTTCAAGTCTCTAATTTCTACTCAAATGAACCACTGTTATCTGAAAAACCTGCTATGTAAATCTGTAATCATCCTGTTAGTTACCAGCGCGGTAAACGCTATGGCCCAGGATGCTGGCCGTTACCCGTTAATTCCATATCCCACCCAATTAACTGCGGGCAAAGGCTCGTTTATTATCACAGCAAAAACCGAAATTGTAACGGCAGGCAAGTTTAAAGCAGAAGCCGGGATGCTAAGCGAACTTTTAAGTGAAGGATTGGGCACAAAGTCGGCAATTACTGAAAAAGTTAAAGCACAGTCGATAAAATTAGTTTATGATGCTGCAATAAATCAGCTTGAAGGTTATAAGCTAAGAATAACCCCGCAGCAGGTAACTATCGCCGCCAAATACCCGGCAGGTATATTTCACGCTATCGAAACCATCAGGCAATTGCTGCCTGTTTCTGTTGAAGCGGGAGTAACTCTTAAGCAGCTATCGCTGCCCGCCGTTGCCATCGAAGACCATCCCGCTTACCAATGGCGTGGTATGCACCTGGATGTTTCGCGTCATTTTTTCTCTATAAGCTATCTGAAAAAATTCATTGACAGGCTGGCGCTCTACAAAATGAACAAGCTGCACCTGCACCTAACAGATGACCAGGGCTGGCGCATCGAAATAAAAAAATACCCGCTGCTTACCGAGCGAGGCGCCTGGCGTACTTTTAATAACCAGGATTCGGCTTGCATGAAAAAGGCCGCAGATAATCCTGACTTTAATATCGACAAAGAACATATCATCCAGCGCGATGGCAAAATACTTTATGGCGGTTTTTATACGCAGGATGAACTGCGGGGCGTAGTAGCTTATGCAGCAGCAAGGCATATTGACATCATCCCTGAAATAGATATGCCGGGCCACATGATGGCGGCCATCAACTCGTACCCGTTTTTAACCTGTAATGGTGAGAATAAATTCGGTGAGCTGTTTTCAAAACCTATTTGCCCGTGCAACGAAACTACCTTTGAGTTTGCCGAAAATGTGTTTAAGGAGATAATGGATATTTTCCCGTCGAAATACATCCATATCGGTGGTGATGAGGTTGATAGGTCCGACTGGGCAAAATCTGATGTTTGCAAAGCCCTGATGCAAAAAGAAGGAATTAAAGACTTACCAGCCCTGCAAAGCTATTTCATTAACCGCATGGAAAAGTTTTTTAACGCCAACGGCCGCAAAATGATAGGCTGGGACGAGATTATCGAGGGTGGTGTAACTAAATCGGCACTGGTGATGTACTGGCGGACTTGGGTGCCAACTGCGCCGGTGAAGGCTGTTAAAAATGGTAATACCGTCATCATGGCGCCGGGCGAGCCGCTTTATTTTGATAATCAGCCTGATCAATACACCATCTCAAAAGTTTACCATTTTAACCCTATACCGAAAGCATTAAACAAGGAGGAGGCAAAATCAATTATCGGTGCACAGGCACAAATATGGTCGGAAATGATACCATCTGAAAAGCGGGCTGATTACATGTACATGCCCCGCATGACTGCCCTTGCCGAAAACCTGTGGACGAGCAATCCGGATAAATACGATTCTTATACTAAGCGCCTTGTAGCACAATATGCAAGAATGGATGTGATGAAAATAAACTATCGCCTGCCCGACCTGCCCAATTTGCTAAATGAGTATGCTTTCACTGATGAAGGGAAATTAAGCATCGCCAAACCGTTGCCCGGATTAACCCTTCGTTATACAAATGATGGCTCTGTTCCGGAGGTGAGTTCACAGGCGCTGCCATTACCATTGGTTATAACCAAATCGCAGCAAATAAAAGTTGCAGCTTTCACGTCGGCAGGTACACGCGGCGATATTTATACTTTGAATTATACACAGCAGCACATGCTTGGACCTGTAAAAATTGCCCCGCCAAAACCGGGACTGGAATGCAGCTATTATAAAGCGTATTTTAAAGCGACTACTTTTATGAAGGATGCGAAGATTGACAGCACCTTTATCTCTGATAAAATTGAAGTGCCGGCTACAGTTAAAGCGCCATCGTTTGGTATTGCATATCGCGGGTATATTGATGTTCCGGCTGATGGTATTTATAGTTTCTATCTTAATGCCGATGACGGCGCTGTTTTAAAAATAGGCAGTTCTGTTACCGTAAATAACGATGGCAATCATTCCGCACAGGAACGCAGCGGGCAAATTGCTTTAAAGATGGGTGCACATCCTTTTGCCCTTGATTTTATTGAGGGTGGCGGTGGATTTACTTTGAAGTTAAGGTATAGCGTAAACGGTTCGGAACCGAAGGAAGTACCCGCAACGTGGTTAAAGCATTAGCTTTACTCCGAAAGTATCCGGTATAATTCCAGGTTCAGGTAGTAATTCCCTTTGCTGATGGCCCTTTTTTCTAAAATGCCCATTCCGGCCAGTTGGTCAAGGTATTTCCTGGCAGTATTTTCTGCATAAATGCCTGCACCGGTCAAATGCTTTACACGGGTATAAGGCTGCGTGAACATGGCGTTTACTAAAGATTCAGGTCGGGCGATATCGGTATCCTCGGTTATCGCTTTCAAAATGGCGTCCTTGGCGGCTATAATATCGTTAATTTTATCATAGGTCATATTTGCCGTTGCTTCAACGGCTTTAAGCATATAGGATATCCATGCTTTCCAACTTCCCCGTTGGGTAACACCTGCCAGGCCAGCATAATATTCCTCCTTATTGTCCATTATATACCGGCTCAGGAATAAAATGGGATAATCCAGCAAGCCTTTTTTTGTGAGATAATGTATATTAAAAATCCTCCCGGTACGCCCGTTACCATCCCTAAAGGGGTGTATAGCCTCGAACTGGAAGTGCCCGATAGCCATTTTTATCAATGGGTCAATAGGGTAAGTTTTATCATCATTTATGAAGTTGATAAGGTTATCCAACTTCGTTTCAATAATTCCTTTTCCCCTTGGCGGCGTATAAGATACTTTGCCTGCATTTGGCCCGCTACCGCCTTCTTTAATAACGATTTGTGCTATTGGCGTTCTTATCCCATCGTTAAACTGGCTCACGGTCCGGTACATTTTAACGAAGTAATTTTCATCAAACAGTTGTTCGTCTTTCAAATAGTTATAACCTTCCCACAATGCTTCCCGGTAAAACAGGATTTCTTTAGCCGGCCCGGTTAATTGTTTAACCTGTTCTTCGCTGTAAGCCTGGTAAAGCTCGTCATCAGTAGTAAATATATCTTCTATGGCGCTGGATGCCTTTGCTTCCTGCAGACTGATGGAATTAATTAATAAGCCCTGGTTGGGTATAGCAATACTCCGGCCCTGCAAACGACCGAGCGCTGCTTTGGCGTTGCCAAGTTCAGCGTAAAGTGCTACATCTTCGTATAATTCCTTTTCAAGCGGTAAGTCTGGTAGATTATTCCAGGGGATGTTTCGATCGCTGTTTATTCTGTAAGGCATATACAAATATAAATAATTCACATTAAAATATCGATATTTTAATGTGAATTAAATTTTTGGCATTAAAATAAGGTAGAGAAGATTGTTTGACATTAAAATAATGAAATTTTAATGTTTGTAGGGAAAGTGGCATCAAAATGAGCAACGGAATCTTTATACACATTAAATTATTTATATTTTAATGTGTATAATATCTTTTGACATTAAAACTTATCATTCCTAAAAGTTCTGTTTATATAATCTTGCTTACTAAAAATATTAGTAATTTTGATTTGTATGAATGTGAACAGGATAACGGAGAAATTGAACATTTTGGCAGATGCAGCCAAATATGATGTATCATGTGCATCGAGCGGCAGCAAGCGGAAAAACGAAAACAAGGGCTTAGGTAATGCCAGTAATGGTATTTGCCATAGTTATACGGAAGACGGGCGTTGTGTTTCCCTGCTGAAAATTTTGCTGACTAATCATTGTATTTTTGATTGCGCTTATTGCGTGTCCCGCAAGAGCAATGACATCAAGCGTGCAGCCTTTACCGTTAAGGAAGTAGTAGATCTAACCATCAATTTTTATCGCCGCAATTATATTGAGGGCCTGTTTTTAAGTTCCGGTATTTTTAAGGATGCCGACTATACCATGGAGCGATTGGTGCAAGTGGCTAAAAAGTTGCGCACCGAGCATAATTTTAACGGTTATATTCATTTAAAATCTATCCCCGGCGCAAGTGATGAAATAATGCGTGAAGCTGGACTATATGCTGACAGGCTTAGCGTTAATCTTGAAATGCCTACTGAAGCCGGCTTAAAACTATTAGCTCCAGATAAGAACCGGCAGGATATGATCAATCCGATGAATTTCCTTAAAAAAGAAATTATCCAGCGTACGGAAGAAAAAAAGCTATTCAAAAAGGCGCCCATGTTTGCGCCCGCCGGACAGAGCACACAGGTAATTATCGGCGCCACGCCTGAGAACGACCAGCAAATATTGCAAACCGCCAATCACTTTTATAAAAACTTTAACCTTAAGCGGGTTTATTATTCGGGCTATGTGCCTGTATTGGCAGATAAACGCCTGCCGGGTTTAAATACTGCCGTACCCATGGTACGTGAAAACCGCCTTTACCAAGCTGATTGGCTGATGCGCTTTTATGGCTTTAAGGTAAATGAAATTGTAAATACGCAACAGCCATTGCTTGATTTGGATATTGACCCTAAGCTTGGCTGGGCCATCCGCAATATGCAGGTTTTTCCTATAGATATTAATAAAGCCGATTTGCAAATGATATTGCGCGTGCCGGGGATAGGCGTTTTATCGGCACAAAAAATAGTTAGCGCGCGCAAGTTTGCCCGGCTGAACTGGGAGAATCTGAAAGCTATCGGCGTTGCGATAAACCGCGCCAAGTATTTTATTACTTGTAAAAGCAAAGACTTTGAAAAACGCGACCTCACCGGCACCAAAATCAAACAATTTATCCTGGCCGAATCGCACAGCAAATATTTTAAGAATACGCAAACACAGCTTAGTATGTTTTAATTATGACCAGGCTGATATATGATGGCACTTTTGAAGGTTTGCTGACCGCAGTATTTGAAATATACGACCGGAAGCTTGGCCCGGTAAATATCCAAAAAGCAGGCCATGCCGATAGTGCAATGTTTGAGGAGGTACTGAATGTGGCGACCGACGAATACCGTGCCACCCGGGTATTGAACGGCATGCGCGACAAGCTGTCGGCAAACGGTGTGCAGCGGGTTTATGTAGCTCACCTGGCGGACATTGCAAATGAGGACAATAACATTACCGGATTTATTCGCTACGCATTTGACTCGAAACAAAACATTGAAGAAAATTATAGTAACCGCTATGTGCAGCGTGTGTCGGAAATTGTAAAAATGATGCGCCGCGAAAAGCACCGGATGGAGGCGTTTATCCGGTTTCAAAAATTACAGGATGATACTTACTATGCCGTTATCGAACCTGACTTTAACGTGCTGCCGTTACTCGTCTGGCATTTTAAAAGCCGCTATGCCGACCAGAAATGGATGATTTACGACATTAAGCGGCATTACGGCCTTTATTATGATTTGCATGATACAGAATTTATTTCGATGGAATTTTCGGAGGGGAAATCGTCGGGAAATGTTGCCGTGTCATTTAGTGAGGACGAAGAAGTTTACCAACACCTATGGAAAAATTATTTTAAAAGTGTGAATATCGTTTCACGAAAAAACACGAAGCTGCACGTGAGGCATATTCCTAAAAGATACTGGAAGCATTTGACGGAGAAAATATAACGCAGGATAATTAAAAACTGAATTTTTAGTTATATTTAGTAATCAATTTAACCTTTATCCTATATGCTTAGAAAAATAACCGTCATCCTGGCAGGCATGGCTTTATATGGATGTACCAACTCATCAAATAACCGTAATGTAGCAGACGGTGATGTAAACAATGCAAAAGCAGAAAAGTCTAAAAAAGACAAGGCCCCAGGTTCCGCTAAGGGGAATTTGCACTTTTCAGAACCTCAGCAAATCGACAATTCCCCAGTAGTAATGTACCAATTGGATTTTGCCGAAAAAGATCAGTCCTCAGGGTCGGGCAGCTTTATAAGTAAATCTGACAGGGGGCCTTCCTATTGGAATATTGTTTTTATGAATACCGAAACCCATCAATATCACCTGCTTGATTCAATCCGTAAAATGCGTATTCTTACAATTAACGCCGACCGGGAATCAGACGACGCTGTGCCGCGTTCCTATACAAAATCAAACTTTATTTTTTATTCGATAACGACAGATGACTTGAACAAAGACGGCAAATTGGACGGTGATGATCCGGACTATCTTTTCATTTCGGATAAATCCGGAAATAATCTTAAACAGATATCTCCCTCGGGTTATTATGTGAGAAGCTGGAAATTAATAAGTGAAACCAACAAGGTATTGATGGAAACTGTGGCTGTAAAAGCAGAAAAAGAAGATAACCCGGAAATTGTACCTTTTATTTACGATTTAACAACCGGTGCGCCTCCACTAAAAACATTCGCACCTGATTTTATGAATAAAACAAAAGCGTTATACAACCGGCAATGGTTAGTTAAAGAATAGCGCTTAAATAAAAAAAGCTTTGTCAACTTTTTAAAAGTTGACAAAGCTAAATATCGAATAAACAGGCGATTATTGTTTCTTAATCTCAACTCTTCTGTTCAGTTTCCTGCCGTCTTCAGTGTTATTATCGGCAATTGGCTTGCTTTCTCCAAAGCCTTTTATAGACAGATTATCGCCGGATATACCAGTATTTACCAAATATAATTTTACCGCATTGGCACGCTCAACAGACAGTGCCATATTATGGTCGTAAGTTCCCTCGGCAGATGAATTGCCATTTAATACAAATTTTACCGATGGGTCTTTTTTCATCTCAGCAGCGACCTGGTCGAGGGTTGGGTACGACTCGGTCTTTAATATGCCCGAGTTAAACTCAAACTGGATGTTTTTAAAATTATAGTTTGGCTTTGCAACCGGCGCAGGGGCAGCGGGTGGCGGTGTTTGCTGTGGTGTGGGTTGCTGCACCGGCGGCTGGGTATCTTTCTTTTCAGGAGCAGGGTCCGGCGGATAAGTTTCAGCCGGATGGGTTACTATAGCTTTTTTAGCTTTACAAGCCGGCAAAACAGCAACGGCAAACAATGTGATAACAGCGAGCAGCGAAATTTTTATTTTCATAAGACAAAAGATGTAATCGTGTAAATATAAAAACGACTACATATTTAGCTTATTATAAATTATGAACATACTCACATCTTTTGCAGGCACCAGGTTGTCATGCATCGTAAATTTTGCACATTGGTGGTTTTTATGGGCTCAAAAAGCTGTGCTTTCAATTCACGGGCGCAATCAAGTAGTGTTTGTTGATTTACCAAAAAACGTTCTGACCCATCCGGTAAAAGATAGCGGCCGTTGCCAAGTGCCTTTACTAATGTTTCAATACCTATGTCAGAAGCCAGCCGGGCAAAAAAGTAACCGCCAGGTTTAAGTACCCGCCACATAGAACGCAGCATGGCATTAAAATGCTTTTCATTGTTCGCGAAATGTAGAACAGCGCTGCTGACTACCAAATCAAAGCTTTCATCTGGAAAAGACAAATTTTCGGCAGCTGACACTTTAAAATTGTCCTCCGGTAGATTTGGAGCTAGCGATCGGGCTAGTTCTTTTACAGCTTCAACAGCGTTCGGATTTGGGTCGATACCATGTACTTCAAAACCATTTTGCAGAAAATAAACCAGGTTGCGCCCACCGCCGCAGCCAGCATCAAGCATCTTGCGGCAATTATCAAACCGGCCTTTTAAAAGCTGGTCGAAGAGATAGATATCGATATTGCCGTAGAGTTGCTGAAGGTTTTGCTGCATGGTACGAATGTAAGCCGAATAGCCCCGAAATTAAAAATTGTTTCCAATTGTAATATTTTTCTATCTTTGCGCCCGTTCCTGATTTGTTAACCTTTTAATTATCAAGGAATCATGACAGCGCAAATCCACATATCGCCCCTTTCGCTCATTGCCTAAATGGCAGGCAAAATTCTATAGCATTTTTTTTGAAGAATTAAATAACCAGCTGTTTTTTACGGCTGAAGGAATTTTTGTACTGCCACAATTTTCAAGGCTATCGGGCTTCTGAAAGGGTATGTCCCTAACCCGGGGATGAACCATCTCAATTTAAAATCGATATAAAAATTTTAATACAGGAGGCCTTATGGACCTGCATGAACTGCCGTACCGTTTAAAATCGACACGGCAAAAGAAACGGCTTGTTAAAAAAGACCGCGATAAACAATTAATTCAACTGGATAAACGACAGCATTTACTATGGAAGCAGAAACGCGAACTGCCGATGATACCGTTAGAGCATCCCTATCAAAGAGGATGGAAGAGGCTTTTTGTGCTGCGCGATAATGTAGCTAAAAGCCCGCGGGCGGAATTTTACCAGGGGATTTTGAAAAAGATAAATGATGTTAGATATCATCACGATAGAAGTTTTAAGGTAAGAAAAAGGCGCAAGTGCCGCTATTACTATGCGGAAAAGATCCAAACCTTGCGCGAAATAACGGAACGGGAATGGCTGGCCAATAACCTTAAGTTAAGCGATGCAGAAAAACATTGCTTTTATCAGAAACTGGAATGGGATAAAAATAAATATAGTATGGTAGCCACGTATGTTTTTATAGAACCCTGGCGCTTTATGCTGATTGTGAAACCGCACATTATATCGGAAGTAAAGATGCATGATGAACTGCTTGAACAAGAGCTAAAGGAGATTGATAACCATATCGAAAACCATAGCTTATGGTACAAAATCCGGAAGCTAAAAAGAGGGAGTATTTATCGCTACTCCGATGAAGACAAGCCAAAATACATTAACAAATTAAAAAATAAGCCCCTGTACCTTATCGAAGATGAGTACAGGGATTAAAAACATAACCCACATGGGCAATTTAAAAACAAAAGATTTAACAAAAATAGGCTACGCCAATAACCAGCTGATAAGCCTGGCGCTTGGTATAGCCTCTAAACATTTTAAGCATCATAGCAACGAACAGTTGACGGCGCTTTTAACGGATATTAAAAACAATCCGGAGCAATACCTGGACGATGAAGTAACAGGCAAAATTGCCGCGAAAATAATCGGCAAGGTTAATGCGCCGGCTTTTCAAACATTCGGTTTAAACACAATAGCAGCACCATGTAAGATTTATGGCGGGAAGGATATTGAAGCCATCGCCAAAAAACAAATGGATCTGGCTATGATGTTACCCATTAGTGTGCAGGGCGCTTTAATGCCCGATGCACATGCCGGTTACGGTCTGCCTATCGGCGGTGTGCTGGCTACTGATAATGCCGTAATTCCTTACGCGGTTGGCATGGACATCGGCTGTCGCATGGCGTTGACGATTATCGACGAGACAGATGCATTCATTAAACGTTATGACTATCAGCTAAAGCAAGCCTTAAAAAATCATACCCACTTCGGTATGGAAGGTGGGCTTGATACAAGGCAGGAGCACGAGGTTTTGGATAGCCCCGTTTTCAGGCAAATACCATTCCTTAAGCAATTGCGCAGCAAAGCGGTAAGGCAGCTCGGTACATCCGGCAGCGGAAACCACTTTGTGGAATTTGGCGAAATTGAGCTTGCTGAGGGTAATACTCTTGGTTTGCCCGGTAAAAAGTATGCGGCTTTATTATCGCATTCAGGTAGCCGGGGTTTGGGTGCTGCCGTCGCCAAGTATTACACGCAGGTAGCCATGAACACCTGCAAGCTGCCGCGGCATGCACAGCAATTGGCTTGGCTCGATTTAAACAGCGGAGCTGGGCAGGAATACTGGCTTACCATGACCCTTGCGGGCGATTATGCCAAAGCCTGCCACGAATGCATTCATGCTAACTTATTTAAGGCCGTAGGTATAAAACCTGTTATGGTGATTGAAAACCATCACAATTTTGCCTGGAAAGATACGCTGGCAGATGGCCGCGATGTTGTTGTACACCGCAAAGGCGCTACACCAGCGCACGCAGATGAGTTGGGTATCATCCCCGGCAGTATAACGACGCCCGCTTATGTGGTAAAAGGCAGAGGGATGGATAATTCCTTGTTCTCCGCCTCACATGGAGCTGGGCGTGCAGTGAGCAGGCAAAAGGCGAAGGAAAGTATGACCGTATCGGGCATGAAAAAGATGCTGGCTAATGCTGATGTCGAGCTTATTGGCGGCAGCGTGGAAGAAAACCCGCTGGCGTATAAGAACATCGAAACGGTGATGCAATCGCAAAAAGAACTGGTGGATATACAAGGCAAATTTATCCCACGCATTGCACGAATGAACAAAGAATAAACAAATGAAAAAGGCAATATTACAAATTACATCAGGTAAAGGCCCGGCAGAATGCTGCCGGGTTGCTGCCCTTGTACAGCAACTAATAATTAAGCAAGCTAACCAGCTTGGCATCAAAACCGAAGCTTTGGAAGCTATAACAGCAGGCGAAGAAAATACACTATTGTCATCAATCTTAATGATTGAGGGAGATAACGTCGATGCTTTCATCGCCGAATGGCAGGGCTCCATATTATGGATTGGTCAAAGTCCTTTCCGCAAAAATCATAAGCGTAAAAATTGGTTTATCGGCGTTGAATGTTTTGATATAAAGCAGTTAGCCCCATGGGATATAAATGATGTTAAGCTGGAAACCTGCCGCGCTTCCGGTCCCGGCGGACAAAATGTAAACAAAGTTGAAACAGCAGTGCGCGGTGTGCATATCTCCTCCGGCATACAGGTAATGGCCATGGACAGCCGCTCGCAGCTGGAAAATAAGAAGCTGTGCTTGAACCGCCTGGAAGCTAAAGTAATGGCCTGGCAAACAGAGCAGTTAATGGAACAACAACAGGACAAATGGCTGCAGCATCATTCATTGCAGCGTGGAAATCCGGTAAAGACGTTTAGAGGAGATTTGGGTTGAAATATATCTGCCCAAATTATATATCTTTAGTATTTTAAAAATCCCACCCTTAATAACATGAAAACCACCATCGGCGAGAATGCAATAAAAACACGCTTAACATCACTTGATTTCTTTCGTGGTTTTACCGTGGCATCTATGATTTTGGTGAACGACCCCGGCGATTGGGCGCACATTTATCCCCCACTTGAACACTCAAAATGGAACGGCTGCACACCTACCGATTTGGTGTTTCCGTCTTTTTTGTTCATTGTGGGTGTATCAATCGTGTATGCCATGCAGGCTAAAAAGGCGGACGTTACAAAACACAACTCGCTGTTGCTCTCCATCTTGCGCAGAACGCTAACCATTATTGCGCTAAGCTTTGCATTAAGGCTAATAAGCGATTTTGATTTCAGCCATTTGCGGATACCGGGTGTGTTGGAGCGTATTGCCGTTGTGTTTGGAATAACGGCGGTACTTTATATTAAAACTAATGTACGCATGCAAATAACTATAGCTGCGGTTTGCTTAATCGGGTATTACCTGATTATGACTTTAGTGCCTGTGCCTGATTTTGGTCCCGCAAATTTAGAGCCTGCCACAAACCTTGGCGCGTGGCTCGACCGTTTGGTCTTTACGGAAAATCACCTTTGGGCACAATCAAAAACCTGGGATCCGGAGGGTTTGCTGGGCACAATTCCGGCCATTGGCACTTGTTTAATCGGCTTGCTAACCGGTACCTGGCTTAAGAAGGACAAGCTAAAAACCGGCAGGCAGTTATTGCAAATGGCCGGAGTTGGGGCATGCCTTATTATAGCCGGATTAATCTGGAATGAATTCTTCCCCATCAACAAAGCATTGTGGACAAGCTCATTTGTGTTATACGCCGGTGGGATTGCTGTAGTTATACTTACCTTGTGTTACTGGCTTATTGATGTAAAAAATTATCGCAAATTAACCCCGCCGTTCGTGGCTTTCGGGCGTAACGCGATAACAGCCTATCTGCTGGCCGATTTTATACCAGCTACATTATCGGGCATACATTTTACTGCGGATGAGAAAAAGACGAATCTATGGTCGTACCTATATAACCACTTATTTGTGCCTTACCTATCCCCGGTAAATGCCTCTCTTGCAGGTGCCTTTTTAATGGTGTTTATTATTTTCATTCCGATATGGATACTTTACGTTAAAAAAATCACCATTAAAGTGTAAATCTATATCTGACAGCGAGTCACGTTTAACACTTCTTTTTCGATATTGCCTTGACATTTTGTAAAATATGGGTCAATATTGACTTGACTTTTTGTAAAATAATGTCTATTATTGCCTTGACTTTTTGTAAAACAACTATAGTTAAGCTTCTTAATGTGTATTTATCCAGAAGAATAGATGAGGAATTAATCGCGTGGCGAAAGGAAAAGGAGGGCAAACCCTTATTAATTCGCGGTGCCCGGCAGGTGGGTAAATCTACAACCATACGCGAGCTGTCAAAGCAGTTTGATAGCTTTTTAGAAATTAATTTCGAGGAACAGCGCCGGGTGCATAATTTATTTGAGGGTGATTTGGACCCCAAGGAGTTATGCGACAACTTATCGATATTATACAACGTTCCTATAATTCCGGGTAAAACATTGTTGTTTTTTGATGAAATACAGGCTTGTATACCTGCTATATCGTCGCTTCGTTTTTTTTACGAAAAATACCCGGAACTGCATGTTATAGCTGCGGGTTCCTTATTAGAATTTGCGCTTGCAGAAATCCCGTCGTTTGGCGTGGGAAGAATTCGCTCACTTTTTATTTACCCTTTATCTTTTGAAGAATACCTGGACGGGATTGGCGAAAAGCAACTTTTAGCAGCGAAAAGAAATGCCTCACTGCAAAAACCGCTTGCTGACCCGATACATAAAAAGTTGCTAAATCATCTAAAGCGGTTTTTGGTAATTGGGGGCATGCCCGAAGTGGTGGCCGGTTACGCGCAAAACGGGAACCTTGCCCGCTGTGAGCTGGCTTTGGACGATTTGATAACATCGCTAAAGGCCGATTTTGCCAAATATAAAAAGCAAGTCCCTTTTTTGCGCATATCCGAAGTTTTCGATGCTGTGGTACAACAAGCCGGCGGTAAGTTTATTTTTACAAAAGCTGCTACAGATGCCAATCATAAACAGATTAAAGAAGCTACTGATTTATTGATGATGGCCGGCCTGGTTATACCAGTTACCCATACTGCCGCAAATGGCCTACCCTTGGGTGCCGAAGCAAACGCTAAGAAGCGGAAATTGATGGTTTTGGATACAGGCATATTTCAGCGCTTACTGGGATTAACTATATCTGAAATAGTGCTGGAAGATGATTTTGACCTTATTAACAAAGGAGCGATTGCAGAACAGTATGTAGGGCTGGAGTTGTTAAAATCGTCGTCGTTTTACCGACAGGAAAGTTTATATTTCTGGCATCGTGAAGCAAGGGGCAGCAACGCTGAGGTTGATTATGTCATACAGCAAAATGCTGACATTATACCAATCGAAGTGAAGTCAGGAAAAAAAGGTTCGATGCAAAGTTTGTATCTTTTTTTGGATGAGAAGAAGTCCCCTTATGGCGTCAGGGTATCATTGGAAAATTATTCTGCTTACGACAAGGTGAGGGTTTATCCTGTTTATGCAGTAGCAGAACTCGTAAATAAAGCTTAAAATTTTGCGCCATTTGATGATTATGTTACAATAATCGCGGTTTTTTGAGCACGAGAACCACTACATTTACAGTAATACAAAAACTGTAAATCCCCGCGTTGATTATGTTCCCTGGAAAAGTTGTCAGTCATTCAAAATCTTATCTCGCGTCTTTTGTTTTATTGCTGATATTTCTCTCGGCAGATGTCCGTGCGCAAGTTCACATTATACCGCAGCCATCGGAAATTGTAAGTAAAAAAGGCCTATTCCATCTCAAAAATAATGATGTTATTGCAGTAGATATCGACAATAAGCCAACCGCCGTTTACCTGCAAAACTACCTGGCGCAATATTACAACCTGCATTTGCGGGTGCAGATAAAACCGGATAATGCTGCCATTTACCTGCTGATAGATTCCACCCGCACTAAGGGCGATTATTTTTTGAATGTGACGGCACCATCAGTAAAAATAAGCGGGAATAGCAACGGGGTGTTTTATGGTATCCAGTCCCTGTTGCAACTTTTACCCGCAAGCGGACCTGCACCGCTGCGTGTACCGGCTTGTGAAATAACCGATGAACCGCGTTTTGGCTGGCGCGGATTAAGCCTTGACGTTAGCCGGCACTTTTTTACGGTTCCCGAGGTGAAAAAGTATATCGATATGATGTCGCATTATAAGCTGAACGTGCTACACTGGCATTTAACCGATGATGAAGGCTGGCGTATACAGATAGATAAATATCCTGAATTGACCAATGTGGGTTCAAAAATCAGCTTTTACGAAAAACAGGGCAAGTTTCGCAAGCTGGATAATTTGGTTGATGGAGGCAGGGATGGCTTTTATACCAAAGATGATATCCGCGAGGTATTAAAATACGCCAAAGAGCGCTTTGTAACCGTATTGCCCGAAATAGAAATGCCGGGTCACAGCGAAGCCGCGATATTTGCTTACCCATGGCTAGCCTGTAAAGACTCGACAGGCGCTAAGCACCGCATCCGTATACTTGACCCAAGCGACAGCACTTTTACCTTTATGCAGGATGTGCTCACAGAAGTGATGGCATTGTTCCCTAACCCATACATTCACATTGGCGGCGATGAGGCGGAGGTAACCGAGTGGCTAAAAAGCCCTACTGCGGTTGCTTTAATGAAGCGGGAGGGATTTACCAAACCAGAGCAGGTCCAAAGCTATTTTATTAAGCGAATAGAGAAATTCTTGCTATCAAAAAATAAAAAGTTGGTGGGTTGGGATGAGATATTGCAGGGCGGACTGGCTGAATCGGCAACGGTAATGAGTTGGGAAGGGGAGGCAGGTGGTATAGCCGCGGCAAAAATGCATCACCCGGTAGTGATGACGCCGCTGCCCTATATGTATTTTGATGCGCCGCAAGCCAATGAAACCCTGGAGCCAATAGGCTGGAACCCGCCGGTGCCATGGCAAATGGTTTATAACTACGAGCCGCAATCAAAGCAGTTAACACCTGATGAGGCTAAATACATTATGGGCGTTCAGGGAAACATCTGGGCAGAGAAAGTGCCGAATCTGAAGCATTTGGAATACATGGTTTATCCGCGCGCGCTTGTGGTAGCGGAGCTGGGCTGGACATCGAAAGAAAATAAAGACATCAACAAATTCGCCTTAAAGTTGAATCAGCAATATGGCCTTTTTAAGCTATGGGATTTAAATGCCCGGTTGCCCAATGTTGAAAATGTGGTTGATGTGGTGACCAACCAGGATAACTATGCGACTACGCTCACTTACCCGTTACCGGGCGCCAAAGTGCGTTACTCGCTGGATGGCACTATCCCCGACAGTACAGAGTCAACAGCGTCTTTTCCAATAAAAATAAACAAACCGCTTACTGATAGCCTGAAAGTAATTACGAATACCACCTGGCAGCCTGGTCATCGCCATATTGTACAGCGGGAAACTATCAGGCACGTGAATGTAAGCCCGGTTACTGATGCTGTTAATTTGCAGGCCGGCTTAATTTATGCTTTGTACAAAACAAAGGAGGGCAATTATAAAAAGCTGGATACCATACCAACGGTGTCGTCCGGGGCGTTTGCTTTTCCGCAGCCGTTTAAGTTTCCGCCGTCAAACGAATATGTTAACCACTGGGTAAAAGTAAGCGGATTTATAAAGATTGATAATGAGGGCGACTACCAGTTAACGACAGGCTTTGAGGAAAGCCCGCTGGTTTTCCTGGATAATGTACCTGTGATAAACCGCGAAAAAAACACCTACGTGGAGCCGCAAAAAGCGCTGCTTCATCTTAAGAAAGGATATTATGCAGTTAAAGGCTATTACCTTGCCGATGATGCCAATAGTGCGCAACACCTGCTGCAACTGCAAACATCTACCGGTAAAATACTTGACCCGGCTACATACTTGTATCACCTATAAACAACAGTAGGTATTTTTATGAAAAAACTAAGTATCGCTGTAGTCTTATTTTTGTTGATGATCAGTGGGTTACAGGCCCAGTCGTACAACCAATACGTTGACCCGTTTATTGGTACATCTGCAAACGGGCATACCTTTCCGGGAGCTACGGTGCCATTTGGCATGGTGCAGCTAAGCCCCGAAACTGGTAACTTCGGATGGAATTATTGCTCCGGCTATCGTTATGAAGATACCATCATAACCGGCTTTGCCCATACGCATTTGAGCGGAACAGGCGGAGTGGATTTGGGTGATGTGCTTTTTTATCCGTACCAGGGTAATCAACCTGCGCAGTTTCACAGTAAGTTCTCCAAGTCGACAGAAAAGGCTTCTCCGGGATATTATACAGTTGTTTTAAGTGACAATGATATCAAAGCGGAACTAACCGCATCGGCACATACCGGCGTGCACCGCTATACTTACGTAAATCTCGGCGATGCCCGTTTGCTGGTAGATATTCAAAGCGGATTGGTAGAGAGTAAAGAAGAGCTGCAAAACCACGTTACCGAAGGACATATAAACATCGACAGTAAAAACACTATCAGCGGCTATGCTTACTCCAGTCAGTGGGTTGATAAGAAAGTGTTTTTTGTGGCACAATTTAGAAAGGCATTTAAAACTTCTCATTTCATCGATGGTGATACGCGCCGCAGATTAGTTATAGATTTTGATAACAAACCCGGCGAAACCTTAGAAGCGCGTGTTGCGATATCGGCAGTAAGCATCGATGGGGCGCGTAAAAACCTGGCCGAAACAATAAACAAATCATTTGACAAGGTTAAGACAGAAGCCGCCGCCCTTTGGGAAACTTCTTTAGGTAAATTAAAAGCCGAAGGTACCAAAGAGCAAAAGATTACCTTTTATACCAGTCTTTATCATACCCTTATTCAGCCCAATAATATTGCAGATGTTGACGGACAATACCGCGGGGCTGATAGCCTTGTACATCAATCGGCAGATAAGGTTTTCTATTCTACTTTTTCGTTATGGGATACTTATCGCGCCGCTCAACCGCTTTATACCATCATCTGCCCTAACAAAGACGGCCAAATGGTTGAAAGCATGCTGCAGCATTTTGATGTCGCTCACCTGTTACCGGTTTGGACGTTGTGGGGGAAGGAAAGCTATGCCATGATTGGCAACCATGCCGTGGCCGTTATGGTTGACGCCGCTTTAAAAGGCATAAAAGGCTTTGACAAGGAGAAGGTTTTTGCTGCGATAAAAGCTACCCTCACCCAAAATAAAAATCCAAAATACGACTGGAGTCTGTATTTAAAATATGGCTACCTGCCATCGGACAAAGTAAAGCGGGAAGCTGTATCACGCACCCTGGAAGCCGCTTATGACGATTGGTGCGCGGCGCAACTGGCTAAAAGCCTGCATAAAAATACCGACTTCGATTATTTCATTAAACGTTCCGGATTTTACGCCAACATGTTCGATAAATCTACCCGCCTGATGCGCGGGAAACTATCCAACGGCGACTGGGTGCGCCCCTTCGCCAATTTGGATAGCGGGCAGCTTGCGATAGGCGGCGACTATACCGAAGGTAATGCCTGGCAATATACCTGGCAGGTACAGCAGGACATTCCGGGATTAATAAAGCTTAAGGGTGGTAAGAAGCGATTCAGCGAAAAGCTCGATTCATTATTTACAATGGATTCAAAAGTTTTTGGAGCAGGTTCAACGCTTGATGTTACGGGGTTGATAGGCCAGTATGCGCATGGAAATGAGCCCAATCACCATGTGGCCTATTTATACACGCTGGCCGGTAACCCGGCCAAAACACAGCAACTGGTACGGCAGATATGCGACCAGTTTTATGTTAATAAACCAGACGGTCTGTCGGGCAATGACGATTGCGGGCAAATGTCTGCCTGGTATATTTTTACGGCGATGGGCTTTTATCCGGTTAATCCTGCTGATGGCAGATATGTATTTGGCGCGCCGCAGATTGGTAAAGTTACTATCGGTCTCCCCGGTAAAAAATCATTTATAATTGAAGCCAGGAATTTATCGCAGGTTAATAAATATGTACAAGGCATCAGCTTGAATGGCGTAGTTTACAAGCGCAATTATATCACACATAAGGATATAATGAGAGGCGGCAGATTGGTTTTTGTGATGGGGGATAAGCCGGTTGCTGCTAATTTTAACTAAAGCAGGTTATATGACTCCAGTTGTTCCGCCACCTGGTGCAGCACCTCTTCATCAATAATGCCCGGGTTTTTGCAGATGTGTAACCCTTCGTGCCCATCAGGTTCAAAACTACCCACAAATTGCCCATCCTTAAAAACCTCGAATTTGCATTCGTCATCCTTATGATGCATATAATCGCGCACCTCTAAATGATAGTTTTGATTATTGCTGGTTACCGAAATCTCGAACTTTTCCATGGCGCATGTTTCTTAATTAACCACTACGCCCGCCAATTGTTATTGAAAATTATAAAAAATTCAATCAAAAATAACAAACAGGATACTTTAAAATATCCTGTTTGTTATCGGGCAAATGTTAATGCCTGCTGGTTGAATTTGAAGAGTGGGAAGTTCTGCCACCCTTGGCTGAAATTTCGCGGTGCTTAGCTTCGTCCATATTGGCGAAGTTACCGCTGTTACTGTGCGAACGGCCGTTGCTGTTTTGATTTGACCGCTTTGAGTCGCTCATTTGGCTTTTTTGATTCGTGGCCATGATTTTAATTTTATGGTTTATTAAATCAATTAATTGCTGCTATAAGTATAATGAACGTGCCAAAAAGGTAGGTTGTGATAAAAAGTGTAAGTGATACAGGGAGTTATAAAATAATTCGGAAAGCAGCCTGTAAAGGCAAAGTTGTGGTATGGTTAGGGCTGTGTACCCTGTGTGCTGCAAAAGTGTATGCAATTCTGAATAATTGGCGAACTGGCTTAAAGTTGAATTAGCGTTTTTTTAATGGCATCTGCCAGTTTAGCATCTACGTTTTCTTTGGCAGTATACGTTAGCCAATTTTTTACAACTTCGTTGATGCTATCGATAATATGGTCGGCTTTTTTAATATTCATCTGTTTGGCTACCGCTAAAAAATCAAATCTGTTAATGTTTTCCCGTTTGCCGTTTATACTGAGCGCGTGCCTGCTCACCCAGGCGCTACCCGGGCGATAGGCATGGCAAACGTCATACGCCGGGGATAGACGCCATTGCCCGACCCTGTCCATTACAAAAGCAAAGTTTTTGGTATGATCATCACAATTACGGGCCAATACGTTAAATACCATTCGCCTGTATAATTGCTCTGCTTGCGGATAGGGTAACCTTAGCCCACGCATGGTTTGAAATAATAGTTCGTATGAAAAGCTGTTTACATCCTGGTAGTCGAGATGTGACATGGCGCACCAGGTTTGTACGTGCAGCTTATCGTGGTTTTCGGTACGGTCAAAGCGTTTGGTCATGAAATGCGCGCGGTCATTTTCTTCCAGTATGCGGCATTCCGTCATTTCTATCCCGCAGTCCAACGCCATTAAATGATAAGCCATTTCCACTCGTCCATAGCCCCAGGATTCTCCAAACTGGCTATCTTTTATGCCATCAAACTTAATCAGCCAATAAGTAAAGCCGTCTGGCGCGTCGGCCTGGCCTGAGCGTACTTCGCCTGTGGTTTCGTTATATGCAATTACTGCTTTGGCTCTCGCTCCGCCGGCGGAAGTGCCGACTTTCAGGATATCCATCAGCGCCTTTTGCTCGTCTTTTGATAAATCTGTTTCAAAGTTTTCGCGGTTGCTTAAAATTTGTGCAGTTATGTTTACCAGGTTTTCCAGCTCAATTTTTGTGGCCGCATTACTACCCTTAGGCTGTACAGGTTCAAACTCCAGCGCACCCATTCCCCGCGTGCCGATAAAGCATAGCATTTCTACGGGGTTCATGCTATCGGCTGGACGGCCCTGTTGTGCCAGCCAGGTATTGATTAATGCATTTCCGTAACGGTCGGGTAATATATCGGCTAATAAGCCGGGCAGGCCTTTAAAGGTTGATGTATTGGCCAATTCGGGAAACGAGAATAGCGTTCTGCCTTGGTGCATCGGCATTTTAACAGGCGCCAGTTCCAGGTTTTGACTAATGAACGAAGGCGCATATTCAAAAGTTGCGGAATTGCTGTCCGCATCCCAGGCTATGGCGCCCACGCGTCTATCCCAAATGTTTATGAATGCGTTGTTAATCATTACCAGTCTGATTTACTTTGCTGTTCTGTGCTACCGCGCTTTGTCCGTGCACGCCTGCGTTTTTTTAATTCCAGTTCGGCTAATAATAGTGGGCTTATTTGTTGTTTGGTTTCAAATGCCTGTAGTAATTCCAGTTTGCCAAGCATTCTTAAAATTTGTACGAACGACAAAAGCGTACCGCCCTCGCCGTTTTCCATTCTTACCAGGGTTGAGCGGTGTACCCCTGCTTCTTCTGCTGCCAACTCTTGTGATTTATTTTGCTGCAGGCGGGTTTCCTTAATAAAATTTCCGATATCCTGCAATATCGAAAGGTCGCTTCCTAATTGCCACATATTGTTGCTATTTTACTTCATTAAACACAAATTTACTACATAATATTTCAAATTTGCAACATTATATGATAATGTATCAAAAAAGCATCATTAAGCATTAAAAATAGATTTAATGTATCAAAAAAGAAACAATAATGAATAATTTTATTAGGGGTATCTTATAAGAATTGTTCCATAATCATCCAAAGTTATTTAACTTCACGGCATAAACCCGCAACGTGAAAAGAATCCTTCCTGTAATTGTCATCTCTCAATTTTTCTGCACCTCCCTGTGGTTTGCCGGTAACGCAATCATGGGGGATATGGCAAAACAACTCCATTTGGAGCCGGCCTACCTGGCTTATTTAACCAGCGCGGTACAATCAGGGTTTATTGCCGGGACTTTAATTTTTGCCATCCTTAGCATTGCCGACAGATTTTCGCCATCGCGCGTGTTTTTTGTTTGCGCCATGATAGCTGCGTTAGTTAACCTGGTGGTAAGTTTCAACGGACTTACTACACCTTTGCTAATTGCTATTCGCTTTTTAACCGGTTTTTTCCTGGCTGGAATTTATCCTGTGGGGATGAAAATAGCATCCGACCATTACCAGCAGGGACTTGGTAAATCGCTGGGGTTTTTAGTTGGTGCTTTAGTGCTTGGTACAGCATTCCCTCATTTGTTGAAGAGCGTTACTGCAAATCTTCCGTGGCGGTATGTGATTTTTTCAACGTCAACCCTGGCAACCCTTGGAGGTATTGCAATGATTTTATTCGTGCCCGATGGTCCGTACCGTAAAGCCGGGCAAAAGTTAAACTTTGGCGGGTTTTTGCAGAGTTTTCGCGATAGCAAATTCCGCTCGGCTGCGTTTGGATATTTTGGCCACATGTGGGAGTTATACGCCTTTTGGGTATTTGTGCCGCTAATGCTGGCTGCGTATAAAGCCAATCATCCGGATATATCACTAAACATTCCTTTTCTTTCGTTCCTGGTAATAGCTTCCGGTTCGCTTGCCTGCGTTTTAAGCGGACTGCTATCACAAAAAATAGGAGTTAAGAGAATGGCGATCATCGCGTTGGCTTTATCCTGTTTGTGCTGCCTGCTTTCGCCGCTGATTCTGGGCAATGCGTCAATCGTGATTTTGCTGGTCTTCCTGTTTATATGGGGTATGGCTGTAATTGCAGATTCGCCTTTATTCTCCACAATGGTTGCTCAAAATGCGCCACAGGAATGGCGGGGAACTTCTTTAACCATTATTAATTGCATCGGTTTTGCCATCACGATTGTAAGCATTCAACTGGTTAATGCTTTGCGGACAGCTACAAATGAAAGCTATATCTACGCGCTGCTTGCCATCGGGCCGATTCTCGGGTTAATTGCTTTGTCCGGCCGAAAAAAGCGATTTTTCTGATAATTATTAGCAACACTTAGCCAGCTCCAACGGTTTTCTTAAACTCACTCGGCGTGCAGCCGTACTTATTTTTAAACACCGTGGAAAAATAGTTGGGGGTGGAGAAACCCACCATGTAAGTGATCTCCGCTATGGAATAGCCCTCGTTGATGAGCAGGTATTTGGCTTTTTTAAGCCTGCGGGCAAGTATGTAATCAGTAATGCTGCAATCGAGCAGGGCCTTTACTTTACGATACAGTTGCACGCGCGATATGCCTATAGCCCGACAAATGTCATCCACGCTAAAATTCTCGTTACCCAGGTTTTGCTCTACTATGCCGGCAAAATCATTCAGGAATTTTTTATCGAGGCTTTTTGAGACGGTTTGCCTGCCGCTTATTGGCGCATCGCTGATGAAGTGTTCTTTCAGCAATACCCGGTTTTTAATCAGGTTTTCGACGGTAGCAGAAAGGTAATCATAATTGAAAGGCTTGGTAATATAGGCGTCGGCCATGCTGCGGATGCCATCAATTTGCTGCTCCACGCTGCTTTGCGCGGTAAGCAGTATGATGGGAATGTGCGAGGTGCGCATATCCGTTTTCAGCAGCTCGGTAATGGCTTTGCCAGATGCGCCCGGCAATACGACATCCGAAATGATGAGGTCGGGCACTTGCTCAAAAGCCATCGAAATACCGGTGTTGCCATTATCGGCGGTATAAATATCGTAGTGTTCGCTTAGCTTTTCAGTAAGGTAATCCAGCAGGTCGGGGTTGTCTTCCACTATCAGCAGGGAATGTTCTTTAGGTATACCTGTGAGCCCCTGCCCGGTTTCGCGCTCGCTTTTGTCGAGATCGGCAATGTATAGCTTTAATTTTTCGGTATTAATGGTAGCAGGCTTGTCTGTAAATGATTCTTCGGATAGCAGCAGATGTTCGTTGCCTGTTTTAAGCCTGATGGTAAAGGTGGTACCCTGCCATTTTTTGCTGCTTACCTCCATGGCGCCTTTATGCAGGTTCACAATTTCTTTGGATAGCGACAAGCCCAATCCCGAGCCTTTTCCCGATGCGCCATCGCCCTGGTAAAACTGCTCAAAAACGTGTTTCAGTTCATCTTCGTCCATGCCGGTGCCGGTGTCTTTTACTGCTATCTCTACCAGGTCATCTTCAATAACCGAAATAGAAACGCTGATTACCCCGTTATCAGGCGTGAATTTTATAGCGTTCGACAAAAGGTTGAAAAATACCTTATCCAGTAAATTGCTGTCGAACCACAGGTTAACCTTAGGCTCTTTGGCGGTAAATTTTATGGCGATGCCTTTTTTGCCTGCACTTTGCCTGAAGCTGTCGGTAATTTCCCTGGTAAATGAAACGATGTTATTGGGCGATGCATTCAGTCGCTGGCGGTCGTACTCAATCTTGCGGTAATCTATCAGCTGATTCACCAGCTTAAGCAGCCGGAACGCATTTTTCTGAATAATTTTCAGGCTTTTACCAGCTACCAGGTTCAGCTTTTCGTTAGCCATCATATCCTCAACCGGCGATAGTATCAGGGTAAGCGGCGTGCGGAATTCGTGCGACATATTGGTAAAGAAATTCAACTTGGCCTCAGTGGCTGCCTCCGCCTTTGCCGACATCTCCACCAGCTGGTTACGCTGCTCCAATATCTCCAGGTTCTTTTTCTCAAGGGCTTTGTTAATCTTGCGGTTCTCCATCAGCGAATAAAAAGCCAGTCCCCCGAAAACTACCGCCAGTACCAAGGTGATAACAATAACATTCAATACCGTCTGCTGACTGTTATACACGTTTTCCTGCTCGGTTAGCAAACTTTGCTGGCGCAGGATGTCGTTATGCTGGCTGGCGATGCGGTTCCATTGCAGCTTCATCAGCTGCGCATTGGTGGAATCGATAACCTGCGATTGCAGTATATTCTCTTTCAGGAAAGATTCCTTGTTTAAAATTTTAAATGCTGTTAAAATGGCTTCCTTGCCGCCGGTAGGATAAAGCAGGCTGGCGTCAATCACTTTAGAATCTATCATTTGCAGGCCGCCACCCGGCCCGGGCAACGCATCGACACCTATTACCCTGGTAGCTTTATTGGCATGCTGCGATTTTAGCACTGCCCGTGCGCCCGAGGCCATTACATCGTTATGCGCAAAAATGGCATCAACACCAGTTAATTGCGGTGCTATTTGCGATAGTTGTTTTTCGGCATGGTCTTTCAGCCAGTCGCCGTAAAGCTGGCTTACAATGTGCACGTTTGGGAATTTCTTTAAGCCATCGGCAAAGCCCCGCTCACGCTCTATCGCCGGCGAGGAACCCGGCAGGCCCATTACCTCAACTACATTACCCTTTCGTTTCAGCAGGTTGCCCATGTATTCGCCGGCCATTCGGCCAACCTCAAAATTGTCCGCGCCAACATAGGCAGTATATTGTGATGTTGAGGTTTTACGATCGATTACAATTACCGGTATGCCTTTATTATAGGTTTGCTCAACAATGCCAGTAAGCGGCTGCGCCTCGTTGGGCGAGATAATAAGCAGGTCGACACCCTGATCGACCATGTTTTTTACCTGCTGAATTTGTTTTTGGCTGTTACCATCCGCATCTGCGTAAATAAAACGCGCGCCGGGATGTAGCGACAGTTCCATCTTCATTTCATCCAGCATCGTGCGGCGCCAAAGGTCGGACCCTATGCACTGCGAAAAGCCTATAGTGTACAATGACGTCTTGTCTTTCTTTTTGCAGCCGAAAAAAACGGAGCAGCAAACAACAAGGATAATGAATTTGCACAATGCTTTCATTTAGTTCCTGAGCACGAATAGATGTTAATACTGTTGGTTTTTATTGGTTGACCGTCTTGTCGAGGGTTTTCATTTGTAAATGTAGGTATAAAAAAAGCAAGCATGAAAAATAAGGGCTTAGTGTATTGGACTATGCTGGAACAAAACTGTAAGTAACAGGTAACAAAATCAAACATTAGTATCAATAAGTTACAGTCGATAAAAAATATAGTGTTGTAAATCAGTTATTTAATTGAATTATACTTTTTTGAATTTTTTTGGAACAAAATCGATAACTGCCGCCCTGATGCCGGGCCTACCTTGCCACCGCTAATTATAATCTAAAATTACACCTTCTTACTATGAACAAATACTCCGTCATGGCGTGGTCCATGGTCGTAGCCCTCGGCGGCTTTTTATTCGGGTTCGACACCGCTGTTATTTCAGGCGCAGAGAAGTCTATCCAGCAATACTGGGGGCTTTCGGTATTCGCGCATGGGCTTACTATCTCCATTGCTTTGATTGGTACTGTGGTTGGGTCGTTACTGGGCGCCCGCCCTTCCGACCGTTTCGGCCGCAAGAATACCCTGTATTTTGTAGCTGCGGCTTACCTGCTTTCTTCCATTGGTACTGCGCTTGCCGGCGATTGGTATATGTTTCTCAGCTTCCGCTTTTTGGGCGGGTTGGGCGTGGGGATATCATCGGTTACCGCGCCAATCTACATTTCGGAAGTATCACCTGCAGAGCGTCGTGGAAGATTGGTAGGCCTGTTCCAGTTTAATGTAGTGCTGGGTATCCTGATTTCATACCTCAGCAACTACCTGCTTAGCCAGGGCGGCGAGACTTCGTGGCGATGGATGCTGGGCGTGCAGGCCTTTCCATCATTGGTATTCCTGGTATTGATTTATTTTATCCCCGAAAGCCCGCGCTGGCTGATACTTAAAAAAGGTGAGGCTGCACGGGCGCTGGAAATTCTGCGCATTATTAATCCGCTGAATTGCGAAAAAGAGCTGCAAGCCATACAGGAATCCGACTTGCACAACAAGGCAAACCATAGCGATAACCTGTTCTCCGGGAAATATAAAACGCCCATCGTATTGGCTATGCTGTTTGCATTTTTTAACCAGGTATCGGGTATTAATGCCATTATCTACTATGCCCCCCGCATTTTTGAAATGGCCGGACTGGGAGCGCACTCATCACTTTTATCCACCGTAGGTATCGGGCTTATTAATTTCCTGTTCACGCTTATCGCCATCAATTTTATCGACAGGGTAGGCCGCAGGGTGCTGATGCTGATAGGCTCAGTGGGGCTGATCTGTTCGCTATTCCTGGTGGCCTTTACCTTTTACTCAGGGCACATTAGCGGCGTAGCTATACCGGTTTACATGATGCTGTTTATCGCTTTTTTCGCTTTCTCGCAGGGGGCGGTTATCTGGGTGTTTATTTCAGAAATATTCCCGAACCAGGTACGCGCAAAAGGGCAGACGCTGGGCAGCTCCACACACTGGATAATGGCGGCATTAATTGCTTTCGGTTTTCCGTACCTGGCCGAAAACCTTGGCGGGGCAATAACCTTTTCATTTTTTGGGGTGATGATGGTATTTCAACTGGTATTTGTTTGGCGCTTTATGCCCGAAACCAAGGGCAAATCGCTGGAGCAGATTGAAACCAACATTATAATGAGCTGATGCTATGAAGACAGAACCATTACAAACATCTGCAACCTGTTTTGGCGAGGTGCTTTGGGATGTTTTGCCCGGGGGGCCGCAGCCGGGCGGCGCACCGCTCAACGTGGCTTATCACTTGTGCAAGCTCGGCATGCCTGTGCATATCATCAGCAAAATAGGAAATGATGAGCCAGGTAAAAGGCTGGAACAATTAATAACCGGCTGGGGCATCAACGAAGATTTATTACAGGTTGATACGCATTATCCAACTAGCGAGGTGATTGCCCGCGTGGGAAGTAACAACGAAGTTTCGTATGAGATTGTGTTCCCGGTTGCCTGGGATTTTATTAACCCGGCGCCGGTTGACGTGAACCGTTCAAAATATTTTGTTTACGGTAGTCTTGCCTCCCGCAATGCAGTAACACGCGATACCCTTTTTCAATTGCTGGAAGGAAATTCAATAAAAGTTCTAGATATCAATCTCCGCCCACCATTTGCTGAAAGAGAACTATTGGAGATGCTGCTGCAAAAAGCAGACATCGTAAAATTTAACCAGGCCGAGCTTGAAATGGCACAACTGCTTTTTGGCGGACTGATGGGCAGCGAAGCCGGCCAGGCGGCATTCATTATGTCCCGGTTTAACGTGACCGAGCTCATCGTTACCAAAGGCGAAGCGGGCGCATCCTATTACACGCCTGGCGGTACATTTCATGCGGCGGGCGTTGGTGTAAAGGTTGCAGACACCATCGGCAGCGGCGACTCGTTTCTTGCTGCTTTCCTGGCCGGGCACGCCCAACAGCTGCCGCAGCAAACTATCCTGAAAAATGCCGTTGCCATGGGTGCTTTCATCGCCACAAAAAAAGGCGGCTGCCCTGATTACGAATTAACCGCTTACGAAGAATTTAAGAATACCATGTTTTAACTATCAATAATAAACCAATTAATCAATTAACAACGACTATCAAATGAGAAAACTATTACTTTTTTGCTCCCTGCTTGTCCTGCTGGCAAGCGGGGCGTATGCCCAAAGCGGGACGGTTACGGGCACGGTGAACGACCCACAGGGCCAGCCATTACCGGGCGCAACGGTGCAAATTGCCGGAGACAAGCAAGCCACTATTACCAATGTGAATGGCAAGTTCAGCGTACAGGCATCGGTGGGCCAAACTTTGCACATCACTTTTGTGGGCTATCAGCCTATCGACCTAAAATTGAGTGCTATTACAGATAACCTTGTCGTAACCTTCAAATCCGGCGCTACGGATTTAAACGAGGTGGTGGTAACCGGCTATACCTCTGAAAAGAAGAAAGACCTAACCGGCGCTGTATCCGTAATCAATGTAAACGAGATTAAGGACATCCCCGAAGGCAACCCGATGAGGGCCTTACAGGGACGTGTGCCGGGCCTGAGCATCTTTTCTGATGGTTCGCCAAATGGCGCTGTTGCTGTAAGGGTGCGCGGCACCACTACGCTGAACGACAATGACCCATTGTACATTATCGATGGCATACCAACCCAGCGCGGCTTGCAGGAGCTTAACCAGAATGACATCGAGTCTATCCAGGTGCTGCGCGACGCGTCGGCAGCAAGTATTTACGGTTCGCGTGCGGCGGCTGGTGTTATCATCGTAACTACCAAACGTGGTAAGAATGGTGTACAGCGTATAGATTTTGATGCTTCTACATCGGTGCAAAATTATAACAGCAAGCTGAGCACTTTAAGCGCTATGCAGCATGGGCAGGCTTACTGGCAGGCGCAGGTAAACGACGACCAATTTGGCGTAAACCACGTGAACAACCAATTGGTAAACCCGGTTGAGTTTGGCGGTGTTTACACCTTCGACTGGAACAAAGACTATAACAACCCGGTATTGAATGCGGTAAACATCGCACCCTACATCGACCCGAATAACAAAACCATGCGTTCGGCCAATACCAGCTGGTTTAATGAGATATCGCAGCCATCTATCCTGCAATCATATAACTTATCACTGTCAAACGGAAGCGACAAAGGCAGCTACCTTTTCTCCGTAGGCTATTACAATAACAAGGGTATTATCAAAGAAACCGGTGATACTAAATACAATATCCGCCTGAACAGCCAATATAACCTGTTTGGCGGAAAGCTGAAAATAGGAGAGACCTTATCGGCAACGTACATGAAAGATCCTCAATTACCGGTGGGGAGTATTACAATTCTTTCGCTTATTGAAAACCCGATAATCCCGATACATACGGTTGACGGTATTGGCTGGGGCGGCCCGATTGCCGGTATGGACGACAGGGACAATCCTGTTAGGCTGATTGAAGACAACAAGCAGAACTTTAACAACTTCGGCCGCGTGTTTGGCAATGCGTTTGCCGATTTGGAGATAGTAAAAAAACTGCATTTTAAAACCACCTTCGCCGCCGACTTTGCAGGCAATTACTATCGATGGCTACAGATACCATATACCGCAGGTTTTCTGTCGGATAATCGTACCATCGCAGGCCAATCAACCGATTACGCGGTTACCGAAACGTGGCAAAATCAGCTGACTTATGACCTGACCTGGAAGAAACACCAGTTTAATTTTTTGGTAGGCGAAGAGAATATAAAAGATAAGTATCAAAACTTTAACGGCAATGTGCAGGGCCTTACGCTGGCGAATATAGATTATGCCTACCTGAGCGAAGGTACCAGCAATATTGTAGCCAACGGCGGCGGCGCCGGCGATGCATTGACATCATTTTTTGGAAAGATTAACTACGCCTTCAATAGTAAATACCTGGCATCGGTTACCTTACGCCGGGATGGCTCTTCCAAGTTTGGTATCGATAATCGTTATGCCTATTTCCCGGCTGCATCAGTAGGATGGAGGGTAAGCCAGGAGGATTTTTTGAAGGACAACCGTATAATTTCGGACTTAAAGCTGCGTGCAGGCTGGGGCCAAACCGGTAACCAAAATATTGCCAATAACGCAACGTATTCGCTCTACCAGTCTATCTATGGCAATCGCGGCGCATTTAACAATGATGCCGGCAGCGCTTACGATATCGGCGGCAGAGGTTCTGGTACATTGCCGTCGGGCTTCACCTCAACCCAAACCGGTAATCCTGATTTGAAATGGGAAACCACTACCCAAACCAATATCGGTGTGGACTTCGGCTTGTTCAATAATATCCTGACAGGCTCGTTAGATGTGTTCAATAAAAACACTACCAATATTCTCATTAACCCGCCATACCTGGCTGTATTAGGCGAGGGTGGTAATGAGTGGTTTAACGGGGCATCAGAAAATGTAAAAGGTTTTGAATATTTACTGAACTATCGCGGCAAAATAGGCAGCGATTTTACTATCGGATTAACCGGCAACATCGCCGCTTACCGCTCAAAAATTACTAAACTGCCCGCCGCCGCAATGAATGGTTATCCCGGTAACGGCACAACCCAAACTATTATCGGCCGCTCGCCAAACTCTCAGTTCGGCTATGTGGTGCAGGGTATCTTCCAAAACCAGGCCGAGGTTGATGCCGCGGCTGCGCAGCCCGGTAAAGGTGTGGGACGTTTGAGGTATAAAGACCTTGACGGCAATAACGTTATTAACCCCAATGATGAAACCTATATCGGCAACTCCGACCCTAACTTTACCTATGGTTTAAATACTTCATTAGGTTACAAGGGCCTTTCGCTTACCTTCTTCTTACAGGGTGTGTCGGGTGGAACAGTTTACAACTCCTATAAATACCTGACGGATTTTAGCTCGCTGGCGCCAGGTTCAAACTGGGGCACAAGGGCGCTCACCGCATGGACGCCTAAAAACATGGGTTCAACCATCCCGGCCCTAACGCTGGTTAACAACAACGATGAAGGCCGGTATTCAACCTATTTCCTCGAAAGTGCGTCGTACCTTAAGCTGAGAAACATTCAGCTTGCCTACGATTTCAAAAATCTGCTGAAAACAGTGAAGCTGCAGCGTGCTACATTTTACGTGCAGGCCAGCAACCTGTTCAGGGTGAAGAATTCATCGTACACCGGGCCTGACCCTGAAAACCCGGGCAACGGTTACCCAATCCCGGTAGTTACTACCATCGGTCTTAATCTGTCATATTAATCATCAACAAAAAATGAAAAAACTTAAATATATAGCAGCAATTGTTTTGGCAATGAGCGCTGCATCCTGTAAAAAATACCTGGACGAAACGCCCCAGGGTGTAGTGTCCAAGCAAGACCTTACTACGCCTGCAAATACAGACGCAATGGTTATTGCCGCCTACTCATACCTCGGCAACGATTATTATTTCTTCCCATTCAGCAGCATGTGGGCTTACGGCAGCATTCGCAGCGGCGACGCTTATAAAGGCGGTGGCGGGCCGGGCGATATTGCCGAGTACAACCAGTTCGAGGTGTTCTCGAACAATACCATCACCAATGGTTCCGGCGATAATGTTTTTTACCAGTTGTATGTTGGTATTGCCCGTTGTAATACGGCCTTAACCTTGGTTGAGGGACAAGATGCAGCGGCCTATCCGTTAAAAACACAACGCGAGGCTGAGCTGAAATTTTTACGCGGGCACTTCTACTTCCTGCTGAAAATATTGTTTAACCATATTCCGTATATCGATGAGGTATTACAGAAATCGACAGCAAACTATGGTGCGGTATCGAACATTGCTTTAACCAGCGACCAGTTATGGAGCAAAATTGCTGATGATTTTACGTTTGCCGCAGCTAACCTGCCGGTAACCCAAAGCGATGTCGGTCGCGCTACGAAAGGGGCTGCACAGGCTTATTTAGCTAAAACATTGCTTTACCAGGCTTACACGCAGGATGATAAGAACAATGTAACAGGTATTGACAATACAAAATTGCAGGCGGTAGTTACCAATTGCGATGCAGTTATTAATTCGGGAAAATACCAGTTGGATGCGGATTTCGCCAATAATTTTTTGCCGCAGTTTAATAATTCAAACGAGTCGGTATTTTCAATCCAGTATTCAAAAAACGACCAGACGCCGATAGGCAGGGTTGATGCCGGGCATTGTTTGAATTACCCGATGGATGCCGAATACGGCTGCTGCGGTTTCCATGTACCGAGCAATAATATGGTAAATGCATTTAAGACCGATGCAAACGGTTTGCCGATGTTCGACACATTTAATAATAATGATGTGGTGCCGGCAAATGATTTTACAAGCGGCACTTTCGACCCTCGTCTCGACCATACGGTGGCTATCCCCGGTCACCCCTATAAGTACCAAACCAACCTGCCTTACCAGGCCGCATGGGCGCGCGACCAACAGTCGTACGGGCCGTTGATGAGTATAAAAGAAACGGTTGCTTATACCGACCCTTCGTTCACCCGTTTCCCGCCGTTTATGTCGAGCTCGAAGAACTGGGAGATTATCCGTTATGCGGATGTGCTGCTGATGAAAGCTGAAGCGCTGATAAAGTTGGGACAGGAAACTAATGCCTTGCCGCTGATTAACCAGGTGCGCCAGCGTGCCTTAGCCAGCACCGCACTGCTGAAAAAGGCTGACGGAACGCCAACGTCAAACTACAAAATGGATGTCTACAAACCCGGCGTTAACTGCACGTGGACCAATGATTATGCATGGAACGCACTAATGTTTGAACGCCGCCTGGAATTTGCGATGGAAGGCTACCGTTTCTTCGACCTGGTGCGCTGGGGCATTGCGGCCGATTATTTGAATAATTATTTCCAGGCAGAGGTTAAGCGCACGCCGCATTTGGTTGGTGCACACTTTACCAAAAACCGCGATGAATATTTGCCAATATCGCAGGCGCAGATAAATTTCAGCAAGGGATTGTATAAACAAAACCCGGGGTGGTAAGGTAGATAAAGGTGACGCAGGGCGATGCCCTGCGCTGGCGGATGTATCCCTTACAGGGAAAGCAAATTAAGGTAGAACTTAAAGCTTAATACCCTGAAGGGGTTACATCTGTCAGCGATGGGTAACACCCATCGCGAAAATAGCGCGAAATGAAACATGTTCATTATCAGTTGTTTATAAATATATAGATATGACAAATGCTGATAGTGAGTGTGTTCCATAATGTTCGAGGTGTTCCGTGATGAAAAACGGAACGCTAACCATGCAAAAGTGTGAATTGTCGTCGTTAGCGATGATGTGAAATATGAAAGATGTTCATTATTAATAACTTGCAAACATGTAAATATGAAACATATTGATAATGAGCATGTTGCATAGTGTTCGGGGTATTCCGTGATGAAAAATGGAATACCGGAACATAATTAGACGGAGAATCGTGATTTTGACCAGCTATTATATTGACCTTAAATATTTGCTAACTTGTAAGCATGCGTATTTATATGTGCGGCGACATCGCACACAAAACAAAATAAACTCAACAAGGAAAAAACAATAAACACTAATAACCATGATGAAGAGTCGTTTACTACTTCTTTCGCTGCTTGCGGTCTCGCTTCGCGGGATGGCGCAAGACGCAACCACACCAACGCCGCAATGGCGGCCCGTGTACCACTTTACACCCGATAAATACTGGACGAATGATCCGAACGGGCTAATTTACCTTAACGGTAAGTTCCAGCTTTACTACCAGCATAACCCGCAGGAAAACAAGTGGGGCCACATGAGCTGGGGCCACGCCGAAAGTGCCGACCTGGTACACTGGAAGCACCTGCCGGTAGCCATTCCCGAAGTGGTTAGTAAAGACACTACCGTTTATATCTACTCCGGTTCGGCGGTTATCGATAAAAATAATACCAGCGGTTTCGGCAAAAACGGCAAAGCGCCAATCGTGGCTATCTTCACCGGAGATTTGCCAAAGCAGCAAAAAGAAGCGCAGTACATTGCGTATAGTAACGATAACGGCATGTCGTACAAGCTGTATGATAAAGACCCGGTTATCGACCTGAATAAAAGAGATTTCCGCGACCCGAACGTTTTTTGGTATGAGCCGAAGAAACAGTGGATAATGACCGTTTCGATGGTGAACGAATTTATGGTTCGTTTCTACGGTTCCAAAGATTTGAAACACTGGGAAAAGTTGAGTGATTTTGGTCCGGCAGGATACACTAAAAATGGATGGGAGTGCCCGTCGATGCTGCCACTGCCGGTTGATGGAAACCCGGCGAATACCAAGTATGTGCTGTTTGTATCAAACTTTGGTGAGCACGGACCGCAAATGCAATATTTTGTAGGCGATTTCGATGGTACCAGCTTTAAGAACCTGAACCCGGCCGAAAAAATGCTTCGTGTAGATTACGGCGACTGCTTTTATGCCGCCATTTCCTGGCGCGATGCACCGGCCAATAAAAAGATATTGATGGGCTGGCTCATCAACGGCAAACCGGAGACTAATCCGTGGAAGGGCCAGATGTCTATTCCCCGCGACTTGTCGCTCAAGAAAACAGCCGATGGCATCCGCCTGTTCCAAAACCCGACTACCATCATCACCAATTCATTATCAAAATATGCGAAGGGCGCAGTAATATCAAAAGCAAACTTATCCGTAAGTGGGGCAATGAAACTGAACAGCACATCTCACCTGGATGCAAACTCTTACTGGATAGATGCAGAAATTCAACCAGGCAAATCGGATAAATGCGGTTTCATAATAGCGTCAAACGAAGATGGCTCAAAGAAAATTGAGGTAGGATACAATGCTGCAAGCAAAGAAGTATACGTGGACTGTACCGCTGCTGAAAAAGATAATAAAGACAAGCGTAATCTGCTGCAAACTGCGCCGGTAAAGGCTGTAAATGGCATTATCAGGCTGCGGGTACTGGTTGATAAATCGTCGCTGGAAGTATTTGGCAACGGTGGCGAACAGGTAATATCAACCATGATTTATCCTGATAAAGATGCAACCGGCGTGGCGGCATTCGCTTCCGGAACGGCTGTCTTCAAAACGCTGAAAATTTGGGATATGGATAAATAGCCTGTCCAAACCACGCAGGGCATCGCCCTGCGCTGACATATTTATCCCCGTTGGGGAAAGAAATTTAAGATTGAAGAACCCTGAAAGGGTTCAATATGTCAGCGATGGGTAACACCCATCGTTAAAGCGATATAAGACTCTTCACAAATACAATTGGCTTACCGGATGCGCCTGCCCAACAGACGCTCCGGTATTTTAATATAAATGTGGAGTTGACGGTTAAAATTCCTAATTTGCCCGATATTTACCCTACACTAACTATGAGAACAATTACCAAAGCGCTCACCGCACTGGCAGTGAGCGCCTTTACACTGACTTCTGCACGGGCGCAGGTTTACAAAATGCCCGCTTACCCGTTAATCAGCCATAATACTTATTTTAGCATTTGGTCTAACACCGATAAGCTTTACGACTCGCCAACCCGTCATTGGACAGGTAAAGACCAATCCCTTGAAGGAGTGATAAAAATTGATGGTGAATTCTATCACTTTATGGGCAATGAGCCGCCTGAATTAAAATCCATCGTCGCGGCCGGCGACGAAGAAAACTATAGCTGCCATTATATTATAGACACTGCACCTGAGAAAGGCTGGGAGCAACCATCATTTGATGATAAAGGCTGGAAAACCGGCGAAGGTCCTTTCGGCGATGACCGCATCAGCAACGGGACAAAATGGACGGGTACCGACATTTGGTTGCGCAGGAAGTTTTCGCTGGCTGATATCCCGCAAGGAAAATTAATCCTTAGAAATTATCATGATGACGATGCCGAATACTATCTGAACGGTCACTTGATAGCCTCCCGCCCCGGCGCCAATGGCGATTACGAAATGTTTGAATTGCCGGAAGAAGCAAAAAGCTTTATGATAAAAGGCGACAACATATTGGCTGTCCACTGCCGCAATACGGGCGGCGGCACTATGATTGACGCCGGTATTTCGGTAGAGATAAAACACGACCCATTCGCCGGAATTAAAACTGCCGAACAATTAAGTGTTACCGTTAATGCAACGCAAACCATCTATCACTTCAATTGCGGGCCGGTTAAGCTACGGGTTGCATTTACTTCGCCATTAATATTGAATGACCTGTCATTACTATCATTGCCGGTATCATATATCAGTTACCAGGCACAAGCTACGGATGGTAAAAAGCACGATGTAAGCATCCTTACCGCAGCCAGCTCCAATATCGCGGCGGATGTAGCATCGCAAACCATTAAAGCACAAAAATATTCGGCATCGGGTATGCAAATACTAAAGGCTGGAACGGCAGAACAGCCTATATTGAAAAAGAAAGGTGATAACGTGCGGATTGATTGGGGGTACATGTATGTGGCAGTTCCATCGGGCAATAAGGCTACGCAGGCGGTGGTTGAGGGCGGCAAGGCAATCAGCGCATTTACAGAAAACAAATGGCCTGAAAGTGTGACGGAAGGCAAACGCCTGATGCTAAGCACAATTCAGAATTTGGGTGCAGTTGGTGTTGCTCCGGTTTCCCAATTTTTGGAGTTAGGCTACGATGAGCTGCAATCAGTTCAATACTTCGGCGCAAACCTGAAACCGTGGTGGAGAAATACCCCTGGCGCTACTATGGAAAAAGTATTAGCGAATGCCGCTTCGCAATATAAAGCCATCGTGGCCAAATGCGATGTTACTGATAAAAAGATATATAACGATGCACTTGCAGCCGGTGGCGAAACTTATGCTAAACTTTGTGTAATGGCCTACCGCCAAAGTATTTCGGCGCATCAATTGGTTAAAAGTCCGGCAGGGGAGATACTTTGGTTGTCGAAAGAAAACTTTAGCGGAGGCTTTATCAATACGGTAGATGTTACCTACCCTTCCGCGCCGCTCTACCTGATTTATAATCCCCAATTAATGGAAGGTATGCTGAATGGTATCTTTTATTTTTCGGAGAGCGGTAAGTTCAAGCATGGTTTTGCAGCGCACGATTTGGGTGTATACCCGCAGGCAAACGGTCAGCTATATGGTGAAGGTATGCCGGTTGAAGAATCCGGCAATATGATTATCCTTGCTAATGCGATAATAAAAGCTGAACATAAACCCGCTTATGCCCGCAAGCATTGGAAGGCATTGACCACCTGGGTAAATTATCTGGCCAGGTTCGGCCTGGACCCGGGCAACCAGCTTTGCACAGATGATTTTGCGGGTCACCTGGCGCATAATGCTAATCTTTCGGTAAAGGCTATTGTGGCTATAGGCTCTTATGCGCAAATGGCTGCCGCCTTAGGCGATGCCAAAACCGCCGCCAAATACAAGGCTATGGCTGCCGATATGGCCAAACAATGGGTAGTAAAAGATGACGCCGGCGACCACTATGCCTTAGTATTCGACAATAAAGACACCTGGAGCCAGAAATATAACATGGTTTGGGACAAGGTATTTAAGCTGAACCTGTTTCCGCAGAAAGTTTATGATACCGAAATCAACTATTACCTGAAACACCAAAACACTTTCGGTTTGCCGCTGGACAGCCGTAAAACCTATACCAAATCTGATTGGATATTGTGGACTGCGGCTATGACCAGCAATAGCAATGACTTTAACGCTTTAATTGCCCCGGTTTACAAATACGCCATCGAAACCCCAACGCGTGTGCCGCTAAGCGACTGGCATGAGACCACTAATGGAAAACAAGTGGGTTTCCAGGCTCGGAGCGTGGTAGGAGGATATTTTATGAAGAGTTTGCTGAAGAAGTAGTACGCTAAGAACCTTTAACGATAAAAGCAAGTTACGTACGACTTGCTTTTATTGTTACTAAAGCTATTGTTAGGCCGCTGCGCTTATTGCGTCAGTCAATCTTTCCTCCATATATTGCGCCCATGCAGTTGAGCAGGCATCATAGCATTCAAAAGTCGGTACCAGGCCAATGTGCGTAAACACGATTTTTGTTTTGCCGTCTTCCTCCGAAATTTCAAAGCTGATTTTAGTGCCTTCCCATTCGTCGGTAGTATCTACAAAGCTGAGATTAGCTTCGGTTACCAGCCAAACTATCTTCTTGTCGGGCACCAGCTCCACTAGTTTTTGTTTAGTGTAATGGGCGCCGCCACCAGCCCGAAAGCTGAACTCATCGCCCAGCTTTTCTGAGCTGCCTTCAAATGATTCTTCGTACAATCCCGACCACCATTCTCTAACGTTCAAAATAGTGTTATATGCGTCTGCCGGTGTTTGCTCGACAAAGATTGTTGTTGTGAAACTTTGGTTTTCCATATTATTGTTTGGGTTTTAAAAATTGCATTTGTCCTAAATGATAATCTACATGGCTCACCCTTGTCAAAACAGCGTTTAGCTTATTGCGGTGTGGTTCTTTGGCGAAGTCCTCTTCAGATACCGCAGTATGTTTTTGAAACCACTCATCGGGGCTGATGGTCGCGAACTTTGCGGCCAGCGCGGTTTTTACATTTGTCCAATCCTTGCGTACTTCGCTTACCGCTGGTAAATCGCTGGTTTGTTTATCGGGCGTTAGCACAAAAGGGTTAAACAAATGCGTGGCAAGCTTTTCATTGCCGAGTAAAGGAAATATCGAATCGCCCAGCGCGGTAAGATGGCCGAGCAGGTAAATTCCCCTGTTTCTTCCGGGGGCTGTTTCATTCATTAATTGTTCGTCGGATAGTTCTGATAGCAATTTATCCAGTTGGTTAACTTTTGAGTTCCATGCATCCAGTACCATTTTAATGAATACTTCCTGCTGTGTTGTAACGTTATTCTCTGTCATGATTTATCGGTTTAATTTATTGATGTGACGATTTTATATTTAAAATAATGGCGAAAAAGAGTTTTCTGCCCGTACCTCGCGACTAATTCTTTCTAACTGATTGTAGGTAGCTTTGTAAAGCAATACCGCCATACTAATCCTCTTAACGCCGAGATTTGTAAGCATTTCTACAGTGAGTTTTGGGTTGCTCACAATATTTACAGGAAGGGCCGTAGCACGTGTTATCTCTTCAATGGCCCCGGCATCAGGTACAGCAGTGACAAATAATCCATCAGCACCTGCGTCCTTATATAGTTGTGCTCTTTTTAAAGTAATTTCCAGGGGGGATGGCAGCTTTTGCAAAAAAGCATCCGTGCGCGCGTTGATAAAAAGCTGCTGGTTAGTTTTTAGCAAATGGTTCTTGATTGTTTCCAGCTTTCGCAGATAAATCTCCTCGCCCTGCGCATCCTCTATATTAATACCCGAAACGCCGGTATCTATCAGCTTTTGAATGTTATCGGTTAATACATTTAAATCGTCGGTATATCCGCGTTCCATATCTACCGTTAACGGAACTTTAATACTTGCCTTAATCCGTTGCACTATATAAAGCAATTCATTAAAAGGGATTTTCTCGCCATCGGCATAGCCAAGAGAGCTTGAAATAGCGCCGCTTGATGTGCCTATAGCTTCAAAACCTGCTTCTTCTATCAACTGCGCGCTCCTTGCATTCCATGCATTGGCAATTATTAAGGGTTTTTGCTGATGATGTAACTGGTGAAATTTCTCGTATTGATTCATCGTTTTTCTTTTGTTTTACAGGCTTCTGTATCGCTGCAAAGCAAAAGTAGCGTCTATATTATCGATAGAAAGGCGGTGAAATAGACATTATGATGGGTGGATTTAGACGCAATGAAAAAAGACATACTCAGGGAAATACTCGAGATATCCAGTTAAGGCGTAAAAAACGTATAAAGTTGCTTTTGGCAACAGTATAAATCATTTCCGCGATATTTTCCACCTCACCAACACGATGGAGTAGGTGGTTTAAAGACACACAAAGTGATGAGCTTTTAAAACATCAGGAGTTGCCCGTACTGATCGAGCTGTCGGCATTAGCCCATAGCGAGCTTTGAAAAGGAATAAATGTGACGAAGGTCATATCGCCGGGTATACCTAAGTCATCCCCGGGCCGGACACTGCAAACTAAATTTGTATAGCCGATGGATGAATGAATTTCAATTTCGGCAGATATGACAGCCCTTCCCGGTGATGGCAAAGGCTGCCCTCGGCGGAACCGGAAAGCCCGGTTCCGTTTTTTTAACAATACAGGATCAGCCTGTTAAATTTTGAAACGATGTTAGGTAAACTTAATGAATCACAGATCACCAGTCTTTTAACAGAACAAGTAATCGGAAGAATTGCCTGCCATGCGCTGGGTGAAACTTATATCGTCCCCATTCACTATGTGTATCGTAATGGCTGTATATACGGCCACTCCGCTGAAGGAAAGAAGATCAGGATGATGAGGGAAAATCCCCAGGTCTGTTTCGAGATCGAACATATCCAAAATGCATTCCGCTGGCAGACCGTTATAGCCAAAGGCACCTACGAGGAGATCACAGATATCGAGGAAAAGCAACAAGCGATGCAAGGGATCATTCACCGGATCATGCCCCTTGTAACCAGTGCAGAGGGTCATCCCTCCCACGGCATTACAGAAAAGGACAGTGATGTAGGTACATCGGTCGAACTGGTCATTTACCGGATCAAATTAACCGAATTATCGGGCAGGTTTGAACAAAGCTGAGTACCTACAAGCAGGGACCCGTTAAAGTTGAATATTTGTACAGCATCAGGCGGCGCGGTGCTTACCTGTTTTTACAACCTGGCTCTCCATTTCACCCGGGCGGCCGGTAAAATGGTAACCATAGGTTCTTTCTCTATACTAATGACCGAATCAATAAATACATTTTTCTTTTTAAATTCGAGTATGTTCGCGCCTAACCTGGTCCTGGATGCAATGACCTCTGCATCCGAAAGTCCCAGACTATTATAATTTTGATTTTGCATTCGTTGCCAATAGTCAATTATTCTCATTGGTCCGGGCCATTAAAGCAGGGGGGCGTTTAGGTCGGTCAAAGTTTTGTCCTTTCCTGATCAACTTGGAAAATTGATACCTTGGTTTTATATTATTGCCCCATATCCAGGGGGGAATACCAATAAAGGAAGCGATACGTGACGCGCCAGCTTTTGCGTATGGCTGCCGGAAAATAAACCGGTAAAAAAGCCATGGGGCCGATGTACCATGGTCAGGATATCCACTTGTCCATGCTCATGAAGCCAGCTTAGGCCGTGATCAACATCCATACTTTTAATATGATGATAGGTTATTTTCGGATAACTGACCTTCTTGCCCAGTTCAGTCATAAATACTTCCGCATCGTATTTCTCCTCTCCATGTTCGTATTTATGGTCAGAAATATGGCAGATCCGGATCTCTGCATCCAGTGATTTGGCCAAACAGGCCAACGTATGCAAGATGTTGATGTCACCTTTGTCGAGATCGGTTGCGAAAGCGATCGTCTTGATCTGTCCGAAGATATATCCGGGCGGAATGAGCAGAACCGGGAAAGACGCTTTGGCGATCAGGTCACGGGAACAGCTGCCGATAAAAAAGCGCTCCAATCCTCCTGCGCCCGACATTCCCATCACCACCATCGAAGCATTATGTTCGTCCAGGACATTCCTGATCACGTCGGTAACGGGTCCAACCTCGCTGGTATAATCAACCGCCGGGTGGAATTCTTCGGGGAAAAATGCTGCCTGTTCTGCAATTTTAGTACGTAATTTTGCGGATTGCTCTTTCAATTGTTCTGTGGTATCGTTTTTGATTGCCTCATAATCTACCAGCGGCCAGGCAACTTGTGCGGCAGCGGGTGCTTCAATGGGAATCATCATAGCATTACAAAGCGTAATATTCTTTTTTAGCAATGTTGCCAGGTGCACTGCGTAACGTGCGGCGTTATTTGCCGAAGGGGAGAAGTCGGTAGGTATTAAAAGCTTTTTCATGACCTTGATTTTTAATATTGATGATGAGACAAATTTGGCCGATCATGATGGCAGCAGGAATGACATTGGTCACAGACTTACATGACAGATAGCATAATTATGACTCGAACAAACTGCGTAGTTCAAAAAGGTGAAGAACAATTTTTATCGGCAAATTACCACGAGTTGTCTTTCTCGTCCTTCTATTCTTAATCACCCTCATAGATCACCCCGGAGGTTGGGGTTTCTTTCAATTCAATTTTTTGCAAACCGGGAAGCGCTGTTTTGAATTGTCGCCATAACCATTCTGCAACATTTTCAGCAGTTGGATTATTCAAACCGGGGATCTCGTTAAGCAGGGCGTGATCCAGTTGGTCAAGTATAGGTTTACAGGCGGCTTTAAGGACACTGAAATCAAACACCCACCCTGTATCCTCCGAGACGGTTCCGGATACAAAGACCGTGAGGTGGTAAGTATGCCCGTGCATAGCCCTGCATTTATGGCCATGCGGGACATTTGGTAAAAAGTGAGCCGCGTCGAATGTGAATTGCTTATATATGATCATGGTAATAAATTTGGCCGGTGACCTCTCCGGGCCATCGTTAGCTGCAAAGTTGCATGGGGCTGCCCCGGTAAAAAATGTTCCTCGTCACGGATCCCGCAATTTTATTCAGGTTCCGGTTACTGGCCTATAGGCGATCCGTTAAAGGATCATTTCCAGAAATGACGATAGTCACATTTTAGCTGTGCACAATTGCTGAGCTTTACTTTCAATAAAAGCACAGTAAAATGAAAACAATAATCCTGGCTACCGACTTCTCAGAAAGCTCCAGGGACGCTGTCCGATTCGGGTACAGACTTGCCTGTTTTATTAAAGCCAAGGTGGTAATCGTCAATGCGATGATTATTGCGGCAGAGATTCCACAAACCGGTTTCGTCACCTGGCCGGACGAAGAATTTGACGGGCTGCTGAAGGATTATGAAGTGGAGATAAAAAAAATCAAAGCAGAACTGGAAGGTCAGGTGATGCCAGGAGCATTCTGTCCGCAGGTGATTTGTATCAATGAGGCAGGCCGGCTGACGGAGGTCATCAAAAACGCCACCGTCGCCTACAATTCCGACCTGGTCGTCATTGGAACTCACCAGGGTGGATTGTTCAGCCGTTTGCTAATCGGCAACCATGCCGAACAACTGATGGACGCCGCTACCGGCCCTTTGTTGATCGTAAAACCCGGGACGATTTTTCAACCTTTAAAAAAGATCGCATTCGCAACTGAGTTTAAAAATCCGGAACAAGACCTGGAGGTCATTTACCGGCTGATCACTTTTGCCAAATCCCTCAATGCTGAAATATTGCTGGCCCACATATCAGACGATCACGAAAACGCCGATAGCCTCCACAAAACTATGGCCGAATACCTGCTGGAACTTTCCAATAAGGCCGACTATCCACATATTTATTACCGGCTGATCTATAACTCGAAAACAGAAGAGGGCTTGACATGGCTTTGTGAACACGGGCAGGTAGATATGCTGGCTATGGCCCATCGTTCCCGAAATTTACTGGCCGAATATTTCGGTGTCAGCCACACTAAAAAAATGAACAAATTATCGGGCTTGCCGCTGTTGGTATTCCCACTGAATAAAAATTGATTATTCCATTAAAATATTAAATCATGACAAATTTAGCGTCCGACACCGAGTTGGAAACCGAATTACAGGAGGTTTATATTCAAGCCACGCACTGGCTACAGGATATTTCTTTTCTCGAAACTGAAACTCATTTTTTCAGGAACATCATCAACCGTTATGAAAGCCCAGCTGCCGAAGGATCACGAAAGGCGGAATTTGAAGAAAAAGTGTTAGCCCAGGATAAAAGACTGGTAGCATTAAAAATCAGAATCCCAGAGTTTCTTACCTTCCTCGAACCATTTTTCGGAGATCAGAAAGTAGCCATGAGCCTCGAATTCCTGGATCGTTACAATGCCTTGAAAAATGAGCTGGATGCGCTGTTCAGCAGCCTGAAGAGTACCAAAAAAGAACTTTTCGATTATACGGAATCTGTTATGTCCCCGCTTCAACAATGAAAACGATAGCCGTACTTACCGATTTGTCAAGAAGTGGCGAACATGCTACGCAATTTGCGCTTCATATGGCTAAGAAGATGAAAGCGAATGTGCTTTTATTCAATACCAATTGTGTTCCTGCTGCGCGGCAGTTGGTACCTGCGGGGCAGGAAGAACCGGAACCCGATAACGGGCTTGCCGATTTTGGCCACCGGATGGAGGAACGTCTGATGACAAGAACATTCCCAGGTTCTTTTTTGCCAGAGATCCACATGGACAATGACAATAAGGAAATAGTAGACATTATGACTAGCCTGATGCAAAACCCGGATATTTCATTAGTCATAACAGCGCCCGAAACCGAAAGTGACCTGGCGTCTTATATGATTAGCGACGACTGTAACCGGATCATTGACTGGGCGACCGTTCCGGTAATGGTGATACCAGAGTGCGCGCCGTTGCGCAATTTCGAAAAGATCGCCTTTGCCTCCCAGCTGCATGAAGAAGATATTAACTCCATCAGCGAACTTGGCAAGCTGCTGGAAAGCTTTGCCGCCGAATTGATGGTGGCGCATTTGAACAGCGATTGGTCAGATCAGGCGGTCAGAGAGAAAGAGGAAAAACTCAACAGGGATCTTTACAAAAAACTGGATTGCGGCGGGGTTTATTTCCGCAGCATACCAGACACCGTACCATATCAAAACTGGGACTGGCTGAAAGCCAATAAACGGACGGATCTGCTGGCTGTCGTCCAACAGCCTAGGGAACGGATGACAAGGTTTTTCCAAAGGGGTAAAAACCCATCAGTAACCCACCATCTCACGGTGCCGGTGCTGGTACTGCCCAAAAAGCCATGACCCTTGATACTCCTAATGGGAATGGCGGCATTTTAACCGATGCCGCCATTTTTATTTAGCCTAAATTTCTATACCAAGCAGTTTTTCCTCAAAATTCGCGAGATCGCTGAACCACTCTTTGAGCAAGATGGAGGTTTGACTTGCAGTGCCTGTAAAAAGCGATTGATAGTACCCGATACCTTCTTGTAATTGCAATTTAAACTTGCTTAGCTGCTTCCGTTTTTTATCGGTCAACTCTTTGATCTGCGACTGCAGATCATGTTCCAGGTACTCAATATACAGGCTTAGCTCCTTCATAAACATATGCGGGCGCCTGATCTTCGCCAGCAGGTCCGTTGCACCGTAAATATGCTGAACCATCTCTTCCAGCGAGTAAGTTCGTGAAAAATAAGCCAGGTTTGGGCCCGGGCAGATGGCGATTGTTTTGTTTTCGCGGGGTTTGAGCAAATCATATTTGATGTACGCCGAGGCACAAAGCCCTTCGCACAGGCAGATCTTTTCAACAACGGTTTGATAAGCCTGTTCATATTCCGCCAACGGCAGGCCTGCTGCACTGAGTTGTTTCAATTTGAGGTTTTGGTACTCGCGGGAGGCGGTACAGATCGGCTTTTCGGTAAATTCGGTATTGGTGCACAGGTACTTTTTGGTGCAGGGGCTGCCGGGCCGGTTATTTTCCAGGCGCTTAAGGCGAAGTGTTTCAGCACTACTTTTCCTGAAATTATTGAATAAGATACCTAATGGCGATGCGCCGCTTATATAATAATCGCTTTCGTCGGCATGCTCCAATTGCCCAAGGGTTTCCTGGTCTACATTTGTCACCTCGGGCACCAGCAGGAAAGGGCTGCCCCAACCGGTGGCATCCACGCGGTAGTGCTCCCGTAAAAACTCATTTTCCATGGCCGTGCCGATACCTCCCTGGACAGAAAGCCGCTGGGCCGGCATATTAAAGCAAGCTATCCCTTTTTCAGTGAGCGCCTGCCGGCAACTTTGAAATAGCTCTTCTGCCATTTCCAGGCGCTTCTGTTTAAACTCTTCCAGAATCGGGCCTAGCAGGAAACCTTCTGTAGCGAAGGCATGGCCCCCGCAGTTCAGCCCTGATTCTACCCTGAATTCCGAAACCCATATTCCCTTTTTTGCTAAAAACTTAGCCTGGATAAAGGCGGAACGAAAATCACTCACCTTTAGGATCACCTTTTTTGCAAAATATCCATGTTCGTCAGGGAAAAAATCAGGAAACGTTTCCAGGTAACTGTATAGCCGGGGGTTCAGCCCGGCTGACATGATGACGGATGAATGCAGGTTACTCAGCGCGAATCCCCGCAGCGCAGCAAGCGCGTCGGTATTTGTTTCGCCGGTGGGGTCGCCACCGGCCGTATAGTTCATTTTGTCGACCTTCGACATGATATTCACGTCGATCGCGCCAGGAGTCATTTCACTTTTGAGCAGCTTCCGGAAATATTCTTTCTGATCTCCTTCGGGATATTCCAGCATCAGGTCATAGCCCTGCCTCAGGCGTGATTTCTCCGGCAGCATTTCAAAATACCGGCAAAGATCGTTTCCTGCTTCGAATGACATCGCGCTGAGCTCTTCAAATTGCCGCTTAACGAGCCGGTTGACCATGTCCAGGTAAAGGGTGATGCGCCTGGCGCGGGCATCTGCGTCATTTTTCAAAACAGGCACGTAATTTTCCCTGTTCAGCTGTGCATGATATTGGCGCATTCTTTCAATGAGCTCATCATCTACGATGGAAAGTGTGGATGAAATACCGTATCGGGCAACCTTTAGCGGGGTATCAATGGAGTATCCTAATCCCAGTACTGGGATGTGAAATGTGTGGCTCATCTTAATTTATTTAATCAGTATTTGGGTTCTTTCGTTCAAATTACAAGGCTGACTGACCGCAGGCTGTGCTCTGTTTTCACAGCCTTTGGAAACAGGATGTTATTTTCCAGGTGAAGATGTAACAAGGTATCTTCTTCGTATGCGGCTAACAATTTGTATAATATTGGGCAAGTACTGGAAGTGTAAGCGGGCGCCATATAATGGTGGGTCATTTCCCGGATCTGTCGCAGGCCGGCGGCCACCTGTTCACTTTCGGCCTGTATAAAGGATATCGGCACGGCAACGTGCCCAAGTTTGCCGTCTTTCAGCGCATGCCCCTTTGATCCCGCATCGGACAGTGAAATGAGGTACGGGAACAATTCTTTTTCTTCGTGCAGGGCTAATTCCTCCAGTTTCTTTCCCGTGCGGTTAAAAAGATCAGCAACGGCCCTGATCTCCGGGTGCGTTGAGCGGTTCGAGTCGGCGACCTTATAAGCAAGCTCACCCACAAACCGGGTTTGGTTCTGTATAAACCCGTGATGGAGCTGCATGATATATTTGGTCAGAAAAGCCATATTCCAGCCCAGAAAATCTATATCCTTTTCCGGCATCGTACGGTCAATCGCATCCCATTCCCATAGCACCTGATTTAAGGTATCGTCTTTCCCTTTTAAGGCTTGCCCGAGCGTTGTACTTCCGTTACAGCTAAAATCTATGCCCAGGTTCCTTAATACAACAGATTTACGGTAATCGCGGGAAATGATATTGCCCAGTGTTTGGCCCTCCGGGATTATGGGGTCTTTAATAACGCGTGTGATCCAACTTTCCGGGCCATTTTCAAGGGGATCCCAGGCGAAATTTTTTCCGCGCTCTAAGGTCAGCAGATGGTAAAGCGGTCTGGCTTCGATATCCGTATTGATGATCAGTTGCCGGCCGGGTTTCAATGCATCGTACCGGGCCAGGATGGCAGTATGCCATAGCAGGGGTTCAACAGCGGTCAGATCTAAACTCTCTGGTATTTCCATGAATAGCATTTGCGGGCAAAACTATCGCAGAGGCAGTCAAAAATAAATGACGACGGTCATTTACTGCCGACGCATGCATCATATTATTAGCGATAAATATCCGGCAAGGTTGTCGCGGCCGCGGAGCAGCAAAATCACGCACTTAATATTATTTATCAGCCCTGCTGTTTGCGGGGGCATAAAACCGGGGCGCGTTCCATGGTTTCGGAAAATATGACGTTGATCACATTTTTTAACAACGCAGGTCATTCCGCTGATGACGGCAATCAATCACTTTTGGCCTGTCAAATAGAACGTAAAAAATGCCGGAAATCCAAACAATTGTAAAAACCAGCTGCTATCATTGCGGGGACGAATGTCTCAGTACCGAATACCGGGCAGATCATAAACAGTTTTGCTGCCAGGGTTGCCAGCGCGTTTATACGATATTATCAGGTGCCGGCCTTTCAAGCTATTACCAGTATAATGATCACCCTGGAACCACCAGAACACGGACTGATAAACGTTTTGATTTTTTGAGTGATCCGGCGATTCTCGCCGAATTACTCGACTATTCCGATGACCGCCTGTCCATTATTACCTTATATATCCCGCAAATCCATTGCAGCTCATGTCTTTGGTTATTGGAACACCTGCACCGTTTTAACCCGGCCATACACTATTCCAGGGTGGATTTCCTAAAAAAACAATTGATCATTCGCTTTGACCCGCAACAGATTAGTCTGCAGGAGGTGGTTGAGCTATTGAACGATATAGGATATGAGCCTTTGATCAGCCTGCAGGATGTCATCAAAAAACAAAACAAATCAGGTAAAAGTAACCTGGTTCAAAGAATCGCTGTCGCGGGATTTTGTTTCGGAAATGTCATGCTGCTCAGTTTTCCGGAATATTTCGGTTTATCCGGTTATGAACAAACGTTTCGTCACTTTTTCGGATACCTTAATATTGGTTTTTCGCTTCCTGTGGTCTTTTTCAGCGGTCGGGGATATTTCACTTCGGCATGGCATAATTTAAAGAACAAGGTTTTAAATATTGATTTTCCGTTGGCATTGGGGATCGCAGTGCTTTTTATTCGAACGGTGGTTGAGATACTAACCCACTCCGGTGCCGGATTTGCTGACACCTTATGCGGACTGGTATTCTTTCTGCTCATTGGGAAATTTGTTCAGCAGAAGACCTACCATCATATTTCATTTGAACGGGACTACCGTTCGTTTTTTCCGGTAGCCGTACAGGTAGTTGTGGAAGGCAGGGAAAAGCCTGTAGCACTTTCTGAACTGAAGACCGGGCACCGTATGGTGATCCGCCACAACGAGATTATTCCTGCTGATGCCATTCTGCTTAAAGGAGAGGCGCTGATCGATTTTAGTTTTGTTACGGGGGAGGCAATTCCAGTGACGAAGACACTCGGGGAGATCATCTATGCAGGCGGCCGCCAGACAGGCGAAGCCATCGAGATGGAAGTTATTAAACCAGTTTCGCAAAGCTATCTCACACAGCTATGGAATAATGAAGCCTTTACCCGTAAGCAGGATAACCGGATGCTTACCTTTAATGAAAAGGTAAGCAAGTATTTTACCGTTGTGCTGATCGCTATCGCCGTAGGCGCATTCCTGGCCTGGTTGCCCTTCAGCCTGCACAAGGGTTTCGATGCCCTTACAGCGGTGCTGATCGTTGCCTGCCCCTGCGCGCTGGCTTTAAGTACGCCATTCACGATGTCAGCTGCCTTGAGCATATTCGACAGAAACATCTTCTATTTAAAAAATACTGCAGTGGTGGAACAATTGGCCAGGGTTGATACGCTGGTGATGGATAAAACCGGGACGATCACCACAGGAACTGGTAAGCACATCGAACTTGGAGCAGACCTAAACGCCAACGAGCGTCAGCTGATCTTCAGTGCATGTGCTAACTCGATACATCCCTTAAGTCGCATGATCTGTAAATATCTGGGTAATCTGGAAAAGCTGCCGGTCATAAAATACCAGGAGGTCGCCGGCAAAGGGATCATGGCGACCGTTGATGGGCATAGCTTGCTTATTGGCAGCGGCAGTCTGGTCTTTGGCGATGAGCCCGAAGGCCAGTTGCTGACCCGCGTTCACCTGCAATGTGACGGGCGTTACCTGGGTTACTTTGGTTTCTTTCATGAATACCGATCCGGGATGGATCAGATCGCTGCGCTGTCACCAGCCTATCAACTCTACCTGTTATCGGGCGACCAGGACCACGAAAGGTCGGAAATGCTCCGGTTCTTTCGGGACGATAGCCACCTTTTCTTTGGGCAAACTCCCCAGCAAAAGCTGGACAAGGTTGTTGCTTTACAGCAGCAGGGACTTAAAGTGATGATGTTTGGTGACGGGCTAAACGATTCCGGCGCCTTAAAGCAAAGCGACTTAGGTGTCGCAGTAACCGATAATGTGAATAATTTTTCGCCGGGGAGCGATGCGATCCTTGACGGGCGTGCCTTTGATAAATTGCCGGCTTTCCTGCGCTTTTCCAAGGATACCGTGACGATCATCCATATTTCATTCCTGATCTCGCTTACTTATAACGTCATCGGGCTCAGTTACGCAGTGACCGGCCGCCTGTCGCCTTTAGTGGCTGCGGTATTGATGCCATTGAGTACGGTCACTATTATTTCATTCACAACCCTGGCTACGCATTTTACGGCTAAAAGGAGAAAACTGCTATGAACATTATCTATTTCCTGATCGGCTGCAGCGTGTTGCTGGCGCTGATCTTCCTGGGCGCTTTTTTCTGGGCCCAGCGCAGTGGCCAGAACGATGATCTGTACACCCCGGGTATGCGCATACTGCTGGACGATGAAAAGAAACCGGAGGACAAAAAATGACCTCTATCATATTTATTGCCGATGGTCATCATTCTGTCAGCAAAAGCATCCCGATAATTTTACAACCATAAACATTGAACAATTTTATGCAGCCCGAAAAATTTTATTATGACAACAAAATCGTCCGGAATTTTGGTATCGCTACCGTAATCTGGGGGATCATTGGGATGACGGTAGGCCTTATCGTGGCCATACAACTGTATCATCCAGGTGCAAACATGCACAACCAGTATACAACTTTTGGACGCATCCGCCCGCTGCATACCAATGCGGTGATCTTTGCATTTGTGGGCAACGCTATTTTCATGGGAGTGTATTATTCGCTGCAGCGATTGCTCAAGACGCGGATGTTCAGCGATGTGCTCAGCCAGGTTCATTTCTGGGGCTGGCAGCTGATCATTGTTTCCGCAGTGATCACGCTGCCGCTTGGGCTGACCACTTCCCATGAATACGCAGAGCTGGAATGGCCCATTGATATCGCTATTACGATCATCTGGGTGGTATTTGGCTGGAATATGTTCGGTACAATCTTCAGACGCCGGGAGCGCCATCTCTATGTTGCCATCTGGTTTTACATTGCTACGTTCGTTACCATTGCGGTGCTGCATATAGTGAACTCCTTTGAACTGCCGGTTTCAGCTTTTAAAAGTTATATGGTTTATGCCGGTGTACAGGACGCTTTGGTGCAATGGTGGTACGGCCATAACGCCGTAGCCTTTTTCCTGACCACCCCTTATTTGGGCATGATGTATTATTTCCTACCCAAAATGGCCAATCGCCCAATTTATTCCTATAAACTCAGCATCCTCCATTTCTGGGCGCTGATCTTTATCTATATATGGGCCGGGCCTCATCATTTATTATACACAACGTTACCAGGCTGGGCGCAGTCATTGGGGGTTGCCTTTTCTATTATGCTGATCGCACCAAGTTGGGGCGGTATGATCAATGGCCTGCTGACGCTTCGGGGAGCCTGGGATAAAGTCCGGGACGATGTGATCCTGAAATTCATGGTTGTTGGGCTAACTGCCTATGGCATGGCCACCTTTGAGGGGCCGATGTTGTCGTTGAAACAAGTGAACAGCATCGCCCACTTCAGCGACTGGATCATCGCCCACGTCCATGTAGGTGCGCTTGGCTGGAACGGCTTCCTGACCTTTGCCATATTGTACTGGCTCATCCCGCGCATTTATAAAACGGAGTTGTTTAGCAAGAAAATGGCGTCTTTCCATTTCTGGATCGGCACACTGGGTATCCTGTTCTATGCCATACCGATGTATTGGGCCGGCTTTACTCAAAGTTTGATGCTGAAAGAATTCACCCCTGAGGGGATGTTGAAATACCCGAACTTTCTGGAAACCACTCTTCAGATTTTGCCTATGCACATGATGCGTTCGGCTGGCGGCGCAATGTATTTGTTAGGGGTGATTGTGATGGCTTATAACCTTACCCGTACAGCCTTACAAGGTAAACTTGTTGCCAACGAAGCGGCGCAGGCTATGCCGTTGGAGCCAATACACACTATGACCCGGGAAAAAGCCTGGCACCGCAGGCTGGAACGCAAACCCATTCAGATGCTGATCGCCGCGTTATTGGTGATATTGGTAGGCACCTTTGTTGAACTAATGCCTACGCTGACCATTTCATCCAATATCCCGACCATAGCAGCGGTTAAACCTTATACCCCGCTTGAATTACAGGGCCGGGATATTTATATCCGCGAAGGCTGTTCTAACTGTCATTCGCAAACTGTCCGTCCGTTCCGTTCGGAGACCGAGCGTTACGGTGAATATAGCAAAGCCGGTGAATTTGTTTACGACCACCCGTTCCTGTGGGGTTCCAAACGTACCGGTCCGGACCTTGCCAGGGAGGGGCAAAAATATGGTAATGCCTGGCATTATAACCACCTGATGGACCCGCGTTTGATGTCGCCCGGCAGCATTATGCCTCAATACGACTGGCTGATCACCCAAAACCTGGATACTTCACTGACCAGGGCAAAGATCAATGCCATGCGCAAGCTTGGTGTACCTTATGCACCCGGTTATGAAAATCAGGCGAATGCTGACCTGGACAAGCAAGCTAAAGAAATCGCAGCTAACCTGAATAACGACCATATTAAGGTCCAAAGCAAGAAGGAGATCATCGCGATCATCGCCTATATCCAACGATTGGGCACCGATATCAAAGCAAATAAAACAGCTAATAAATAATCAGATCATGTTTAAGCAATTCACCGAAAACATCAACGCACACCAGGCATACCTGCTTTTTTCCCTGGGCATATTCTTTGTCTTCTTTATAGTCGTGACCATTGTGCTCGTCCGCATACGCAAACCGCATGTCGATCATATGCGTGATCTGCCCTTACAGGATAGTTTAACAGATGTACCACAATCCCTGCCATTATGAAATATTCCCGGACACTTTTAATGACTGCCATAGCACTGTTCGCACTACAACCGGCTATGGCCAAGGATGATAGCCTTTTACCCGGCGAAACGATGGACTACATCGGCTACGGTGCGATTGTCGCCACTATGATCGTTATTCTTATCGCATTGCTCGTTGTTTTAAGAGCCTTCAGGGTGATGGAGCGCATTATCCTGAAGCAGCAAGGGTTAAGCGTTGCGGAGATCGAGGCGGAAATGAACCCAAAAAAGGTTAAAAAAGAAAAAAAACCAAAGGCAGCTGTGTGGCAAAAATTGCTATCGCTTAAACCTTTGGAGGAGGAACGGGAACTCCTGATCGAACATGATTATGATGGTATACAGGAATTGGATAACCCGATCCCGGCCTGGTTCATGTACCTGTTTTACGGATCAATTATTTTTGGCGTGGGTTACTTGCTTAACTATCACGTATTTAAGACTGCCCCATTGCAATACGCAGAGTATCGCAGCGAAATGGCGCAGGCGGAGATCGAAAAGAAGGCTTTTTTAAGTAAAGAGGCTAATCGTGTCGATGAAAATACGGTTAAACTGGTTCATGATCCTGCCGTATTGGCCTCGGGACAGGCTATTTTTAAAAATACCTGCGCGGCCTGTCATGGCGATCATGCGCAGGGAAACGTCGGGCCGAACCTGACGGACGATTACTGGTTGCATGGCGGCAAGATTAATGACCTGTTCAAAACCATCAAGTATGGTGTGTTGGCCAAAGGTATGCCGACCTGGGAAAAACAGCTTTCGCCGAAACAGATCTCGGACGTGGCCAATTATATTAAGTCGCTGCATGGCAGTAACCCGGCAGGCGCCAAGGAACCCCAGGGCGAAAAAGGAACCGATAGTAAACTTACCGCCGATAAATAGCCATGGAAGCGTCGCTCAAAGATAAGGGTACCGAAAAACGCCAATGGATATATCCGCTGATCCGAAAAGGAAAGCTATACCGTTGGAGAAGCTGGATCAGCTACGTGTACCTGGCATTTTTCTTTGCCGGCCCGCTGATCCGGATTAACGGACAGCCCCTTTTGCTGCTCAACTTTATGGACCGGCAGTTTGTGATCCTGGGCCAGGTTTTCTGGCCGCAGGACATCTTTCTGTTTGTCCTGGCATCGCTGGTGTTCGTCGTTTGCGTAGTGTTGTTTACCATCGCCTTCGGCAGGATTTTTTGTGGATGGATTTGCCCGCAGACCATCTTTATGGAAATGTTTTTCCGCAAGATCGAGCAGTGGATAGAAGGCGATGCCCATAAGCAGAAAAAACTGGATACTGGGCCCTGGACAAAAGAAAAACTCTGGAAAAAAGGGACTAAGCATATCTTATTTCTATTGCTTTCTTTTTTGATCGCCAACACTTTCCTGGCTTATATTATAGGCAGTAATGCCTTATGGAAGATCATTACGGAACCGGTACGACTTCATTGGGCTGGCTTTTTCAGCATCTGGCTTTTCACTGTCATATTTTACCTGGTTTATAGCCAGGTGCGTGAACTTGTTTGTACGGTGATCTGCCCGTATGGGCGTTTGCAAGGGGTAATGCTAGATCCTGATACGCTGGTGGTGGCCTATGACGATGTACGCGGCGAGCCGCGGGGAAAACTGGCGAAGAACGCCGACCCTTTAAATTTGAAGGGTGATTGCGTGGACTGCGGGCTTTGCGTTAGTGTATGCCCGACGGGCATCGACATAAGGCAGGGTACCCAGATGGAATGTGTGAACTGTACCGCCTGTATCGACGTTTGTAACGAGGTGATGGAAAAGATCCATAAGCCCTTGAACCTGATCGGGTTTTACTCCGAGAATATGATCCATAAACAGCAAAAACCATCTTTTACCGGCAGGATGATGGGGTATAGCGGCATAATCACGGTATTAATGACCGTGCTTTGTTACTTTATTTTCAGCCGCTCGGATATGGATATGACGGTAATGCGCAGTGCCGGTATGTTGTACCAGGAGCAAAAAGGCGGGCTGATCAGTAATATATACAATGCGGAGATCATCAATAAATCCAATAGTGGCAGAGATATTGTTATCCAGCCACTGGACCCGGCTGTAAAGGTAAGGTACATTCAGCAGCCGGGAAGGATAGCTGCAGGAAGCTCGGTAAAAACTGTTTTCTTCCTACTAGTTCCGGCAAGGCAGATCCATGCGGCAAAGACCGAGCTGAAAATAAGCCTGGTATTAAATAACAAGATCATTCAAACCGTCAGCACCACTTTTGTGGGGCCGCCAAACGATTAAACTATGAACTGGGGAAAAGGGATCATTTTGGGCATGGCCCTGTTTATGTTGTTCATCATCCTGATGTGTGTTAAAATGTTCAACCTTCCGGCTGACGAATATGACCATCATTATTACGAGAAAGGTCTTGATTTCGATAAAGATTATGCAAAAGAAAGGCAGGTTTTGGCCGATAAGGCGCAACCTTTAATCGGAATTTCCGGGAAGGATATCCAGCTCACGTTCAAGGAGGAGGCACAGGGTACGGCTAAGCTCGTACGCCCCTCAAGCGTTTCGATGGACAGATCGTTTGCGATAAAAACCAACGGAAATGGTGTGGTGGCATTGCCCTTGATGCATGTGGCCAAAGGCCGCTGGCACATTGTGCTGGAATGGGTAAGCAACCATAAAAACTACCTGTATGAAAAGGAGATCGACCTGTAATGAACGCTAACCAGATCGCATTTTATATTGGCTTATTCGGCAGCGTCCATTGCATCGGCATGTGCGGCCCGCTTGCCTTCGCTGTCCCAACCTTTCATCGCCAATGGTGGCGGGTCATCGCAGATAAGGTTATTTATAACTTCGGAAGGGTTTTTTCCTATACGCTTCTGGGCCTGCTCATTGGGGTGCTGGGCAAGCAACTATGGCTGGCGGGCCTGCAGCAAAGTGTCAGCATCATCAGCGGCGTTTTTATTATCGCAGCAGGGTTTTCGCGGATGTTCAAGCTAGAATTCAGCCGGAGCAAATGGATGCCGGCGTTCTTAAAGCCGGTGGACCGGTTGCTCCATTATGCGCTGAATCACCAGGCCGGCCATTTTGCCATCGGTCTGCTCAACGGCTTTCTTCCCTGCGGTTTTGTATACCTGGCACTGGTAGGTGCAGTGAACACTTCATCCCCCTCAGCCTCCGCACAATATATGTTCTGGTTTGGTATGGGCACCTTTCCACTAATGCTGATTGCCACGGTCAGCGCCGGTTATATTGGCCCGGTATTTCGCCGAAGGATCAATAAGGCTATGCCTTTCCTGATGGTCTGCCTGGGCTGCTGGTTCTTGTTGCGTGGTATGGGGCTTAACGTTCCTTATCTAAGTCCACCGAAACAAAACAGCGGTGTTACATTATGTCATTAATTTGAATTTAGCCAAAGGATATGCTCAGACACTTGGGAAACCGGCGGACGGATGCTCATAATGTTAAAATTGCGGCTTTGCTCAGCTTATCCGCTGGCATCGTCAATGCTTGCGGATTTCTTGGTTTTTCCGTGCTGACCACCAATGTTACCGGCCACGCGGCCTTATTTGCCGAACGGCTGGTGATGGAAGACTGGAAGGCTTCCCGCGTGGTCGCGCTGTGGATGTTCCTTTTTTTAGCAGGTGCCTTTTTCTCCAGCCTTATCATCAACAGGATTGGTCGCAATCAGCGGTTTTCTTATGTTATCCCACTGCTGGTTGAAATGACGGTATTCCTGCTGATCGGATTTTTGGGCTATCGTTACGATCGTAGCCTTGTGGCACGCGAGATATTTGCCGGCAGCTTGTTGTTTGTTATGGGGATGCAAAATGCGATGGTTTCGATGGTGTCTGGCGCCGAGGTACGGACGACGCACCTCACCGGGACCTTTACCGACCTCGGCATTGAGCTTGCGCAATGGACCCGGGCTCCTGAAGAAGAACGGCGGGCACTAAACGTGAAGTTAAAGCTTCATGCAACCATTATCACCTGCTTCTTATCCGGTGCGCTCACAGGCGCTTGTGCCTTCCGTTATTTGAGTTATCATTCCTTATTCCTCCCGTTCATCCTCTTGCTCTTCACGCTGGGTTACGATGTGTTCCGGATACATGGGAAACGCTATTACCGGAAACTTTCCGGCCGCCTTTCCACGAAGTGATAAGCATCACTTTTAATACCGACGACAGTCATTCGGCAGCTGGTTTTGCGACAGGATATTTGTCTTAACAAAAGATAATGATTATGACAACAATAACCGCAAGCACCCAATGGACCGCCGGCACGGCGACACCAATCCCATCAAAAAGCCTTATCGGCAAATGGAACCTGTTTATGGAAAGCCAGACGGACCGTAAGACCCTGTGGTTCCTGGTTTCCCTTGTATTTCAAGGGGTATTTCTGTTGCCGGTTCCGGCCGCGCTGATATATTTCTGCAATGCCCCCGTTTTGGTACTCGGAATTACCCTTGGGCTTTTCTTCGCCAATATTATTGCAGGTATGGGCGGCGCCGGGATAAAGACTTTGTTATCGCTTTTCGCAGGAAGTATTATTATCCACCTGCTGATGGTGGCCCTTTTTATCCTTTAAAGTTACCGGTTTAATCTCATTCCTATGATTCCACAAACCATGAAAGCGGCAGTGATCCGGCAGTTCGGCGCTCCGCTGCAAATAGAAGAAGTTCCTGTTAAAACCCCTCAAGCCGGGCAGATATTGGTGAAAGTGATCGCCTGCGGCGTTTGCCATACCGACCTGCATGCCTGTAATGGCTACTGGCCGGTCAAACCAAATTTGCCGCTTATTCCCGGCCATGAGGCTATCGGTTATGTAGTGGCACTCGGGACGGGTGTAAAGGAAGTAAAAGAAGGCGATATAGTGGGCGTACCCTGGCTGCACAGCGCCTGCGGCGGCTGCGAATTTTGTATCACCGGCTGGGAAACCCTGTGCGGTACGCAGCAAAACGGCGGATATAGTGTTGACGGCGGTTTTGCCGAGTATGTGCTGGCCGACCCGAGGTATGTTGCGCACTTTCCAAAGGATATCAATTTTACAGAGATGGCGCCGATCATCTGTGCCGGCGTAACAGTCTATAAAGGACTTAAGGAAACAGAAGTAAAACCTGGTGAATGGGTAGCCATCTCGGGCGCAGGTGGCTTAGGCCACCTGGCTGTGCAATATGCCAAAGCCATGGGCATGCATGTTGCCGCCATCGACATATCTGATGATAAACTTGAGCTGGCTAAAGAACTCGGCGCCGAGCTGGTGGTCAACGCCACTAAGGAAGACCCGGGCGCTTTCCTGCAAAAAGCAACAGGTGGGATGCACGGAGTACTGGTAACCGCGGTTTCGCCTGTTGCTTTCCAGCAGGGGATTTCAGCGTTGCGCCGGAAAGGCACCATCGCTTTGAACGGTTTGCCAAAAGGCAGTTTCGATCTGTCCATCTTTGATACGGTGTTGAACCGTCACACGGTGAGGGGCTCGATCGTGGGCACCCGCAAGGACATGCAAGAAGCTGTAGCTTTCGCGGTTGAAGGCAAAGTGAAAGCAAGGGTACACACAGCAAAACTGGAAGACATCAATACCGTGTTTGATGACATGAAAAAAGGTTTGATAGACGGCCGGGTGGTACTGGAAATTGCCAGGCCCTAAAGCGCATTACTGATGCTTAAAGGAATCCTTTTAGTCAACCTGGGCACGCCGGACAGTCCAAGTGTTGCCGATGTACGTAAATATTTAACTGAATTCTTGATGGATGAAAGGGTGATTGATATTCACCCTTTTTTGCGTTTTTTGCTCGTCCGGGGGATCATTGTCCCGTTCCGGGCGCCAAAGTCGGCGAGGTTGTACCAGGAAATTTGGGACCCGCAAACCGGCTCGCCTTTGTTGTACAACAGCAGGTTGCAGCAAGAGCTGCTACAGCAGGAATTAGGGGATGAGTACGTTGTTGAGCTGGCGATGCGCTACCAACAACCCTCCATAGCTGACGGCCTCGCGAAACTCAAAGCTGCTACTGCAGATGAAATTCAGATTATCCCGCTTTTTCCGCAATATGCATCAGCCACGAACGGCTCCGTGATCGCCGAGGTTATGCGCGTTATCCGCACCTGGCATACAATTCCTCCTGTTACCATTTCCGGCCCCTTTTATAACCATCGGTTGTTTATCCGGGCCTTTGCCGCTAAGGCAAGAAGGCACGACCTGGCTGACTATGACCACACCTTGTTTAGCTTTCATGGCTTGCCGCTCAGCCATCTTCGGGATTGCGCTGGTTCGGGAAAGTGTGGGGGGCACGATGCGGGTTGTTGTCAGCAAATAAATTCGCAAAACAAGCTGTGTTACGCTGCGCAATGCCACGAGAGTGCGCGCCTGATCGCGGCCGAATTGCAGCTTAACACTTCTGAGTTTACCATTTGCTTCCAGTCGCGGCTGGGCAAGCAGGAATGGATCCAGCCTTACACTTCCACGGTCATTCAACAACTGGCTGCTGCCGGAAAAAAAAGATTGCTGGTACTTTGCCCGGCATTTATTTCAGATTGCCTGGAAACGATCCAGGAGATCGGCGCCGAATACCGGGACGAATTTATCGCCGCCGGCGGCGAGCAGATGCAACTGGTAGAAAGCCTGAATGATTCCCTAATATTTATCCGGATGCTTCGGGAGCTCAGTGAAGGTTCATTGGCCATTTCCGGCCGCGGACCACTGGCAGTTTAAACCGCCATGCTGAACAGTTGCGTCTTTGGCTGAGCAGCCCACAAGCGCGCATCCAGGCACATGCAGATATTTCGCAGAAACCGCTTACCTAGCGTGGTTACAATAAGTCCGTCGGGATAGCGTACTACTAAACCATCTGTTTCCATCCCGGTCAACCTGGGCAGTGCCTCCGAAATGATAGCCGCGCCGGTTTCCGGCTGGTTCCAGCGGGTTTCGCCTTTGCACATGATGTCCAGGATATGCCGGCGCAATACCAGGTCCACTTCAGAAAGCAGGTGGCCCTTCATCAGCGGAAATTCGCCCGCCGCAATGATGGCCAGGTATTCTTCCACGGTTTTTAGATTCTGTGCAAATCCATACCAGGAGTCGCTGATAGAAGACACGCCAAGGCCAATCAGCAGTTGTGTATGCTGCTGGGTATAGCCCATAAAGTTGCGATGCAGTCCTCCTGTATCGGCTGCCTCAAGGAGCTCGTCGCCGGGAAGGGCGAAATGGTCCATACCGATCTCACGGTAACCGAAGCTGGTCAGCAGGCTGCGGCCGATATCCTGTAGTTTACCTTTTAATTCGGGATCCGGCAGGTCAACTTCTGTGAAGCGGCGCTGCCCGGGTTTCACCCAGGGTACGTGGGCATAGCTGTAAAATGCGATCCGGTCCGGTTTTAGACCGCTGACGATATTCATGGTATTTATCAATCCCTCCAGATTTTGAAGCGGAAGGCCATAGATCAGGTCATAATTTATAGAAGTGTAGCCGATGCGGCGTGCCTGTTGGGTAACGGCCTGCACTTGCTCAAAGGTTTGCTGGCGGTTGATGATAAACTGCACTTTAGGGTCGAAGTCCTGGATACCAAGGCTCAGGCGCCTGAATCCAAGGTCATATAGGGTTTGCAGGTGATCGACGGTCGTATTGGCCGGGTGAGCTTCAAAGCTGAATTCGGCTTTTTCGTGGATCTGAACTCCCGCCAGCAGGCCGCATATCAGTTTCTGCAGATTGCCCGCGCTGAAAAATGTTGGTGTCCCTCCGCCGAGATGCAGTTCGCGTATGACCGGAACATCTTTAAACAGAGACTTGTACATTTCCCACTCTTTTAATACCGCGGCAATATACGGTACTTCCACCTGGTGATTTTTGGTGATTCGGGTATTACAGCCGCAATACGTGCAAAGGTTCTCGCAAAACGGGAGATGAATGTAAAGACTGATGCCCGATTCCGCATTACTTTCGTCAAAGCTGAGCTGGACAGATCTTTTCCATAACTTTTCGCTGAAGGTCTGGTTGTCCCAATAGGGCATTGTCGGATAGCTGGTGTAGCGGGGTACCGGGACGTTGTATTTGTCGCTGAGTACTTTCAGGATATTTTCCATAGTTCAGGAATGAACAGGTTTTTCAATTTCCAGGTTTTTCTGACAATTTTTAGCGCAGGCGCAGGCCTTGCCGACGCATTTGCCTGCTTGCCAAAGGTCTAGATTTTTGATGGTCTGATCGGCGATCTCCTGCAGCGCTTCCCGCGTCAGGTAGGCCTGGTGGGGGGTGATGAGCACGTTAGGATGGCTCATCAATTTCACCAGCAGTTCATCTCTAACCTGGTCATGCTGGTGATCCTCAAAAAATAGCCCTTTTTCAAATTCGTAGACGTCGAGCCCGAGGTAGCCAATCTTACGGCTCTCCAGGGCTTCCAGCACGCATTGGGTATCGATGAGGGGACCGCGTGAGGTATTAATCAGCATCACTCCCGGCTTCATCAGCCCCAATGTCTGGTCATTAATAAAATGACGCGTATTGGCGGTCAAAGGGATATGCAGGGAAATGATATCTGAAGTTTGTAACAGCTGTTCCAGGGAGACCTGGCGGATGTAGCGTACGTTGCGCGGAAAATTAAGGTCATAACCGATCACTTTACAGCCCATACCATGATAGATGGATGCTACCGCCTGCCCGGTAAAACCCAGGCCGATCACCCCGACGGTTTTACCGGCGAAATTAAAACCTACCAGTTCGTCATTACGGAAATCAAATTCATGACTATGCTGGTCGGCTTTCATCACCTGCCTGTTGAGGGCAAACGCCATCCCCACGGCATGTTCGGCGACTGCCTGCGGGGAGTAGGAGGGCACGTTGGCGATCTTTATTCCCGCTGTTGCTGCTGCCTGCTGGTCGATGTGGTCAATGCCAGAGGAACGGGTCACAATAAATTTAATGCCGAGCGCAGCCAATTGTGCGACCACCGGTGCCGAAACATCGTCGTTCGTAAAGACGATCACGCCATCCTTGCCCTGTGCATATATCGCTGTGTCCGGGCCCAGCGGGTTGGAGATCAGCGTGATATCATGCTTTTTCTGATTGGCTTTCGCCAGGTATTCCTTTTCAAAAGGTTTGATGCTGTACGCTACCGCTTTCATTCGAAATAGTTTTGATTAACAAAGCTATTGTTCCGGCGGCGGCTATAGAATGAGCGATGTCAGCAGAATTAATGACAGTTGTCAGTTTTTCATCTTTTCGAGCTTCCCGGGTTCCAACAGTGTGATCTGGCTTCCCTTCTTTTCGATGAGTCCTTCATCCTTAAAATCGGATAAGGTACGGCTGACGGTTTCCGTGGCCATTCCGGCCAAGGCCGCCAGGTCTTCGCGCGTGATCTTAAATCCCTCGGTAGAGGCACCGCTTTGGCGGTGTAACCTGATCATGGCTTCCGCCATTCTTTTACGGACCGAGTGATACGCCAGTTGCATCAGCTGGTCTTCTTTTTCCCGCGCGTCGTTTGCAAGCAGCTTGATAAATTCGCGGGCAACTTCAGGGTATTGGTTCAGTAACTGATCTAGCTGATCTTTTGGTATTTGAACAACCACACTATCTTCCATCGCTGTAGCCGTGTCGGTATAAGGGGCGTTTGAAAGTAGCGCATTAACGCCAAGGTATTCCTCATCGCCTACGATGCCAGTCATCAGTTCCCTGCCGTCCTCGGCCAGGCGGATAGTTTTGATCTTGCCGCTGATGACCAGGTAAAGGCCCGTCCCGCGATCACCGTCATAATAAATCACCTGGTTCTTTTTAAAAACGCGGCTTCTTCTTTCCTGGATGATCTTCTTCAATTCGTTCAACCCTTCATTTTTACCGATGATCGTATTCAACCGGTCAAGCGACCTGCTGTGGAATTTTTTCTGAAGCTCCTGTTTTTTCAGCCGCGTTTCGATGGCGTTCAGCAGTTCAATGTCATCAAAGGGCTTGGTCAGGTAATCGTCCGCGCCCATTTCCATACCTTTCCGCAGATCAACGCGTTCTGCTTTTGCCGTCAGGAAAATGAAGGGAATTGCAGCCGTTTCGGGGTTTTTATTGAGCATATACAGCACGCCGTAACCATCCAGCTCAGGCATCATGATATCACACAGGATGATATCCGGAGTGTGGCTGATCGCCAGCTCTACACCAGTTTTACCGTTGCCGGCCTCCAGCGGTTCATAGCCCGCCAGTTGCAGTATCTCCACTACATTTTCGCGGATATCATTGTTATCTTCGATGATGAGTACTTTCTTTTTCATATTGTAGGGAATGTCATAGTGAATAAGGTGCCCTGGTTAACGTTACTTTTAAAATCGACCTGGCCGTTCATCAGCCCAACATAGCGGGCCACAATATTGAGCCCAAGCCCTGTGCCGGGTATATTACCGGTGTTATGCGCCCGAAAAAATGCTTCGAACAAGTGCTTCTGGTCTGCTTCCGGGATCCCGATGCCGTTATCCCGGATCGTGATCACACAGCGTTTTGAACTGATGTCTGTATTAAATTCAATAAACGTGTTTTCACCGGAGTATTTGATGGCGTTGGCGATCAGGTTGGTCACGCAATGCCGCAGCAGGTTTTGGTCAAGGTCAACCTGGCTGGCTATACCCGTATGCTGGTAAATTATGCTCTGGTTCTGTTTGGCCACCAACTGGAGCTCTTCGGTAATCTCCTCTGAGAATTTAACAAGGTCGAAAGATGAACACGACACCTCCACTCTCCCGGCTTCGAGCTTTTCCAGGGACAAAAAGTCGTTCAGGATGCCGGTCAGGATACCCACGGAACCTTTGATCTTGGCCACATGCTTGCGGATATGTTCGTTATCGTAGGGTTGGGCATATTTTTCGATGAGAGATGCGGACAACTGCACGGCGCTCAATGGTGTACGAAATTCATGAGAAGCCATTGAAACAAAGCGGCTCTTCAACTGGCCGAGTTCCTTTTCCTTGACCAGGGAGGAGCTGACCTCCTCCTTTGCCTGTTCCAGCGCCAGAACCAATTCTCTAAGGGAAGAGGTACGGCTTTCCACCAGGTCTTCCAAATGAGCAGCATATTCTTTCAGTTGCTCCTCTGCTTCTTTTTCCCGGGAAAGGTCATGAATAAAGCCGGTGAATATCTTGCGTTCCGCGAATTCCACTTCGCTTACCCCCAGGCGGAACGGGAAAGTCGTACCATCTTTACGCAGGCCGGTAACCTCCCGTCCGATGCCAATGATATGCGGCTCGCGGGTTTGCTGGTAACGGGCGATATACTCATCATGTTCGCTTTTATAAGGCGCAGGCATTAGCATGGAGATATTGTTGCCGATCACCTCTTTCGGTGTATATAGAAAAAGCTTACAGGCCGAAGGGTTTATAGTTTCTACGATCCCGCGGCCGTTAATGGTAATGATGCCATCTATAGCGTTATCAATAATGGCTTTAAGAAGTGCCGCGTTTTCCATGCTCGAGATCTTGTCGGTTTTGTGATTTTCCTCACAAATATCCATAATTAAAGTTAACAGAAAACGTAATAAAATACAGTCAAAAAAGTGACTCTCATCATTTTCTTACCGGAGCGGTTTGTCTATATTTTTTCGCGCAGCAGGTTAAATGTTTCGCTGTTTGGCTTGTGGCCGGTACTTTTTTCTATGCCAGATACATTTAAAATGTCGCGCTGGCTTCAAGTGATGTCAATCACATTTGCAGCGCCCTCCCGTCATTTCTCAGCCATCGTTTACAAGGTAATTTAGCTGCTGGAAAATTCCCAAAACGAGCATCCCGTCATGAAAAATATAAAAACCGGATATCTTCTCACGATCAACAGCGGCTCGTCCAGCCTGAAGTTCTCGCTGTTTGAGCGTATTACGCTTGCCCTTGAACTCAGCGGAACGATCTGCGAACGTAGGCCAGGCGACCCGCATATGACAGTTAAAGACGGGAAAGGAAAAGTGATCATCAGCCATGCCGTCAGGAACCTTACCCTGGCTAATGCGGAGAAAGAAGTGATTTCCTTCCTGCATGACTACCGTACAAAATACCCGGTTACCGCCATCGGCCACCGTGTGGTGCAAGGAGGGCCCGATCACCGTCAGTGTGAGCTGATCGGCCCGGCGTTGCTCAAGGAATTGCGCCGGCTGGAATACCTGGCGCCAAACCATTTGCCTAATGAGATCGCGCTGATCAAGACCTTCGGCGAGGCCTTTTCGGATGCCGTGCAGGTTGCCTGTTTCGACACATTTTTTCACCGGGAACTGCCCGCTTATGCCAGCACGTATGCACTGCCTGCAGAATACCGGGAAAAAGGGCTCATGCGTTATGGATTCCATGGTCTTTCCTACGAAAGTATCATGGATCAACTTTGCTCAAAACACAAAAAAATCAACAAGAAAAAAATCATCATAGCCCACCTGGGCAGCGGAGCCAGTATGGCCGCAGTGAAGGATGGCCGGGGCGCCGACACCACGATGGGGGTAAGCCCCCTCGGCGGGCTGGTCATGAGTACACGTCCGGGTGACCTTGACCCGGGTGTGATCCTGTTCCTGCTGCGGCAGCACCAGCTTACCGTTCCACAACTGGACGACCTGCTCAGCCATTCTTCCGGGCTAAAGGCTCTTGCCGGCACGGGGGATATGGCTGTTCTTACCGGCTGTTCGCCGGATAATACGGAGGCACAGGCAGCCATTGACTTGTTTTGTTACCAGGCTAGAAAACAAGTGGGCGCGCTGGCGGCGGCCATTGGCGGCCTTGATGTGCTGGTCTTTACAGGCGGCATCGGTGAAAACTCGCCGGTGGTCCGTGCACAAATCTGTGAGCACCTTGGTTTTTTAGGTATTAAAATAGATCGTCATAAAAATAATAAGGGGAACGGGCGGATATCCGTCCGGGGCTCCGGTGTCAGGGTTATGGTACTGGCGGCAGATGAAGCCGCTATGATCGCCAGGCATACCAGGCAGCTTACTGAAGAAACACATCCTTAACAATAGCATGTAATGAGCACATTGAATCCATCCGAATTAAACAATCTGCACGCTTATTGGCAGGCGGCTAATTTCCTGGCAGCCGGGCAGATCTACCTGCAGGAAAATCCATTGCTGAGAGAGCCGCTCAGGCCGGAACACATCAAACCGCGCCTGCTGGGGCATTGGGGCACGTCTCCGGGGCTGAACCTGGTATATGTCCACCTGAACCGCGTGATCAAAAACACCGGTGCGGATATCCTTTACATTTGTGGCCCTGGCCATGGTGCGCCTGCTATATTGGCGCATACCTACCTGGAAGGCACCTATTCGGAAGTTTATCCAAAGGTTTCGCAGGACGAGGCAGGCCTGCGCACGTTGTTCCGCCAGTTTTCCACACCAGGCGGGATCCCCAGCCATGTCAGTGCGCATACCCCGGGGTCTATCCATGAGGGCGGTGAGCTGGGCTATGCGCTGTCGCACGCGTTCGGAGCGGCCTTTGACAATCCCGACCTCCTCGTAGCCTGTATTATCGGGGATGGCGAGGCGGAGACTGCGCCGCTGGAAGGAAGCTGGAAGTCTATCGCCTTTCTCAATCCGGCGCGCGACGGCGCGGTCCTGCCGATCCTGCATATGAATGGTTATAAGATCTCAGGTCCGACCGTGCTGGCTCGGATGGACGATGTACAGCTCACGCAGCTATTCAGCGGTTATGGATATGATGTCTTCTTTGTGGAGGGCGATGACCCGATGGCGGTGCATCAAAGGATGGCCGGAACGCTGGATGAGGCCTACCGCCGAATCAGGCTCATCCAGCAACAGGCGCGCGAACAGCGTCTTGTGGAAAAGGTACTTTGGCCGATGATCGTTCTCCGGACGCCAAAAGGCTGGACCGGTCCCAGGGCCTGGAACGGCGTACCGATCGAAGGCACTTTCCGTGCACACCAGGTACCGCTCACGGGGGTTCGCGAGGAGGTCGGCAAGCTGGTATTGCTGGAGGACTGGATGAAGAGTTACCGCCCTGACGAACTTTTTGACGAACATGGCAGGTTGCTGCCTGCGCTCGCGGAGCTTGCGCCGGTTGGATCAAAGCGTATGAGCGCCAATCCCTACGCCAACGGCGGCTTGCTGTTAAAGGACCTGGTATTGCCGGATTTCGCTGATTTCAGTATCAGGGTTGACCTCCCGGGAACCATTGAAGCCGAGAGCACCCGGAATTTCGGAAAATACCTGCGCGATATTTTTACCCTGAACAAAGAAGCCAATAATTTCCGGTTATTCTGCCCGGACGAGACCACTTCCAACCGCCTGGAGGCCGTCTTCGAGGTTACGGAGCGTTGCTCGATGGAAAGAATCATTCCGGGTGACGATAAGCTGGCGAAGGATGGCCGGGTGATGGAAGTATTGAGCGAGCATCTTTGTGAAGGCTGGCTCGAAGGCTACCTGCTTACCGGGAGGCACGGGCTTTTCCCCTGTTATGAAGCATTTGTGACCATCGTCGATTCCATGGTAACCCAATATGCCAAATGGATCAAAACCTCGCGGGAACTGCCCTGGCGGAAACCGATTGCATCTCTCAATTACCTGCTTACGTCGCATGTGTGGCGACAGGATAATAATGGCTACAGCCACCAGGGTACCGGCTTTATCGATACAGTGGTCAATAAAAAGAGCGCGGTGATACGGATCTATCTTCCGCCGGATGCCAATACCCTGCTATCCGTTATGGACCACTGTTTCAAAAGCAAGGACTATGTGAATGTGGTTATCGCCGGCAAACAGCCGGAGCTTCAATGGCTGAATATGGAGCAGGCCGTGCGCCATTGCGCACAGGGTGCCTCGGACTGGGAATGGGCCGGCAATTGCGAAGGTTCCATACCTGATGTAGTACTGGGCTGTGCGGGGGATGTTCCGACGCTTGAAACTGTAGCTGCCGCGGAACTTCTGCAGCAGCATTTTCCCGATCTGAAGGTTAGGGTGGTGAATGTGGTTGACCTTATGGCACTTTCGCCGGTTGCCTATCACCCGCATGGTATGAGTTCCGAACTTTTTAGTGAACTATTTACTGATTCGACCCCGGTAATCTTCGCCTTTCACGGTTATGTGAGGCTTATCCACGACCTGGTGCATGGGCGACCGGATCCGGCCCGTTTCCATGTGCGCGGGTATATGGAAGAAGGAACTACTACTACACCCTTTGATATGGTGGTACTGAACCAGATGAGCCGTTTTCACCTGGCTATGGAAGCGGTCAAACGGGGCTCCCGGATGCGGCAGCGATCGGATGCTTTTTTACAATATTGCCAGGGGAGGCTGGCGGAACACGAAGCGTATATTTGTGCTAACCTGGATGATCTGCCAGAGATCAAGGACTGGAAATTATCCCAGCGAGAAACCATCGTACAACCTTAAAACCCACCGGATATGAGAACCGTTTTTGTGATAACCGACCACAGCCCGGAGGCAGACCATGCTGCAACCTTTGCTTTGATGATTGCCCAGGCGGTCCACGCCGATCTCCTGATCGCTGATACTGTAAAGGCGAAACGTATAACCATCGGCGAACCTGTGCTTGCCGGCGCAGGGGCTGAATCAGCTGAAGAACCTTATTTATCGCCCTCTGAATCGCTCAGGCAGCGGATAGACCCGGATGCGGCCTATCTACCTGAAATTTCTGAACTTGATATTTCTGATCTTCCGTTAGACGATCTGATCGCGCTGATCATCCGCAGGGACATTTGGTTGATGGTGGAAGGTATGCCGGACACACTTTCAAAAGCGTCCTCAGGGATTAGGCTGAATATACAATCTGTGCTGAACCGGGTGCGTTGCCCGCTGATGCTGATTCCGAAAAGCTGGGGGCTGAAACGGCCGGAGCGTATTGTTTACCTGGCCGACCTGCGTTACTGCCGCCAGTTTGTGTTGAAATTCCTGGGCCTGCTGGCTGCACCGTTCGATGCCGGGATATCTGTCGCCCATTTGTCGGCAAAGGGACTGACGGACATAGCCGACTCTTACGCCGAAGAGATTTTCAGAAAGGATATTCATCCCCATGCGCATTACGAAAAAATAATGCTAAGTAATACCCGGGAAAGGGACCTGCACCTGGCTGTAGATGTGTTGATCAACGGACTGCATAACGACCTGATGGTGCTGGTCAACCACCGTTACCATTTTGAGGAGCTGATAGGGCGGCGGATAGGCGATGTATTACCGGCGGATATCACTATCCCGATCCTCATATTCCCGCTTTAAATATTCACTCATGAAAATGGAGACAAACGGTCTGGATAATTTCTGGAGCCTTCCCTTAGCCTCGGTGTATGACGAGTTGAGCTGTGGCCCGGGAGGCCTGAGCGCTGCCGAGGCTAAGCGACGGTTACTGGTTTATGGCGCCAATACGCTCCGGTTCAACCCGGCCAGGTCGCGATGGCTTTTGTTCCTTTCCCAATTCAGGAGCCCCGTTACCCTGCTGCTGATCGTCGCGGCGCTACTGTCGGCCGGTTTGGGGGATGCTGCTGACACAATCATTATCCTGGTTATAGTTTTGATCAGCAGTCTGCTGGGCTATTTCCAGGAAAAGGGCGCTGCAGATGCCGTCAACGAGCTGTTAAAACTCGTCCGTGTGCATTGCACGGTGACGCGTGACGGGGAATTTTGCGATATCGCAGTGGAGGACGCTGTTCCCGGCGATATTGTCCACCTTGCTGCCGGAGACCTCGTTCCCGGCGATTGCCTGATCGTGGAGTCAAGTGAGTTATTTACCGACGAGGCGGCATTTACCGGGGAGACCTTCCCGGTAGAAAAACGATGCGGGGAAGTTCCCGCCGGTTCGTCCTTGTCCGGGCGCGCCAATGTATTATTCATGGGGTCCCATATCATCAGCGGAACGGCTACCGCACTGATCGTGATGACCGGGCCCGGTACGGAGTTTGGTCATATCTCGGCCGGACTGACCCGGCAAGCAGCCGAAACCGAATTTGAACAGGGTATCCGCCGGTTCGGTTATATGCTTATGGAGATCACGCTGCTCCTGGTATTGGTTATCTTCGCCATTAATGTACTGCTCCACAAGCCGGTATTGGATTCCTTCCTGTTTTCATTGGCGCTCGCGGTCGGGCTGACACCGCAGCTGCTGCCTGCTATTATCAGTGTCAATCTTTCCGCGGGAGCCCGGCGTATGGCAAAAAAACAGGTAATCGTCAAACGGCTTTCCTCTATAGAGAACCTTGGCAGCCTGGATATCCTTTGCTCGGATAAGACCGGGACCATCACCCAGGGGAAAGTAACACTGGAGGGCTGTTATGATGCCGCCGGCAAAAAGAGCAATAAAGTTATGGAATATGCCTGCCTGAATGCCAGTCTGCAGCAGGGTTACACGAATCCTATCGACGAAGCATTGATCCTTGCCGGTGGTGCGGCTTCCGGTGATTATCAAAGACTGGCTGAGATTCCTTATGACTTTAGCCGTAAACGGCTAACCGTTTTGGTCGGGAATGGCGACACTGGACTGGCTATTACCAAAGGCGCTTTTTTAAATGTGCTGGATTGCTGCGACCACATTGTGCAGGACGGGAACGTTTTGTCAATCGACGCGGTTAAGAAGCAAGTGCTGCAGCAATATGCGAAATTCAGTGCAGCCGGATTACGGACGCTGGCGCTATCTTACAAAGTTACCGGCCTTACCCCGGAATTCACCAAAGATGACGAGTGCGGTATGGTGTTCGCCGGTTTTATTACCCTGTTCGATCCGCCCAAAGAAGGTATTGGCGAAACCATCGGCGACCTGGGTTTGCTTGGCGTAACGCTTAAGCTGATTACCGGCGACAATGAGCTGGTGGCCCGAAGTCTCGCGTTGCAGATCGGCATGAAAGATCCCCGTATATTGACCGGCGAGCAATTGCAGCTCATGAGCAACACGGCTTTGCAGCACCAGGCTGTGGTGACGGATATTTTCGCCGCAGTGGAGCCTAATCAAAAGGAGCGGATCATCGTGTTACTGAAAAAGGCAGGCCATGTCGTCGGATTTATGGGGGACGGTATCAACGATGCGCCGGCATTACATGCCGCCGATGTAGGAATTTCTGTTAATACTGCCGTAGATGTCGCTAAAGAGGCTGCGGATATTGTCCTGCTGAGCCAGGATCTGCAGGTACTGGCAGACGGTATTATCGAAGGTCGGAAGACCTTCGCCAATACCATGAAGTATATTTTCATGGCCACCAGCGCGAACTTCGGCAATATGTTCAGTATGGCTGGCGCATCATTGTTTTTGCCTTTCCTGCCGCTCCTGCCTAAACAGGTGCTTTTGACCAACCTGATGACCGATTTTCCGGAGATGGCCATCGCTACCGACCGGGTTGATGCGGTGAACATCGGGGCGCCGCAGCGGTGGGATATGCGTTTCATCCGACGGTTTATGATACTTTTCGGGCTGCTAAGTTCGGTATTTGATTATTGCACCTTTGCCGTTTTGCTGCTGATACTGCATGCCAATGAAAAGACCTTTCAGACTGGCTGGTTTACCGAGTCCGTGATCTCCGCCATCCTGATAGTGCTGATCATCCGGACGCGGCTACCATTTTTCAGGAGCCTGCCAGGAAGATACCTTGCGCTGGCTACGATCATGGTGCTGCTGGCCATTCTTTTTATTCCGGTAAGCCCGGCTGCGGCCTGGTTTGGATTTGTACCACTTTCCCTTGCCTATTACGGCTATATGCTGCTGATCATCGTGGCCTACCTGTTCTGTGCCGAAATTTTAAAACAATGGTTTTACCGCTGGTTCAGTCGTGTAGGAGCCCGCAAGAACAACCGGGTTATTTAGCCCCTTAATTTCTAAACGAGATGAAAACAAGTACTACTGAGATACAATTCCTGGACGGCCCGCATTCGCGGCTGAAGGAGTTGAAATTTACTTTACAAACCATGTACGATCTGATCCACGGGTTACGGGCACTTCATTTTCTCGGACCCTGCATCACCATTTTTGGCTCCGCCCGGTTCCAGGAGGGCCATCCTTACTATGAGCTGACCCGAAAGGCGGCGGCAGAGTTCGCCAGGCTGGGCTTTACCATACTGACGGGTGGGGGCCCGGGGCTAATGGAGGCTGCCAATCGTGGCGCCCGCGAGGTGGGTGGCAGGTCTGTGGGTTGTAATATTCAGCTGCCTGTAGAGCAGGATCCGAATGCCTACCTGGACAAATGGGTTTATATGCGGCATTTTTTCCTGCGGAAGGTGCTGTTGGTCAAATATTCCTTTGCCTTCGTGGTGATGCCCGGCGGTTTTGGCACCCTGGATGAATATTTTGAAGCGCTCACACTGATCCAAACCCGCAAGATCCATGATTTCCCGGTGATTATTTTCGGTAAAGAATATCACCAGGAATTGCTGGCGCATATCGCGGTCATGCAGCGAAATGCCACAATCGGCGACCTTGATACGAGTCTGTACCTGGTGACCGATGACATCGCCGAGGCGGTGGCCCTGATCCGCGAAAACAGCATCAAAAAATTCGGTCTGAAGCCCAGGCCGAAAAGAAAACCACTGCGATGGCTTTTTGAGCGTGATTAATGTATAGTTGAGGGTAAGGGGCTGCTGTGACCAGTATCATATTTTTAACTGCGCCCGGTCATGGGGCAGGGAGCTTACCCATGCTACTTTTAGGTCATCAAATTTTAGTGAATATGACCGAAATAACCTATCAAACCGCCGCCGAAGCGCTGAAGATCGTCATGCCGGGGCACCGGGTGTTTATCCACGCCGGTGAGCCTGGTGGAGGCGTTGCAGGACAGGCATCATGAATTATATAACGTGGAGCTGGTCAGCATTACGACGCTCGGCGGTGTGAATTTTGATAAACCCGAACACCGGAAGTCTTTCTTTTTCAATTCCTTGTTCGTTTCCGCGGCTACCCGCAACGTAGCCAACAGCGAAGACGGGGATTATGTGCCGATCTTTCTCAGCCAGATCCCGCAATTATTCCGCAGGAATATCCTGCCGATCGATGTCGCGCTGATCCAGGTGTCACCTCCGGACGCACATGGTTATTGTTCGCTGGGAACTTCCGTAGATATCGCCCGCGCGGCGGCGGATACCGCAAAACACGTGGTAGCCCAGGTCAACCCCCTTATGCCAAGAACACATGGAGAAGGTTTTATTCATGTCAACAGGATCGAAGCGATGGTCTGGCAACAAAGCGAGCTCCCGGAGGTTAATTATGACTTCCAGACGAACCTGGTGATCGAAAAGATCGGCTACCACGTAGCATCGATGGTAGAAGATGGCGCAACCCTTCAGCTGGGCATCGGCGCCATTCCTGACCAGGTCTTAAAAAACCTCACCACCCACCAGGACCTGGGGCTGCATACCGAAATGTTCTCGGATGGAATCATTCCGCTAATAGAGCGGGGCATTATCACTAACAGCAAAAAAAAGTTAAATACCGGCCGTTCAGTCACCGCCTTTATAACGGGCACCCGGAAGCTGTATGATTTCGTTAATGACAATCCTGCTGTTCGGGTTATGGACATCAGCTATGTTAATGACACCAGCATTATCCGGCAAAACCCAAAGGTAACCGCCATAAACAGTGCCATCGAGATCGATCTTACCGGGCAGGTTTGTTCCGATTCCATCGGCACCTACCAATATAGCGGTATCGGCGGACAGATGGATTTTATCCGTGGTGCTTCGCTGTCTGAAGGTGGCCTGCCGATCATCGCTCTCCCTTCCCAAACCAATAAGGGTGTAAGCCGGATCGTGCCCTTTCTGCATGAAGGGGCGGGTGTAGTCACCACCAGGGGACATGTGCATTGGGTGGTCACAGAATACGGCATTGCGAACCTGTTCGGCAAAAACCTCAAACAACGGGCGCAATTGCTGATCGGACTGGCGCACCCCGATCACCGGGAGGACCTGGAGCGTGCCTTTTTCCATAGGTTTGAACACGCCTGACACTGTGCTATTTTTTTGCCCCCCCCTGTTCTTTTCTGTGATTTGTGAAAACCGAGCTACTTATCTGCAAACCATTAATGACCGGGATCATTCTTAAAAGTGATCCCGGTCATCGTCCTGCAGCTTATTTCGCCCGATCTTGCCACTTATTAAACCGCTAATCAAACTGCCATGGAAACCATGCCATCAATATCCTCCCGATCCTTACAATATTATGTGATCGCTAAAAAATGGTCTTCCGATCTGGAGTTTTTGCGCTTGGAAACCGGCTTTCTCCGGCAGTTACTTGACCGGTATACTGTTCGTTTACAGAGCGAGGCATATCCGGCAATTAGTAGGTGCCGGAAAGGCACTTCAGGAATTAGAAGGAACGGCGATCAGCGACCTTTTATCCAGGCAGCTTACCCAACTGGAATTGATGGCGGAAGATGTTATCCCTGAGGATACGGAAGCCCTGGCCGAGGTACAGGTAAAACCCGAAAATCTGATGGGCGAACTGACCAGGCGTTACCGGTCGGCAAAGCAGGATATCTTCCGGCTGGTGCTGGATAGCCATTATGACGATCTATATTCGGTGAATTCGAATTAACTGACGTGTAATTAATACCCGAAAAGGCGCCGTGAGCTTCACGTGCGCTTTTTTTTAGCTTTTATGCTGAAGTTCATTTTTTGGTGCCTTTTGCATCATTATTTTACAACCCTTCGTAACGGATATTTGAGCTATTAATCAATGGTTATGAAAATAGCGATCCAACCTTTCCGGATATTCATGGCAGCCATTTTGTTGCTCAACCTTCAGTTCTCCGCGTGTTTTGCAGGTGGCGGATTCCGGCAGCCCGGCAAGTCCGGGATTGCAGACAGTTCATTGAGCGGCGAAATTCGGCGGCAGCTGCAAAGCGGCGAATTGAGGGGGCAGCTTTATTACCCCAAGTCGGTCTCCATGTTCTATACCGGCAGCGAAAATATGCCTTCCTGGATCCGGCCGCAAGACGGTATGGGACCTGCCTGGCAGGCGATGCTCATGATCGACTGTGTTTTACAGTTTGGGCTGTCACATAACGATTACCATCCCAGGGAGTTGACCTATACCCAGCTGCACCAGATCCTGGATACACCCGGCAGGGTAACGCCCGCACTTCAGGCGAGATATGATATCGTCCTTACGGACGCCATCGTCACCCTGATGAATCACCTCCATTATGGCAAGCTGAACCCGGACTATCCGTCTGGCCGGATAGATGCGATAACCACCGGGAGCTTTCAGGCCCCGTGGGCGCTTATAGCGGGTATCAGGACCGGAAAGATCATGGAGACCATCGAGGAAGCGGAACCCAAAGCCAAAGAATATACCGATATGCAGCGGCGCATGCATCTGCTGGAAGGTATTTACCAGGATGATTGCTATGAAGTGCCCCAGGCGGAAGTAAGAAAGATCGCTATCAATATGGAACGGCTGCGCTGGGCGAACCTGGAGGACAGCGTTTATATGCACATCAATATTCCCTCTTATACGCTGAAGCTATACCTGAAAAATACAACCTGCCGCTTCCGCGTGATCGTTGGTAAGCCCAGTACGCCCACACCCACGCTTTTGAGTACGATCCGGTATTTTACCACAGCGCCGGAATGGAAGGTGCCATCCAAAATATTCCGTAAGGAGATTCTTCCTAAAGCGCTTGCAGATACAGGTTTCCTGGAGCTTAATCACTATGCTATTTATGATGGCAAAGGAAATTATGTAGATGCCAATAAATCGGCACTTGCCCTGGTCCGGCGACAGCCGGAAAAATATTTTGCACGACAATCTGCCGGTTGCGATAATGCACTCGGTCTGATCATCTTCCGCTTTCCCAATATTTACGACATCTACCTGCACGATACGCCGGAACAAAAGCTTTTTAAAAAGGAGGAGCGCGATTTGAGCCATGGCTGCATCCGGGTGGAACAGGCAGAAAAGCTGGCTGCGCTATTGTTAAAGAATGATAGATCCGCGGGCCAAATTAAAGCGTTGCACCAGGGCGTCGCAGGTAATATCAATAGGAATATTTATTTAAAAAAGCCAGTTCCTTTAAAGATCACTTACCTAACCTGTGAGGTTAACGAAGGGCAGTATGTCACCTACCCCGATGTTTATCAACTAGATGATAGCCTGGAGGCGGCGCTGTATGGCAACCTGCAATTATCTGTGAATAAATAAAAAACTCTCTATTGTTCTGGAGTTTTTCATAAGATAGTGCCTGTCACGCCGGTTCCCGCAGAATTTGACGGCAATATAGTCTATAGTCTGGAGATTCTGATGAACCAGACCACCTGATTCCGGGGCAAGCTGACCATCAATTCCGGGGCAAACTGACCACCCTCGATGTGTAGCAAAAGCCCTTCAGGTAAAATCAGGCGGACTAAGGTTTCGTATGCAGTTGACAAGCGCTCTCGTATTTTTATCTACCTGCAAAACAATAATTTTTATCTTTTCCCACAATTATTCTACTTGACTCAGCAAATGCTGTAGAAGCAACCATCTTTCGGAGGCAACGTATACTCCATGAAATGTTTTGATTTGAAATGATCTGACTATTTTTTGACCGAAGTGGTCAAATCTGCATTTAAAATGCATTTTAAACAGAAAGGGCGCATTTTCATGCGCCTTTTAGCTTAAACGTTCGACCTGTTGGGTGGTCTTTGTGAACCCGCTGGTACAATTCCCGAACCAATTTATAGAGGAATAGAGGAGAATAGCTTCTCTTAAAATGCCCGGGGAAGATTAGAGAAAGGGTGTAGCCACGGAGGGCAATGGTAATTTTTTTCAGGCAGGAACTTCGCCGGAAAATTCCTTTGTGTTTACGATCCTCAATTTATTGTCTTTACAAGTTAAATTCACAATATTCGGATATACGCTATATTATGGTGTATACTATGATTTTACAGGCTGCGATGAAAACCATTGGTCAAAATTGATGCCACCCAATTTAGCGTCGCCCCGGGGAACCAATGCATCCTGCGGAATGTGGCCGCCATAGTATTCGTTATTGTGGTTAGTTATCACAGTTGCAGTGCTGCCCTTTGCTTTTAAATACATTGCGACGTATTATTAAAGCACTATAACTTATGCCGCTTGGGAATAGCAAAAACTGAATCTGCTGCTTAGTATAATAATTGCCCTATCCGGCTTGTCATAATTAGCGTATTCACGACTTGGTAAGGGCAAAAATAAGGTAACGATAATCTGCTGCTTTTACCAAAAACGGGGGATGATTGCGAAAAAAAATCGCTTATTCCACACGTATTCAAAATGTTCGGCGCAATTGGTTGAAATAGAAAATAGGGATTCCTGTACAAAAAATAGGGAATATTACCCATAAAGCCAATTTCAATAAATCGTTGCTTTGCGACTTAAATCACACATCTACCACCATGAAAAAAATGAATTCAATCACAAAGACTCCAATCATCGTTTAGCACGAGAAACGCCGCAACTACCAGCGTCCTGCTATACAAGCCCCCAGGCCATTCCTTTCAAATAGCATAGGAATACAGGAATAGCTTGTTGGTTTTTTCGGCGGATGGCTTCTTAATGCATTTAAACAAACATCAGTAACCTAACAAAACACCTATGAACAAATTGAATGATGCTAATGCCTATCCTTTATCAAATAATTCGTCGCCCGCCGCAAGCAAACAGGTAAACGATGAGCCAACAGGGGTTACTACTATGCAGGCGCCACAGATAACGTTACCCAAAGGCGGTGGGGCAATTCAATCAATCGACCAAAAATTTTCGGTGAATGCGATAAATGGCACTTCTTCTGTCAATATCCCGTTCCCTTTTTCTCCCTCGCGCAACGGGTTTATGCCTTCCCTTTCGCTCAGCTACAGCTCTGGGATAGGGAATAGTCCGTTTGGCTTGGGCTGGGGTGCCGCCCCGGGCTCTATCGTAAGGCAAACAGACAAAAAGCTGCCTGAATACCGCGATGCGGATGGCTCGGATATTTTTATCCTTTCCGGCGCCGAAGATCTTGTTCCAACCTTAATAAAAGATTCATCCGGTAATTGGATTAACGATGTTTCTTCGGCTAATGGCATCACTATTACCCGCTATACCCCAAGAACCGAAGGCGCGTTTACACGAATAGAAAAAATTGAGGAAGCCGACGGCAATACCTATTGGAAAACTACCACCGGCGGCGATGTTGTTTCCATATTCGGGAAAAGCAAAACAGCGCAAATATATGACCCTGCCAGTCCGGATAGGATCTTTAAATGGCTATTTGAGTTCAGCTATGATAATATGGGCAATTGTTTTCAATATGAATATAAAAAGGAAGACAAGACAAATATACCAAGCGCTGTTCACGAGAAAAACCGCTTGAATGATATCTCCGCCTTTACCAATGTCTATCTCAAAAACATAAAATATGCCAATAAAGTTCATTTCAATGTATCGGATATTAATTTTTCAGATTGGCAAAATTTCCTGGATGGTATAGACTACCTGCTGGAATTAGTGATGGATTACGGGGAGCATGACGCCTTGAAACCATTGCCAACCGATGACAAAGGCTGGCCGGCCCGTACGGATGCTTTTTCGGACTGCCGTGCAGGATTCGATATACGTACCTATCGCCTTTGCCGCAGGATATTGATGTTTCACAACTTCGCCGAACTTGGCGCACTGCCCTGCCTGGTACGGTCGCTTGATCTTGACTACGAAGCAGGGGAGGCGTTTACCTTCCTTTCGTCTGTTACGGCGAAGGGCTATATCAGGCAGACTGATGGCTCTTATTCTGTAAAAGCGCTACCGCCTTCTGAATTTACTTACCAAAAGCCGGCCTGGAATACAGATGTAAACACATTGTCAACAGAAAGCCTGGAAAACCTGCCGGTCGGTATTGACAATGCGGCTTACCAGTTTACAGACCTTTATAATGAAGGCATTTCGGGCATTCTTACCGAGCAGGCGGGTAATTGGTATTATAAATCCAATATGGGTAACGGCAAATTCAATCCTGCAGAATTGGTTACTTCCAGGCCATCCGCTACGGGACTTTCAAGCGGGGCGTTGCAATTACAGGACCTTGAAGCCCAGGGACAGCAGTTTTTGGTAAGTATGGATCTGCACGGATATTTCGAGCTGGATGACGATAACCAGTGGCTGCCGTTTAAAACTTTTGACGATGTGCCGAATATTAACCTGCACGACCCAAACCTGAAATTCCTGGACTTGAATGGCGATGGGCGGCTGGATATCCTGATCTCGGGAGATGAAGTATTTACCTGGTATGCCTCTAAAGGGAAAGAAGGTTTTGAAGCAAGCCGGGACATACGAAAAGAGATTGATGAAGAACGCGGGCCGAACATTGTATTTGCCGACAGCACGCAGTCGATAGCATTGGCTGATATGAACGGCGACGGAAAAAAGGACATTGTAAGAATCCGCTGCAACGAGGTTGTTTACTGGCCTAACCTGGGCTACGGCAAGTTTGGCGCCAAGGTAACATTAGGCAGCACCCAGGCGTTCGACATCCCCGAAAACTTTAACCCGCATTATATAAAGCTTGCAGATATAGATGGCTCAGGGACCAATGATATTATTTATCTGGGGCATAATTCATTCAAGGTTTACTTTAATCAGGCCGGCAACAGCTTAAGTGAACAAAACATCGTGAATGGTGTGAATCCGCTGCCTTTTCCTCAAATCGACGGATATAGCAATATTTCGATCATCGATTTGCTGGGCAATGGCACAGGGTGTATCGTATGGTCGTCGCCGCTGCCTGGACACGCAGACGCCCCCCTACGGTACATCGACCTTATGGCAGGCAAAAAGCCTTACCTGATGACAGCCACCAGGAATAACATGGGGGCAGAAACCAGCATCCTGTATCAGCCATCTACTGCTTATTACCTGCAGGATAAACAAGCCGGAACACCCTGGGTAACTAAGCTGCCTTTTGCGGTGCAGTGCGTGAGTAAGGTTGAAGTGGCTGATGATATAAGCAAAACCCGTTTTACCAGCCAGTACACTTATCATCATGGTTACTATGATCACCTTGAGCGCGAATTCCGTGGGTTTGGCAGGGTTGAGCAGACCGACACAGAAGACTTTGAAGCCTACAGGAAGAACACCGATCCGAATGGCGGGATCCAACTGGTTGACGAGCATTTCTTTCAACCACCTGTACTTACTAAAACATGGTTTCATACGGGGGCATTCATGGATAAGGAAAAAATACTGAACCAGTTTGCACATGAGTATTTTCAGAACGCATCTGTCCCCGAAAAAACAGTGGAAGACCCGCCGCTACCCGCTACGCTTACCATTGATGAATGGCGCCAGGCATTGCGTGCTTGTAAGGGCATGCCTTTGCGGGTAGAGGTATATACGCCCGACGGCAGCGAGGTGCAGCACATCCCTTATACTACGGCAAACCATAGCTGCCTGATAAAATTCCATCAGCCGCAATTGCAAAATCAATACGCCGTATTCAGCGTACATCAAAGTGAATCATTGGCCTATAGCTATGAACGTAATGCTGCCGATCCGCGCATTGCACACACCATTACCCTTGAGGCAGATGACCTGGGCAACGTGCTGAAGGCAGCGACCGTAACCTATGGACGAAAAATAGCCGACCCGGGCTTAACCGCGGATGAGCAAGCCCGGCAAGCCAAAACGCATATCGCTTGTTCGCAAAATAACTTCACCAACAGTATCAATACGGCAGACGCCTACCACCTTCCCCTGCCCTTCGAAACGATGAGCTGGGAATTAACCGGATTCACCCCCGCGACAGGCGGATACTTTACTATTGATGAATTAAAAGTCGGGTTTGATAGTGCTGCTGTTATTGCTTTTGAAGTCCCGCCATCTGCAGGTATCAAACAAAAGCGCCTGCTTACCCAAAACAGGTCACTATTCCTTAAAAACGACCTGGGTGGCCCGCTGGCATTGGGCGCTATAGAATCACTGGCGTTACCTTATCAGTCGTACAAACTGGCCCTTACACCCGGTTTAAGGGACAATATATTCGGTGGAAAAGTTACCGATGACATGTTGCTTACCGAAGGCAAATATGCACACTTTAACGATGGTAACTACTGGATAGCAAGCGGTACGCATACAATGGATCCCTTGAATTTTTACCAGGTTACCGTAGCTACCGACCCCTTCGGGATAAACACAACCATAGGCTACGATGCTAATTACCACTTTTTTGTACAGCAAACCATTGATGCGCTTGGTAACCAGGGCGGTGTAGCAGGTTTTAATTACCGCACGCTTTCGCCATACCTTATTTACGATATTAATGATAACCGCAGCGGCGTGCGTACGGATGAGCTCGGCATGGTTACAGCCTCCTTTGTAATGGGCAAGGAGGGGGAAAACAAGGGGGATATGATGGATATAACCAAAACTGAGGCCTCGGTAAATGACAAGCCGGGCTCAACGCTGGAATATAACCTTGATGTGTACAGAACAGCCGGTAAACCCAATTTTAGTAAAGCAACAGTACAGGAGACACACTATTTTGACAGCCAGGCATCAGGCGTGCCATCGCTAATCCAGGTTAGCTATAGCTATATGACAGGTACGGGCGGCGTAATTATGCAAAAAAAGCAGGCCGAGCCCGGTATTGCATTGCAGGAGAATGAAGACGGAACCGTGGTACCTGTTGATACCACACCTAACCTGCGCTGGATTGGTAACGGCCGTACGATATTGAACAATAAGGGTATGCCCGTAAAGCAATACGAACCCTATTTTAGTACAACACCTGATTTTGAAGATTCGAAGTTATTGGTTGAACGCGGCGTAACACCCGTGATAACTTATGACAGCGCCGGGCGGGCCATCAGGACGGACTTTCCGAACGGAACGCTCAGCAAGGTAGAGTTTGACGCCTGGATGCAACGCTCGTTCGACGAAAATGATACAGTATTAGAAAGCCAATGGTATGCCGAGAGGAAAATCGCACCTGTAGCCGGTATTGCAACGCCTGAAGAAATAGCGGCGGCTGATAAAGCGGCGGCGCATGCTGATACGCCTGCCATCACCTATCTCGACTCGCTGGGGGGGGCATTTTTAGGCGTTGCTGATAACGGAACAGCTGGAAAATACAAAACCTCCACCGAAACTGACATTAAAGGCAACGCCCTTAAAGTTTCGGACGCGCGTGGAAACATCGTGGAGCAATATACCTATGATATGCTCGGCGCAAAACTATACATCCTTACCATGGACGCCGGCGAACGCTGGTCGGTTTCGGATGTTATGGGCAGGCCGATGCGGGCTTTCGATAGCCGTGCACATGTGTTCCGCTATGAATATGACAAGCTGCACCGGCCGCTAAAAGTATTTATGAAGGACGGTACTGCTGCGGAAATTAATACAGAAAAAACAATATATGGCGAAGGTGTGACTAATGATAAAGCATTGAACATGCGCGGCAAAGCCTACCAATCGTTTGATTCGGCCAGTTTATCAACCTGTGTTAAATTCGACTTTAAGGGTAATTTGTTACAGGCGTCGCAGCAGCTTTGCAGTGATTATAAAGCAAATATAGACTGGAGTGCAAATCCGGCATTACAAACAACGGTATATAACTCATCCTCAATGTTTGATGCCCTCAATAGGGCTGTGACAGTTATCTCACCTGAAAATAGTGTTTACACTCCAACTTATAACCAGGCCGGGCTATTAAATACCGTCGACGTAAACCTGAGGGGTGAATCGGTTAAGACCAGCTTTGTTAAAGATATCAATTATGATGAAAAAGGCCGGCAGGAAAGCATCGTGTACGGCAATAATACTAAAACCAGCTACCGGTATCAACCTGACACATCAAGACTTAGCCAGATACTGACAACTGGCAAAAACGGCACCGACCTGCTACAAAAGTTGAGCTATACCTACGACCCTGTCGGCAACATATCGGCGATAAAGGACGAAGCCCAGCAAACAGCCTTTTTTAATAATGGAGTGGTAAGCCCGTCGGCTGATTTTGTTTATGATGCCTTATACCGTTTATTAAAAGCTACAGGCCGCGAACATATCGGCCAAAGTTTACCTACAACAAATGATGATTCAAATATTAATCTGCCGCAACCGGGCGATGGCGCGGCAATGCGTAATTACACCCAAAGCTACCGGTACGACGAGGTAGGGAATATTCTGCAAATGATCCATACCGCCGGAACCGCCGGCTGGACGCGTAACTACCAACATGAAACAACCAATAATCGTTTAAAAAGCAATACGCTAAGCAACAGCACCGAAGCCTTTACCTATGATGCGCACGGAAATATTGAAAACCTGGCGCAATTGCGGGGCTTAACCTGGAACTACAAAGATGAGTTGCAAATGGCGGACCTGGGGGGCGGGGGTAAGGCCTACTATGTTTATGCAGGCGGCAATCGCGTACGTAAAGTAATTGAGCGGCTGGATGGTGCCAAAGAAGACAGGACGTACCTGGGCGGCCTGGAGATTTACCGTAAGACAAACAGCGCAGGGGTGGTGCAGGAGGAAACCGAAACCTTGCATGTAACAGCACTGGTAGAAACTAAAACTATTAAAAGCGGCGCGGCTGTTTCAGAGCGCCTTATCCGATACCAATATAGTAATCACCAGGGTTCATCAAGCCTTGAGCTGGATGCAAATGCGGCAATCATCTCGTATGAGGAATACTACCCCTATGGCAGCACAGCTTACCAGGCCATTAATGCTCAAATAACAGCAGCAGCCAAACGGTATCGCTATACAGGATTGGAACGCGATGACGAAACGGGCCTGGAATATCACGGGGCAAGGTATTACCTGCCATGGCTGGGACGATGGCTTAGTGCGGATCCCGTTGGTATTAAAGGGGGCTTGAATGTTTATAGGTATTGTAAAGGCAGCCCTGTCCGTTTCGTGGATTTAACGGGTAAATCACCTGAAGAGACAATTATAGTGCAAAGCCGGAGCGGATTGAGGAAAGCCATAAATACAGCGTTTAGGATTTGGACTTTAATTGTAAGTATTGAAACAGATAAAGACATTCATGTTCCAAAATTAAATAAGCAGCTTATTGCACTATCAGAAAGCGAAGCTGAACGTAAGTCAAAGCTCAAGGCTTCAGAAAACAAAAAGTATCTTGATAACGAACGGAAATATCCTCCCCCGCCGCCACCTAACCCTGAAAATCCGCCTGGCCCTAAAGGAGGAACCTCTGAAACCGTGCAGGGGGAACAATATACCCATGGCGGTGGCAATACGCACGAAGGTGGAAATGTCCTTGGCACTGAAGGGAGCGCACAACATGTTTTAGAAGAGGCTACCCACATACCGGGCGTGACGACGACTGAAGCTGTTGGGGGAGGCATAAAAGCGGCCCTAAAAGATGGGACAAAAGGGCTTGCAAAAAAAGGCCTTTCTACTGCGTGGAACATTATTGAAGGACTTAGACCCGACCCAATAGATGCCATTATCCTCACCATTCAAACTTTAGGTGCAGGCGCAGAAGCAATTGATTTAAAAAAAGCAAACAGATCGGCTGCGGGGTTTGCCGCCGGATTATCGGCCAATCTTCTGGGGAAATCGGAACAGTGGAAGGAAGATCACCTTGCCTTAAATGGCATAAACCCGAGTTTGCAAGATCGCATTATAGGCGCAGAAGGAGTAGACGAAAAAGCCTTTAACCAGGGCCTAAGGCTGGGTTACAATTTTGCCAATGGCCTAACGCAGGAACAACGGATCGATGTTTTAAACAGCTCCACTATTAGCCTGTCCCTTAAGCAGGGCTACACAATTACCGGAGGGCATAGCATTGAAGACGTATGGAAGGTAGCCTCTACCTTAATTACTGTAAGCGGCAACATAATTAACCAAAAAGCGGAAGATGTAAGGAGGCGTAGACAGGATGCAACAGATCTTAAAAATAGCCAGGAGTTGCAAAAACGGTTTGACGCAGGTACTGCGAAACCCTACTAAAGATCCGGAAACACATAATTAATAAAAATATTTAACACCAACCAATACATACCAAATGGAAAACAACACCACTGCTGCGGCAGTTTCTGAAAATGCACAGGCATACAAAACTTATGGTACTGTGCGCGATGCCTATCAGCAATTAATGTCCGGCGTCACGGTTAAAGTATTTAACCAGGGCATGCGGAGTAAAAGCGCTATAACACAAACAGTAACCGCTGCTGATGGCACTTACACAATAAACTTTACACTTAAAAGCCCCGGCACTGCCGCACTTGTTGTGGCCTTATACGATACAAAGGGAACTTTACTTAAACAAAACGAAACACAGTACGACATTCCTGCCGAGCAGCAGGTTAACTTTGACCTCAGCGGCAAGCCTTTTGCCGGCGTAGCTGATTATTACCTGTTGCTGAATACCATCCTGCCTTTCGTTACGGACGTACCCTTGGCAAAAATGACAGAGACAACCGATGATCCGGACATTAGCTTTGTGGCAAAAAAAACCGGTTTATCTATGCCGGTTGTTGAGCAAATGGCTATGGCTGCCCGCTTTGAAACATTTTGCCCTGTACCGGCTTATGTATGGTTCGGCATTTTAAGCCAGGGCGTTCCTGCGTTATCTTCGGCAAGGCAACCGTCAGCCGGCTTTGAGGCAAAAGTGACAGAGACGTTCGACGCTTTGATGCACACGCCTGCGGATAAATTAATGGACGCGCTGCAAAAGGCCGTTGACAGAAATAAAATAGCGTTTACAATTACTGCGGAGTTTGACAAGCTGCGCAAACAATTAAATGATCAGTTGCTGGCATATGCCGAAAAGCACCCTGTAACCGGCATGCCTTCGGCACGCTATCAAAAAGCTGCGCTGGCCGGCCTAAAGGGCGAGGCACTAAAAGCATTCATCGCGGCCATTACTAACCACACCGGCAGCGAGGCTGATTTTTGGAATGGCCTTGAGGAATCAAAGACTTTAAAAGCTTTAAAAAATTCAGAGAGTGTAGAGGCTGTTTTTAAGGTTGATAATTTGACCGGCAATCACCTGGCGTTTACTGGCACATTGGTTAAAAATGAAAAAGTAACCACAATAGCCGATATTAGGAAACTAGCCGGATACACCGCAAATGATTGGGCTGCCTTGCTCAAAAAGAATAAGATTAAAGCACACACCGCCACGCATGGCGAAACCGAAACCGAAAAGCTGCATAACTACGCCGGGCAACTGGAAGCCAGCTTTACAAGGGCTTTCCCAACGGCTGCCTTTGCAGCACGAATGAGTAAAGACAGCAAGCATAAGCTGCTTCACCATGATAAAGTAAGCGCTTTTTTGCAGGATAATCCTGGTTTCGACCTGTTAAATCACCAGGTAGGAACCTTTATCGACCAGAATAAAAAAGCTGTCGCCAAAAAAGATGCAGCGGATGTGACAGATGGTGTACGCCGTATCCAGCGCGTGTTCAGGCTTACATCGTCATACGATGGCGCCATAACCCTGCTTAATGACAATATTCACTCGGCGCACCAGGTATTTAAAATGGGCAAAGCCAATTTTGTTAAGAATTATAGCGATAAGCTTGGCCGGCAGCAAGCCGAACAAATATTCGACAAAGCTAATACTGTACACGCCAATGCCATTGCACTTACCAGCGACCTGAAATCGATGGTTGACGCATCCGCGATGAATGCGTTCCCGGATTTCGGCGCGGCTATTACAACAAGGCTGGCGACAGACCTGCCCGACCTTGACAGCTTGTTCGGCCACGGCAACTACTGCGAGTGCAGCGAATGCAGCTCGGTATATGGCGCACCCGCATACCTTACCGATATTTTGCATTACCTGGATAAAAGGCACAGTACCTTACCTGCCGTGGGCGGCAAAACGCCATCGGTAAAAGATCTGCTGTTAATGCGTCGCCCGGATATCGGCGACATCGACCTTGGATGCGACAATGCCAATACGGAGGTGCCGTATATCGACATCGCCTGCGAAATAATGGAAGATTATATTGCTTCGCCGGTGGCGGTCATCGCAAACAGCTCGCAGGCTTTGCTGCTTAAAGGTGTAATCAACACCACGCTGTTAGCCACCATTAAGGCGCAGCTAACGGCCACCGGCCAAACAGGGCCAGGTAACCTGCTCACCGCTGCTGCCACAGTTTCCGACCCTTACACAGTAAATCATTTACAGTCGGACGGCAGTTATCAGCTGTTAACGCACTGGATAATAAGGGACGCGAAAATTGTAATCAAGGCAACTGCAACCAACGCCGCCAGCACGGTGGAGATAAGGGTATTGCACCAAACATTGTTATCGAAAGATACGATAAGCACGGGTCCTGAATATGTAAATACAAGCGTCTATACTAATTTTTTAAATACGGCAAAGACTCCGTTTACCTTACCGTTCGATCTTTATGAAACTGAGGGCGAGCTTCATCTTGAAAAGCTCGGTATAAAAAAAGCGGGCCTGGTGGATGTCTTCCGTAAAGAAGACCATACTGCGCCCGGCACCTCAAATGCTGATGTAAAGGTAGGCTATGCCAGCTTGGGGATATCACTTGCCGAGCAGGCACTTATCTTTACTGCCGACCCCACTCACCAGTCGCTTTACTGGGGTAATGCGGCAGCAACCACAACCATTCAGGTAGATGTTTTTGAAGGATTGTCCGGCCTGACTTACAGCCAGGTGTATGACCTTATACAATTACAATTTATCAACCCCAATAAAGATACGGTAATTGAACATGACAGCCTGGCCGCCAATACCAACCAGCAGCGGCTGCTGAATGTTACGCCTGCCAAGCTGGATGCGATGCACCGTTTTTTAAGGTTATGGCGTAAAACGAGCTTCACGATGTATGAACTTGATGCCATCATCATGTCGCCGGCGATAGGGCAAGGCTCGTTGCAACCCAAGCTGGCGTTGCAATTGCACCAATTTGTAACGCTTCAGCAAAAGTTGCAACTAAGCGTTTTTCAGCTCCTGGCGTTTTACCAAAACATCGATACCACGCATAGCTTGCCTGATTGCCTTTATAACCAGCTATTCCAGGATATAGCCATTACCAACCCGGTTAGTGCTAATTTTTCAATAGCTTCCGCCACAGCAGGCACCTTAAACCTGGCAGAAGCCGATAAGCCGGTGCTTGCCGCTATCCTGCAAGTTTCTTTAAACGATGTAAATGCGCTGATTGCCCGGTTCACAACCGGCGCAGCAAAAGTCAGTCTTGCGCTGTTCTCGTCAATGTACCGGTATGCACAACTGGCACAGGCGCTTACCTTATCCGTAACCGACCTCCTGAATTTAACCAACCTGGTAGATGCGCAGCCGTTCCAGAACGTGCAATCTACATGCATGTTCATTCAAAAATACAATACGCTTAAATCATCCGGTTTCAGTATCGATGAATTGAACTATATACTACGTCACCAGGATGACGCCAGCCATAGCCTTGTACCCGCTGCCGATGTAGTTACAAATGCGCTCACCCAGTTGCAAAATGACCTTTTGAAAGCGCGAACAGTATCGCAACCAGCGGTTGACGCAAATGGGGTATTACTATCATTATGGCTGTCTGACGGTGTATTTAACTGGGACCCTATCCTGCTTAACCGCCTGGTTGATATACTGAATACAACTGACGATACAGTATACGTGCAAAAGATAACCGAGAACAGCGGCTTTTTGCGTAACCTAAGGATGGTTTATCATGATATTAGGTTAACTACCCCGCTGCCGGTTTTACCGCTTACCACCGGTGCGACACCGGTAACCATAACTTTTCCCGCGCCGATGGATGGCCAGCTGGTTTTTGACAGCAGTTCAAAATCATTAACCTTAACCGGCTATATGAGCGCTGCCGACCAAACTGCGCTGCTGGCCTTAAGCACCGATGCAGCCTACCAGTCGGCAATTAACGCGCTTTACAACAAATCACAGCAAACAGACAGTACCGCAGGGAATATTTTCTTTGCTACGGCAACCGATGTTACCACCGGCTTGGCTGGCATACTGAACGGTGATACTGCATCCCGTTTTGCCTTTTTCATAAATAAGCTGGCCCCGGTTTATAAAAGATTGCTACAGCAGAATGTGCTCGTAAAAGACATCAGCAACTGGTTCAGTATTGATAAAACTGTAATCAGCCAGGCCCTTAATTCTGTACCTGCAATTTACACCGACCTTACTACAGATGATTTTGTTAATAAAGTGGCTGTTTCGGCCACACAAACCAGCCGCTACCAGTTTATTGCCAAACTCTGCTTTACAGCAGGCCGTTTAAAGCTCACCGCAGCCGACCTTGCCTTTTTATTGCCCCATGCTGCTGATGTGGCTTGTCTAACTCTCCAGGGGCTGCCATTGGCGCCGGTAAGCACGGCAGCAACAACATTCCCTGCTTTTGAAGCGTTGGTAAACCTGTTAAAGTTTCAACAATATTACCCGGCTAAAGTAACCGATGTGGTAAATAATACAATCCTGTCGGTATACTCAATCATGCTTGATGCTATTAACCAGGGCACAACGGCGTTGACAGGAACGGAGCTGACCAACTATGGCAACAACCTGGTAAAAAACCTGACGTTGCTAACCGGCTGGAATGCAACAGATCTGACAACGCTTATAGGCCCGGCATCAAACATTATTACCCTTGTTTTAGCCACCGATATTAAATCGGTGCCCATCCTGATGCGCCTGCACCAGCGTATAACAATGCAGCAGCAATTAGGCATAGCCATTAGCGATGCATTTGCATGGACTAAAGATGCCTACACCGCAGCCGACGTAGCAAAAATTAAGCAGACGCTCAAGCAAGGTTACAGCAACAGCGAATGGGTACAGGTAAGCCAAACCATACAGAACACCCTGCGCGAAAAGAAACGCGATGCATTGATTGCGTACCTGCTGGCCAACCCGGGCACACAACCCTGGAAAACTGCCGACGACCTGTATAACTACTTTTTACTGGACGTACAAATGTGCTCGTGCCAGCCTACATCGCGCATTGTACAGGCTACCAATACGGTACAGCTTTTTGTTCAGCGTTGCTTCATGGGCCTCGAATCGAATATCCTGGTAGATACAGCGGTTGACCCTGACTGGAACCAATGGCAATGGATGAAAAACTTCAGGGTATGGCAGGCAAATATGAAGGTATTTTTATACCCGGAAAACTATATTGAGCCGGAACTTTTGCCTGCGGATGTGAAATCTTCTTTTTTAACAGAGCTGGAAAGCGAGTTGATGCAGAATGAGGTTACCGCCGAAAACGTTGAGACTGTTTTTAAAAATTACGTCGATAAGTTAAGCGTAGTATCAAGGCTGGAGATGAAGGGTATGTGGTATGATGATCCATCTCAAACATTACATGTATTTGGACGTACTTTCGGCGGCGATCCAAAGGTATATTACTACCGCAAATTTATTGAAGGGCGGCGATGGACCCCATGGGAAAAGATTGATCTTGATGTAAGCAGCGAATATATAATGCCGGTAGTTTACAATAATCATGTTTACTTATTTTGGGCAATAATTAAAGACCAACCCACAACTAATCCTAATGCTCCGCAAAACTGGCAGATTCAATTGGCTTATAGCGAATATAAAAACGGTAAGTGGAGCCCGAAGAAAATATCAAATAACGACGATTCCGGCCAGATTATCTGCGCCAAATCTACTTTCCCGGATGCGTCTAAATTTTTCTTCACTCCCCTGGATATGCCGATATTTGATTACAGCAAAGTGCATAAAATAACTAATCCGGCAGCCGATTTGCCATATCTGCAGTCTATATTAGACGCAATCTCGAAAAATGGTACCATTGTTATAAATTGTTGCTATTACAGCTCAACGGTAGCAAACGCTTATGTTAAGGGCTTCCAATTAGATATTGCGAAAGGTTACCCGGTTATTGTAAATGCTCCTGCAAATCTCGAACTGGTAGGTAGTGACGGTACGGTGCAAACCAAAAACCTGGTGAATATGCTCGAAACGGAGATTAATACGCCACCGTTAACAACTGTGCCTTCTTCAAATACGGTCATCCCCGACCAATCGCGCGGTAAGTACGCTAACCTCGTTTCCTTCCAAATGAGTATGAAAGACCGCAACGTTTTCATCAGCCGGCTTCCAGCAACAGATGTTATTTTCACCGGCGAACTTTTGCCTTTCTTTTACCAGGATCATCATCGCTCTTATTTTGTACGGCAGGAGCGTACTGATAATAGTACTTATGAGGTGACCTATGAGGATTACCTGGGTTTTGCAAAAAGAACCGTATTAGGCAATACGAATTTGACCGGAACGGATGCGCAAATAAATACCGAACTCAACGGCCCGATAAGCTCACATTATTTTACCTTTTATCATCCGATGATCGCAAATATTATGCAGCGTTTGTTTGTTGATGGTGTTAACGGGTTAATGGCGCGCGATACACAGCTGGCAACCACAGGATTTAATTTCGCAACTTATTATAGTGACCTGCTGACCACCAATAATATCTACAAAGGCCCCTCAAATTCGGGCTACCCGACAGAGAGCATGGACTTTAGCCTTCAATTAGGCTATGGGTTATACAACTGGGAACTATTTTATCATGCCCCGCTGATGATAGCCGAACGCTTAAGCCAAAACCAGCAATTTGATGATGCTGACCGTTGGTACAGGTATATATTTAACCCGATGGATAGTTCGGATAACCCCGCACCGGGTAAATACTGGAATACCAAACCCTTTTTTGAAACTACCAGCCAGGATTATTTGAACCAGCGTATTGACCAAATATTGCTTGGCGTTAACAATCCTTCTGACAATTTACATAGTGAGTTTGTGAAAAATATCGCTGACTGGCGCAATAATCCGTTCCAGCCGCATTACATTGCCGAATATAGAACTGTAACCTACCAAAAAGTTGCTGTGATGAAATATGTGGGCCACCTTATCCGTTACGGCGATTACCTTTTCGGACAGGATACCATGGAATCGGTTAACCAGGCTACACAGCTGTATTTGCTTGCCTCGGAGATTTTAGGCCCTAAACCTGAGATTCTTCCTTCGGTAACTAAACCGGTGATTGATAACTATTACCAGTTGGAACAAAAGCTGGATGATATGTCGGATGCGGTGGTAAATGTAGAGAACCTGTTGCCATTAAACACGTTAAAACAATCCAGCGCGCCACCACCTGTGGCAGCCGGTTCGCGCACGCTTCCAGGTATGCAAACCACATATTTCTGTATGCCGGTAAACGAAAATATGGTTGGCCCAACCGGTTATTGGAATGTAATTAACGACAGGCTGTTTAAGTTGAGGCATTGTTTGAATATTGATGGTACAGTTGTGCCGGCAGCGCTGTTTGCCGCGACTGTTAATCCATCATTATTAGTACGGGCAACGGCAGCAGGTATCGACTTAGGCAGCATACTGAATGACATGAGTGCCCAAATGCCGGCGTATCGCTTTAACACTATGCTTCAAAGAGCAATGGAGATTTGCGGCGAGGTAAAATCATTGGGTTCGGCATTGCTTTCAGTACTTGAGAAGAAAGACTCGGAAGCGATGTCATTGCTGCGCGCCGGCCAGGAATTGAAGGTATTGAATGCCGTCATGGTTGTTAAGCAAGCACAAATTAATGAAGCGCAGTTGGTAATGGACGGGTTAGACAAACAGCATCAACTGTTACAGGTTCGCGACAGTTATTATTCTAATCTTATTGGTACCGGCTACAATAACTGGGAAAAAACAGCGCTTGGTTTTAATAGTGCATCGGCTGCAATTAGTGCAGGTATTACAGCGGCTCATATTATAGCGGCTGTAACCGCAAATGGCCCTGATTTTACCGCCGGAAGCGGGGGATTAGGAGTTGTAGCAGTCGCTTCGGATGGTGGCTCACATGCTTCAAAAAGTGCTTCGAGCGGGGCTGATATATTGCAATCCGTTGCCGGTAATCTTGAAAAAACAGCCGGGATTTTAAAAACCGTTAGCGATTATAGCCGCCGTGCTGCCGAATGGCAGTTCCAGGCCGATCAGGTAGGCGTTGAATTTGGCCAGCTTGAAAAGCAAATTGAAGGTGCGCAGCTGCGTTGGGAAATTGCCAATACAGAGGTGAAAAATCAGCAGCTGGTAATTGATAACGCCGGTGAAACAAATGATTTTATGCAGAGCAAGTTTACCAATGAAGAACTGTTCAATTGGATGATTACCCAAACATCTGCAACCTATTTCCAGGTGTACCAGCTTGCATACAGCATCGCAAAAAAAGCGGAACGTTGTTTCAGGTACGAACTTGGACTTGACGACTCATCGTACATTAACTTCGGCTATTGGGATAGCCTGAAAAAAGGCTTACTGGCCGGCGATCAGCTTTCTTTAGACCTGAAGCAAATGGAAATGGCGTATTACGACCAAAATAAACGCGAGTTGGAATTAACCAAGCCGATTTCACTTTCACAACTCGACCCGGTTGCGTTGCTGAAATTGAAAACAACACGCCAATGCTTTATCAATTTACCGGAGGAACTGTTCGATATGGATTACCCCGGCCATTACATGCGCCGTATTAAATCAGTTTCAATTACCATACCATGTATCACCGGCCCCTATACAACTATTAGCTGTAAGCTAACGCTTGCCAAAAGTGCTTTGCGTGCTAGCTCGCTCGCATCTGGCCAGTACCAGCGTAAAGCAACAGGCGACGATCCCCGATTCAGGGATATTACCGCACCGGTACAGTCAATTGCCACCAGCGGTGCGCAGAATGACAGCGGCATGTTTGAGCTCAATTTCAGGGATGAACGTTATCTTCCCTTCGAAGGGGCGGGCGCTATAAGCCTTTGGCACCTGGAATTGCCAGCAGTATTTGACCAGTTCGATTATGACACAATCTCAGATGTTATACTCAACCTTAAATATACTGCCCGCGATGGGGGAGCCGCGTTAAGTACAAGCGCATCTGACAACGTGACCGCAAACATCAACAAGATGCTTGTTTCTGCACAGGACACAGGGTTGATGCGAGTGTTTAGCGCTAAAACTGACCTATCGACAGAATGGTACAAATTTTTGAATCCTGCAAGCGTTGCCGACGATCAGGTTCTTACCTTAAACCTCGATAAAAGCAGGTTCCCGATATTTGTGCAGAACAAGGCTATTAAGATCACCTCGATAGAACTTGTTGCCGATGGCGCCGGGCCGTTCAACAACCTGCAGACAGTTCCGGCCCCAACCAATACCGGCCCGTTAAACCTTAAAAAGGGAGTTTATGGGGATTGGCAGGGCATTACCCTGAACTATAACAATGCGGCAGGTGCGTGGCTAATTAAAAACCCGGTTGCGAACCCGCGAATCACGCCGGATAATATGAATAACATGATTATCATTGTTCACTACACAATAGCGTAGCGGTAATTAAATTGTTAGTTTATTTACAGGGACCAGCCAAACAAGCTGGTCTCTTTATTTATAAAGCAAATTGATTTTGGATAGTTTTGCATATTTCATATAGGTTAAATGTTGCCATATTTGCGACAACATCTAAATCAATTACTATGAAATACACAGTTTGGCCCTCGTCTCATGCCCTAACAAGGCGCTTTTGTACCCCTGCAACAGGTTGTCGTTATTTTAACAGACCTTTCAAAATCAACTTATTGTCTTAATGAGATTCCAGTAACGTACCGCTTTTGTTATTTCTTTTTAAAGGCCGTGTTGGCAATGCATGCCTCCGGGGCCTTTATTAAAAGACAGACTAATTATTGAAATTTTATAGCCGATGAAATTGATTGAAAGGGCTGATTTTCTGGCCATTTTAAATGCGACGTTTGAAAACGTAAATAAAAAGGAAGGGCGATGCATTTTGATAACCGGCGAAGCCGGGATGGGTAAAACCGCTCTAACAAAAGCATTTTGCAGCGGGTTGGCAGAAAATTGCCAGGTATACCAGGGCACCTGCGACGCATTTTCCACGCCACATGTTTTAGCACCTTTATTTGATATTAGCGTGCAAATGGAAAATGAAGATATTGTCAAAAGCTGTGAGGCTACCGACCCTATGCTCTTGTTTGTAAAAATACTCAAAGTGTTAAATTGTGCCCGGAAACCGGTAATACTGGTAATAGAGGATATACAATGGGCAGATAAACACACGCTTGGTTTTATAAAATTTTTGGCGAGGCGTATCTCAGATGCTCCCTGTATGTTAATCCTTACTTGCCGGGATAACGAGGTACCAGCCGGGCGCCCGTTGACCACTGTGCTGGGCGACCTTTCGCGAGAAGCTTTAACGCGCATCACCCTGCCCCCCCTTTCGGCACCGGCAGTTAACGATATGGCTGTAACAGCGGGATATAACGGGGACGACATCTTTCACCTCACAGGCGGAAACCCATTTTACGTGAACGAAATCTTAGGTGCTAAAAACCCAGGTGTGCCGGACAATGTACGCGACACTGTATTAGCAGTTTATAGCCAGCAGCCTGATATAACAAGACATGTATGGGACATTTTGTCCACGTCAAATGCAGGGTTGGAAACGATATACATAGAAAAAATATTCCCGGACTATAACCAGGCGATCAAAGCTTCCCTTGATGCGAAGATACTGGTACTGTCAGATGGGAAGATATTTTTTAAATATGAGCTTTACCGCCGCACCATAGAGGCCGCACTGTCACCATTGGTTAGAATTGACCTGAACAGGCAGGTGCTTAACGCTTGTATTAAGGAGCCCGGGCAGAAATGCGAAACCAGGCGCATTTTACACTATGCCAAAGAGGCCCACCGTGATGATTTGGTATACCAGTATGCCGTCCTTGCTGCCAAAAGGGCTGATCTGAAGGGAGCGCATGCCGAGGCCGCAAAATTATACCGGTTAGCCATTGATTGTAATTACCACCCCGACGAGGAACAAGCGAACGGCTTATATGAACTGTATGCCCACGCCTGCTATTTGGCAGGTGATTGCCGGCATGCAATAAGTTATATTGAAAAGGCGCTGAATTTTTGGAAGGATAAACAAAACCCGGAGAAAACTGCCGCATGCACGTTGCTTTTATCAAAGTTATGGCGCTCTGAAGGGGACAGGCTACTGGCTGAAAAATTAGGAAATACAGCCGTAAACATGGTAGACAGCTCAACCCCGGCAAAATTGAAAACTTTGACTTATGAGAATATGGCGCAACTAAGTTTGTCTGCCGGCCGGCCAGGTGAAAGTTTGGAATGGGGCCATCAGGCGCACGCAGCGGCGACGGGTATCGGCGAACCCCAGATGATATTCCAGGCACGCCTCCGTATCGGCGCGGCCCGGATGTCCATAACCACGTCGTTCACAAAAGGCAAGGCAATATTACTGGAAACCCTTGATACCGCCTTAAAAAACAGTTACTGTGGCCACGCTGCCCATATCTATTGTATTTTAGCTGTTAACGGTATCCTCGCCAACGATTACATCTTTGCAAAAAAGATAATCAACGATGGTATCAGCTACTGTTGCGAACGCGGGCTGGAACCGGTGAGCTTGTATTTGCAGGTATGGAAATCGCGCCTCTGCCTGGAAACAGGGGAGTGGGACAACGCCTGCGCCATAGCAGGTGCATTACTAAAAAACGACGATCTTCCACCGGCTATAAAGGTATGCGCCCTTTGCTTAACTGCTACTTTAAAGCTACGACGGGCGGAACAAGGTGCGCTGCCTTTATTGTTGCAGGCAAAATCCATGGCTTTTGATACCCTTATGCATCCCGGCCTGCTGTTTGTATCGGTGGGCTTGCTGGAATACGAATGGCTGACTGGTGAGAACCTGCTGCACCAGAAGGATATTGCCAGCTTATTAGATACGATAACACAAAGGGAAAAGCTTAACGGAATTAACCGGTTGCACTACTGGTTGAAAAAAACACAAAAGGACTATTTGCTATCAGGCGAAACCACGGATCGACCGTTTAGCAGCCCGGCCGACAGGACGTTCGGAGCGCCAGTTGGCGGCTCTTTTGAGCACGCTATTGACCTATTTGAAGGCGGTGAAAGTGACAAGAGAAAAGCGATGGTCCTGGTTCAAAAACTCGGGGCCGTCGCCGTGTGCGAAAAATTAAGACGGGAAATGCGCAAGGCCGGTATAAAGAACATTCCGCAGGGACAGCGCAAGGTGACGCTGGCGAACCCGGCGTGGTTGACAGAAAGAGAGCTGGATGTGTTACAACTATTAAAAAAGGGGTTACTTAATAAAGAAATTGCCGAGAGCCTTTTTATAGCATCGAAAACTGTTGGCCATCATATTTCCGCCATACTAACAAAACTTGACGTCAACTCCCGTGGCAAAGCAGTTCAAAAAGCATTAAGTTTAAATATTTAAAATAGCGGTTTAATAGGATAGTCGCCTATTGCCCTATTGCTAATGCCGCCCACCTGCAAGCCAACGATAGCGGGTGGTTCGGGATAAATGGCCTGGGTTTACATAAAGATGTATAGTTCGTTTTTTAGCCAGGGATATGGATGCATGTCCCTGGTGGTTGATCTTGTTCTACAATTATTTGCCTGGGGTATACCCTTCCCGGTACCATGGGATATTAATATCCCCTTTCTTGGCATTGGTAATATCCATGCTCATCTTGATTTAATTGGTTATAACCGCAGGACACGTTGCTTGTTTGGTACTTCCAGTGAACATTTGATAAAGATGGGACTGAGACATGTTTATACACCACGAAAGGGTAGGCTGCCAAGTCTTCCAGCGAGCATTTACTAAAGTTTGGACTGAGACTCACCTGGATATGAACCGACCGCAAGTTTATACTTTGGCTTAAGTCAGCATTTACTAAGTTTGAACTGAGACATCATACAAAGTGCGTGAAATCCTGTTCCAAAAGCCTAAGTGAGCGTTTACTAAAATTAGAACTGAGACTTAAACTGTTTTGACCCTGGCTGAATGAAAAAGTGCCTTAGAAGTGGTTTAAAACAAGAAAAGCCTTTATTTCTAAAGGCTTTATCTCCGTTTAAACGATTCTTGTGATCCCGCTGGGACTCGAACCCAGGACCCCAACATTAAAAGTGTTATGCTCTACCGGCTGAGCTACGGAATCGTACTTTAACTGCTTTTGTTTAAAGTGGTGCAAATATAGGACTATTTCGTTTTCCGTGCAAGCCTTATTTTAATTTATTTTTTTAGGCTTTTAAGCGCTTCATAGCCAGCTTTCTACATTTTCAATATTCCGATTTTTCCGCCATCTCCAGCTAACAGAACCAGTTTTCCCTGCCTGGCTTTGCGGCAAACGTTATAGCTGGTAGTCTCAATCTGCTTCCAGGTTTTGCCGCCATCAGTTGTAATATTGCTACCAGGAGTGCCTGTGGCGAGAAATGTATCGCCATTTAAAAATTCAACAGACGACTGAAACCCAGCAGGTTGTTTACTTGCCGGCGTAAAATGGAGGCCCGGATGAATTTCATATATAGCTGTAAGAGAATCGTTTTTTTTGTCGTGCGCATAGTCGCCGCCGACAATGAGTCCATTATTCTTTCCCATCGCCACCGAAAAGGAGCCAGTGCTTGCCTGTCCGTGTGTTATTGGCAACGCAGCATAATCCCAAGAATTTTCATAAGTTATTAACCTGGCGCTTGTGCCGCCCGATGAAATGTAAAGCCTGTTACCAATTGCACGCAAACAGGTTCCACTAGCTGCGAAAGCCGCTTCACCAGGCAGGGCAGCAGGCGTATCCTTAAAGGCGCTCCATGTTTCACCGCCGTCTTTGGTTTCCATCAGCAAAAATTTCCCATTGATCGGGTCGCCGAGGATAAAACCATGTTTTGCATCGGCAAAATCCATCGCGTCAAAGAAATAGGCGGTATCTGTGTTTTTGTATTTTTCCTGCCAGGTAGCGCCGCCGTCTGTTGTTTTCAAAACCAGTGCCGGTGTGCCTGAACTCATGATAACCGCATTTTTGTCAGAGAACGCCTCAATATCCCTGAAATCGGCTTTTTCGAATCCTTTTACCTGCTGCCAGTTCCAGTCTTTGCCGCCATTAGTTGTAATACCAATATATCCCCTACTGCCGCTTACCCAGGCAACGTTATCATCAACAACTGATAGTCCGCGTATGCTGGTTGGCTTGCCCTGCTGCAGTTGAATGATGCTTTGGGCTTGTAATGAAACGGAAAGAATAAGTAATAAAATAAGAGTTGATAATTTGAAGCTTCTCATAAAAGTGGGCGAATTGCCATAATGATTTACCCGAAATTAGGTTATAAATGGCCGGTTTGCAACCAATTACAGTTTTTTATATTTATTGATTGCTTTTTACACGAAACACTTATATTTGCAGCCCTGCCCGGATGGCGAAATTGGTAAACGTTGCGGTCTCAGAAGCCGTTGAGAATTGTCTCTTGAGAGTTCGAGTCTCTCTTCGGGCACATCCTTTAAAAGTCTTTAGTCGATAGCCTAAGGTCCGTAGTCAAAAAATAAGACTCACGACTATCGACTAAGGACTTTAAGATTAAACAGGCCCAGGTGGCGAAATTGGTAGACGCACCATCTTGAGGGGGTGGCATTCGTAAGGATGTACGAGTTCGAATCTCGTTCTGGGCACCAAAAATCATTGATTTTCCTGTTTTAGATCATTTAACCGTAGTCAGTAGATGTTGGTTCCCTGTAGTTGTATTGACAGTGGGCGGTTTGCTGTTTTCGGAAAACTTTATCGCATTTACTTCTTTTTGTAGCAAGGCAACCTCGTTTTCAAGCAATGTAAGCCGGAGGTTTGCTAAACGGGTTTCTGAAATCCGGTCTGCACTGATTTTTTGGATGTCAGATTTTAATCCATAATAAGCTGTCATAACTGAAACTACAATACTAACCGTACTAATTAGCGTGACGATTATATTTTTTACAGTTATGCCTTTTATTTGGTGGTTTTCGAGTGTGGTCATAGTGAGAAGAACTTTGCCTTAGATTAATTTTATGATAAAGAAGTAAGGAGGTTGTAGTCGATTGAGCATTAATTTGTGTTTATTTAGCCCAGTAGCTCTGTTTTTGATAAGTTACACTGATGTTATTGTTTCCCATGCAGAACCTGTATAGATGCAAACCTTATGCAAGCTGGTGTCGTATACTGATAAACCTTCTGCAGGGCTAGCTATTGCGTTTTTTTGACTAGTTGTCATGCGCGGCGGCAAAAAACCCCGAGATGTGTTGTCTAACTGTAATATGGCGCTTGCTTCAGCGTCGAATCCAGCCGAATCACCGCCATTTAAAATCAGCGATTTAGAAGCGACCATAAACTGTGCAAATACATTAGATTGTGTAGCACCTGGCCCTAATGAACTTGCAAACCCAATGTTCGTTCCACCCAAAAGCCAATCAGTGAAAGCCTGACGACTGGATAATGTACCACCGGCATTTCCCATATCTATACCACCACCAGAAAAATCAAAGTGCATACTAATGCTCTTTGAACTTCCTGAACCGAAACAAGAATAATTCCATGTACCGTAATTGCCAGTGCCAAAATTGGCAGTATCGCCGTAGTTAACAACGCCGGCAAAATATATTTGTGTCCCTTCGATGCTAATACGGCCACCGTTTACTGCTTGTATGGAAACGTCGTTGGTGTTACTTATTAGGGAACTGTTTCCAGAACCTATATAGCCATATTTAACGCCGTTGCTTAATAGACTTATACCAGAATAGTACGGGTTTATCGCGTCTACCTGAAAACCATCAAACGGTTTCGTAACAACTTTAAAAACACTCGTCGCAGGGTCGAATGTCATTTTTGAGTTTCCGGCGAATGATCCCCCACTATTAAATTGTATCTGCCCATCCGTCCCGGCCACGCCGCCGCTGCTTGAGGCCCATCCTGTTGATCGATATTGATAAACACCCTCGCCGTAAGTGCCGGCGTCGGTTTGGTATACCTGTAAGCCAATGGTCGGTGAACTTATGGCTAACCGCATTGTCTCCGTCATGCGGGGTATCAGGATACCACTTTCAGTAGAATCCATCTGCAATAGTGCCTGGGGATTTGTTTGCCCGCCAAGGCCAACGAAGCCGTTCCTGAGAATACTGAGCCTTGGATTGCCAAGCACGGGATCACCGGACGAGTTATCTGAACAAGTTATGGCAAAATCGCCGTGCTGGAAAACATTGATAGCGCTGGCCCAATTCCTGTCATTCGGGTTAGTGCTATTTGCGCCTGATAGTACAATGCCTGGCGAAGGACCATTCACCGGAGATGTATTTGTAAACCTTGCAGCAAAAGATGGATTGTCAGACCCACCGTCATATTTAACTTCAAACGGTAAATTGGCGGTTCCGCCAACCCCCAGCCTTTTATTTGAACTATCCCAGGTTAAGTTAGGGCTGCCTGCAAATGTTCCGGAGCTGTTAAACTGTATTTGCTTATCTGTTCCTCCCGGTGTGCCGCTTCCCCCTGTTGCCGTTATCCATCCCACATTGCCGTCTGTCCCGTCAACCTTTGCCAGCACCTGCCCGGTTGTTCCGCCAGATGGTATCTTAAACAGGCCCGTTATCTGCGCCTGCAGTTTACCTATCGCCGCCAAAATTGTGTCAGTTGCCGTTACAGCAGTAGTGCTGCTAAAACCAATCCCCGTTAAGATAGTGGTCAACACCCGGGCTACTGTAAAATAAAGATTGGTTGTACCTTCGGTTATAGAGTCTGTACTGCCCGGCGATGCAACTATTTGTATATAAGCTGAGCCGCTCCAGCGATATTCGGCATTGGTATCCAGGGTGACGTAAATTTTCCCGGTTTCACCGGTAGCAGGCAGGGCTGCAAAATCGGCGAATTCTAACACATCATCCACATAAGAGGGAAGCTGCACTGCCGCAACCTTGCCCGAACTATCTAAGCCTACGTAGCCGTTTGCAGCATTCTTATGCGCTATATTTTCGGGAATAAAGCCTAATTGATCTTGTTTTGTATCCAGCGCTGCTGCAAGATTTGTGTTGTCGCCGGGTTCACCGCTGAGGGTTGCAAATGAGTTGTCCCGCCATTCTGTATTGAAGTCTGTGCCGTCAACTTTCGCTAATACCTGGCCTGCAGCGCCGCCATCAGGTAAGCCGGCGGCGATGAGCGAGACGCTATCACCCCAGGCGCCGGCTGTTTTCGGGCCAAACAGTGTATAGGTTGATGTATTGATGTAAAAGTTGCCATTAACGCCTGTTAAAGTATTGGACGGATTTGTTGTTCCGAAAAGGATGGTGTTGCCGTCGGTTCCATTCGTTCCGTTAGTGCCGGCAGTACCTTGCGGACCCTGTGGCCCTGTTGCCATCGAAAATACCTGCGACCATGCACCTGCCGACTTTTTATAAAAAATGCCGGTTAGGGTATTGATATAGGTGTCGGAGTTTTTGCCGCTTCCGGAGCCTGGTATGCCTGCGCCGTAGAGCAGCGTTCCATCGGCGGCGTTGGCGGTGGGCAGTGTATAAACGATCGTCCAGGTGCCGGATATTTTTTGAGCGAATGACCCCAATGATGTATTTACGAACACGTCGCCGTTTTTACCTGCGGTGTTTTGAGGTAGCACCGTTCCGAACGAAATACTTGCGCCGGTGCTAAGGTTGCTTTGCAAAAACTGCAATAGCACGGTGAATGTGTATTGGTAGTCGGTGCCGCTATTAACCAGCACCGAGACGTCGGACGCGCTTACCGATGTGGCTATTGGTAGTTCGGTTATTTTTTTATCTGTTGACATAATTATATTTTTTTTGGATTTCACCGATTTGAGAATGATTTCACCGATTATTTTGATAGAATTTGACTTATTTGATGAGAATAGCAAGCGGTGATAAGATCATATATCTTTTAATCTTATAAGTCTTAGTTCAGAATCTGTGAAATCGTTCTCAAGTCGGTTAACTCGTTGTTGAAATCCGTTCTGTCGATACTTCGTATGCGCGGACCGGCCTGGCGGCTGGTTTTGTTTTTGCCGTTGTATTGCCATAGGGGAAAATCAGCCCGGTGATCGAACAGGAATTTTTCAATCTCGTTAGCGTGAGCGTTGGCTACGCTGCGTTGCTGTTGCACCAGTTTAATGATGTCTTTGGGTGCAACTGCATCGCCATTGTCGTGATGTTTTATAACCGGGCCGGTTGATGTATAATGCACAGCATCAGCTTCTATAAATCGGGCGAAGGTAAAATACACCAGCGTCGGCGCCATTCCCTCATATAAAACAATGTGACCGCGCTTGTCCAGGTATTCGCTACCATTAAACAGGTCTTTGTATTGCTGTGGTGCATCATCTTTAATAGCGCCGTCGTCATTAAAATGTTGAATAAAATCATAATATAAAGCGTGACCCAGAAATGGCTTCAAGTCGAGATCCTGTGCTTTTTTAATGAATACATAAAGCCGCTCCGGCTTTATGTTTACAGAGATATCCTCGTATCGCTGAAATGTTGTTTGGTTGATTAGTTGCATAAGCCCCCTAACCCCCTAAAGGGGGAATTTTTGATTAGTTAAGTTGATATTTTCGTTTTTAAATTATCCCCGCTATTATTCCCCCTTTAGGGGGCCAGGGGGCTGACCATCTCCCCCGCCTCTGCTTGGCTAAAGCCGTAGGCATAAACCAGTATGGCTATTTTGTTTTCGGCGGGGATGTTGGATAGCAGCAGTTGGTTAATGCTGTTGCCTGCTTTCAGGCCTGCTGAGTCATCAGCAACATTAGCTGGGACAGGCAGTATATTCCAGTTGTTTTCAGGGTTGATATCGATATAAAAATTACTGAATATCTCCTCAAACACTTCCGAGAGTTCCAGCCTGTCGGGCGCGGTATTGTCGTTGAATTCGCAAATGGCCTGTTTCTTTTCGCCGCCATTACTTAGTCCGGATGATTTCTCGGCATTGATTAATTCTTTCGGAATGGAAAACCCTTTGATAATGCGTGCTTCAACTGATTTTTCAGTCGTCTCGAAAAGCTTATCGTTATTTTGAATTGAATAAGGCTTAAACTCCGGTTTGGATGCCTCGTCTTCATATTCGATAACGATAATCTTCTGTGCGCTTTTGGCCCCCTGGAAAGCGCCAAGGTCTTTTTCCAATTGCGACGGCACATTATTGTAAGGCTGTTCATCGTCATCCGGACTGCTGTTATCAGCTTCCTCTCGCCGGGACTGCATGAACAGCATCGTTGAGGGAAGGAAGCCGGTGGTAACTTCCCGGTTGTTAAATACTTTTATACCCGCTTCGGTTTCAAAATCTTCCCAAACGCTGTCGGCTTCAATTAAGGGGTAATCATCCACCTCCGGGTTGAAATAAAACAATTGCCCTTTGTAGTTTTCCCAGCCGCCTGCTGCCGTTACCTGTTGCGTTATCGCATCCTTGCCAGGATTGAATTTATCAAGGAAAGTAATCTTGCTGCGCATGATGTTTTTCCAGGTCTTGCGGCCCCAATCATTGTAGATAGCGTACTTATCAGCCGTTTCCGGTGAATCGGTATCGCCGAGGCGGATGTCTTCAAACCGCACATAATTTACTGATGCTATTTTAAAATTGGCATTGTAGTTAACGTGAATGCCGAAGCCGGTAAACAGCGCTTTATCTGTAGCAACTGCTTTCAGCAGTTTGGCGAGCGTGAGTCCTTTAGCATTCACAACTTGTTTTCCCAGTTCCGGCTCCCCGAAACCATTGCCGCCAATAAATTTAGCGCGCTTATTCCAGCAGTCTTTAGCAGTAGGAGAGGCGCCCACCAGCTCAAGCATGCGTTGCGGGTAGGCGTTGTCCGCATCATAGTTAAGAATCCCGAAAGTTTGATTCGGACGAACGAAGATGCGGCGCTCAATTTGTGGTAGATAGGTTTTCATATTTTTTTAATGGGATTTCACCGATTAGGGAATGATTACACCGATTTTTTTATTGTGATTTCTTTGATTGTTTTTGGATTTCACTGATTAAGATGATTTCAGTGATTGGCGGGAGTTGATTTTGAAATGATTCGCATCCGTTTTGCTTTCGACATTTTATTTGGAGCTTCTTCCGGACTTTCGGTCTTTCCGACTTCCGGACTTTTTTCAAGCAGTGTTGCTATATGCGGATAGGCTTTCAGGTACCAGGCAATCTCTTCATCGCTCGAATTATCGTTGTCATGTTCCGCAGGTGAACCCGGGGCGAACTGGTGCTTGCCGGGTTTTAGGGTGTATTTCTTTGAGTTCATAGTTAATGGTTTATAGTTCATAGCCGGTTTAGGTTGAAGGTTTGGCTATGAACTATGACCCATCAACCATGAACTGTTACGCAGTCAATGCTTCCAAAGCTGCCAGGGTACTTGCGTACGTTGCCGAACCGCTTTCGGGAGCTATTGATACTGCGCGGGGTGGATAAGGTTCCCTTAGTTTATCGGGATTGGTTAATTTAAGCTTGTAGCCGCCGTCCATTGTTTCGTCGGCTGCGCTGCGTTCGGCATCGGTTAGTATTAAGCCGTTTACAGCCCCGAATAATTCAATAGCAGAATCGCTGGATTTGTAGTTGTTTATTACAATGGCGCAGACCCGACCGTAACCCATGGCCTGCAACTGTGTTTTAACATCGACAGAGAAACCGGCAACGTTAAAGTCTATTTCCTCAGTGTAACGCGGGCCGACAGGTGTCTTCGCCAGTTTTGACACGGTGTTGAAGCTGTTATTGGTGCCTTCAAATTTGTAAACCTTAGCTGTGTCGATTGCTGTAAGGCCTTTAACTATCAGCGGGTTTACGGTATCGTAAGTGAGCGTGATATCATCCTGGTTAAAGATGTATATCACATCTTCGATACCGGCTGTAACGGGTGAGCCTGTCCCCAGGCTAAACCCTGCATTTATTTTGTTGTAGATTGACATGTGTTAATTGTTAGCCCCCTGCCCCCCTAAAGGGGGGGAATGGAAAGGGGGGATTATGAATTGATAATGTTTATTGCTCCCCCTTTAGGGGGCTGGGGGGCTTACGCGCTCAGGTAAAATATTTCGTTAGCAAACTTATAGTTTACGGCGGCTTTCATACGGGCCTTCATGCGGACGACATTGTCGTTGGTGTAGGGCTTCATGTAAACTGTGGATAGCTCCGAAGCATCTCCCAATAAATCAACTCCTAAGAACAGGTTCGACGAACGGGCGCCCAGGATGGTGTTGGCCTGCCAGTGGTTCATGATTTGCAGCGGAATGCCGAGGTAATCCATCTTCTTCATGTCGGTAAAGGCGTTGATAACGTTCAGTGCTTTGTTAGCCTGTGCCTGTGCATAGGCGTAACCTACATGCAGTGGAATCTGCAGGTTAAAGTCGTCCTGGATGCGGTCTGCCGGGTCAAGCTGGGCGTAAACGCCGCCTAATACCGATAGCACGTTGCTTACGTTGATGAAGTTTATTGTTGCAGCTGTTGAGGTACTGCCAAAAGTAGCCGGCTTGCGGCTGTTAACCTCGTTGTAGTTGCGTACCAGCTTAAACGTAGTTGCACTTGCTACCTGTATAAAGTACGATTGACCCTGTACGTCGATACCTGAACCGCCGTTGGTGGTGTCCTTACTGGTGCCGGTTAGTGCGGTAATAGTTACCACATCGCCATCGGCAAGGCTTGAAGTATCAGATACGGTTACTATGCCCGATGCGCTGATAGCTGTTGCGGCCATTGAGGTTGCCGGTTTTGCCAGACCGACTTTGTAGACGCCCGATGCTGCCGCAATAGTTGGCAATAAGCCGGGGAAAGCGGCGGTAAAAGTAGCCTCTTTAGTGGAGCCTTTGCCAAGCCAGTACAAACGCTCATTAGCGATTTGTATTTTAGTTAGATAGCGTTGCACCATAAAGTCGCTTAGGTCAACCACGCCCTCATAGTCAAGGAACGCGCCCGGTTTCAGGCTTTGGGCTTCCCAGCTTTGGATGAGCTTGTCCCATTGTTCCTGTTTCATAAATTCGTACACTACCGGGTCAAGGTAGCTTTCGTTTTGCGAGGCGGTAGTGCCCTGGTCGTGGAAAATGCCCGAAGGGTCTTGTAGTACTACGTCGTCGTCGACATCAAGAATTACCTTGCGTGCCTTAACGTCATTGATAACGGTTAGCAATCCACGCTTAACGGAGTCGGCCTCCAGCAGTGTGCTTGCCATAAATCCTGCCAGCGCTTCGCCGGCATAGGTGTTGTTTGTGAATGTAAATTGAGCCATAAAAGGTTTAGCCCCCCAGCCCCCTAAAGGGGGAGCGTTTGATTTTAATGTGGATGTTATAGGGATTTTAGATTGTACGAGGTTGGGTATGCTTGAGGACATTCGTTCCCCCTTTAGGGGGTTAGGGGGCAACCGCTTTTTTCACCGCATTTTTAGCAAGTGTTGTTTGTGGTGCGAAAAATGCAACCGGTTCGGTGCGGGCTTTGTTGCTGCGTTTGCTGCCTTCGGGGGTAAAGTCTGATTTGATTTCATTTTTTACTTCCTCACGGGTTTGTTTGAGACGGGCATTTGCAGTTTCGAGTGCCTGTTTTGCTTCGGACAGCAGGGCGTTTTGTGCATGCAGCCTGGCCTTAATTTCCTGCAGTTTGTTTTGTACTGCTAATGGCTTTTTGGCGGCTTTTAGCTTGTCGGTTGCTACCTCGTCGTCATCATCGGATGCGTCAGGAGCCGCGTCCGGGTCTGGTGGCACTACTTTTTCTACTTGCCCGCCTTTTACGGCAACCTTGCTGCCGGTTGCCGTGGTATAGGTGTCGGCAGGGGCGGGGGTAGTCATGTCTTCGTCCTGGTACACTTCGGCGCCTTCGCACAGTTCACCGGCATGGTGCAGCGTGCCTTTGTCTGTAATAGTTTGTTTGTTCACGACCTTCCTGAAGAAGTTCATAATCTTATCTAAAACCGACGTGGTTTTTTCGATAAGTTCTTTGTTTTCGATGTTCATGTTGCTTTTATTAGTTAAGATTCTGTTAATGCATCGCTGGTACACCGCGGGGGCGGCGCTGGTAAAGTTTTTTACTATGGTTTTATTGGGGTTGATGATAGGTGTGCTGTAATCTTCCACCTGGTCGATAAAGCCGAGGTCGAGCGCCTGGTCGGCAGATAACCAGGTGACGGAGTTGATTAAACTATTAACTGTAACTCCGTCCAACCCGGTTTTATCTATATAAATCTCCGCGAGGCGTGCCTGTACTTTGTTCAACATTTGCACGTCCATCAAAAGTTCATCGGCGTTACCACCGGAGCCTACCAAAGGCTTGTGTATCATCAGTAGAGCGTATTTGCTCATCACCACATTTTTGCCCGCCATGGCAACTATCGAAGCAGCCGAAGCGGCCAGGGCGTCAATATAGGTGGTTACATTGCCCTCGTATTTCTTAAGTAAATCATAAATGGCGATGGCATCAAACGCGCTGCCGCCTGCTGAACTGATATGCACTTCCACATCCTGACCGGCGGCGGCGTCAAGCTGTTGCTGAATATTTGCGGAAGTCAGGCTGCCGGAACCGATGCTGTCGGTATCTGTGTCGTAGAGGTAAATTTTGTAGGGCATAGTTTTAGATATGAGATTTTAGATGTGAGTAGTGAGATTTATTTAGCCAGTAAAGTCGGGAAAGTCCGGAAAATCCAGAAAATCAGTAAAGAAGGAGTTTAATGTTTTATATGCCTATTGGCATAATTGAATTTTGTCTGAACCCGAATTCCTGGAATTAATGAATTTATTGAATTTTGATTTGCAAGTGGAATTGTAATTCTGGCAATTCCTAAGTTCCGTAAATTCCGGCGCGGGTGATCGGACCACACAAATATCGGAACTATCTTTTGTTAAAGTGCTGACATCATTTTGTCAGTCGGTAATTTTGTTTGAACCTTGATTTTCCTGATTAGAGGATTCTCTGATTTGCGGATGGTAATTCTGGCAATTCTTAAGTTCATGAATTCCGGTCCGGGCGATTGAACTATACAAATGTCGGAAATGTTTTTCGATAAAGTGCTGACATCATTTTGTCAGTAGTCTGAACCTGAATTTTTGGAATTAATGAATTTCTGGAATTTGCCTTTATGGCGACGTTGATTCGGGTAATTCCTAAATTCTATGAATTCCGGTTCAGACAATGAACTATACAAATATCGGAAATGTTTTTCGATAAAGTGCTGACACTGTTTTGTCAGTGTTTTATTGGCTTAGCGTCTTCCGACACGTCAATATGCTTTCCAAACAATGCCTCTTTCCTGGTGTAGCTCATAATATCCCGGTAAAACGACCTATAAAGGGAATCAGTTTCTTTCTGATATAAAGGCTGCAGCAAATCCCGGCTTTGCTTTTGCTGATTTAATAAAATTAGTATTACAGCTTTGGATGTTACAACTGATTTATAATTATAATTTTTTACGTTCATCGTGTCAAGCACCTGGTTGTATTTTAGCAAGACCTCTTTATAATATTTTACTGCCGACAAACTGTCGCCGGCCTTTTCATAAGTTTCTCCTGTAAATAGTATTATAACAGGATCATTTGGCTTTAGAGCGAGCAATTTTTTTGCTGTAGATAAAGCCGCTCTATAATCTTTTATTTCGTTTTCATATGAAAATTTGTTCCACCATGCTGCTACGTAATTACTGTCGATCCTGGTTGCGCGATTAAGCAGGGCGATAGCATTTTTATACGTAACCGAATCTGTTGGCCTGGAATGAGATACCATGCTGATAGCTGAATTATTTAATTTTTTTACTTCAGGGTTAACTTTATATTTCGGCTGAGCGCACGAAAAATAGAAGCTTAAAGTTAATAATGTCAGCAGTAGTTTGATTTTCTTGATTGCCATTTAATAAAGATATGATAAGCAATCCTCATAGCAAAATATCAAATTAAATTGCTTCTTCAAAACTATTCAGCGCCCGCCAAACAGTTCGCTCATCCCTGTTAAATTTACCGCCGGCTTCAAGTACTGCTTGTTTTTTAGATAAGCCGCGGGCCTGTACCTGTGCTTGTACCCACAAATAAATTTCGCGGTAGATGAATATTTTATAGGTAATAAAGCCGGCTTTGTACATTTCGGAAAATATGCCGTCGTTAAAAAGGGTATTTGCGAGTTTGATATTCATATTTATGATTTCACAGATTATAAGAATGATTTCAGCGATTATGGGTAAGATTATTTTAAACAAAATAGTTTAGGCAGGATTGAGTATGCAAACTACAGGTTCACCCTGTTAATGGTCTGTGCCAGAATGTTTTGCTGGTTGTTTACGTCTTTTACGTCCACATAAACCGGCGGAAAGTTATTAATCATTTGATAAGCTATTGTATTGGCCAGGTTTTTCTGGTCGTTAACGGGTTGGCTGTAATATCGGTTAGCATCACCGCCGTCAGTAAATATGCCGCCGACAGCGTAGCCACGACCAGGATTAGACATTGAAAAATCCCGTCCTCCGAAGCCGACATTAATGGCGCTCACGAGATTGCGTGCCCATGGTACTTGCATCGCTTCTGATACTACAACAGCTTCGCCGGAACGCAGGTAAGCATTTGTATTATCTGTGCGGCTGTAGCCAGGCAATAAAGCGCCTTTGCCGTCCGATTTAAAATACCCGCCCTTCGCCATGGCAGGTGGTTTTTGAGCCGCAATTTTACCTACCTGCGCTGCTGTTTCGGCAACGACAATTCCAATTTCAAATGGGGCGAGAACACCGGCCTGTGCAGTTACTTTAGTTACTGCCTGGGCGCCGTTAATTATTGCCTGGGCGATCGAAAGCTCTTGTTCCTGCTTAAATGCTTTTGCTTTTACGGCAGCTTCTTGTTTTTGATATTTGTTTTCGATAGCCAGGCGCTGTGCCGAGGTAAGGCTTTTGTTTGCCAGCTCGGCTGATTTATCCTTATCGAGCGACGCAAGTTTTGCGGCTTCTTGCTGCTTCACACTATCGGCTAGTGATTTTATCGTATCCGTTGCAATTTTCTGTGCGTTCTGTTTGGCGTAGTCTTCAATTTTATCCAAAGCCGCTTTTTTGATATCAACGGTTTTGTTTGCGGTATCCTGCTCATTTGTTAGCTGTAGATTTTTTACTGCGTTTAAATTCTCCGTTATTTTAGCATTGGGTATTTTGGCAACCGGCGCACTTAACTCCACCGGCTCCTGGCGTTCAATTTTCGGCTTCTTTTTTGTGGCTGCTGTACCTTTGGGAACTATTTCTCCATTAAAAAAATCGAAGCCTGATTTTTTAGCTATGTCTGCCGCTTGTTTGGTAAAAGTTTCAGCAATTTTCAGGTATTCATCTTTTTGTTTATCTGCATCATCAACTGCTTCTTTTCGCCGTTTTTTTGCGGTTGCAATATTTTCAACCTGTACACTATTATATTCCTCTAAACCCAAAACCGGGTTGGCAACAGCTGCCACGCCAGTTTTAATATAGCCCTTTGCTTTATCCCAAAAAGTGAGTGAATCTTCGTCAGATTTTCTTTTGTCTTCTTCTGCTTCAACAGCTTTTTTTGCAGCATTTTGCAAGGCTGTTTGTGCGGCGGCTTTTAACAGTGTCATTTTAATATAAGCTGGCCCATTTTTAGTTAATAATGACTCAACCTGCCCCAGGCTACCTGCCTGCCCCATTGTTTTACCCAGGGTATCATTATATTGCTGTAATACTTCTTCTTTATTAATCAGGCCCTGTTTCGCCAGCCCGACATTTATTTTTAGATTATTTATTTGTTCGATAGCATTAGAATAATCGGAATTATCAATGGCCTGATTCATTGTATCGGCGCTTAGTTTGGCTGCATCTATAGCTTCCTTGCCCTTAATCAATGAAGAGATCCAGTTTGTTAGTTCTGGCAGGTACGCAATAATTATCGATATCCCACCAGTAAGAGCCCCCTCTAAACTGGTAAAACTTGCTTTTAACAATTTAATAATCTTATCGGCAGTATCAGATGTTTCACTTACGCCTTTGATACTCTCTTTTACTTTTTGCCCGGATGACTCAGTTTCTTTATTTTGTTTACTTAGCTTATTGAGCGAATCATTAACCTTTGAAAGGTTCTTATCCAATGATGAAATATTATTGGATAAACCGCCTAAGGGGTTTGACAAATTATTTATAGAAGTACGCAGATTATCAAAAGCCGCCTTGTACTGCGCGATCTGTTGCTGGCCATCGGTGTTTACCTCAACATCGATAGTTATTTTTTTGTTAATGTCGCTTTCCATTTTTTTTAATTGAGTAGTTTATTTATTTTTCGATGTTTTATTTAATTGATTATTTATGAAGATTTTAAAAAGCCACGAATTCACAACTTCAGGATTGTTGGCAGAATTTGTTAATTATAATGGTATCCAAAGGGAAGATATTCTGAACATAGTTGTATACACTGTAGCGTCCTCTGGCAGTTACGTGATTTATTATTATGGTGATCCGAACGTTAAAGAAAAGAGCAAGTCGCTATTCGGATGGAATTAGGCTTTGGATATGCAAATATAACCTTTCATGAATTATATTCCAAATGGCATAATTAAAATTGCTAATTTTTTTTGCAATTACACTTTGAATTTTTGACCTTAGCGTTATTAATCTTTCACAATTATAAATTCATGAAAAAATATTTATTCCTGGTATTACCGGTTTTGCTTTTAAGCTGCGGAGAATCGAAACAAGAAAAGAGTGATGAAAAAGCTGCCGTAATGGCCGATAGCATTACCAAATCTGAAAATACATTGCAGGCGCTGATTGATGCCAACATTCATAACCAGCCTGAAATTGATACAGCTTTTTTAGGGTTTACTTTCGGAATGACTAAAAAGCAGGCTATAGATCATTATAATGAACTGGTAAAGGGGAAAAAGTTGATAAAGGATGAGCGTAACCATTATGTGTATCCGATGGCTTTTGAACTGGTTAAGGCTAAAGCTGCCATAGCACCTGAATTTAATAACGATAAGTTGTATAAGATTTCTTTAGTGATAATGCCGGATCAGGAGGACGCCACCAATGAAACTGTTTATCTGCAGGCAGCCGCAACTTATATGAAAAAATATAGCGACTATAAAATGTTTAAAGAAGCTAATGCCCTTGATGGTAGTAACCACGCTTATCATTTCATAAAAAACAATTTGCAGATATTTCTTCACGAAAATGTTGACGGCGCCGTGGCGGAATATATTAACATGCCGGTTGCCGAGGAAATGAAAAGGCAGGATAACACCACTGCGGACAGTTCAAAAGCCCAAACAAAAAAAGATATATAGTTAAAAGCTACCCCAGTTTTACCAATTCTACTTTCGTTGGCTGCCCCTTGCGCCAGGCGTCAATTTTATTGATGTAATAGTAAGCGCTGTCCTGCGCGATATATACAGGAATAAGCAAGTCAAGCTCCAGTATATCGCGCGGGGTGAGCAGGATATAGCGTACTACCTTTTTGGTTTGCGTAAGTATTTTCTCCAACTCTGGGTAATACTTTTTACGCAAATTATCAAACATCAGGTTGGGTTCACTATTGTTACCGCGATAAAAATATGGCGTGCTTATCACGTCGTTAACTATGCGGGTATGCCCGTTGCCGTCGGTAAAGGTAACCGGCTTGTCTTTTGGTAGTGTGGTTTTATGGTCGATTAATATTCTCGGCGATACATTGATGCTGAAGTCTTTAGTATCGCTGTTATCGTCGATGGTTTTAATTTGGGAAATAGTACCGCCTGTGAATGGCCGGTTTAAAGTAGGAGCAAAGGGGCTGGTAAACAGTTCGGCGCCAGCGGGCAAGGTTTGGTCTGCTATTGTTATCTGCGACCAGCCGAATTTCTTAGGGATATTATCATCGTCCTGGTACTGCATGTAATTTATTTGTGCATAACTACCCAACTGGTAGGCAACCTGCTTGCCCTGGTCGAGCACTTTTCCGCTCCAATCTTTAGCAACAGGAATATTATTTACGATATCGCGCAGCGAATTAAACGAAATGGTCTTGCTGGCATTATCGGTCTGGCAAATAATCCCGAAACGTTGCAGTGTATCTTTTAACAGCTCTTTTTGACTGATATCGGGGAAGATGCGCTCGCACTGTATGGTTTGGCCGTATAGCACTTTTTTATTGGTTGTTGTAATCGTAAGTACGGCGTCTTTTTGAATCGAAAAAGCCGATTTGGTAAAGCCCTTAAACTCATATACTATTCGCACTTTGCCGTTTTGGGGCAATTCCGTTTCAACTGTTAACGTTGTTTTTTCGGTAACGGAGCTGCCAAATACTACAGGGCCGGGGTCTTTTTTAAACGTTGGATTATTTAACAAATAAAAGTTCACATCTCCGGGTAATGGCGTATCTCCATTAACCGGGTCGGTGTAGATGGCATAAATATCTACGTTTGAACCGTACGAATTATCAAAATGGCCGTGAAGATAAAACGAGGGTATAGTGAGCTTTATGGATATATTTAAAGGCTGCAGCGCCGTGAAAATACCTGTTCCAGCGTCGTAATAACCGCTTGGATTAGATTGTACAGATGGGAATATGATAGTTCCGACGTTGCCTGACGTATCAGGATGCTGAACATTCAAATCCTGGGCAAGTGATACCGTACAGCCAAAAATATCCTGTTGGTTTTGGTAATTGGTACCATGCTCAAAGCTGCCATTGCTAAACTGGCATATCATTAACGGGTAAAGCGGGTCGGCAAGCAGCGAACCGGCGCCTTTATATCCGGATGATTGAAGCATAATTTCGATGGCTGTTTTAATAAAAAAACCGGGACGCTGGTAATGTACATCGATAGGTTTTGTGAAATCAACCGTATCAATTGCTCCATAATCAACCACAGGCCATATCCAGCCTTCGGTACGCAATTGCGAGTCTGCTACATTATCAACATTCCAAACATGGTCGTACTGCTTCCATAAAAGGGTTTGGCCGTAATTGCTGGTTATGCTGGTGCTATCGCCCATATCGTATAATTTGCCGTCTATTGCGTCAAAAAAGTCGACATTACCGCTTAGGATGGTAATATTTGCCATATCCAGCTCGATACCGTTCAATTCTGCGATACCGTACGGAATTATTTCCAAACCATCCTGGACCAATTTCGCCTGATATTTTTGATGAGGCAGGTTAGTGCAAATGGCAATATCATCCGGAAAACCCAGTATCTGCCTGTTGCGTTGGGTAAGCGGCAATTTAAATTGGTTGCTGGTATTACCCTGCTGATTTTTTACATCCGCCAGGTTGTTTACCTGGAAAGTAAGCGCTATCGGCTGGTTGTCGCTCAAATCGGCGAGTTGATCATTAAGGTATAGTTGGAGTTGGTCCATGAGGATGTTGTTTTAAGGTTGGAAAGTTGTAATGTTTTAAGGTTGGAACGTTTGAATGTTTTGAAAGGCTGATATGACAGCATTTTTGATATTTAAACGTTACAACATTCAAACTTTTCAACAACCTACTGCGCCTGTATATTTATTGATGGCAGGTTAAAAGTTATGCTGAACGGAGCCTGGCCGTTACGGGTTTCGTATTCGCTATAGGTAGCGGTGTTAATTACTATAGTTTGCCACTTTACCGGGTTTTTGTTTATAAGCATTTGCACTTTTGGCGAATATTTTATGGATTGCAGACCCTTAATATCGGCCACTGGTAAGTCTTCAGCTATCACCTTCATTTTTTGTCCGGCGCTTTTACTTATCACTTGTTCAATGCCGTCCTGCTGCTCCCAGTCGGACACGTAATTTTTAATAATGACGGCATTCTGCACATCCAGCGAAACCTCCTGGTTGTAAACGAAACGATAATAATTCCAGCTTCCGTTTAGGCCAATCCAGCGCATGTACACCGATTGGTCATCTACGGCATCATCAACACGTATTGTTTGAGTTTGGGTAACAGTATGTGTATTTTCACCGTCGTCATATTTAAGAGCAATGGTGAAGAAATATACTTCCGGGGTAAAGGAGGTATTGATGCGGAGCCGGTTTAAACCCAACTGCGCGGGCACATCAAAGCTTGCGGCATTTTGGCCGGCAATAATGAGTTTACTGCTGTCCTGGTTCAACAGCCAGCTGCCATCTTCATTTAGCAAATAACTATTTTGCGCGCCACCGGGTAACGGATTACGGTTCACGTCGAGCGGTGTAAGCTCGCAATATAATTGACGGCCGAGCAGGCCTTCACCGTAAATAAAGCCAATGTCGAACGGATAGTTGTTTGAATAAGCAGGCTCGCTAAAGTCGGTAATCCATTTAGCCCTTTGGCTATCGTCCAACACCGAGCTGAAAGGTACATACACTGCCAGGTTGCCGCCATAACGTTCGCCCAATTGTTTGGCCGCATAAAGCACATAAAACGTTTCGGGGATTTGGCTGTAGGTTAACGACTGGGTTCCGGTTAGCTTACCATCCCAGTATTCGGCGTACGAGATTTGATAACTGGCGCTAAGGTCGGCATCGCGATAGTTTACAGCGGCATAATTACTGCCATCTTTTGCACGCAGCAGGCTCTGTAAAAAATTAGATAGGTCGGCTTTTACAAGGCCCGTGTTGTCGGGCCGGTTGGTAGATGTAATGACAGATTGCTGCCCGGTTATAGCATCGATATATGTTATTTGGGTGCGAACCTGGTAATAGGGCCGCAGCAGGTTAATATTTATAAACCCGGTTGCTGTTGCTATGAAAGATGTTTTTACAAGCAGCCTGCCGGTTTGCGGTACGCCGATAACCTCGTAAGTGCCTTTATAGGTGTTAGTATCGATATAAACATACACCGGGTTATAGTTGGTTAATACCACGTTCAGTTGTTTGGCATTGTCTGCTGCCGTTTTGTTAGCATCGAGCACGCTTTTAATAATTGTCGTATCGCAGTTTACCGATATAATAGCGTTGCCTGTTGCCGTGTCTGCTATTGCATCAATCACTTCGAAGTCTTTACGCTGATAGGTGAAAACTATGGGGTTAAAGGCTGCGTTCCAGCAGGATACATTCCCGCCGGGCAGTGTTACAGCCGGGGTGTTTACCAAGATACTGGTTTGAACAGGCACCGTTACGTTAAGTTCGGTGGTGCAGCCGTTAGCATCTCTGGCGTAAACTGTTTTCACGCCGCCGGCTAAGCCGGCGAATGTTGGAGAGGTTTGAAAAGAGATGTCGTCCAGGCTATATTGTATAGGTCCATAGCTTGATGTGGCATTGACGGCGATTTGTGCATCGATTGCACCCGGTGCTGATTCCTGCTTGTCGACGGATATATATATTATCGACAAATCGCAGGTATTTACGGGTGGGGGCGTATCGGAAGGAGCGTCGATACCGGTAATCGTAAAGCTGGAGAAAAACAAGTTAAAGGGATTAGTATCCCGTATTAGCCCGGTAAAGATTGCCATGCTTTGACCTGGTATAATAACCCTGGAGTTGGTTATGGTACCATTTATATTTTGGGTATAGCTTACAGTGGCATAATTACCGTTTGCGGGTTCGCCGGTATCGGCATCAAACAGGGCTACGTATACCTGGCCGTTAACCTGGGTGCCGGTGGTATAGGTGTGCGAATAATCAATTTTGGCTATGAGTGTCATTTTGGTTAGTTGTAAAGGTCGTAGTGGTTGTAATAGTTTTAGAAAATTAGTTGAGCTTAGGCGGTTTATAAGAAGCGAGATTTACACTCCCTACAACTTCTTCAATACATCACCAATCAGCTCATTTGCTAAACTTTCCATAGCAGGTTGAAGTCTTTGATCGATGTTTTCCGGGCTTAGCGGTTCGGTAAGTAGGCCGGGTTTTCCTTTAAAGCCGTATTTGTCGATGCTTTTTTTTATGGCCCAGGCTTCCCTTTCCGGAATGCCTTTTTGCTGGCACCATTGTTTGATGCGGTCAATCATTGGTGGTGAGCCTTGGGCGGCGTTTTTGCCAGTCGGCCCGCGGCCTTTTTCAAGTACCTGTAAAACAAAAGGGATTTGCAGTTGTGCCTTATTGCCATCGGTTGTTATGGTTATCTCTTTTGCCGTTTGCCCGCTGCCGTAAGAGCCTTTGGCTTGCATGGAATTGACGAGGTCGGTTTTGAGGGAGTCGAGGAAAATAGTTAGCTGAGCGTTATTCATTGGGCGTGTGTTAAAGGTGATTTTTAACTGGCGTTATCGTTTTTAAAGAGTTAACCGATAAAATCATAATACATTGCAGCCAGGGTAATGGTTAAACTCAAGCCAGTCGAGTTCACATCGAATTTATTATATACCGGCATGCATTTGGCTTTATCGCCTACCTTTATCCGGAAGTAGCGGCCTTCGCCTTCACGATATTTTGAAGCTTTTACAATAAATTCATTGGCAAGGGCAAGTGCCTGGTTTACATAGTTTTCATTTGCCGAAGTGTACTCGTCGAAGTCGGTTTTAAATAAAAATTCAAGATAAATCGAAAACGTGTTATTAACCGAGCCATTTACCTGGGGAGAAACCTCGACAGGCTGCAATGGGTACATAAAAACGCAGGGGAAAGATGCATCGTCGGCCAGCTGGTTAAGCTCATTGGCAGTACCATAAATAAATGTCGGTGAGCCAGTGAGGGTTTGTACTACCGCTTCAATTTGGTTTCGTATGGGCATGGGGAGGAGATAATTAGTGAATTAGTGATTGGAGAAAGTTTATTGTGACGACAATAGTTCTGAATAACGTTTTTGATAATCTGCTTCGGTTTTGTTGAGCAGCAGCTTGGTGAGCACGCGCTCATAAGGCAAGTTAAGCACGGTATCCCATTTGGTGATATCGCCGCCGGCCAGGGAATTTACAGTGTTGACATATTTAAATTTCTCAAATTGATGTATTCCCGCACGTCGTTCCAACGCTGTAACGGGCGACGCCAGAAGCTTATTTTCGCTTTCGATAAGCTGGGATAACAGGTAAAAAAATGCTTCGAGATGGGCAGCGCCTCCGTTACCCTTAGTTTTTTTATTTCAGTAACAAATTCGTCGGCTTCGTATTCGTTATAAGGCTTGCCGGTTGCCCTGCAATAAAAATAATGAGCAAGTACCTGGCAACAGGCTTTTAGCGATGGGTTGAAGTTTTGCTGCCAGTCTTCATTGCCGTATAATTTAATATGTTCAGCAATTTCTTCGCTGATAATATCGCGGGCGGCCATAAATGCGCCAACGGGCTCGACTGATAAGTTATGGAAAACATTCACCGTTTTTCCTGACGCGAAAGTGACCTTTTTGGGGATGTCGTCGCTGTTGTACAGGTGTTTTATCTGGTGCGATAATGTTAGCACCACTTCGCCGAATACGGTAAAATCGGCAACATTTTTTACATTTTGTAATTGTCCAACCGGTATGCCTGAAAGGATACTGATGGCTTTTAGGTCGCTTAGGTCGGGTTCGTCCTGAAGTTCAATCATCTGCCCCAGCGTAACTTCAGCAAGGGACGACGGGATTTGAACTAACAGCTTACCTGTTGTGGTTTTAAGTGTTTTTTGTAACATATTATTGAGTTAGATAAATACTATTAGGTGAACAAGTTAGCCGCCACCGACCACCCGTTGTGTACCTGCGGCTTTGGCACCAGCCAACTTTTTCTGCTGGTTTTATGCGGCGATCCCAGCTTATTGAGCGCTACATAACGCAGCGGATCTATCAGGTGGTTCCATTTGTCAACCGGCTGATTTAGCGCGCGGCCTGCGCGGTCGGTGCGCCATTTATAGCGGCTTAGCTCGGTATGCAGGTTGACGCTGCGCCGGGTGATATTGATCTTGTACCGTTTCAAAATATCAATGGAATTATTCACGCTGTCGGCGCCCTTTTTCGCGCCTATAATTTTCCATCCAAGGCGCTGCAGCTCTTCTATCGACTTCGGCTCCGAACTGTCTGCTATAATATCGGTGTTTTTACTGATCTTGTTTTCAGTAAGTTTTGCAGAGATATCGGTATTGGTAAGCTCAGTTTCGTACAAAATTTCATCCACCCAAAGTTCGCCATTTTGTTTATACACGTTTATAAAGCCGGTTTGATCGTTAGAGAAGCCGAAATCGAGCCCCCCTGCAACCAACTTAGCTTCCGGCGGAATACCATCGCAAACCAGCCAATTGTTTAGCACCAGGCCCGACACCTTGCCTGTTAAGCCCCTGGCGTATACTTTCCACCGCTCCTCATCCTCGTTTTTTACTGCCTCAATCGTTTCTTTAGTTTGTTTAGAAAGGAAAGGATTATGGCGGTGATCGGAAATAATTACCTCCACACCCGGGCGGCCCATAATCTTGCCATGTACCCAAAATTCGGTATTCGGGTTATAGTCGATAAAGATCCTGGAGCGCGTGCGGAGTGCCAGCTCGCAATAAACATCATAGCCGATGCCATTTGCCTCGTTTACAAACAGGTAATCCCTCTTGCCCGACTTGGCATCCTGTGCGTCTTTATAGCTTTTAAACTCGATCACTGTGCCATTGTTAAATTCAAAGACACGATCGGTGCGGTTATATTTTTTTATCAGCTTACGAAATTGCGGCCATGAGTCGCATATATTTTGTGCATCGCGCAAGGCGCCTGCTTTCAGATTCGGAATATCCTGCCCTGCCACTGTTATAACCTGGCCGGAGGCCTCGCAGGCTTTACAAAATAATGCAAGCAAAATCGAAAAAGTCTTGCCGGAGCTTGTTCCACCTTGATTTACGACAACTTGTTTATCGGAATGGTAATTGAGCTTGAATAATACTGATGCCTTTTGCGGGACCATAGTTATTTTAGTTTATCTTTTATAAATTTTATATTTGTTAGGGGTAATAAGCGCCCCATAGGTATGAGACACATTTACATTTTCATGTTTGCAATAGCAGCCCTGCTGATTTACTCCTGCGGAAAACATGGCAGCAGCCCCTCAGGTCAGCAGCAAAAAATGATATTAGGTAAGTGGAACTTAAAAAAAGAGGTTGCTATAGGGTATATAGATGGTGTACAGCAGCCCACAGTAACCACTGATGCGTCGGACAAGGGATATAATTACACACAGTTTAACCCAGATAATAATTTTATATCTGTAAGCTTTTATAACTCCGGTGGTATGGGCAGCACATCACTTTCAAATGTGGTTGCAGTTGATACATTAAGAGGCAATTACAGCTTTTCGGGTTCTGCACTTAACTTAACCAATCCTTTATTGCCAGGCTTTATTACCGGTACGGGTTCATTTTCGACCGGCACCGGCTCCGTGCCGGTTACGCACCTGGTATCGCAGTCTGCAACGATAGTTCAGTTAACGGCTTCGGCTTTGACCCTGCATGTTGAATACGAGACCACCCAAACGGTAGACAGCAATACCAAAACCTATAAAAGCGTGCTTGATTATTACTTTACCCGGTAAATATCGGCAGGCTGTTGTTTTTTAATTAAAACTATCGCTACATTTAAACAATAAATGTAAAGCCGTGAAACACAAACAAATACTTTTAGTTATTCCTGTATTGTTGTGTTTGTTTGGTTGCAAGACCGACCCGCCTGTACTATCTTCTAAAATAACAGTGATAGGCAAATGGTACGTTAAACAGCATAACCTTAAGCTGGTAAAAGACGGCGTACAGATTGGCGAAACCATCCGTACCAGCTACACCAAAGATGATTTTGCTCAATTTTTGGAAGACGGGACGGGCTATCAGTCTAAACAAGGCGCACCTGCTGCAAGCTTATCCATTTTTCATTATACAATTAAAAATAACGTTATCACCATATTTGTTGATGGCGGCCATGGTGTAGATGAAACCATCACCAGGCTCACCGAAAATGAGTTGGCGATACACTATGAATCACAGATTCCGGACCCCGTAGTTCAGGGCAAGTTTAACACCGAGATAGACGACTTTACGTTTGCCAAACAATTATAATATAACCTCTTTTTCTGTCCCTGCAGGTTTGGGGCCGCTTTCCAATATTTCTACTATCAGTCTGTTGTTTTCAGCATCATCCTGTGTGTTTAATGGTTCGCGTTCATGCACGCCCATTAGCTTGAGGGCAAATACGGTAGCTGCGGGCCCTTGCAGTTTTTGTTCGTAATCTGCTATAATGTGTAATTGGCCCCATTGTAACGTTTTCGCAAATTCGCCGTTTTTAAGATAATTATCAAAATCATCAAGGCTATTAAAACCCAGAGCCAGGGCCAGGCCGGCGACCGTAATTTTCGCCGGTTCGCGGTCCCACACTTTCTGAGTAACACCGGGCAGTTCCCGGCCATCCTTGTCAAGTTTAGGCTCCAGGTGAAACTCACCTTTTACGGATTTAAAATAATCTGTAATGCGCTTTTTAAACATAGATTTTCTGGTACGATAAGATTGGTTCATAGTTTTATGTTTAATATGCTTATTGGCATAATGAATAATGTAAAGATACGAAGATAAAATTTAATATCCAAATATTTCTGGTAAAATACAGAAAAAATAAAGATTTTTTATTTGATGTTGTTATTGACAATTGTCAAAGAGTCAGCTAAACAGCATTATTTACCTCCAAAGGGTTAAAAAATGTTAAATTGTTAATTAATTTTACTGCCAGACAACGATTATGATTTTATCTTCGTTAATTGTTAGTAGATTTAATTTATTAATTCAAAATATGCGCGGTAAAAGGTTTACTTACCTTATTTACTTCTGTGTTGCAGCCTTGATGGCGGTGCTTGCATCGTGCCAAAAGGATAGCGACGTAAAAGACGATGCCGCAAAAAAAATGAGTGTAGCCGATAGTACAGCCGCCGCTTCTCCCGCCAACATCCTGGCTGTGGCAGGCAAACTAACCGTTACTATTAAAGATTCTACCTATACTTTTGATGCCTCGAGGGATTCAATTGCTTTTATAAACGTACATGACGATAGCGATGATAAAAATCGCTATTACGGCATTACTGCAATAAATAAAGAACACAATATGAGTTTCGGCATAAGCTCATCAGGCTTCGTTCATGGTAATAAAGATGGCAATATAGCCGGAAGCCAGTTTTTGCTTGGCCCGGGATATAAAACCGACGGCTTTCAATATTCGATGAGTAAATATGCCGGTCAAAAAGATTTTGGCAACATCCACATTGATCAATACAGCCAGGACAGTGTTTTGGCTAAGGGCACTTTCCACGCCTGGCTATCGCCTACCGAAAAAGCTGATGCTCCTGTTTATAAAATAGAAGGAACTTTCAATTTAAAGTTGAAGTAGGAACCAGTTCATAGTTGATGGTTCATAGTTCATAGCCGCTTCCTTTACGGAAATTTTATTAGCCGAAATCGAAAATCCGCCCGCGCGCTGCCGTGGCGCACTTCCTAAATCTTTCATATCATTCAAACGTAATAAAACCCCCTGGCTTTCACCTTTTCCTGTTACCCTGCACGAAAAGTGGCATTTTTTGCGTATATTTGCATAAATTTTAAAACATTGATGAAAGTATTTATTGCAGGCCTGCCACTACAGGTGGAAGAGGCTGAATTATGTGCCGTATTTGGTGATTTTGGACCCGTAAAGTCGTTAAGAATCATTAAAGACCGCGAGACAAAAGAGAGTAAAGGTTTTGGTTTTGTAGAAATGGAAAACGATGATGAGGCGCAGGAAGCTATCAGGTGCATGAATGGCGCCAGCTACTACGGTCGTCGCATTACCGTTAATATTGCCGATGACAAAGGCCCCGGTTTTAACGGCGGCGGAAAAGGCAATTTCAGAAATAACTAACATAATATTCTTTTTTATTGGGAAAAGCTCTCCGATGGTTCGGGGGGCTTTTTTTATAGGCATAGTTCAGAAAGAACAGAGCAATCGCTTTTAAACCTAGCCATTTTTAGGCGACTCCTATGGAGTCTAAAAACCTTTTTTGGGATTTTTCTATAAACAGGAGGCCTCTCTGAGGCCACCGCTTTAATAATTTTAACACTCCTTTAGGAGTATCGTGTTTATAGTAATACAACCAACACACGATTCGATTCCAGAGGAGTCTCGTGGCTTTAAAGCGATTTTAGTGCCGTAACGGAAGCTTATTTCAACATTCAATATAATATCCTACATTTAAGCAATACAATCCTTGTCGTAATTATTTAATGGATGCCATCATCAAAAAGCCCGGTAATGCAATCTTTATTGCCGGAATTGTAATTGCTGTTTTTTTCTATCCTATAGTTGGTCACCTGGTATTTGCCGGTAAGGGCTATACGGATGCGACTGTCGTCGGTTCCCGTTTATTTATCTGGCTGGAAGTTTTGTTGCTGTTTGTTTATGCGCGGACTATTGAAAAAGGCCCCTATTTAATTTGGCCTGAAAGTAAGAACAAAGCCGGTTTCTATTTTGCGTCTGTTGGCGCACTCTACCTGTTGGCCCTCGGGGCGGGCTTTATTTCAAAGATACCCTTATTATTCGGCATGCACGACGACAACTTACTGGTAGCGCGTATGATGAGCCTGGTTGCTAAAAGCTGGCCCCTGCTCATATTTACCGCTGTAACTGCCGGCGCGACTGAAGAACTGATATTCCGGGGCTATGTTTTGCCACGGCTCGAGGCGGTTTTTAAGAACAAATACCTGCCGGTTATTATTTCGTCGCTGGCTTTCGGCCTGCTGCATTTTAGGTATGGCAGCGTTTGCGAGGTGATTTTTGCCAGCCTTATAGGTTTTATATTTGGCATACATTACCAATGGTACCGCAATATTAAAGTGCTGATTGTTACCCACGCCCTGGTCGATTTTATTTCGCTGTGCATTTTTAAAGCAGCCTTGCATTATCATTTGCCGATAAAATAAATCAGCCTGAAAACAATTTCCCACTTTTGCTGCTTAAATTTGCAGTATGAAACCCGGCGACAAAGTAATCTGCATTAACGATAAAATAGATCCCGACAAAATAGGGGAGATACGCCAGGATTTCGAGATATGGATAACCCGCGATAAGGAATATACCATACGCGAAATACTGGATAACAGCGGCATCGTTACTGGCGTGCTGCTGGACGAGGTGCACAATTTCCCCAAGTTTTTTAAATTGATAAACCGTTTCCAGGAGCCTGCTTTTGCCATTTGGCGGTTCCGAAAGCTACAGTACAGCAGTAAACCGGCTGAGGCTGAAAGCGAAGCTGAAGAATTAGTTAGGCAAGCCGAAGAATTAGTTAAGATAGAACGATAAACCCAATACCCCATGGAAAGAAAATTTGTTTTAGGCGATGTGGTTGTAATGGTGGCCGATGGCCCCAAAATGGCTGTTGAAGGCTATGAGCTGACTGAAGACCCGGCTACCAAAGCCCTCATAGAGAGCGACGAATACGTAACCGTAGTGTACTTTAGCGGCACAGAGTTTAAACGCGATATATTTCACCAGGACCTGTTGCTGTTTGTTGATGAGGTAGTGGAGTAGTTTAGGAGTTCATAGTTAATGGTTCATAGTTCATAGCCGCTGCGGCACTGGCCAATAATGATTAACAAACGCGGCTTTTGTGTTGGCCTTTGGCTGTTGTTTTTTTCGCTATGAACAATTATCTATAAACTATGATCTATCAACCATTAACTATGAACTAAAAAAATGCTTCACGACGATATTACCTTCGAAGACATTAGCTATGCCGGGCAAACCGTAACCGGTACGGAATACAATGGCTGCACCTTTAAGCGGTGTGATTTTACTAATGGCATTTTCGCCAACGATAAATTTATCGACTGCATTTTCGATGGCTGCAACCTGTCGATGGTGAAGCTTACCAGGAGTACGTTAAGCAGCGCTGAGTTTAAAAACTGCAAGATACTTGGGGTGAATTTCTCAGAATGCATCGACTTCTTATTTTCCGTTGATTTTTACGGCTGCATATTGGACTATTCGTCCTTCATGCTTAAGAAGATGCCGAAAACCCGTTTCAGCAAGTGTCGCCTGAAAGAAGTAACGTTTACCCAGGCAATTCTTACCGGTTCTGTATTTGATGATTGTGACCTTTATGGCGCCGTATTTAATCGTACGGATATCAGCAGCGCAAACTTTGTTACTGCCTATAACTACGACATTGAGCCGGAAATAAACCAGGTTAAGAAAGCCAGCTTCTCGGCTCAAGGTTTGCCGGGATTACTGAGCAAATATCAGCTTAAAATTGTTTAAGGCAGCCTGCCTGTGTGCGCTGCGGCTATGGCAAATGCTGCCAGCAGCATGATGGCCAATAATGCAATTGCCGGCCACGGGTTGGGGTGTTTGGTAAGGTGCATGGTTTTGGTGTTTTGTTAAGGAGGATTTGATATCTTAAAGCAGTAATCTTAGCGCAATGGAATTCTTAATCCGGCTTAAAGCCTGGCAAGTACTTTTACTTATTCTCTTTCCAGCATTTTTATCAAATTATGACTCACTACAGCCGGTTATTTGGACCCTGATGGTCTATGTTATTTATTGGGCCTGGATATACGCAATTGGCATCAAGATGAATTCTTTTATCCCCGCGAACCTAAGGCCGGGTTTAACATCATTTAAAATTCACAGCTATTTGCTGCTCATATTTTTAATAACCCTTTTCGCAGCAGAATTTTTCGGACAATTGCCGGATATAGAATCCCCGTATGCTATGTATTTCGGGCTTGGTGCTATGACAATTAGTCTTTACCTGTTGTTCAACGTCTGGATGTTTTCTGCCCGGATGCTTGAATCTGTAATAGTAGGAACGATTGTCAATAGAAGTGATTCACTGAAGGCTTTCCTTTGTTTTTGGTTTTTTCCTATCGGAATTTGGTTTATCCAACCTGCGGTAAACAGAGCGGTCGCTAAATACGCCGCTAATAATGCCCAACTTGAGTAGGGAAAGTAATCTTATGTAAGCTATGCTTATTGGCATAGCTTATCAATATAAAATCATATCATTATCCAAAGTCTGCGACTCAACTAATTGAGTTAACAGCAACTTTAACGTAGTTTCCCTTGCCCATTGCTGCTCTGTAAGCGTAGCGTCATCAAGATACCACCGGATAGGGGAGTTAATCTCGATACGTGCCTTATAAACATAGTTTTTTGAATGGTGCATTTTGGAGCCGACGTAGCTATTCAAGTTTTCGTCCTTAATAATCCTGGCGAATTGTTTTACCGGAATATCAACCTGCAGGCATTCATCAAGGGTGTTTTTAAAATCCTGCTTGTCTTCCAGCCAAAGGGTTAAAACATCTTCGGTTAGGTCGTGGTCGGCAATGGTGATGCGGCTGTAGTCATAATCAACAGAGATGATGAGCCACCATAGCTTGTCTTTTAGTTTTTGTGAAATCTTTATCATGGCATAGTTGGCCCCCAGCCCCCTAAAGGGGGAGCGTTTGATTTATTAATAGCCGTTATAGGGATAAGGCGTCGTTTTATTACTACCCCTTCAAAGGGCCGGGGGGCTTGGCAGCCAGCCCGGCATGTACTTTTGTATGGCGGCAATTTCGTGCCTGTACTTTTCGCAGGTTTGCTGGTAAGCCTTGTAGCGTAGCAATTGCTCGTTATCTGTTTGCATTTGATGCCTGTTGTTATTTGTTTGGCTAATAGCGGAATAGGCGAGGTGCATGTGTTTAATGGGTTAAGTTTAATAATTGTCAGTTTTGGGTTTTATACATACTTTCTGTATATTCTTTATCCACAACTTGGTTTTTAATTAATTTTGGAATATCTTAGTGAAGAATTACAATACAAACATACAGAAATGTCTTTATTAAATCAAAGAAAAATCTGTAATTATTTTTTATTTTTATGGAAGAGCAACAAAAGCCTAATAAAATAAAACTGGTACGCCCTGAAACACTGGAGTTTATAATATTGTATAATCAGCTTCGGGGAAGGGCATTTAATGGAAATGCAGAACTCGCTGAAGCTTTAGGATTTAATTCACCGAGCTCGATAACGGAAATTATTAAGAGCAGGCAAAATATAGATCCGGATAAATTAAGAATTTTTAAAGAAAAATACGCTGAATTTATTACCGCAAAGAAAAATCCGGTAACCTCTGAATTGACGGGGCCGGCTCGTTTATTTGAGGGCATACCGATGTACGAAATTATCGCCACGGCATCGGGTGTGGAAGTTTATAACGATATCAACGATTCGCACCCGGTTGGCCACATGAATTTTCCCGGAATCGAGGATTGCGACTTCGCCCTGCCGGTTTGGGGGCATTCCATGTATCCGTACCTGGAAAATGGCTGCTGGGTAGCGCTCAAAATAATCCGCGATATGAAAATTCTACCGGGAGAGGTATATTATATCGAGTGGGGCGACTACCGCATGTATAAGCGTCTGCTCGCGGGGGATAGCCCCGAAGAGGTGATTGCCCATTCGGACAATGTTACCGAGATGGTAGGCAACCGTCTTAAGTATGCGCCGTTTGTTATCAAAGTAGAGGAAATTAAAAAGCTTTGCCTGGTGAAGGATATTCATAAGAAGCATAATCATTAGGGAGTCGGGAAAGTCCGGAAGTCCGAAAAGACGGAAAAGTTACAAAAGTGGCTCGAATAACCCTTCGGAGAAAGCCGGTAAAGATGAAAAGTACGGAAGAGCGGTGTTTTTTGCGATAGTGGTATAATAGTAGTATTTTTGATTGGTGTAGTTCTAATCTGATTTATAATCTATAGTATTGATAAATTCTTCACTATTAATTAATCAAACATGAAATACTACATTGAGGGCTGGAATGCCAAACAGGCCTGGCTGGACCTTGACCAGGAGCAGCGTGGCGCTTACATGGCTCAACTTGGGCCTTCAATTCAGCAAATGGCGGAGCAGGGTGTTGAAATAATTAGCTGGGGCTTAAACGATCCGGATACAGAAAACAGACTTCCGTTCGATTTTTTTGCCATCTGGAAGTTTCCATCTGATGAGATGGCCAAAACGTTTGAAGGCCTGGTTAACGCCGCCGGCTGGTATAATTACTTTGAACAGCAAAATATTAAAGGTAATCCGGCAAGTCCGCAGGATGTTATTGCCCAAATAATAGCATTGTAGCTGAACCCGGTAAGGTTAGTGTTATTTCCTATCTTTCGGACTTTACTGACTTATTTACTTTCCCGACTCAAAACATGCCTCCTGTTAAATATCCATACAGCCTGAATTATAGCTTAGCCACATTTTTGGTGATGCTGGTGTTGATGTTGTTACTGTTTTCGAACGTGGCAGCCAGTAACAGTACTGCGAGCTGGATAATTTACGGTGTATTTGTACTGGTATTTTTGTTGATAAGCGCATTGTTATTAGTAAAAAGAATATTGCCGGCCATACAGGGCAAAACGGCACTTGAGTTTAATAATATCTGTCTTATCGATTATCTTCGGAACATTACCGTCGACTGGAAGGATGTTAAAAGCATTGAATTTATCCGTGGCCGCAGCTCGTCAATCCTATTGCTTAATTTAAAATGGGCGAGCGACTATGGCAGCGAGATTGCTATTCCCCTGCGTTTTGTTAAAGGTAAAGATGAAGATATCTGTAACCAGGCACAGGTGTATTTGGAGCAATTTGGCAGCGATGTAATATTATAACGCTATTTTTGATTAGACAACGGCCATGGTCGTTTAATACCTAACCATCACCATGACAGCAACTACTATCAACGATGTAATCACCCGCCTGGAAACCATTATTGCAGACAGCATTAATACTAACGACCGTATGGGCTATTTTGCTGCCTTATATTATAAGGTAACTGCCGCTGTGCGGGATGGCATTGCAAAAGGGCAGTTTCAAAACGGTGCGCGGATGGAACAATTCGATGTAACCTTCGCTAATCGCTACCTGGATGCACTATCCGCATGGAAAAATAACCAACCGCTTTCAGATTCGTGGCGGGTGGCGTTTGGGGCTACAAAAAAATCGTCGGCGCTGGTGCTGCAGCAATTATTGCTTGGTATGAATGCTCACATCAATCTTGATTTGGGTATTGCCGCTGCCGAAGTATCTGGTGGACAAATGGATAACGTGCAGGCTGATTTTGATGCCATTAATACCATTATATCGGCTTTAACCTACCAGGTGGTTAATGATATTGACCGGATGTCGCCTTTGTTATCATTGCTTGGCTTGCATTATAATAACCAAACATCGATATTGATACAATTCAGTATTGATAATGCCCGCGATGGGGCCTGGTGCTTTGCGGAAGACCTGGTGAAAAAGCAGGGCGCCGATTATACAACCTTTATCGCTCAGCGCGATCAAACCATTACCAAGCTTGCCGGTGGTTTGATAAACATGACAGGCTTTATGCGTTTTACGGTTTGGCTTATCCATTTGTTTGAATGGAAAAGCCCGGCGAGGATAATTAAGGCATTGCATGAGGATGGGAAGGCGAAGATTGTGGTGGGGGCGGAAAATAAATCCTGACACAGCTATGTTATCTTCTTATAGAGTAACTCGATATCTTTGTTATCACACGGGAAATTATCATGGACAACAATAGCCATAAAGACAATTTGCATAAGGTAAGGATGAGCACTTCATATGCTAAATCGCAGGTAAATAATGTTAACCTTGTTGAGCCTGGTGTAAAATCCAATCTTATGTTTCGTTCCACTGAAGATTTGAGGAAATCAAGGTGTGCGGCTTATTCATACTTGATTCCTTGATGTTTTCGTTTTAAACTGTAATAACTGAAGTGACGAATTAGATCAACCTAGCAAAAATCTTATCTGGTCGAACCCGGTTAAAATTCCAAATTAACTATTTTTGCCACATGTTAATCCGTCTCGCCATCTTTTCCGATATTCCCGCCATAATGAACCTGATTGCCGAAGTTGTTCCGCTGATGCGGGCATCAGGTAATATGCAATGGGATGATACTTACCCCAACCCGCAGGTATTTGAAAAGGATATTGAGCAAAATCAGCTTTGGGTTGCTGATATAGATGGCGGCATTGCAGGGGTCAGCGCCATCACTACCGACCAGGAGCCAGAATATGCCGATGTAGGTTGGGATATAAATGAAACGGCGATTGTTACCCACAGGCTGGCTGTTAGTCCTCGCTACCAGGGCAGGGGAGTGGCTGCCGCCTTAATGGAGCAAGCCGAAATAGTTGCGCAAAAACGTGGCATAACCAAGCTGCGTGTTGATACAAATACCCAAAACCAGGCTACCCAAAAGCTATTCCCCAAATTGGGCTACAAATGCGCAGGCGAAATAGGTCTGGGATTCAGACCGGGGATGCGTTTTCTCTGTTATGAGAAAATTGTTCCGCATAGTTAATTTTTTCCTCAAAATTTCTTCATGCTGATAACTAACAGTTTATAGCGAAAATAGCTTTCCTGATAGTTATTGGCTGCTTTTTTGTAACCTGTACACCGGGAAATGAATTTTCGAAGCGACCCGGAAAAAATATTCTCAAAAAAACGTAACTAGTTAATGGTCACTATCGTAAAAATACGCCAAACGACAATATTTAATTGGCATACTATTAAACTTTAAAACGATGGACGTATTTTTCTTTTTTCTTATCGCAGGTGTTACCATCATAGTGATGATTTTGAAATTCGATAAAAAACAGACTGTTAAGGTTAACGCGGTTTTAAGAGAGAGCAGAAGCATCCCGCCGATGTTCCTGTTAAAAGCGACAGAACAGAAAATTGCATCGTTAAAAGCCGCGCTGCGTTTTGATGATGTGCCGGTAAACATGGCCGCAGCATCAACAATGGCAAATTTGTACAATAATAAAAACGAAAGCTTAAGACTGTCGAAAGTGCAGGAGCTTAAGGTACTTTCTGCAAGATATAATAATGGCCAGATATCTATCGAAGCTTATAATGTTAAGCTTGATGAGCTGCTTGACCTGGTACACCAGCACAGCGGCGACTTTGTACTGGCATCGTGATATTTCAGGTTGATTGAGTTGAGTGTGTTGGATTGAGTTGATTTAGTTTTTATGGGAAAAGGCGGAAGGTTTTAAGAGCTTTCGGCCTTTTATTTTTTATGGCCATTTAATAACTTACCCGACTTAATCAACCTGACCTAACTCAATCAACCTAAAACAAACTTAGCCCTTGACAATCCCGCTACTTTGTTTATTATTGCAACCATAATGTCTGACGAAGCAATAGTAAAACGGCTTAAGGTTATTGTAAAGGAGCATGGCGGGCAGCTTGCCCTTGCCGGCGCAATAGGCGTAGACCAGGGATTTATCAGCAAGGTGATAAACAAAAAGCAGGATGTTAGCTATTATCTTATCCGTAAGCTTTGCTTTCAGTTAAAATACTCACCCGAGTGGCTCATACTCGGCACTGGTGAAAAGAAAATCGATAAACCTGAATCGGCTAAGTTGATCACTGAGATCCAGATGATGCGTACAGAACTTGATATCCTTCATGCCCGTATGCGCGCATACGAAATGGAACTAAAAGAATTGAAGGAGCAGGGATTGGTGGCGGAGCAGAAAGTGGGTTGAGGTTAAAGCAGAAAGACCAAAGCTAAAAGCGTTGAAACTCGATTTACCCTGACTTTGTGCTGATTTTTGTAAACAACCCCGAATCTATCCCAAAGATTGTCGTTCACCCTTACTTTGTGCCAGGATTACCCATTATTGTTTAATCTTCCATATTACCTTGTTTCGCAAACTGTACAATACATTAAATGGCTGCAGGAGCAGCCCTAAACCATACAGCCCCAATATCTAATCAATCCAAAGTCCTGAACAAATATCGGGACTTTTTGGTTTTTAGGGCTATTTGCCTGGTTTGGTGGTAAAACCCCTCAAAATCAAGTCGTAACAATGAAATTGTGCTTTTTGTAAAGCCTATATTAAGCAGAACTCGCCAATGTTAAGTAAATGTTACCAATTTTCGTTTAAGGAAACACCGGGTTAAACTATTGACAATCACCTGGTTGAAATTTTAGATAAAGCGGTAAAACGCTGTTTTTATGCGTTCTTTCATGATTTTAAGGTTAAGTTAACATTTAAATAATATAAGGAAAGATTAATAATCTGTTAACATTAAGGTAATGCTGCCGCCCCACTTTTGAGGAAAATTTATTTAATCCTTAATTGATTATGAAAACAATGTTTACCAGACTTTTTAGTATAGCTGCAGTAGCAACATTAACACTGGCTGCTTTTACTGTTAAAGCGCAAACAAACTCAACGGTTTTAGCTGCCGTTCCCGCTGCAAAAACTGAAACTAAAGCTGACGCTAAAACGGATGCTGCTGCTACCACTGAGGTAAAGAAAGCTGCTGAAGATACTTCATGGAAACCACAAAGAAGAATTTGGGGTTACGTTTTCGGCGATTTGTACTACAATGCACATGCTGATAAAACTAACCGCGGTGGCGAAAATATGTACAATGGCGTTCCTCAATACCGTAACGCTTTCCAGTTCCGTCGTATTTACTTAGGTTACGATTACGAGATAACCAAAAAATTCAAAGTAGAATTGTTATTAGCCAGCGAGCCTAACGCAAACACAGGTGTAAATGGTACTACTTCTATCCAGAACGGCGACAACCTTGTTGACGGCAAGATGGCATTCTGGATTAAGAACGCAAACTTAAGGGTTAGAGACCTTTGGAATGGTACCGACCTTGTTATAGGTGAAATGGCAACCCCTGGTTTTGCATTGAATGAGCCTGGAACTAACGGCCCTGTTTCATTATCAGAGTCAACCTGGAGCTACCGCTCAATCGAGAAAACCATTACCGATATTCACAAGAACAATTCTTATGATTTAGGCGCTGCTTTACAAGGTACTTTCGACCCGGCTACTAAAAACTACGGTTACGTATTTATGGTTGGTAACAACAGTACTTCAAGCTTGTTATCAGCTGCAAACGCCAACACTGGTTTCTACTAAATTTTCTACGGTGATATCTGGGGTAAATTTGCCAACAAAAAATTATATGTTGACTTGTATGCTGACTACGCACGCACTTCGCCTGCAACAGCAGCTATCCCGGGCCAGGAGCACAACATGTTTAAAGTGTTCGCTTCATACCAAACTAAACCAATCACTTTCGGTGTAGAGGCTTATACTCAAAAATTTGGTTACGGTGTTAGTAAAGCAGGTGTTCCTGAAAATGCAACCGCTCAGGGCTTATCAGTGTGGGCACGTGGCGCTATCAGCAAAACACTTAACTACTTCGCACGTTTCGACGCTTACCAGCCTGATACTAAATTCGACCAGACTGCTTCTTACACAGTTAACACCAACTACGGTTCATATAACCCAACAGTTAAAGAAAATTTCTACACTATTGGTTTAGATTATCAGCCAGCTAAAGGCGTTCACTTCGAGCCAAACGTTTGGTTAGTTGATTACAAAGACAACAGAAACGCATCAACTGCAGGTTACGTTGCCCCTGACCACAACCTGGTATTCAGAGCTACAGTTTACTACGTATTCGGTAAATAATAAACAACGGAACTAAAACTCAAAACATACAAACAAAATGAAAGTAATTAAAAGTTTAAAGATAGCTGCAGTAGCCCTTGCTGCAAGCACACTATCACTGTCAGCTACGGCGCAGGAAACATTATTAGGCGCAGGCAGTACCTTCGTTTACCCATTGTTCTCGAAAATATTCGCTGAATATGGTGCAAAAACTAAGGTACAGGTAAACTACCAGTCTATCGGTTCAGGCGGCGGTATCCTGCAGCTTACCAACAAAACTGTTGACTTTGGTGGTTCTGACGCTCCTTTGAATGCTGATCAGGCTAAAAAAATCGGTGTTCCGGTATTGCATATCCCAATGGCATCAGGCGCTGTTGTAATTACTTACAACGTACCTGGTTTAACTACCGGCTTAAACTTAACCGGTAAAGACCTGGCTGATATTTACCTTGGTAAAATTACTAAATGGAACTCTGCTGAAATTGCTGCAAGCAACAAAGGTACTAAGCTTCCTGACCTTCCAATAGTTGTTGTTCACCGTTCAGACGGTTCTGGTACATCATTTATCTTCACTGATTACCTGACCAAAGTTAACCCTGAGTGGGCATCGAAAGTTGGTAAAGCATCTGCTGTTAACTGGCCAGCCGGTTTAGGCGGTAAAGGTAACGAAGGTGTTGCCGGTTTAGTAAAACAAACTCCTGGCGCTATTGGCTACAACGAGCTTGCTTACGCTATCCAGAACAAAATGGCTTATGCTGATATCGCAAACAAAACAGGCAAATTTATTACTCCAACACTTGAATCAACTACTGCTTCAAGCAATGTTGAGCTGCCTGCAAATGCTGAGGTATCATTAACTAACACTGATAACCCTAAAGGTTACCCTATCACCAGCTTTACCTGGGCTTTGATTTACAAAGAACAGAAATACAGCGACCGTAGTGCTGCCCATGCAAAAGAAGTATTGAAATTGCTTTGGTATAATATTCATGACGGCCAGAAAAACTGTGCACCGTTAAACTATGCGCCACTTTCAAAATCTGCCTTAAAAGTTGCTGAAAATATTTTGAAGTCAGCTACTTATGACGGCAAAGCAATTTTGTAAGCTTAAATAGAAGCTTAAAGCATAAAGACGAAAGCTGAAAGTAAAAGCAGAAGGTTAAAAGTAAAACAGCATTAAATGCTTTACACTTTTAGCTTTCTGCTTTCAGCTAATAATGAGCTTTCTGCTTCCATCTCATAAAAGGCCCCTGATTCAATCAACGATTTGATAAATGAAGAATAAAAGATTAGACCTTTCGTACAGCCAGATGAAATGGGAAACCATATTCAGAAAGCTATTAATTTTTGTGGCCGCTCTTTTGGTTTTGGTCATCATCGGTATTTTAATAACATTGATAATAGAGTCTGTTCCTTCTATCAAGGCATTGGGTATAAAATTTTTATGGAGCAAGACCTGGGACCCGGTTCAAAATATTTACGGCGCGCTGCCATTTTTAATAGGCACGCTGCTTACCTCATTCATCGCACTCCTCCTGTCTCTGCCTTTCTCCTATTCTGTATCTATTTACCTTGGTGAATATAACCCTAAAGGCTGGTTATCAAACCTGCTGAAAAACTCTATTGAGCTGATAGCTGCCGTACCTTCCATTATATATGGCTTTTGGGGCTTATTTGTGCTGGTACCTGTTATCCGCGGCATCGAAATGAAAATTGGCGTTGCCCCGTATGGTATCGGTATAACAACGGCTTCGCTTGTATTAGCGGTAATGATTATTCCGTATGCGGCATCATTGGGTATAACCTTAATCAGGATGGTGCCATCGGCTCTTAAAGAAGGTGCCTATGCACTGGGTGCCACGCGTTTCGAAGTTATCCGCAGCGTGGTATTGCCTTACACCCGTACCGGCTTATTTGCAGGTGTACTGCTTTCTCTGGGCCGTGCGCTTGGCGAAACCATGGCGGTAACCATGCTGATTGGTAACACCACAAGTATTGCACCATCGTTCAAAGAATTGATATTCGGACCGAGCAATACCATGGCATCCGTTATAGCAAACGAATTTACAGAAGCCGATCATACAGAATATCTTTCTGCATTGGTGGAACTGGGCCTCGTGCTTTTCTTCGTTACTGTTATTATCAACCTTATTGGCAAAAGAATAATCACCCGTTTCACGCAATCTTAAGAACATGGAAGCACGTTTGAAAATAAGAAATACGAAGAGCACGCTCTTCAAGGGGCTGATTGTTTTTCTGGCCTTCCTGATAACCATACCCTTGATAATTGTATTGCTTTACATTATTAAGCAAGGTGTAATGCAGGTAAACTGGCACTTTTTAACCCACGTACCGGCGCCGGTTGGCGAGCCCGGCGGCGGTATTGCCAATGCCCTGGTTGGTAGTATTATAATGGTTGGCATTGCAGCCGTAATAGCAATCCCGGTAGGTATATTGAGTGGTATTTACCTTAGTGAAAACCCATCGACAAAGCTTGCTTACTATAGCGGTTTATGCGTGGATATCCTGCAGGGGGTACCGTCAATCGTAATAGGTATAGTTGTTTACCTTTGGGTTGTAAAACCTGCAGGTACATTTAGTGCGATTGCAGGTAGCGTGGCGCTGGCTATTATGATGCTGCCGATAGTAATTCGCTCAACAGAGCAAACGCTGAGGTTATTGCCACCATCGCTAAAAGAGGCAGCTTTATCATTAGGTGTGCCTTATCACAGGGTAATTATAAAGGTAATTGTGCCTTGCGGTTTCTCTGGTATATTGTCTGGTATCATGCTGTCGGTAGCGCGTATAATCGGCGAGACAGCCCCGTTACTGTTTACAGCGCTGGGTAACTCGTTTTTATCGTACTCGCTCAAAAAACCTATGGAGAGCTTACCCCACCTGATTTATACTTATGCCACCAGCCCGTATGACGATTGGCACAACCTGGCCTGGGGCGCATCATTTATATTATTAATGTTTGTATTAATTTTAAACATAACTACAAAACTGATTACAAGAAAATGGAACATACAGTTGTAAGCTCATCAAAATTTAACGCCTGGTTTGGCGATAATCATGTGGTAAAGGATGTATCCATTGCCATTGAGAAAAACCAGGTGATTGCGGTTATGGGCCCGTCGGGTTGCGGTAAAACAACCTTTTTACGTTGTATAAACCGCATGCACGAGCTTATTCCCGGCGCTACCGCAAAGGGCTCGCTAAAGCTTTATGATGACGAAGTATACCAAATGAACGCTATTTACGTAAGGTATAAGATAGGTATGGTTTTCCAGAGACCGAACCCATTCCCGAACCTGAGTATATATGATAATGTTATAGCCGGTTACAAGCTTAACGGCCTGAAAATGCCTAAAGCGGATTTTGATAACATAGTTGAAAAATCATTAACTTCAGCTGCGTTGTGGAAAGAGGTGAAAGACTCACTGCACAAAAAAGGTACATTCCTTTCGGGCGGCCAGCAGCAGCGTTTGTGTATAGCACGTGCAATTGCTATGGAACCTGAAGTAATTTTGTTCGACGAACCGACTTCGGCACTTGACCCTATATCTACCTCGAGCGTTGAGCAGTTGTTTCACGAGCTGAAGGAGAATTATACGCTTATCATTGTAACCCACAACATGCAGCAGGCTGCCCGCGTAAGCGACAAAACAGCGTTCTTCTACATGGGCGAATTGGTTGAGTTTGACGATACCAAGCAGATGTTTACAGCACCAAGCGATGTACGTACGCAGAATTATATAACAGGAAGGTTTAGTTAAGCGGCCCCCCGGCCCCCTAAAGGGGGAGTAGAGCGAGAGGCTAATATAAAGTTCATTAATTATAAACAACTTAAAATTCCCCCTTTAGGGGGTTAGGGGGCAATATGACACCATTAGAAAACGAAATTATCGCGGTTAAAAAGGAACTGGTTAGCATGTGGATACTGGTTCAGTCGCAATTGAATAAGGCTAAAGAGGCTATTGTTCAGTTTGACAAGGATTTGGCTCGCGAAGTACTAATAAAAGAAAAAAGAGTAAACTCTTTTGAGCTAAAGATTGACAGGGATTGCGAGAATATTTTCGCGCTTTACTGCCCGGTAGCTGTCGACCTGCGCTTTTTGCTGGCCGCACTTAAGATAAATACGAACTTAGAGCGTATCGGCGATATTGCTGCCGGCATTGCTTTATACGTGGTAGAATCGAATGTGCACTTTGATGTAGATAAGCTTGAAAAGATTTCTCTTATCCGCATGTATGAAGAAGCGGTAAATATCCTGATTGATACCCGCACGGCCTTTGAGAAAGAAGATACCTCATTGGCCCGCAGCATATTTAAGCGCGACGATGTGCTTGACGCTATTAACGAAAAAGCACCTTTGGCAATAGCTGATGTAATTAAAGCTGATCCGAACGGTATACCGGAAGCGCTTTACATGCTGTCGGTTATCCGTAAGCTGGAACGCGTTGGTGACCAGGCTAAAAATATTGCTGAGGAAATCATTTTCTACGTAGAGGCTAAAATATTAAAGCACCTGGAAAGCAGCGAGAAAATGTTTGATGGTGAAGAAGAAAACTAATTTGATTTGCGGAATGCGGAGTTTCGAGTGCGGAAGTTTCTAAATCCAAAATCGAACATCCGAAATCCGATATTCAAACGGTATTAATTAGGTTGATTGATTAATAAATGAGGGCAAGGCGGATAGAGATATCCGCCTTTGTTGCGTTTTAGTTCACGGCTGATGGTTCATAGTTCATAGCCGGAAAAATCAAGTCAAAACCTGGATTCCGATTTCTACCATGAACCTCAGCTAGGAACTACCTATTATACGGATACTCATTTATCCAATGGAAGCCCCGGCTCATCAGCGGGGATTTGTTATCCATGCGGCGTAATTTTATCGATAGTGAATCTTTATTATGAGCGCCGCGGAAGGTTAGATAGCTAATAGTATCAATACGTCCGTCCGGTTTTTTATGCGCTGTTTTTGATATCGTATAAGTAAATAAGTATTTGTGTATAGTATCTGTATAGGTATTGGCTGCAGCTGTATGCTTTTTCTCATCAACTTTTAACTGCCAATATTTAACCGAATCGTTTACAAATTTAATTTCAGCGTTGCCCGGATAGGAAATGATCAGTTTGTCCCAGCGCACGGTGTCTGTTTTTAATGGCATTATGGTGTCGCGGTTCACTACGAATGATTCCACGTTGTAAATGCCATATAAAAGCGCCTTTGGCGCTTTCTCGCCGTACTGCTTTTCGAGGCCGATAGCCTGGTTGAAATTAAAGATGATAACATAGAGTATCAGCACCCACTTAAAGACGGTTAACGTGATATTTTTCCATTTTGCCTTAAACCTGTGGGGCGAAAGGTTTGATGGCTGGGCGTCTTCGTTTTTGAAAAAGAAATTAACCAGGCGGCGTGTATCTCTTACCAGTATAAATAGGCACATCAGTACCAGCGCGGTAGCCACAATCTTTACAGGCACATCAAAGCAATAGTTTATGGCCATAATATTACCTGTAACCGCAAGGCCTACTACGGCCCCGAGCGTTGTTGTTTTACGATTGAAGAGAAGGAGCCCGGTTATCAACTCAGCAAAACCTGTAAAGTAGTTAAAGGCGGTTGAAAAGCCCATATACGTCCACGCCAGGCCCATTGGCGACATGTTACCCAAAGGCTCCATGAGCCTATGCAATGTTGGGGATGGAAATTGCAGTTTTATAATTTTTGCGCTGCCATAGGCCACCATATTTATTGCCACATAATACCTGATAACTACGGTAAGCCAATAAAGCATTTTGTTATAGTTGCGGGTATTGCGGCTGGCAATGCTCCAAATAATGGCGCCAATAGCCGAAAGGAACGCAATAAGCAGCATAACCAGGTAATCATACGTAGTATCGCCGCTGCCATTAGTAAAAACAGTAATAGGCTTTGACAGGTGCAGTACATGTGCGGCAATCCAAACGATGAGCTTATGAAGCGGGGTGAGATAAAAAATGCCTGTCTCCTCATCAACAAATGGCAGCCCGTTAGGGTCGAAAAATATGAACAGTATAAAAAGCAGGAAGCAGAAACGAAACGCTATTTTTTGAACGTTCGACCAGTTTACCGGTTCGGGAGTGGCGGCGGTTGTCATAAATTAATCCAGGGTTTTATTGAGGTTTAATCAAATCGAAAGTAGGTAAAAAGCTGAAATAAAAAGTATTAAGGTAAATAATATTGAAATGGGTGTTGCGAATAGCAATTGAGTATCGTAAGGGTATTGATTAACTTTAATACTCCTAATTATGACGAGGAATTATATATCCCTGACCATCCTGGTTTTACTATGCCTTAGTTCTTGTAAAAAGGAAGCAAAAACCCCAAAAACGGCTATAATTGGTAAATGGTACGAAAATAAGTTGGTTTTACACACTTCAGGCAATACAGGTGTTGACCACGATACTACATTTACCGCCGGTGCGTTCACCAAAAATGATTACTACCAATTCACGGGCAATCAAAAGGCGGTTTTTTCGCAGAGTGGTGTATATGGCTACACCGGTAAATCACTTATCTGGGGAGCGGCAGGGATGATTACGGGCGTGTCGCATTATACTTGGTCGATCGCTGATTCTACCCTCACATTAAATTATACAGACGCTAATCCCGCTACAGAATATTCCGGCACGACTTATTCAGGGCAAACCATAATACAACTGGATGCACACCACCTGGTGCTGCGTACGCAGTATTTTAGCCCAGGGCCTTTTAATCTCACTACAACATCATACTTCACCAAAGGAAATTAATTATGAAAAAGTTTCTTTTACCCCTGGCTGGCTGCTTTTTTTTGGTATTAGCGGCCTGCAACAAAAACAACGGCGTACAAATAAGTGCCATAGCCGGCAAATGGCAGCAGACAAAGCTTAATCTTCATCAAACTGATGCACAAGCTGTGCACGATACTACGTTTACATCGACCAACTTTTCAGACCAGGATTTTTACCAGTTTAATGGTGATAAAACTGCCGTTATTTCCAAAAGCGGCAATTTTAGCTTTTCCGGAAAATCAATAGTAATACCAGCTATAGAACTTTCGGACTGGGTGACACATTATACTTACAATATTGACGATACGGTTTTGAATTTAAAACCAACGGAACAGGTGAACCCTGAAGATATCAGCCTGGAAAAGCAAACAATTATTTTATTGGATAACAATCACCTTATTTTACAAATTTCATATGGTGATAGCTACCCAACCACACCAAACATCCAGGGTTCAAATACTTCGGGGTTGGTTGCAACAGCATACTTTACCAAATTGTAATAGGGAATGACGTTTATAATAATAGCAAAATGAAAATTAAACTATACGTACTTTGTCTGCCGGCCTTGATGCTTTGTTTTTATGCTTGTAAAAAAGTGGACGGTGTAGCTAACGGCAAAATAGAAATTCTTGGAAAATGGAACGTGGTGAGCGATTCGTCAAATATTGGCGTGGGAATAGGAAACCACTCTGTAGATTACACGGGCAAACCCGGAGATTATTTCGACTTCAGGAGCGATGGGCATGTTTACACTAAAGAAAACGAAGTTTTAGACACCCTCGATTACAGTATGATATCGAATACGAAAATCGTGATTTCGCAATTTGACGTAATATTAAATGGCCAGGCTCAAACCAGTACGATTACCAATTTCACCAGCCACAGCCTTGAAATAGCCGCGCCGCGGGAGATTACACCCGGTGGGGTGTTTGGACGGTCGGTAAAATTGAGCAGGTAAATGCGCTCAGGAAATTGCGGGACATTGATTTTGATACAGATTGTTTTTTAAGGTATCCAGCATAAACAATGCTACGTTTTTCCGGCTGATAGTTAAACCGGGCGCTGGAACATTGTTTAAGCTCACCATAACCGTTTTGTTTTTTAAAGAGTTTGTTAGACCTGAAGGCCGCACGATGGTGTAGTTTAAAGATGAGGCTTTGAGTAAATCCTCCTGTACCTCATGGTCGCGGTAGGCGTAACCGATATTACTATGGTCGATAAGCCAGGCAAACCACCAGGGGATATCCTTTTTTGTTTCGTTTGTACCCCACGCAGTTGTTATAATAATGCGTTTGATTTTTAATTCATCAGCTGTCTCGATAATATTCTTCATGCTGCCGGATAAGAAATCCTTCGGGGTGCGTAGCGCAGCCCATGGAAAATCAGAAGTCCGGGATATATTCAATGTGCTAAGTATCGCATCACAGCCTTGCATCGCTTTAACTAATTCTTGTTGATTAACAGGTATGCCTTGAAATACCGTAATAGAAGCCGATGTGACGGTTAATTTATTTTCATTACGTACCAAAACGTTAATTTGATAGCCCTGTTTCACCGCTTCTTCAACTAATAGCCTGCCGGTGCGGCCTGTGGCTCCTAAGATGAGTATTTTCATGATGTGGAATTCTGAATGGATAAGCTAAGATATTGATAGCCAAATATAAATATTAAACTCCTGCTAACCATTCGGAAGCGAAAAGTAAGATGATATTGGATCGACTTTATAATAGTTCCCGCTTTCTTTACTTGAAAATACTTGCGGTCACAATTTGTGATCGCAAAGTAAAAGGCCAATCCGGGAGGATTGGCCTTTTACTTTGCGAATTGCAAAAACCTTTTAGCTTCCGCGTTTTATCTTTCACCTCTTTTACTGCTGTTGCCTTTGTAAAAGTGGTGCAAATTTATTGGTATAGTCTTTTAATTCATCCGACAGCTTTTTGCTTAAAGCAGGCTGGTGCCCGGCGCTTGTAAACTCTACCATCGCATTAATAAATTGAACGCCGTATTGTACGGTGCGTACATCCAGGTTATTATTATTATCCTTTAACAGGTTGTAGTTGTAATCAAGCTGGTCTTTCAGGTAGTCGTTCACGTTATTTATCAGCTTGTTGCCTAAAACGTTGTCGCTAAGGTTGTAAGCAGTTTGGGCCATAAATATCTTGCGGTTGGCAACTTCAATACCCGGCATAATATCAGGCATTACTTCGTCGAACTTATGCAGTGCTTTAAGTGCCAGGTCAGGGTGGCCGTCTTTAACCAGGCCGTCGGCCAAGTCAAGGAAAGTAGTAACCATAACCGGGTAGAACATGGTGGTCGACTCATGGTCTAAATATTTAGCAGTTTTAAAGTTGCCGTATTTAAACTTGTTCATCATGTTATCGTACATCACCAGGCTATTTATTTTGCCCAATTGGTCGCGGGTGGTGGTATCAGGCTTAAATGGTATCAGGTGGTAAGTGAACCCTTCTTTGTACAAATAAGGCTGTAAACCTACCAGGTTTTCGTTGCCGATGGTTGTAGTGAAGCAGATAGGGCGTTTCCAGTTGTTATGGGCAAGTATATCAAACATGGCCAGGTTTTCTTTGGTTACATAGTTTGAGGTATATTTCCACTCCATAGTGGTGGCCAGCTTATCTTTCTGCTCCGGTGTGATTACGTGATTCTTTAATACATCATCAGCGTTAACGGTTAGTTTCAAGTTTTTGGTTGGCAGGTAGTTGCCCCAGTCGCCGCTTTGGTATTGTACTTGCGATGCCTTGTCGTCAGAAGTGATAAAATCAAAAACTTCTTTTACTTCAGTAGCGCCCGCTAATTTTTTATCATCAAAATAGATAACGTCACGTACGCCTTCTTTATATTTATCATAAGGCATGGTGATAGGCAGCGGCTCCGAATTATTCATTTTGCCCTGCATCTGGCGGATATACCAGTCGCCGGTAAACAGGCTTAGGTTAACGATACGAACATCCGGACGAATACCTTCAACTTCCTGGTCGTACCAAAGGGAATAGGTGTCGTTATCGCCATAAGTAAATAAAATGGCATTTGGCGGGCACGATATCAGGTAGTTATAAGCCATATCATGCGGCGTCATTTTTGTAGAACGATCATGTGAACCCCATTCCTGTTTAGCCATTACCACCGGGGCAGCCAGCAGGCAGACGCCGGTTGCTAATAATGCCGCAGTTTTGGCATTTAATTTCATTCGGAGCATTTCGGCAATGGCTATAACGCCAAGCCCAATCCATATAGCGAACGCATAAAACGAGCCGACATAAGAATAATCACGCTCGCGGGGCTGTATGCTTGGCTGGTTTACGTATAATACGATGGCGACGCCGGTGAAAATAAAGAGCAGCAATACCACCAGCGCATCGCGCCTTTTGCGTTGAAAATGATAAACAACACCCAGCAAACCAATAACGAAAGGCAGTGCATAAAGCGGTGTGTAGGTAACGCTTTTAGTAACAGACTTTGGTAAATGTTTACCACCATCTAAGATACCGCTGGTCCAGTTACCGTCAACGCCGGTCATGCTCTGCTGGCCGTCCAGATCATTATAGCGGCCCACAAAGTTCCACAAAAAATAGCGGATGTACATTTGGTAAACCTGCCAGCTGGCGAACCATTTAAGGTTGTCGCTCATGGTAGGGGCAGCATTCTCATCCATTTGCAGCCACTGGCGGTAAAACTGCGGATCCTGCCCCTCGCTGCTGTACATACGCGGGAAAATGGTAGTATGGTCGTATATATAGTTTTGCTTTTTGCCGGCATTCTCATATTTGGTCTGGCCTTTACGGTAAAGCGTAGCGCCTTCGGTTTGGTCTGTAATTTTAGCATCAAAATATTGGCCGTACAATAGCGGGTTTTCGCCGTACTGGATACGGTTTAAGTAACCATATAACACGAAAGCATTATCAGGATGCGAGTTGTCGAGGTTTGTGCCTGCTGATGCGCGGATTGGAATATAGGCGAATGAGCCATAACCAAAATAAACGAAGGCAGTACATAAGAAAGCCAGGTTCATCAGCGGCTTTTTATTCCGGATGCTGTAGATAATACCGCCTACCAATACGGCGACAATAATTACAAACCAGAAAAGGGCGCCGCTCCAGAAGCCGAGGCCAAGGTTGTTAACGAAGAAAAGGTCGAAGTATGCGGCTATTTTTATGGTATAGCCCCTTATGCCGTATTGTACAAATACTAATATCAACACACCTATTAAAAGCGTGCCTATAACACCACCCAGGTTAATGCTTTTACCCCTGCGGAAATAATAAACCATTGCAATTGCAGGTATAGTTAACAGGTTTAGGAGGTGGATACCTATAGATAAACCAATAACATAGGCTATAAAAACTAGCCATTTATCTGCGCCTGGCTCATCGGCATGGGCATCCCATTTCAATATTGCCCAGAAGACAACGGCGGTACACAACATCGAGATTGCGAATACGATAGTCTCAACAGCCGAAAACCAGAAGGTATCGGTGTAGGTGAAGGCCAAAGCGCCAACCAAACCTGCACCCATAATAAGCATGGTGCGGCTTTTATTCTCTTCTTCGGTTTGCTTTTCAGGAAGCAATTTTTTGGCGATAGCGGTTATGCTCCAGAACAGGAACATAATAGTAGCACCGCTGGCCAGCGCCGAACCCATGTTGGTGAAATAAGGGACCTTTGCGTTATTGCCGAACGATAAAAGCGAAAACATTTTACCGAGCATGGCAAACATTGGATAGCCTGGCTGGTGCGCTACCTGTAAACGATAGGCGCAGGATATAAACTCGCCGCAATCCCAAAAGCTAACAGAGGGCTCTAGGGTTAAAATGTAAGTAAGAGATGCGATGACGAAGCAAAGCCAGCCTAAAAGATTATTTGTTTTATTGTATTGCATGGATTACAACTAATGGTTTATTGCAGGGTAAATATCAGGATTTTTAACACTTTTTTCACTAAAACAGGCGCGGCTTAACAACTTTTAACATATATAAGTTAAGGCCGGTCTGTTTAAGGGGGCAAATATGGGAAAAAAGTCGGTAAGTCGGTAAGGTCAGCGAAGTCTGAAAAGCCAGTAGGGAATTAAGTATATTTAGGGAAGTCGTGCCAGATAGCTTGTAGTGTGCTTAATCAAAATAAATCTACACGATTTGATTTTTAATCTAAAAAAATCCACGTATTGTTATAAGCTAAGTTTTTTAATCTAAAAAAATCTACATTTTCCTTGTTTTAATCTAAAAAAATCTACATATTGTCATTTGTAAAGCTTTTTAATCTAAAAAAATCTACAAATGTTAGGCGATGAAGTTATTTTTGGAAGCTCTGATAAAGCCCGTTCTCAACAAATAAGCAGATGGGAAAAAGCAGGTACGATCCGGAAAATAGCCCCGCGGATTTATACCCCGGATCTCTCTGCGCCCCCCGAAGTGATAGTGAAGAGAAACTGGTATAAAATTCTTGCCCATTTATTTCCCGGAGCTTTATTGAGTCATCGCAGTGCGTTGGAATTTAAACCGTCTGCTTCAGGTGAAGTTTTTATTACTTATAAATATACAAAAAATGTCTTGCTTCCGGGAATAACTATCCGGCTAATTAAAGGCAATGGCTCTGTTGAGGGTGATGTACCTTTTTATAAAGATTTGTATGTATCGCAAGAAGCCAGGGCTTTTCTTGAAAACCTTCAAAGTTCAAGACCAAAGAATGAGGATCCTAAAACTCTATCTAAAGCCGAAATAGAAAATAAATTGGATACTATTATCAGAATAAGGGGGGAAGAAGGGTTGAACGTTTTACGTGACCATGCAAGAGCTATCGCTGACAAACTTGGTATGCAAAAAGAGTTTGAAAAACTTAATAAAATAATAGGCACCATCCTTTCAAGCAATAGCGTAGCAGATATTTCCTCGCCAATAAGCAAAGCCAGGCTTTCGGGTTTCCCGTATGACCCTGCGCGGATTGATTTATTTAATCACGTTTATGAACAGCTTGCAGGAAATGAATACCCTCAGTTTGAGGATAGGAACGTAACCATTCAGGCCTATCGAAACTTTGCCTTTTATGAAAGCTATTTTTCCAATTATATAGAGGGTACTGTTTTTGAAATTGAGGAAGCGAAGGAGATCGTCTTAACCGAAACACCTATGCCATCGCGTGATGAAGACTCACACGATATTCTCGGCACCTATCAAATTGTCTCCAATAAACGGGAGATGAGCCAATGCCCTAATAACCCGGATGAATTGCTGACCATTTTGAGGCGGCGGCATTCCATATTATTGAGTGCAAGAATTTCAAAGTTGCCGGGAAGTTTTAAAGACAAGAACAACCGGGCAGGTAATACCGAATTTGTGGATTGGCAGTTGGTGCAGGGGACATTAAAAAAAGGATTTGAATTATATTCTATCCTGAAGAATCCGTTTGCAAAAGCTGCTTATATGATGTTTATGGTAAGCGAGATACATCCTTTTTTAGATGGTAACGGAAGAATTGCCAGGGTAATGATAAACGCAGAGTTGACATCGAAAGGGTTGTCTAAAATCATTATTCCGACTGTTTATCGTGAAGATTATATGGGCGTTTTAAAAAAACTAACCAATCAGGGCGATCCCGGGCCGTATATCAGAATGTTGTTACGCGCTTATGAATTTAGCTCGACTATTTACGGCGAAGAGATGAATGACATGGAGGCTTATTTAAAACGATGCGATGCATTTGAAGAACCTGCGTTAGGTAGGCTAAATTTTAATAAGATTAGTTAACGATATCGCAGGTAATAGCTTTCCCTTTTCCAAAATCAAATTTTTATTTCACCGCAATTAATAGTTATTTTCGTGCGGTGTAAAAAACAGGCTGCCGGCTTATGAAAAAACTGCTATTAATTGCTGCAATAATATCTTTTTCAATTAAATTAAGTCAGGCGCAATCTGTTTACCTGCCTTATTCCTATCAGCTTAACCAGAAGTTTAATTCGAGCGTTTACTCAATAGATAGCCGCCTGCATACCTCGCTTAAGCCATTTTTAATTGATAGTACGCTGCAGCCCACTTATAATGCTGTGATGAACCGCGGCGTGGATAGCAGCCGGCATACGTGGATAGTGCGTAAGATATTTAACGAGCACGTATTTGATGTAAAAACCAAAGAATATACTTTCTTCGCCGATTATCTGCCCGACCTGATGATCGGCCGTGATTTAACGGATAAAATTAATACCAATATGAATACCCGCGGCTACCAGTTGGGTGGTACTATCGGCAGCAAGTTTTCTTTTTATTCCAGCGGTTTTGAAAATTCGGCCCGGTTTACCGGGTATTATAACGACATCGTAAATAAGTATGCCTTCATTCCCGGCCAGGCTTATAACCGGAGCTATAACGGGCAGGCGATAGGCAGCCAGGATTGGTCGTACGTTACGGCTTATGTATCGTACACGCCAATAAAACAGCTGAATATTACGCTGGGCACAGATAAAACATTTATCGGCGATGGTTACCGCTCATTGCTATTATCTGACTTTGCTGCTAACTACCCGCTGCTGCGTTTAACAGCTAATATCGGCCCGGTACAATACATGGCAATGTGGACTTACATGGAGGATATTAATATCCCAAAGTTTGACCAATTCCTTAGCAACCGCCGTAAATATGCTGCCTTCCATTACCTGGACTGGAATGTTACCAACCGCCTTTCGTTAGGTTTTTTTAACGCGGTAATAGCTCAGGAAGCCGATGATAATGGCCACTTTCATAGCTTCGATGCGAATTTGATTAACCCTTTGTTTTTTGCCGCTTCTATAGGACCGAAAAATCAGCCCGATAACGTACTGTCTGGTTTTACAGGTAAGTATAAGATATTAGACAAAACAGCTGTTTACGCACAGTTGCTGATGGACAACAGCAATACCGATGGTTACCAGGTTGGCGTGCGCGGAGGCGATTTGCTTGGCGTAAAAAACTTTAGTTATTTGGTTGAGTATAACACCGTAAAACCTTTCACCTATACCAGCCCGCAAATTATTACCAACTATACTGACTATAGTCAGCCCCTCGCCGACCCACTAGGCGCCAATTTTAGGGAGTTTATCGGCATATTAAATTACTCGATAGGAAATTTCGATTTTATGGGGCAGGTTAATTATGCAAAATACGGGCTTAACCCTCCCAGTCAGAACTATGGTAAAGAGTTGACCTATACTTCTACTTCTGCAGTGACATCAGATAGAGTAATAGGGCAGGGCATACCCGCCAAATTCTATTATGCAGAAGCTACAGCATCATATCTTATCAATCCCAAATATAACCTGAGGTTTGAACTTGGTGGCCTGATACGCCGTGAGACTACAGATATCGGCTCAAGAAAAACTACAGCCATAACTTTCGGTCTGCGTAGTACCTTCAGGGCTATCTATCATGATTTTTAAGTTAGAGTCAGTAGAGTCCGAAAGTCAGTAAAGTCGGAAAGTCCGGAAGAAGCCGTAATTAATGCCTGGGAAGGATTGAGGCAGAAAAACAATCTCTGATCGCCAAACTCTAATCAACTATTCTTCCACCTGTTTCTTCTCGAGAATATCAGGCCTAAGGCTGCACCCAAACCCATGCCCATAGCCAGGTTATCGACAGCTAAGCCGATACCTGCGCCAACGATAAGGCCGACAGCAAAGAAAAGCAGAGTTTGTGCACGCATTTATATATAGGATGTGTTTTCTAAATGTTAAATGTACGCTTAAATCAAATAAAACAATATTTACGCCGTTCTATAAATACCAAAACAAACAGATTCAGCAACTAACTTCCGTCTGACTATAGCAAAACTCCTACTTCACCTAATTGATTGGACTATGCGGAAGCGAATATTGATGTTAGATGATAACCAGGACGTGCTGGATGTTGTTAAAGAAGCCCTCTTGTATGAGCATTTTGAAGTTACTATAATCTCGGAAACAGAGAATATTATCGAAAACATCAACAGGCATAAGCCAGACCTTTTGATGCTCGATTATAAAATGAGCGGTCTGCGCGGCGATGATATTTGCAGGCAGGTTAAGGCACACCCAACGCTCAATAACATACCTGTGATCATTTGTTCCGCTTACCTCAACAAAGACGACATACTTTTATGCGGTTGCGATGCCATAATTTCAAAACCTTTCGGACTGGATGAATTGATTGATACAGTGAATGGGCTGTTATTAGTTAATTAGAGATTAGTGATCAGAGATTGGGTGAAAATCGGATCGCGTTTTTTTTAACATGTACATTACAATCTAATCACTAATCTCTAACCTCCAATCTCTGAAATTCCGTATTTTTGCGCAAATTTTAGCAGGATGAGTAAAGTAAAAGTGGGCATTGTGCAAATGACCTGTACTGCCAACAAACAGGAGAATTTAGACAAGGCTATTGTTAAGGTACGTGTAGCCGCTCAAAAGGGCGCGCAGATAGTTTGTTTACAGGAACTGTTTACGTCGCTTTATTTTTGCGATGTGGAAGATTACGATAACTTTAAGCTGGCAGAAGCTATTCTTGGGCCATCAACCGATGCACTTTCGGCTGTGGCAAAGGAGTTAGGCGTAGTAATTATCGCCTCTTTGTTTGAAAAACGTGCACAGGGTATCTATCATAATACTACTGCTGTATTGGATGCTGATGGCGCCTACCTGGGCAAATACCGCAAAATGCACATACCGGATGACCCCGGCTTTTACGAAAAATTCTACTTTACTCCCGGCGATTTAGGCTACAAGGTTTTTAAAACCAAATTTGCTACCATCGGGGTGCTGATTTGCTGGGACCAGTGGTACCCGGAAGCGGCACGTATCACTGCTATGATGGGCGCCGAAATATTATTTTATCCAACGGCTATCGGCTGGGCAACTACGCAGGATGAAGCTACCAATGCTGAACAATATAATGCATGGCAAACCATCCAGCGCTCGCACGCGGTAGCAAACGGGGTGCATGTGGTGAGTGTTAACCGTGTAGGCGAAGAGGCCGGCGTTAAGTTTTGGGGCGGTTCTTTTTTTGCAAACCCATTTGGTGCTTTAATACATCAAACATCGGTTGACGACGAGGAAGTTGTTGTTGAAGAGCTTGATTTGGCGAAGTCGGATTATTATAGAAGTCACTGGCCATTTATGCGTGATCGCCGTATCGAGTCTTATCAACCTATAACAAAACGATTCCTCGACGAGGACTAATCGAAAATTTTGTCATTGCGAGGAAGAACGACGAAGCAACCTCTTCGCAATGCATAGCGGACTATGTATGACGACGAGGTTGCTTCGTTCCTCGCAATGACAAAAGCTCAAATCGTATCGCTCTATGACAACTCCGAAAGAACAAGGTTTCTTTTTCCCCGCCGAATGGGCAAAACATACTGCTACCTGGTTAAGCTGGCCTCACAAGGAGGCTTCATGGCCGGGCAAAATTGATTTGATTTATCCGAACTACTGCCAGTTTATAAAGGTACTTACCAAGGGGGAACTGGTGCGCATCAACGTTAAGGATGAGCAAATGGCAGCTTTTGCCAAGCAGCACCTGACAGTTGCCGGGGTAGATTTAAATCGCGTGGAGTTTTTTGAGTTTGAAACCAATGATGCCTGGTGCCGCGACCATGGTCCGGCGTTTTTAATAAACCCGGATACTAAACAGAAAGCTATTGTAGACTGGGGCTACAATGCCTGGGGCGGCAAATATCCGCCGTTTGATTTGGATGATGTTATCCCCACCAAAATCGGCGATCGTTTTGGCTTACAGGTTTATCATCCGGGTATTGTGATGGAGGGGGGCTCGGTTGATTTTAACGGGGCGGGAACTTTGATTACATCTACCGCTTGCCTGTTGAATGAAAATCGTAATCCGCAATTAAACCAGCAGCAGATAGAAGAATACTTGTACAACTATTACGGTGTTGAGCAGGTATTATGGGTAGGTGAGGGCATCATTGGCGATGATACCGATGGCCACATTGATGATACCGTACGTTTTGTAAATGAAGATACTGTGCTTACCGTTATCGAAGAAAATAAAAACGACGAGAATCACCAGCTGCTGCAGGATAACCTTGAAATGCTTAAAAGGATGCGCCTGGTGAACGGCAAACAGCTTAACATCGTAGAACTGCCTATGCCGGATGAGATTATTTATGAAGACCAGCGCCTGCCGGCTTCGTATGCAAATTTCTACATCGCTAATAATTCAGTTGTTGTGCCTACTTATCGTTGTGATAAAGACGAAAAGGCGCTGGATATTATTCAAACCTGTTTCCCGGATAGGAAAGTTGTCGGTATCGATTCAACTGATATTATCTGGGGATTGGGTAGCTTTCATTGCCTGAGCCAGCAGGAGCCGGAGGTGTAAAATAGCTCTTTTAAATCTCATCTATACAGATTTTAAGTAAAACAGTAATTTATAATTCTTTTCAATATACTCATAATCAATAATTTATATTAAATATTCAAATAAGATTAAAGCCTTGACCTTATTTGAACTATGTTTGTATATCAATTAATGTGATGAAAAATCTGAAAGCGTTTTCCGAAGTTCAAATAATTGATAAAATCAAGTTTGAAAATCCATGGTGGCAATCAGGCAAGATAGAGGACTACTATACCTCAATGAAGAGACGGCTATATTACCAACTTTTCAAGCCCCTGATTAATCAAAATCAAATTAAAAGAGCCGTTGTATTAATGGGGCCACGCAGAGTTGGCAAAACCGTTATGATATTCCATTTAATACAGGATTTGCTTGACGAAGGAATAGATCCCAGGAAAATTTGTTATTTATCTATCGATAATCCAATTTATAGCGGGATCAGACTTGAAAGACTTTTCGAGTTATGCAGAATTGCAAATAATGACGAAACAGTAAAAGATTATTACGTCATTTTTGATGAAATACAATATTTAAAAGATTGGGAACGTCATTTAAAAACCTTAGTTGACGGTTATCATTATAGTAGTTTTATTGCATCTGGCTCCGCCGCCGCCGCGTTAAGGTTGAAAAGTAACGAATCCGGTGCCGGTCGTTTTACAGATTTTATTCTTCCTCCATTAACGTTTCATGAATATATCGATCTGAAAAATCTTGATGGCTTGGTTGATTGGACAACAGACGATTACTGCTATGTAGATGATATTAATGAATTCAATAGACATTTTATTGACTATATTAATTATGGGGGTTATCCGGAACTATCTTTGTCAAAAGAGATGCAAGCTAGTCCGGGACGCTACGTCAGAAACGATATAATTGACAAGGTGTTATTGAGAGACTTGCCTAGCTTGTATGGCATTCAGGATGTGCAGGAATTAAACGCCTTATTTAGTACGATTGCTTATAACTCCGGAAATGAATTTACTTTGGATGAATTATCTATCGGTTCGGGTATAGCGAAAAATACCATAAAAAAATACATTACTTATCTTGAAGCTGCGTTTTTAATAAAAGTTATCAATAGAATTGACATTAATGCCAAAAAGTTTAAAAGGGCAAATTTCTTTAAGATTTATTTAACGAACCCGTCGTTAAGAACTGCATTATTTTCCCCAATAGGAACAAATGATGATTTTATCGGCAATATGGTTGAAACGGCAATTTTTTCGCAGTGGAGTCATAGTACCGATTTTACGCCATACTACGCCAGATGGAAAGATGGAGAAGTTGACATTGTTGGACTGAACGCAAAGCAGAAACCTGATTGGGCCGTTGAGATTAAATGGAGCAATCGGTTTGTAAAAAGTATTCAAAAACTTTCGAATCTGAAGTCATTTTGTGCGAAGAATAATTTATCCAGGACATTAGTTACAACCCTGGATATTAGAGAAACGAAGCAGGATGATTTTTTGAATTATGAATTTTACCCGGCAAGTATTTATTGTTATACTGTCGGTAGGAACGTTGTAGAAAATAAATCTGTTGAAGTCAAATAATTGCCTTCCATTTTCACCGACACTTTTTCCATGCTCACCGATTACTGAAAACACCTCGCCAACATTCCGTTGTCAACGGCTTAATACTGCCGTAATATTGGGTAAGATTTTAATTCGAAAACAATGGAAACTATCATAAATAACCCCGACAAATTCAACGGTAAAGTAATGGCTGGTATCATTATCATTATCGTCGGCGGTATCTTGCTTATCGACAACCTTAACTTGTTTTTTGTTCCCGACTGGCTGATAAGCTGGCCAATGTTCCTGGTAGCTTACGGGCTTTACCTGGGCGGCAAGCACAACTTCAGGAAACCGATCTGGGCATGGCTGGTAATTTTTGGTTTCGCCTGTTTAATTACAGATAACATTAACGATGCCGACCGGGTAGTATGGCCTTTAGCAATAATCGGTATAGGCGCCTGGATGGTAATGAGGCATAACAAACGTGCTGACGCGCAGTACCAGGATAATACCTTCCAGAAGATATAATTCTCAAAGCATATTTTTCATAGCGGTTGAAGGCTGCCCTGTTTAACGGGGTGGCTTTCTTTGTTTTTGAGGGCTAGTAATGTTGGAAGGTTGTAACGTTAATTTGAATTATTATGAAAGGAATACCACGGTATGTTCAACAAGCCCTTTCGCATGTAAATTTGCATTGTATCACCTGGATTGTACTTGTAATAACGCTCAGCCGATACCTCGGTATTCAATGAATCTGCTGCTCTTTCGGCTGTTATTGCCAGCTTTAAATTGTAATGTTTGCCCTTGCTGTAGGTTGTGTATTTATCGTAAACCACGGTTTGTATTTGAGCAGGAGACGAATGGTCAAATGCGCAATTGATCTGCAATACGCTGCCAAAAGCATACATTGAACAAAATATCGTCATAATAACATACTGTGAAACCTTTGGCAAATTTGGATTAATACCGGTTACAATAAGCAACGTTACCATTATCAGTGCAAAAGCAAGCGCGGGGATAAAGGCGTTATGATAAATGTAGATATTGAACCGTGCACCCGACTTACCTGCTATAAACATGATATTCAACATAAACCCGTATATAATGTACGGATACGCGCTCCGCTTAGGGTTCGACATAAACTTGATAAGTTTGTTAACGGCCATTACTGCAATGCCAAGTAATGGGAAACTAAGCGAAACAATTAGCGCAATTTGCGTATCAGAAAACAATCCCCATATCCCGGCCGCCACACCGCATATATTGTAAACCAGCGCTATTGTTTTTGCAGCTGCTAATTTTGCCTGTCGTTCTTGTTCATTAGCGCCCAGGCTGGCGTCCGAAAGCAGGTCTTCATTTTGTTCTTTCAGGTCGGATGAATCCTGATCGGTGAAATTTTCAGCTAACCATGCCGTAAGGTCGGCATTATCTGAGTAGTCCTGGTAGTTGTTGATTACTATCCTGTCGTATTGCGGAGAAACAGGCTCTATAACGATATATTTCTGTTCAATTCTTACACCTTTTACGTTGGCAGTCAACAACTCTTTATTACCCCAAAGGCTTATTTTAGCAATACGTTCAGCCGATATAATTACTTTGTTTTTAATCTGGCTGACAATAACTAAAATAGCGAATATCCAAAGCAATATGAGGAATAATGCCAATTGAAGTTCATGCTTTGCGTCATTTAGGAATGTAACGGTACAGAAAATAGCCCCACCCGTAGCTAAAGCGCTGTAAAAAAATTTTGTCCATATAGAGCGGGTAAATACTTCTTCTTCCATCTTTATAAATTGCGATGCAATAAATATATATTTAAAACCATTAATTTGTACATCTATACGTCTCTGTCAGCATGAATAAAGTTTTACATTTTTTTGCTATCGCGATATTTCTCTCAATATTAACGGTACAAACATCAGCGCAAAACAAAATGGTTGTTTACCAGACAGACTTCGGGCTGAAAGATGGCGCGGTCTCTGAAATGAAAGGCGTGGCGATGAGCGTTTCGCCGGATTTGAAGCTGTTTGATCTCACCCACGAAATCCCGGCATATAACATTTGGGAAGCAGCTTACCGCCTGGAGCAAACCGTGCGCTATTGGCCAAAGGGAACTGTTTTTGTTTCGGTAGTTGATCCGGGCGTGGGAACCAGCCGTAAATCGGTAGTATTGAAAACAAAGTCGGGCCATTTTATAGTAACACCGGACAATGGAACGCTAACGCTGGTGGCGCAATCATTGGGCATAGCTGAGGTGCGGGAAATTGACGAAGCTATAAACCGCCGGAAGGATTCTCAGAAATCATACACCTTTCACGGGCGCGATGTTTACTCTTATACAGCGGCAAGGTTGGCTGCCGGCGTAATTACATTTGCGCAGGTTGGTCCGCCGTTGGCTGGCAAGATAATCAGTATACCTTATCAGTACGCAACATTAGCAGGGAAAACGCTAAAGGGTGATATACCGGTACTTGATGTACAGTATGGCAACGTTTGGACTAATATACCTGGCGATTTGTTCAATAAACTTAAACCGAAATTTGGCGATAAATTACACGTGACTATTTTTAATAAAAGCAAGCAGGTTTATGAGGGTGATATGCCCTATAGCCAGACTTTCGGTGAAGTTGCCGAAGGTAAACCACTGGCTTATTTAAACAGTTTACTGCAACTTTCTTTCGCCTTAAATATGGGTGATTTTGCCAAAATGTATCATGTAAAAAGCGGGGCTGACTGGAGCGTGGAAGTAAGCCTGAAATAGTACTTTTTTATGTATATTTTTGCGCCGTTCCTGCTGCGTTACATAAGCGGAAAAATTTACAGGCAGGATGAAATTTGATAAATTAAATTAACCATCATAAAAAATCCAACTTTTTCACCGACACTTTGCATTATCTTACCGACTAGTTTAAATATGCTGCCAGTTTTTGTTTGGCATACATATAATGTTACCTTAGTTTTGGATAAGATTTAATTTGCGAACAATATAATGAACAACGATATATTACAACCCAACAATCCCCGTAATGGCAAAGCCCTGGCTGGGATAATTTTACTGGCGGTTGGCGCTTTGCTGCTGATAAAGCAGCTCAATTTTTTCTTCATCCCGCATTGGCTATTCAGCTGGCCCATGGTGCTTATCGCCTGGGGCCTTTTTATCGGCGCGAAATCAAATTTTCATAAGCCATCGTCGTTCTTACTCATCATTTTAGGTATCCTATTTTTGATTGATGCGAACTTTAACAATGCCGACAGAATAGTATGGCCATTGGGTATCATAGCTTTCGGTCTTTGGCTGATTTTGAGGCGTCACCAGCATTTTGACAAATCGCACTGGAAAAAAGAAGTTACCGGTAAATGGAGTGATACCTCCTACGCCGAGCCGGCGCAACCTGCTATGGATTACACAACCACCGATGTTCCACCTGCAGGCCAGGCAACTTATAACACTCATACCGGCGACGACTACTTAGACGCAGTATCTGTGTTTGGTTCTGTAAAGAAAATCATCTTATCGAAAAACTTTAGGGGCGGAGAGATAGTAAACATTTTCGGCGGTGCTGAGCTCGATTTTACCCAGGCCGATATCAACGGGAAAGTATTTATAGACATTACCCAGATATTCGGCGGTGTAAAAATGATTGTACCTCCGCACTGGCAGGTAGTATCAGATATTGCGGCTGTGTTTGCAGGTATTGATGATAAGCGTATGAAAAGCACCGCGACTGCAGGCAGCGATAAGATATTGGTGCTTAAAGGCGTTTCGATTTTCGCCGGAGTAGATATCAGGAGCTTTTAATCGGAACGAAAAGTTAGCACCCGAAACTATTAACATAATACATCTGCCGGATTACTGAAACAAATGGCATTGTCAGGAAATATAACTACATCTCGATTGTACGCAGGATTCGCAGCCTGTGGGTTGGCATGGACTGCTTTGCAGACCTATGTAGTATATAGCTTTGGGTTTAACTGGTACATAGCCGCTACAGATGGTTTTATTTGCTCAATACTGCTGGCATCGGCCTGTTGGCTTATCAATAACAACCTGCGCTATTATCAGCCCGAAAAAGGAAATTACCTGAATATATTGATATGGATAGGTGCACTGGCCGCAATTTGTACATTCGGCAGCCGCTGGATATTGCCCTTTTTGGCAACAGGGCCGGCCTATACCAAATTTTTGCTCAACTCATTAACCATTCGCTTTTTTACCAACTTTTTGGCGATAGGCTGGATGGCGATGATAAGCATGCTTTATTATACACAGCTTGACCAAAAGGAAAACGAAAAACGCAAGACTGAGGCCGAACAGCTGGCCCGTGAGGCAGAACTGTATAATTTGAGGCAACAACTGCAGCCGCACTTTTTATTCAATAGCCTTAACTCAATCAACGCGCTTATCGGCTTTAAGCCGGATGAGGCGCGCCGTATGATACACCAGTTGTCGGACTTTTTGCGCGGTACTTTAAAAAAGGACGACCAGCAGCAGGTGCCTTTAACGGACGAACTGACCCACCTTAATCTTTATCTTGATATAGAAAAAGTGCGTTTCGGTCACCGTTTGCAAACAGAAATTAGCTGCGACAGCCATGCCGGGGAGGCGGTACTCCCTTCCATGCTTTTGCAGCCGATTGTTGAAAATGCCATAAAATTCGGCTTGTACGATACGATTGGCGAAGTTGTGGTAAGTATTCGCGCCGAAATGGACGGTAATTACCTGATACTGATGGTGCAAAATCCTTACGACCCGCAGACATCAAGACCACGTAAAGGCACCGGTTTCGGCTTGCGCGGGGTTCAACGCAGATTATATTTGCTTTTTGCACGCAATGATTTGATGGAAACTCATGCAAATGATAATATATTTACAACTATTATTAAAGTACCGCAGTTATAAATATGAAACGTTGCTTAGTTATTGACGACGAGCCATTGGCCCGGATGGTTGTATTGGAATATTTGCAGGCCTTTCCGCAGATAGAGGTGATGCAGGAGTGCAATGATGGTTTTGAAGGCTTAAAGGCCATACAAACGCACCAGCCCGACCTCATATTCCTGGATGTGCAGATGCCGAAGATAAACGGCTTTGAAATGCTGGAGCTGGTGGAGAACCCGCCCGCTGTGATATTTACCACTGCTTTTGATGAGTACGCCATAAAGGCATTTGAAGCGCATGCCGTTGATTACCTGTTAAAACCTTTTAATAAAGACCGCTTTAACAAGGCGATTGAAAAATACCTGTCGACATCTGCTGAACCGGCTCCGGCCAAAAAACATACCGAAGAGTTACTGGAGAGTGCCGCGAGTTCGCCGGCGCAAAATGAACGTATCGTAGTTAAAACCGGTACCAAGGTTAAAATTATCCCGGTACAGGATGTACTTTACCTCGCTGCCGATGATGATTACGTAAGCGTGTACACCTCGGAAGGTTCGTACCTGAAAAATAAAACCATGAATTTCTTTGAGCAAACGCTGGACCCGAAATATTTCGTCCGCGTACACCGCTCCTATATTATTGCCATTCAGCAAATTACCCGTATCGATCCGTATGAAAAGGATGCACATTTAGCCATTTTGAAATCGGGTGCTAAGGTGCCGGTTAGCAAAACGGGATATGTGAAGCTGAAGCAGGTGCTGGGAATCTGAGGAAAGATCTCGGAAGTCGGAGTTTCGATTTCGGAATTGACCGAAAGTGCTAAAGATAGCGAGAACTATTTATTTAGTTTTTTGTAAAATATTATTGACAGGCAGTCGTTTACGTCAAAAATAAACCGCTTGTCATGCCCAAAATATTTATCCTCTTGCTGGTGATTACCGGGCTATTTATTAGTCCCAAAACTAAAATACCCGATAGTGATCGTGCCAAAACCATTCGAACATCCGTATGGCCAAAACTTAAGCGTGAACTGACCGCCGAAGGCTTTAAAGCCAATACCAATATCTACCTGCGGATATTTAAAGAGCACAACGTATTTGAAGTTTGGGCGAAGGCCGGCAATCAATACAAATTATTCAAGACTTACAAGATTTGTTTTTATTCCGGCGCGCTGGGACCAAAAACAGAGTCGGGTGACGGACAGAGCCCGGAAGGATTTTATACTATCGGGGCAAATCAGCTTAACCCGGTGAGCACCTATCATCTCGCTATAAATGTAGGCTATCCGAACAAGCGCGACGCATTGAATGGTTGTACAGGCGATTTAATAATGGTGCATGGCAATTGCGTATCAATAGGCTGTTTCGCGATGACTGACCCGCAGATTGATGAAATTTATACAATGGTCTACCAGGCATTATCGGCAGGACAATCAAACATCAATTTGGATATATTTCCGTTTAAGCTGGATGCGGAGCACTTAAGAATTTATGCCCATAGCCCTTATATGCCGTTTTGGAAGACGATGAAGCCGGGGTATGAATTGTTTGAGCGGAAACATGTGCCGGCGAAGGCAGGAGTGAGAGGAAAGGAATATGCATTTAATTAGGGCGATTTGAATGTTTAAACATCATCTGCCCGTAAAAATCCGGCGGTGGTAACATAACTGACGCGGCAACTGTCCATCTTTACCGAAAAAAGAGTTATGCCACATTTATTTTCCCCTATAAAAATAAAGAACGTTGAATTTAAGAACCGCCTGGTTGTATCGCCGATGTGTGAGTACAGCAGCGAAGACGGTTTTGCCAATAACTGGCATTTAGTGCACCTTGGCAGTCGTGCTGTGGGCGGCGCGGCTTTGATAATTACCGAAGCCACAGCTGTATCGCCCGAAGGAAGGATATCTTATGGCGACCTTGGTATCTATAAGGATGAACACATCGAAAAACTAAAAGAGATAACCGGTTTTATTCATGAACATGGTTCTGTAGCCGGTATACAATTGGCGCACGCTGGTAGAAAGGCCAGTCACGAAGTGCCGTGGAAAGGTAATGCACAAATACCATCTAACCAACCGAATGGCTGGAAAGCGGTTGCACCGAGCGCAATTCCGTTTACGTCAAATGAAGAAGCGCCGCTTGAACTTGATAAAGCCGGCATCGAAAAAATAAAGACTGATTTTAAGGCTGCAGCTGCGCGTGCATTGGCGGCTGGTTTCAAGGTGATTGAAATTCACGGTGCACATGGGTATCTTGTGCACGAGTTTTTATCCCCATTAAGCAACCACCGCACCGATGAGTACGGCGGCGCATTTGAAAATAGAATCCGTTTATTGCTCGAAATTATCGATAGCGTTAAAGAAAGCTGGCCGGAGGAAAACCCGCTGTTTGTCCGCATATCTTCGACGGATTGGACAGAGGGTGGATGGACTGCGGATGATTCGGTGGCATTAGCAAAGGTATTAATAGATAAAGGTATTGACCTGGTTGACTGCTCTTCTGGCGGCAACGTGTTGGCTAAAATACCATTGAAACCGGGCTACCAGGTGGAGTTTGCTGAAAAGGTAAAGAAAGAAGCCGGCATATTAACCGGTGCCGTTGGTTTGATAACTGAATCGAAACAGGCTGACGAAATCATCCAAACCGGGCAAGCCGACTTAGTAATTATGGCCCGCGAGTTTTTACGCGACCCGTATTTCCCGCTGCGCGCAGCGCATGAGCTTGGCCACGAAGTAAAATGGCCGGTGCAATATGAGCGGGCCAAATGGCAATAAAAAATTATTAATTTTACTGCGTGTAGAGACGCAATACTTTGCGTCTCCCGCGTTGAATTTCATTTATGAAAAAGTACTTCTCCTTAGTAACGTTTGCGCATACCATATTTGCCATGCCGTTTGCTTTTATCGGTTTTTTCCTGGCGGTAACTACCACCAGCAACAAGTTCGATTGGTTAAAGCTGGTGATGATGGTACTTTGTATGGTATTTGCGCGTAACTCGGCAATGGCCTTTAACCGTTACCTGGACCGGGATATCGACTCAAAAAACCCGCGTACCAAACAGCGTGATATACCTGCCGGCAGGATAAGTCCGGCTGCGGCCCTCACCTTTACGCTGATTAACTGTGCGCTTTTTATAGGCACAACCTGGTTTATCAACCAGCTGTGTTTCTTTCTTTCGCCGGTTGCATTGCTGGTAGTATTGGGTTATAGCGCTACCAAGCGGTTTACGGCGCTATGTCACCTGGTGCTTGGCCTTGGTCTATCGCTGGCGCCGATTGGGGCTTATTTGGTGATAACCGGGCAGTTCGCACTAACGCCGCTGTTTTTCTCATTTGCTGTGCTTTGCTGGGTGAGCGGTTTCGATATCATCTATGCCCTGCAGGATGAAGACTTTGACCGCGGCCAAAACCTGCATTCTATACCGGCGTGGCTGGGTAAGGTAAATGCTTTGAGGTTATCTACTTTTCTGCATGTGCTTTCTGCGGCGTTTGTGGTGATGCCGATATTTTTTACGCCGGTTAGCTACCTGTATTATGCGGGTATTGTTTTCTTTTGCGTGATGCTGATTTATCAACACTTACTGGTAAAGCCGAACGATTTAAGCCGCGTGAATTTCGCATTCATGACCACCAACGGCATCGCCAGTGTGGTGTTTGCTGTTTTCTTTTTGCTGGACAGGATTTGGATAAAATAGTCCGAAAAGTGGAGCGCAGATGTAAGCAGATGTTTGTGATGACGCTGATGTATGTCGATTAATAGTCTATTGTTGTTTATTTGCTTTTTCACTCGCACATCCGCACATTTGCATATCCGCACATCAACATCATTCTGCACATCATTTTATGGATAAACTAATCGCCCAGGGCATTTTTCGTGAACAACTCAAAAAGTTTGTCGATTTAAACGAGGCCGAGTGGATTGTATTTGCCCAGCATCTTGACTTTGGCGCGCTAAAAAAGAAAAAATATTTCGCCCAGCCGGGCACGGTTTGCCAGCATATCGGGTTCATTGTAAAAGGTTCTGTCCGCTATTATCATGTAAAGGATGGCGAGGAAATTACAGGATATTTCAGTTTCGAGAATGAGTTTGTAAGTTCTTACAAAAGCTACCTTACCGGCTTGCCGGGCACAAATTACATCCAGGCATTGGAAGATACAGAGCTCATTACCATCACGCGTAAAAACATGGAGGCTATGCTGGCTAACCCGGTGCTGGGTTATAAGATGGAACAATTCGGCCGCCGGGTAGCTGAGCATTACCTGATTTGCTACGAGGACCGCGTTGCCTCGTTCGTAACCAAAACACCTGAAGAACGCTACCTTGACCTGCTTTCTACCGGCCGCGAGATTTTACAACGCATGCCGCAGCATTATATCGCTCATTTTTTGGGAATAACACCGGTATCCCTATCCCGGATTAGAAGACGAATTTTAATAGAAAAGTAGTTACCAAAGCGACAGGAACTAATCTCTAATCAACTAATCTCCATTCACTAAATTCTTATCTTTTGTTAACGTTTTGATTTTCAAAGACGGCCTACCTTTGAGTAAATCAAAACAGAAAAATTATGCACACTATATTAGGAGCCGGCGGCGCAGTTGCAAATGCACTAACCCGCGAATTGATAAATAACAATGACGCCGTTCGTTTAGTTAGCCGCAAACCGATTGAATTCGACAGCAAAAATGTTAGCTGGCAAAAAGCCGACCTTTTAAATTATAACGAGCTGCTGGCCGCGTCAAAAGGCTCATCGGTAATATACTTAACAGCGGGCTTAGTTTATGATAAAAAAATCTGGGCGGAGCAATGGCCGGTAATTATGCAAAACTTTATCAACCTCGGTAAGGAAACAGGCGCCCGTTTGATATTTTTCGACAATGTTTATATGTATGGCCTGGTTGACGGTGCGATGAAAGAAGATACGCCTTATAAACCATCGAGTGTAAAAGGGGGTATCCGGGCCAAAATTGCCAATATGCTAATGGATGAAGCAAAAGCCGGTAACATCCGCGCTACTATTGCCCGTGGCGCAGATTTTTACGGTACTGATAACAAGAATAGTTTTTTTGATATGATGGTGCTGGACAAGTACTCCAAAAAACAAAGCGCGCAATGGATTGGCAAACCCGGCAAGCTGCATAACTTTAGCTATATTCCTGATATGGGCAAGGGGATGTTCCTGCTTGGCCTGCACCCCGAAAGTGATAACCAAATCTGGCATATGCCGACAGCCAAGCCACTTACCGGCAAACAGTTCATCGAAATTGCTGCACGCATTTATGGTGTTGAACCTAAATTTATGGCGATAAACAAATTTATGCTTTGGATGGTCGGTCTGTTTCAAAAAGTAGTGATGGGTACAGTTGAAATGTATTATCAGTACAATCATGATTATAACTTCAACAGCGATAAGTTTGAAAAAGCGTTTAATATAAAGCCGACGAGCTATGAGGAAGGGATAAAGACGATTTCGGAAACGTTGTTTCCGAAATGAAAATTATCAAAATGCCTAAAAATTATAACAACGATTTTAGAGAAATCAGACCAAAAATTATTGTTAAAATCACCCCTACTATGGAAACTATATAAGAAATTACATTTCGTTTTTCTTGTGTTTCCATGATAATCGTCGTTTGCTCAAGTTCTTGTGACAGTTGAATTAAAGAATTTTTACCGAGTTCGACATTCCCCTCAATTAAAGCTTGATTTATTAACGACAATAAATTCGCCTCTTTACTCGGCAACCCGAGAAATGGATTTTCATTTCGGGCTTTGTTGATCAGTTGAATAATTTTCGCTCTAGTGTTGTTTGGAACTGTCAGCCCTACCATTTCGGATAACCTTTCTTGGCCCTTTGTATCAATGTAATAGAGACATTCTTCAAATATTTCTGTTGCATGTTTATACTTGGTTTTGAATTTTCCGTTTTTCTTCATTAACCGTGTAAAATCCATTTTAAGTTCATTCCACGACTGTTGATTCAACTGAATAGGTGTCATTGACTCGGCGGAAGGATTAGAAATGTCATTTATGCTTGTAACGTAAACTATCGCTTTGAAAAAACGTCTTTTAAAATAATATAGTCTTATTGTCGGCCAAGGCCAAATTAGGTAATAAAAAAACAAAAGCCCTGTAATAATAATGTACGGAGAATTCCACTCGGTTAGCAAGGTTGTTTGTTTGATCACTAGTTTTAGATTAAAAAAGATGCTTAATGTAAACCTAACTAAATTCCGAACTTTTTAAAAGCCTTTCATGATTAATGTCGCACGATTATTCGTAAATCTGCATATTTGCGCATAAGATCTTTAGAAACATGATTCATAAAAAAACAAGAACATATATCCCCGAAGGATTTGAGATAAAATGGGAAAGCCTGGAGCCGCTTTTTGTTGAATTGCGTGACCGTCAAATTAGCTCTGTAAGCGATTTGGAAAAATGGCTGCATGACCGCAGCGAGGTTGAAGCAGCTTTGGAAGAGGACTTTGCCTGGCGCTATATCCGCATGACCTGCGATACTAATAGCGCAGAACTACTGCAGGCCTTTCAATATTTTGCCACCGAAATTGAACCAAAGATTGCCCCATATAGCAACGATCTAAATAAAAAATTAGTCGCCAGCGAATGGGTTGATAAGCTCGACCACGATAAGTTTTTTATTTACCTGCGCGGCGTAAAAAAATCACTGGAACTTTTCAGGGAGGAAAATATTCCGCTGCAGACCGAGATACAGGTTGAGCAGCAAAAATACCAGTCGATAACGGGCTCGATGTCTGTACATATCGGTGATAAGGAATTTACGCTGGAGCAGGCATCAGTATTATTAAAAGACACCGATCGTGCCAAACGGCAGGAGGCCTGGGAAAAGATAACTGAACGCCGCCTGAAGGATAAGGACGCGCTGGATACGCTTTTCGACCATTTGCGTGCGCTCCGACATAAGGTGGCCTTAAATGCCGGCTTCGAAAATTTCAGGGATTATATGTTCCAGGCGCTGGGCCGCTTTGATTATACGCCACAGGATTGTTATGCTTTTCATGAAGCGATAGAGAAAGAAATTGTGCCCATCCTTCGTGAGCAAGCCGAAAAACGCAAAGGCGCTTTACAGCTGAAATCGTTAAAGCCATGGGATATGGATGTTGACGTTTCCGGTAAACCTGCCTTAAAGCCGTTTAACGGCGGCGCTGAACTAATAGAAAAATCGATACAGTGTTTCCGCAATATTAATAGCTACCTGGGTGAGCGCCTGGAAATAATGAAAGATAATAACCTGTTCGACGTGGAAAGCCGCAAAGGCAAAGCGCCGGGTGGTTATAATTATCCATTGTCTGAAACGGGTGCGCCTTTCATATTTATGAACTCGGCCAATACGTTCAGGGATTTAACCACGATGGTACATGAAGGCGGCCATGCTGTTCATACTTTTCTGACGGCCGATTTAGAATTAAACGACTTTAAACACTGCCCAAGCGAGGTAGCGGAATTGGCTTCTATGTCGATGGAACTGATTTCGATGGACAACTGGGATGTTTATTTTGATAACGCCGAAGACCTGAAACGCGCTAAACGCGACCAGCTTTTTGATGTATTGAAAACCTTGCCATGGGTAGCAGTGGTCGACCAGTTTCAGCATTGGATATATACCAACCCCGACCATACAGATGCCGAACGTACCGAAGCATGGCTAAAAATTTATGAACCATTCGGAGCCGGTTTTGCGGACTGGAGTGGACATAAAGATGCCGAAGAAAACCTGTGGCAAAAACAGCTGCATATTTTCGAGGTGCCGTTTTATTATATCGAGTATGGCATGGCGCAACTTGGCGCAATAGCTGTTTGGAAAAATTACAAAGAAAATCCTGAAAAAGGCTTGCAACAATACCTTGATGCCCTGAAGCTTGGCTACACAAAAACCATTAAAGAAATTTACGAAACTGCCGGAATCAAATTTGATTTCAGTGCAGATTATGTAAAGGAATTAGCGGAGTTTGTGAAAGGGGAGATGGAGAAGTTATAACGGAGTCCGAAAAGTCGGGGAAGTCCGAAAGAAGCTGCGGCTGAGGATATATAGCCAGGCAGGATTTGTGACTTTCCATAAAAGAGCGGGCATCCCTTAACGCGGGACGCCCGCTCTTTTTCTATTCTTTATAAGCGTCAATAAGTGGCTTAATCATTTTCGCGGCCTGGGCGCGCCAGTTGGTTTTTAAAATATCGTACCCGGTGTAGGCAAAATAATGTTCGAAATTTAGTTTGGCGCTGCCGGCTTTATAGGGGCCCGTTAGGCCTATCAGCTGGTTTTTTTCGTCATAGTCCGGTAATGAAAATTTAAAGACATAATAAACGGCGCCATCCTTTATAATGCTACCCAGCAGGGCAATTTTTTCGGGTGCGCCGTAATCATCCTGGCTTATTGATTGATAAAGACACAATTTGGCAAACTCAGTTTGCTGCCGGTATTTTAGCGGCACTTTGTTCAATTGATTTTGCTTGCTAAAGGCCTCCATAACATCGTACCGGGTGCTCAGGCTATCTAAAAGTTTGTTAATCAACAACGGGTTGTTCGGCAAGCCATTGTAAATGCGTGCAACTAAAGCTTCGGACGCGTATATGCCGGAAGGATCTTTATCCAGGTAGGTTTTTGTCAGTTGGTCATTTAATTCATGGTTTTTGGTCTTGGTCATCAATTGCATGTACTGATATATCGGTATGTCCGACGCGGAACGCAGGCTGTCGTTCAATGCCAGATAATTGCCGATGTCGCTTTTAGCGAATGCCATTAAATTTTCATAGTTGTCGTTGATTAATTTTTGATATCCGGCATCCTCCCTGATAAGCAGCGTATTGGATATTGATAAAATTTTGCCGCGGTATTTTTCATTTTTCAGGAATGGAAAAAGTTGATCAAAATGTTTGGCGGCAACATCAATTGAGTCATTGAGCGGCGCGAAAGCTTCGTACGGATTTTTCGGATTTACCGGGGCCTCTGCGCCGGTGAGAAGGCTGATATAGGTATTATAGCCGGAGACACTATCTATTGAAGGGATAACACGTAGTAAAGCCGCCTTTAAATCGTCCTTATCTTTTAAGCTATGATAAAGTCTTTCTAAAAAATGAGCTGTACTGTCATTATGTAAATTTCTAAAATTACGGATAAGCCTGATACGTGCGCCGCCGGCGAGTGTATCATCCGGATAGTTTTTTTGCAGCGCTGAATAAATATATGGTAGCTCATCACCCGTAAAGTCGTAGTAACTGAGTGCGCCTTTAGCATTTTTAAATACGACAGAATCAGGTGAGCTAAGATCCCGGAATATAATTTCGGCTTTGGATGCGCTGAGGTTATTTTTCGCACTGTATTGCTTTATCTTAAGTGAATTATAAAATGTTTCAGTGGCTTTATCATATAATTCTGAATTGTCGGTACGGCCGATAAAATAAAAGACATCATCGTCTTTAATCAACAGGCGGGTACGGCTTTTTGAGTCGGTTCCTTTTTTCTGGGTCAGCAAATCCCGTCCTTTAACGCCATCAAGCATTATGGTGTCAACTTTCAGAAGAGAATCCTGGTAAGTAACGGTAAGGTCTTTCATTTTCTGATAGAGCGAGTCGACGTTTTTTGCCCGGAAATAAGGGCTTATAGTTGAATGTTCGAACCCGAACAGGCCGCCCGAATTAGGATTGGTTGAATAATAGGTATAGGTGTTTTTAAAGTAATTGTTATATGCCTTGTCTCTTGCACTGTCGGGCACTAATTCGGGTTTAGTAACCATTTGCAGCTCGTAACTGGCGCTATCGGGGCGGAAGGTATAATATTGAGGCTCGGTGTATGGCGTTAATTTAAACGATTCGAAGAATATATCTTTTGAATCATCCTGTACATCGGGCTGAGTAATTTCTTTCAATAGCATGTACACCCTGTTACCGCGCGCTAAAAATCTTATTTTGGAATAAAAGCCACCGGTTAAAACGACGGTCATTTCCCTGGCTTCGCAGCCATCTATAGTTATTTTAACAGGCTCGCCTATGATTTTTCCTTTGTCTCCGATTTGTTTTTTCATGCCATCGAATACAAGCTCTGGCTTGCTTAAGTAAGTACCCGGTGGGTAATCGTTATACCGGATAAGATAACTTTTGGAATTTGCCGAGTCGGTACTTACATACATGTTTATTGTGAATTTTTTCTCCTCCCCGCTGATTTTTGCGGGCACTTCCTGCGTTATGGCTTTCGGCTGACCGGGTAATTTGACAGTAAACGCACCAACGGGATTGTTGTAGGTTATCCATGATGCCGGCGCTTTAAGCACTACTGGGATTATTGTAAACGAATTGAGGTACCTGTTGATATGCGGCAGGTTCAGCTTATTAAGCCTGGCTCCGGCATAAAATCCATAAAGCGTATTGTTTTCGACGATTAGCCTGATACGCGAATAGTCCGGACCGGTTTTAATCATAATTTCGGTACATGACATTTTATTGAAAATAAAATCCTTCCGACTTATAAGCGTGTTTTTTTTATTTTGTTTAATGTTGTTCAAAAACTTATTAATTACCTGCAGCCTGTTTGGCGGGGCACCAATTGTGCCGCGTGGCACTGCATAAACGCCATAATAAACCTCGTTGGCCATATCGGGATAGATAACGGTATTGATACCCGATGTGTTAAAGCTCATTGGCGTTCCGGGAAAGTTAACCGAGTAGCCCTGGTTTTCGTCTTTATAAACGGGCCAGTCCATTTTCATGTAATCGATGTGATATTTGTCGGCAACGCCGGTAAACGTGGCGCCCACGCGGGTAACGGTATAACCCGCTTGCTGAAGGAGCGCTATAACGCCGTCTGAACCGGGCAGGTGGGCAGCACCTACCGCTGTAAACAAGGGACCATTGGCCATATATTTTATCATACTGGAAGCCATTACCTTGTTGCGGGCAACAATAGTTGAATTATGGTCTCCTCCGTGATCAATAATATATTGATAAACTGCATCAATGTCGCCGGTGCTGTATGTTTTTATCATTTCCTCGGTTCCGTCTTTTTCTGCACCGGTGGCGTCATCGTCGAGCAAATCAAGCAGTCGTTCTTTAACCGCCTCTTTTGAGCCGTAGTACTGATCAAATTGAGAGGCAGCATCTTCAAGCCCCAATATATTTTTATTAAGCGTACGGGCTATGCCATACAGGTAGGCATCGATAAAGGTTACTTTGTCATCCGGCTTGTTTTCTGACGGCTTCATCAGCGACTCCAGCAGCATAGGGTCGGTTTTACCCATTTCATAGCCATTTTTTTCCTTGAACTTTTTAGCTAATTTTTCATAGTCTTCTTTGCCAAGTAATTTATCAATACTACGCAGCGAGTCTGGATTTTGCAGGGTGGCAAACATTTTAGCCATCAGGGTATCCGGGTGAACTTCGAGAGAAAACTGCCGGCAGCTTTGCAACGCGAGCATTACTGAATCGCTAAAGTTAAACACGCGTTTATCCTTCACGTGCATGGTGCCAAACAGGTACGATGGCTTGCTCATGTCTTTACCACTAATTTTCCACAACAGACTATAATTGGATTTTTGCTGAGCAAACGCGGGTGATGCCAGGATAAATAGAAAGATAATGAATAAAACTTTGCGGAAATGGCCTGCTTTGTTGGTCACAGAGGTGGGTATTAGGTTGTTAAACAGTTAATTATATTTTTGAAGGATTTTCGAGGGTTTTACCTTATTTAAACTACCAATATACTAAAAACCGGGATACCAACGGTGTGAAAAACTTTGAGGAGTATAATTGGCAGCATCGTTATAACTACCTGTTTTTTAGTTTAATATGTCATTAATATATCATTTAATATCGATAATATGAAGCGGCAATCAAACCAATTTGTTCTTTGATAGTTTAACTTAGTATGAAAAAGATATTATTAAGTTTCGCCTTTATATTAGGATATATTATAACGGCGCACAGCCAAACAGCGCTTAAGCCTGTAAAAATGGATAGCCTGGTGACCATTTCACTACCCGGTGGTTATCAAAAGAAAGACACGTTGGGTCAGCATATATATTTGGCCAATGCACAGTATGGTTTCATGACCATTATTGTGGCGCCTAATGAAAAAAACAATACCCCGCTAAAAAAGGAAAACGACCTGGATAAGGTATTGAAAAAATACATTACCAGTATCGAGGGTCAGTCAGGTACCGGGAGCAGCGCCCAGCACGTTCGCGACACAACTTTGGGTTCGTTAAAAGCAAAAACCTTTACACTTAAAAAAGATGATGGCAGCGGTACCGTGCAGATGATTAATTTTACGCTGCTTTATACACAGGAGACCACTTATACTTTTGAGTATGTGTATAGCGAGGACAGAAAAGATGTTGTTAAAGATGAGTATAAAACGTTTATATCGTCCATCCGTCTTTCACCGGAATTGCAGCGTAATGACCAGTATTTATCGAACGCAAAAGGACTGGCTCCTGCTGTTAAAGTTGCTATATACGGCGGCGGTGCTTTAATCCTGGTATTTATTATCGTTACTGTAGTGCGTCGCAAAAAGCGTTTATCGTTGAGCTAATAGAATTTATTTAACGCATTAATATAAGCCCGGAATTGTTGGTACAAGCCATCAGCTTCGGGCTTTTGGTTTTAAAGTGTGGAGCAATCCATTGCTCCATGATGGGCTATGAATAAATTTCCTGTTTTCGATAAAACTTAACCAGCAGATTGTAATAAACACGCCGAGCGCTGAACCGGCCACAACATCTTCAAAAAAATGTTCGCTCAGATACATGCGCGAGTAGCCTACTGCCACAGCGTAAATAAATAGCGCTATCCACCAGTTTTTATTTTTTATGAGATAAAGAATAAGGATAGCCGACGAGAAAGCCGTAACGGTATGCCCTGAAGGAAAGCTGTTGAACTGGAGCATATAAACCCCTTTAACCAGGTGTATATGGCTCAGTTGGTTCTTGTATAGCAGGGTAGGCCTTGGCAGGTCAAAGATATATTTAACCACCTGGGCCGAAAGTGAAGTAAGCGCGTAGGTAGTTGCCATTAAAAAGCCGGCACGATAGCTAAACAGCAGCAATATGGCTGACAGGGACACTATTGTCCAGCCGTTACCTAAATCGGTAATGTAGGGCGCAATCCAGTCTGCAAAAGCGTAGAAATGTCCGTTAACGGCGAAATAAATTTCATGACGGGTAAACAGCACCTTGATAATGAGGCAGGCGCAAAGCAGAATGAGATAGAGGATAAAAAACAGCCTTACTTGTTTTAAAACATCATTTATTCCTATCTTCATCGTGCAAAGTAAGCATATACTTATTGAATTAAAAAAAATGGTTATGTTTACGATGACTGACTTAACAATACTGAACTAATGTCGAAAAGTTTATTCCGGAAAAAGAACATACACAAAATATTACTTGATGTTGCCAGCGGCTTTAGCGATGCGGAACATTCAGGCGGGCATTTAAAAAAGGAATTAACCGTTAAGGACCTCACCCTGATGGGTATCGCTGCAGTGGTTGGGGCTGGGATATTTTCGACTATCGGGCTGGCCTCATTTAACGGAGGTCCGGGTGTTACTATTTTATTCGTTTTAACGGCGGTAACCTGCGGCTTTTCGGCACTATGCTATGCTGAATTTGCTTCGCGCATACCTGTTGCAGGCAGTGCTTATACTTACGCATACGCTTCGTTTGGTGAACTGATAGCCTGGAGAATAGGCTGGGATTTGCTGATGGAATATGCTATAGGGAACATAGCTGTAGCTATATCGTGGAGCACGTATTTTGTGAACCTGCTTGAAGGATTCCATATTCATATGCCTGAATACCTTACCATGGATTACTTTACGGCGTTTAAAGCGCATGAAGCCGTTCAAAATCATACCGAACAAATTACAGATACTTTAAAACAGGGTGCGTTGGCGTGGACTACGGCCCCCGGTTTTGGAAACTTTAAGCTGATAGCCAATATTCCGGCGCTGCTTATTGTTATTATAATTACCTACCTGGTGTACATAGGCATACGCGAAACCAAAAAGGCAACTAATGCCATGGTTTTTTTAAAGATTGCAATTGTGCTTGTGGTGATAGCGGTCGGCTTTTTTTACGTTACGCCGGCTAACTGGCACCCGTTTATGCCGAATGGTTTCGGCGGGGTGATGAAAGGCGTTTCGGGCGTGTTTTTTGCTTATATAGGTTTTGATGCGATATCTACTACAGCCGAGGAATGTCAGAACCCCCAGAAAGACCTGCCGAAGGGTATGATTTACTCCCTGATTATCTGTACGGTACTTTATATCCTGATAGCCCTTGTGTTAACCGGTATGGTAAGCTATAAAGAGCTGGCGGTTGGCGACCCATTGGCTTACGTGTTTACAAAACTTCACTTAACCATGCTGAGCGGTATTATATCATTCAGCGCAGTTATTGCAACAGCCAGTGTGCTATTAATATTCCAGTTAGGCCAGCCCCGTATCTGGATGAGCATGAGCCGCGATGGTTTGTTGCCAAAAGCATTTTCAAAGATCCACCCCAAATACCGTACGCCATCGTTTGCAACCATAGTAACGGGGTTTGTGGTGGCTATACCGGCCTTATTCATGAACCTTACCGAGGTTACCGATTTAACCAGTATAGGTACGCTGTTCGCGTTTGTGCTGGTTTGCGGGGGAGTTTTACTATTGCCAAGAGAGGAAGCGAAAAAAGGAAAGTTCCACTTGCCTTATATCAATTCTAAATTTATCGTGCCTGTGATATTTTTAATTGGCGTGTACTTTTTCAGGGGATATGTATGGGGATTATTTACAGGCGAAAACGCACACGAAAATTTCCCATTCTTCCTGTTTGTAATATTGTCGGCTATTTTGACGGTTTTTGCGGTGATTAAAAACTTGTCACTAATACCTGTTCTGGGTTTATTAAGCTGTTTTTACTTAATGACAGAATTAGGATATACAAATTGGATACGTTTTTTAGTTTGGCTGGTTGTGGGCTTGGACATTTATATATGCTATAGCTATGAGCATAGTAAGCTTGGCGAAGCAATATCTCCTTTCCATCGAACTTCCAAATGGATAAGCCTTGTTGGTTCTGTTGTTTGCTCAATAGTGATAATATGTCTTTATCGGGAGCATGAATTGGTAACGATTTCGCTATATGCAAGTCTCGCATTTGCGATAGGGTTTTTGTTCACTTATGTATTATCGTCATCATTCTTCATGCTTTTCAGAAAGCCTGAACTAAGGAACTAAATTGAACGTTTTGGTGGTATTCTACCCCTCCGAACAAGTTTGCGGAAGCGTCTGTGGGGACACAGACGCGGGTACTGGGATAAATGCATGTTAATTAAACGTATTGATTACTAGTTAGTTTCAATTTTATGGTTAAAGGCTGAGGGTGTGAAACGTATTGATTGTCAGTTATTTGCGGATAGTTAAATATTAAAAGCGTTTGATAACTAGCATCTTTTAAGTGTTTCATGCAGAAAAATGAAAAGTTATACAGGACTTTTTGCCCGACTTACGCAAATGCAAGGGGTTTACACCACTAAACCCCTTGCATTTGCGTAATGGTCTGATGAGATAGGTGTTTTATGCTCGAGGAAGCTAAAAGTGTGAATCCTGCGCGCACGCCCAGGTGGAAGACTTTGATTATCAGCGCATTGCAAAATACAAAAAAGGCAAATTGCTGATAGTCAATATGTCCATAATGTTCAGGGTGTTCCGCACAAAAAAACGGAACGCTGGCGAATTCTGCCTCCGAATAATCTTTCGGGAAGCGTCTGTGAGGACACACACGCGGGTGACGGCTGGTGTCCGACTCATTGTCTTTACAACTGCATCGCAAACGAAAGGCCTTTTACTCCATCCTGGTACATAGGCATTACCATTGTGGTATGTTTCCCGGATTTGTCGGTGTGGCTGAAGGCATTGCGCACAAAGGGATAAAGCAAATAAGCAGCCTTTGTTGACAGTATGCCGAACCCGGCTCCGGCAACGACGTCGCTAAACCAATGGTCGCGGTGATACATGCGCATTACTCCCGTTGTTATAGCCAGCGAATACCCTGCAATGCCATACCAGGGGGATTTTTCCCCATATTCCTGCGCTAAAAATTCTGCGCCCATAAACGCGTTAGCCGTATGCCCCGATGGGAACGAAAGATAATCTCCTTTGTTTGGCCTAAGGCGATGCGTAGTTGTCTTTAAACCATAAACACTTACGCCTGCAAAAGCTGCTGAAAGCCCCAGCAGGGCCGTGCGGTCGATAAACCTGTTTTTGCCGGTAACGCCAACAAGGTTTAAACCATATACCAAAGCCACGGGGCCATACTGCATGTAATTTTCAATACTTCCCGGATATTTAGGGTAGTATTTGTTAAATCCGCTATTTATATAGTAGTCAAACCTGCGGACCGGGTGCACAATAAATGAAACCACACCATAGCCAACCATTGCGGCAGGGGGTATAAGCGCAGCTATGGAACTATGTAAATGTTTTACCGTATCCGGCGCTGTAAGGAGGTCCTTTTTTAGAGTATCAATAATTTTTTTCTTTGTGGTGTCTTTAACCTGCGCAGTTACTCCAATCCAACTAAAGCACAGCAAAAGGAAAGCTAATTTTCTCAATGGTGATGTATGTTTCTACTTTGTTATACAATAGAGCGCCGGTATAAACGGGCCGTTAGGGGAACAGCAGTTTTATATAAGCAAACTCTGGCAAGGTAAAAATATTCGATAATTCTGTAGTAATTCTGAATTAATACTGGGTTAACAATGATATAATACGTCCAATAACAAAAAATGTTGCGAACAATATTATTTATTTCGCAACATTCTGTATACTAATATGGTAGATTATAATACCCTGTGAATCTCGACAGTATCTGGAGCAGCGAGCATTAGCGGAACCTTTTCTACGGTTACAAAGCTCAGGTCGAGGCCGAAACCGCGCTCCTCAGACAAGCTGACTTTTTTGAGCATTTTATAGTAGGTCATGATAAAGCTCTCGTAAAACGAAAGATTATGAGAGCGGGAAAGAACCTTTTCGATAACTACAAACCTGAAATCGCCGACGATTTTATGTTTGTTTAATGATTTGTAGGTACTGGTGATATCCACCTCGCCTTTTTTAACCAGTTCTTCAACTACTTTTCTAAATAGCAGGTTAATTTGCTGCTCAACCCTGAAACCGAGCTTAAAGTCAATCCTAATTACTTTGTTCGGTACCAGGAAGTCGACCTCATATTCTCTTTTGTAAGGCTCGTCAACAACGTCAACGTGCACCAGCCAATAAACATCGGCGCGTTTAGGCTGTTTTTGAAGAATGGAGTAAATGATTTTCGATTCAACTTCTGAATTGAAGTTTGCGCTGGTGAGGTATACCAATTGTGACGCGTATTTAGGAACGGTCTCATCGTCGCTTAGTTCGTTCAGGATGCCGTAGTAATCCTCAATTTCGATGAACTTAACGTAACGGTTACGAATTTTACGGGCCATGTGCCAGGTCCACATAATGGTGAAGAGCAACAGGCCGACAGAGAGGGTGAACCAGCCGCCGTGTACAAATTTTACCAGGTTACCGGCCAGGAAGGTTCCTTCAATAAGTACATAAACAGCTAAGAATATGCCCACAAAATAGATAGGAAGCTTTTTGCGTCGCAAAAAGTTAGCCACCAGCAGGGTGGTCATCAGCATGGCTACCGTAATACTTAAACCGTAAGCGGCCTCCATATTTCCAGATTCCCTGAATAGTAATACCACGCCAACGCAGCCCGCGCACAAAAGCCAGTTTACACTTGGTACATATAATTGCCCCTTTTGCTCGGATGGATAATTGATGCGTACTTTCGGCCATAGATTCAATCTTACAGCTTCGGCTATCAACGTAAACGAACCTGAAATAAGCGCCTGGCTGGCAATAACAGCCGCAACTGTGGCTATACCTATACCATATATCAGGAACCATTGCGGCATAATTTCATAGAATGGGTTATGGATGTCCAGGTCCATCACCTTTCCGTTATTCTGTAAAAGCCAAACACCTTGTCCCAGGTAATTGAGGATTAAACAGGTTTTTACATAAACCCAGCTTATTTGTATGTTTTTACGTCCGCAGTGGCCTAAATCTGAATACAGCGCCTCGGCACCCGTGGTACACAGGAATACGGCGCCAATGATTATTAGGGGATGTACATGAGCCGGAGGGTGCATTAAAAGCTTTATACCATAATATGGGTTCAGCGCCTTAAATATCGCAGGGTCTTTCACTATAAAAGTTAGGCCGAGTACGCCCATCATAGTAAACCAGATAAACATTAAAGGTCCAAAGGCTTTACCTACAAGCGATGTTCCGAATTGCTGTATAATGAATAGCAAAATAATGATCGCTATTACGATAGGCACGGTTTCGATATGCGGAAATTTGCTTTGCAAACCTTCAATTGCCGAAGATATAGTGATGGGAGGGGTGATGATTCCATCTGCGAGCAATGCGCAGCCGCCTAATACTGCCGGTACAATCAGCCATTTTGCCCTGCGGCGTACTAACGAAAAAAGCGAGAATATGCCACCCTCACCCTTGTTATCCGCACGTAAAGTGATTACGACATATTTTAAGGTAGTTTGGAGTGTTAACGTCCAGACTATAAGCGAGATGCCGCCTAATATCAGCGTTTCGGAGATTGTTCTGTCGCCGACGATGGCTTTGAAAACATACAGGGGGGAAGTACCTATATCACCGTAAATTATTCCCAAACTAATCAGCAGGCCTGCCGCCGTTAGTTTTTGTAGATCTTTATGACTCGACACTTTATAGTTTCAAAGCCCCAAAAGTATTAAAAATTACAATTAACCGATTAAATAATAATTATTTGAAAAAGAAAAACTAAATTTATAGACACGTTAAACCAAGCAGTGTTAAAATTTGTTAAAATGTTAGGTAAAAGGCCCGGGTGTTGAAAATGATGGGCGGTTTATTTATACTTTTGCAATTAATAAGAAATATGAGGCAAAATTCTACCTTTAGAAAATCTGGGGTCATAATAATTGCGATAGCGATATTTATGAGTTTTGCCTTTTCGAATGCGATGAGTTATCAAAAAACAGATACAAGCATCCTCCGCCTTTTAAAGCCGCATCCTAATAAAACCGTTTTATTTAAGAATAATCTGCACCTGGTGCTGCCGCCGATTAAACCGGCTGTTATATCAACCACCAAAGTTTCTGTTGCACGATCAGACGATAAGTTATTGAGCAACGTGAGTGTATATCCTAACCCTGTTACTGACCAGATTAATTTAAAATACGATATCTCCCGCACGTCGAATGTTACCATTAAGGTGGTGGATGTTTTGGGTAACGAACTGGTAACCCTGTACAACCAACGTACAGAGCCGGGCGAGCGCACATTTACCTACGTGCTGAACAGCAAACTAAGCAAAGGCTTCTACTTTTTAAGAATCGTTGCCGGCACTGAGTCGGTGATAAAAAGGATATCTGTTCTATAGCTACCGCTCCTAAAGGGCAGTTAAGAAATAATTTGTCTCCCAAATCGGCCTTATGTTTAAGCTTCGCAATAAAAAAATCCTATAATCTTTTAATCCTACGAATCTTAGTTTAATTTCGGCGTTATGAAAATAATTGCCATAGGCCGCAACTATGCGGAGCACGCCAAAGAGCTGAATAACCCGGTTCCCGGCGTTCCGGTTATATTTATGAAGCCGGAAACCGCGTTGCTGAAAGAAAATAAGCCCTTTTATCACCCCGACTTCTCGGAAGATATTCATCATGAGATAGAGATTGTGATAAAAATAAGCAAGGAAGGCAAGCATATCAGCGAGCAATTCGCGCAAAACTATTTTGAAGAAATTGGTTTGGGTGTTGATTTTACGGCGCGCGATATACAATCAAAACACAAGGAAAAAGGATTGCCATGGGAATTGGCTAAAGCGTTTGATGGCTCAGCGCCAATAAGTACTTTCGTCCCCAAATCGCAGTTTGCCAATTTAAAGGATATTAACTTTAAGCTGGATGTTAATGGCGAGACCCGCCAGCAGGGCAATACATCATTTATGCTTTTCTCGTTCGAATATATTATTGCTTTCGTTTCAAAATATATCACCCTGAAAAAAGGTGATTTAATTTATACAGGCACACCTCAGGGCGTAGGTAAAGTAAATATCGGCGACAGGCTGGAGGGCTACCTCGAAAATCAAAAGATGCTTGACTTTGTTGTTAAATAGCCCGAAAGGATATTATAATTAAATATCAAATAATATAATAGGTGAAATCATTCTCGAATTGGTGAAATCACAAACAATAATATATGATAAAAAAAATTGTTGTTCTGCTTATAGCTTCCTGTTGTTGTTCTAATTTATTTGCACAAAGCCCAATCCAAAGCAGGCAATATCCTCAAAACTTTTTCAGATATCCGCTTGATTTGTCACCATCGACCGCCGGTTCATTCGGTGAGCTGCGTGGTGCACATTTCCATTCAGGGCTTGATTTTAAAACCAACCAGGTAACCGGTTACCCGGTGCATGCTGCTTACGACGGTTATGTTTCGCGCCTGCGGATACAGTTCGGTGGTTTTGGGCATGCCATCTACATAACACATCCTAATGGCTTTACTACCGTTTACGGACACGTTAAAACATTTAGCCCGGCAATGGAAAAGCTAATCAATGCGGAGCAATACAAACAGCAAAGCTTTGAGGTTGATTTTAAGCTGGACCCGTTGCAGTTGCTGGTTTGCCAGGGAGATGTTATTGCAATGTCGGGCAACGAAGGTGCATCCGCAGGCCCGCATTTGCATTTTGAAATACGTGATACACAGACTGAAGAAACGATAAACCCGCAGTTGTTCGGGCTTACCATCCCTGACCGGATACCGCCATCTATAACCGCTATTGCGATTTATCATTTAGATGGTAACCCTTTCAGCGAAAAAACACAGCGCCAATTTTTTGCGGTGAAGGGACAAGCCGGCGAGTACAAGCTAGCGACTCCACAGATAATAAATTTGACCGGGCAAATAGGGTTCGGACTGGCAGCAACGGACGTGACCAGCGCATCGCCCAATCATAACGGAATTTATTCCTGCGAATTGAAACTTGATGGCAAAATAGTTTACACTTTTGCGGTTGAGCGTTTTGCGTTCGACGAAACTCACGCCATCAATGCCTATATCGACTACCCGGAAATGATGAAAACGCGGCGTATGATACAGAAATGCTTTATTCTGCCTGGAAGCAAAATTTCGCTTTACCCGCAATCAGTAAATCGCGGATTGATGGAATTTAATGACGGCCAATTGCATGATGTTGAATATATTATAAAAGACGTTGCTGGAAATACATCAACCTTAAATCTTAAAGTAAAAGCGGGACTAGCTTCAAATAATTTGCCTGTCGTTAAGGCCGGCGGAGATTTATTTCACTACGACCAAAAAAACGAATTCGGCAATGACAAAGTAAAAGTGATTATCCAACCAGGGAATTTGTATGACGATGTGCTGTTTACCTATAAAATGCTTCCCAAACGGCCGGGCGCTTTTTCTGCTACGCACAGCATCCATAATAAATTTACCCCGATTCATGACAGCTATGAACTTTGGATAAAACCAGATACTGGTTTAGGTAAGTATGTCGATAAAGCGGTGATTGTAAGTACTGATGGTGCTGTGGCTGGCGGCACCTATCAGGATGGCTATATAAAAGGCAATCCACATACTTTTGGCGACTTTTTTATTAAGTTGGATACTGTTCCGCCGGTTATTGTTCCGGTTAATATTAAGCAGGACGCCAATATGAAAGCGGCGAAGGGCATATACTTCAGGATCGGGGATAACCTGTCGGGCATAAAATCATACACCGGTAAAATTGACGGCAAGTGGGTGTTGATGGAATGGGATTTTAAAAGTAAAGTTCTGGGTTTTAGGTTTAATGACGATATTGCACCCGGTAAACATATATTTGAGTTGACTGTTACCGACAATAAAAATAATAGTAAGCTGTTTACCGCATCATTTACCCGATAACATGGAAGCACTTAAAGAAGGCGACAAAGCCCCAGATTTTACCTCGAAAGACCAAAACGGCAAAACTGTTTCATTATCCGACTTTAAAGGAAAAAATGTAATCCTGTATTTTTATCCGAAAGACGATACCCCGGGTTGTACTGCTGAGGCCTGTAGTTTCAGGGATAATTATCAGTCGCTGGAAGGGAATGGGTTTGAAGTGATAGGTGTGAGCACCGACAGCGAAAAATCGCACAAAAAATTCGAGACCAAATACAGCCTGCCTTTTCCACTGATTGCCGACGAGGATAAAAACATTAACGAGGCTTATGGTGTCTGGGTTGAGAAAAATATGTATGGCAAAAAATACATGGGCACAGCGCGCAAAACATTTTTGATTGCACCGGATGGAGTTATCAAAAAGATAATTGATAAGGTTGATACCAAGAACGCATCGCAACAGGTGCTGGATTTGACGAAGTAACCGGCGTATATTTCGGAAAAGTGTTAATATTGTTTAAACAAACAACAAAGCAGCTAAAATTTTAATAATAGTTACATGCCAACAGAGGTAGACGACGCAGAGATTTTAAGCAAATTCCAGGATGAAAAAACCCGGAATGAGGCATTTAACATGCTGCTGAAAAAATATCAGCAAAAAATATACTGGCACGTGCGCCGCATGGTGATTGACCATGACGATGCCGATGACCTGGTGCAGGACGTATTTATAAAAATATGGAAAAACCTGGCCGGTTTCCGCAGCGATGCGCAGCTATACACCTGGATGTATCGCATTGCCACCAATGAGTGTATTACATTTTTAAACAAGAAAAAACAAAAAAATAATATATCGCTGGATGATGTGGATTACTCGCTGGCGGATACATTGGCGGATACATCCTATTTTAACGGCGATGCAGCACAGCGCAAACTGCAGGAAGCGCTGCTTACCCTGCCCGAAAAGCAAAAGCTCGTTTTCAATATGAAGTATTACGATGATATGAAGTACGAAGAAATTTCTCAGGTACTGGGTACAAGCGTTGGTGCTTTAAAGGCCTCTTTTCACCTGGCGGTGAAGAAAATTGAGGCACATTTACTTAGCAGAGATTAAATTGAAATTTAGATTAAACCTTTTAGCAAATGTTCTATCTATAGTGTTAAGATATGAAGAGTGAAATGGAAAATAAAGATTGGCTAAACGAATATATGTCACTCAAACAGATTAATCCTGCTAATCCGTTTGAAGTGCCGGCCGGTTATTTTGACAGCCTCGAAGATCGTATTGTAGCGTTAAAGAATTTAGATGAATTAAAGAGCAAGGGATTTTCTGAGGGTTTTGAAGTTCCGCAAAATTATTTTGAGGAGCTTACCGGTAATATACAAAGCAGGATAGCGATTGAAAGCGCCATGGCCGATGCGCCTGGATTTGCTGTGCCTGAAGGTTATTTTGATGACCTGCAGCAACAAATAGAGAGCAGGATTTTTATTGAAGAGGCTTTGAGTGAGTCTGTTGAACAATTTGCGGTTCCCGCAGGTTATTTTGATAAGCTTAACAAAAGTATTTTAGATAAAACGGTTAATCTTGAAACTGTTAGTCGCGAGAGTGTAAAGAGCGGCGGTATAGTAAGAAAGCTGTACGCTTCAAACTTTTTTAAATATGCTACTGCAGCCTGTGTTACACTTGCGCTTTGCGGTGGTATATTGCTGAGTGAGCTTACAGGTTCAGTTATTGAGCATAAAGGTACTTTTTTGCATAAAGAATTGTCGTCTGTGTCGGCTGATGATATCAGGAGCTATTTAGAATTAAACGGCGATATGACCGATGCGCAGCAGACTGATGCGATAGGTGATGACGCTATTGATGACCAGCAGTTAGAAAATGCCTTGCAAAAGGATGTAAATAACGGACAGTAAATATTTTAATGAGGAAGCTGATAAAGGTTATTTTAGGCATATTGATTATAACGGCGTTTAGCTATAACAGCTATGGGCAGCGCCGTGTAGTTGTGCCTGTACGGCCTTACACTACTCAGCCGCAATACCAACCCCAGAATAATTTGCGTCAGAGGAATACGGTGAAAGCGGGTACCGGTAAGAGAATACAAGTGGTAAAAGAGAATTTCCTTGCACAAAGATTAAACCTTACAAGCCCGGAATCGAAGGCGTTTTGGCCATTATACCGTAAATATAACCAGGAATTGACGGCCGTTAAGATATTAAAGCGGGAAAATAACTCGAACGCTACAGCCGATGGTGCTCAACAAGTGGATACGGATTTAAAACTGGAAACCCAGCTTGTTGACATAAAAAAGCGTTACAGGGATGAGTTTTATAAAATTCTTCCGCCCGAAAAGGTCAGCATTCTTTATAAGAGCGAGAAGGAATTTAATGATGAGGCATTCCGCATACTTACTGAGCGCAGCGTAAGAGCGGGAGATTAGTCCTTAGTCTGAAGTCGGTAGTCTTAAGTCTAGGATCGACAAATGCAAAAAAGTTATTTCCAAATTTAACAAGACTTAAGACTCAGAACTTGAGACTAAAGGCTTATTTTTGCCCCATGCCCACCCTTCGACAGCTTTTTCTCGCTAATAATGCTCAGACCACCAATTTCCCTTTATTATTGGAATTTGAGCGTGCTGAAGGTGTTTACATGTACAATAGCGAAGGAACAGCTTACCTGGATTTAATATCAGGCATTGGCGTTAGCAATCTTGGGCACAGCCATCCGTATGTAGTTAAGGCGATAAAAAATCAGGTAGATAAGTACATGCACCTGATGGTTTATGGCGAATATGTACAGACACCCCAGGTACGATTCGCAGAAAAGCTGGTTTCTATCTTGCCGGATAATTTACAATCTGTCTATTTTACTAACTCTGGGGCCGAAGCTGTTGAGGGTGCATTGAAGTTGGCAAAACGCTACACAGGCAGGCAGCAAATTATAGCCTGCAAAGATTCTTATCACGGCAGCACCCAGGGAGCGCTAAGCGTTATGGGTAATGAAGAGTTTAAGCAAGCCTATCGCCCTTTATTACCCGGTGTAAGTTTTATCCACTTTAATAACATTGATGACCTTGAGCTAATCACCAATCAAACAGCCTGCGTAATTATCGAAACCATACAGGGTGAGGCCGGCATTCGCGTACCCGATGTAAACTACATGCAGGCTTTGCGCGCTCGCTGCGATGAAACCGGCACCTTGCTGATATTGGATGAAATACAAGCCGCTTTCGGGCGTACAGGCAAGTTATTTGCATTTCAGCACTTTGCTATCGAGCCGGATATTTTGTTACTGGCTAAAGCGTTGGGTGGAGGTATGCCTGTCGGCGCATTTATTTCATCGAATGAAATAATGGGATCGCTTAAAGAGAATCCGATCCTCGGACATATCACAACATTTGGCGGTCATCCTGTTTGCTGCGCCGCAGGGCTTGCTGCGCTGGAAGTTTTGATTAATGAAAATTTAATAGCAGGCGTTGCCGAAAAAGAAGCGTTATTTAAAAAGCTGCTTGTACATCCTGCTATAAAAGAAGTTCGTGGCAAAGGCCTGATGCTTGCCGCCGAATTTGAAAGTTTTGATCTCAATAAAAAGATAATAGACCGCTGCATTGAAAACGGAGTAGTCACTGATTGGTTTCTGCATTGCAGCAATTCGATGCGTATAGCGCCGCCGTTGATAATAACTAATGAGGAAATTGAAAAGGCATGCATGGTTATAATTGAAGCGGTTGATTTTTACGTTTGATTCCTCCCAGGGAACCTTTCTTACCTGGTGCCTCGTTCACCATTTAATTAACGTATATTGCAGCACACCATAAATCCGCAGCCTTCATTGGCAGGATTTTCGTTTACTTCCATTCTCTGCAATAAATGTAATTCTGTCTCAACATTATTACTCCCTGAATTATAGTTTTAATTAAACTGGTACAATTTGTGCCTTGTACCTCTAAAGCGCCAAATACTGCTTCATGGCTTTATAAATGCTGATTTTTGCATCAATAGTGCACTTTTTTTACTTCAGCTTGATAAACAATCAATTAAATACAGGGTTAATAACAATACATCTCACGCGATAAATGAAAATAGCATACATCTCTACCTATCCACCCCGTGAATGCGGCATAGCCACATTTAATTGTAACCTTATGAGCGCTATCAATGCGAATTTTCCTGAACGAAGGTCGCCTCTTAACGGCGGTTTCGTAGTGGCGCTTAACGATTCCGAGGACATGCAGGAATATGAATACCCTGAAGAAGTGAAATATGTTATCAGGCAAAATCATCAAAAGGATTACATCCGGGCAGCAAATTATATAAACACCAGCAACGCAGATGTATGCATAATGGAACACGAGTTCGGTATATACGGAGGCGAAAGCGGCATTTATATTTTGCCGTTAATTAACAGGCTCGAAAAGCCGTTGATATCAATACTGCACACGATATTAAAGGACCCGACCTATGTACAGCGCATCATCATCAGGGAGATTGCCGAGCAGTCGTCGCAAATTGTTGTGATGAGCAAGAGGGCTGTTGAGTTTTTAACCACTATATATGATGTGTCGGAAGAGAAGATAACTATTATAGAGCACGGTGTGCCTGATGTCGAAGCATCTGAACCAAACCCGGTTAGAAATTTAAGCCAGTTTAAAAACCACAAGGTGATGCTGACCTTTGGCTTGATAAGCCGCGGAAAAGGCCTGGAAACAGTTGTACGGGCATTGCCTAAAATCGCTAAAATTCACCCGGAGATAATGTACGTTGTTTTGGGAAATACGCACCCGGGTGTTATTAAAAGTTCGGGCGAGGAATACCGCGATCACCTGAAAACGCTGGCCGCGCAGCTTAATGTATCAAACCACCTTAGTTTTATCAATAAGTTTGTAACCGAGGAAGAGCTGGTGGATTACCTGGCGGCGACCGATGTTTATGTTACCCCCTATTTAAACGAAGCACAGATAACCAGCGGAACTTTGTCGTACGCGGTAGGGGCAGGAGCTGCAGTAGTCTCAACTCCATACTGGCATGCTACGGAATTGTTGGCCGATAACCGGGGCCGTCTATTCGATTTTAAAAATGCCGATGCCCTGGCAGAAATTGTGATTGAGCTGCTAAACCAGGAAAGGGTATTAAATGAATTGAAAGAAAATGCCTATGATTACGGCCTCCATTTACGCTGGCCTGTTATTGGCTCCGAATATATAAGACTGGCCCGAGAATCATCTGCCATGCATGATTTTAGCGATAAAATACTGAAAAATAGTATTGTCGATCCCGAAATCATGCCGAAGTTTAGCCTAAGTCATGTGTTGCGGTTAACGGATGATACCGGTATTGTTCAGCATGCCAAGTATGGTATCCCTAATTTAAAAGAAGGATATTGTCTTGATGACAATGCGCGGGCACTAATAATGGCGCTGATGGCCCATCAACGCAGCAAAAGCAGGGAAGCCTTTGAGCTGTTACCGATTTACCTGAGCTATATTCACTACATGCAAACGGAAGACGGTAACTTCAGAAATTTTTTAAGCTTTGACAGGCGGTATTTGGATGAAGTTGGTTCAGAAGATTCATTCGGGCGTACCATTTGGTCGCTGGGGTATTTGATAGGCTACTCGTCAAGTAATTCTTATAAAGAGTTCGCTACAGAGTTGTTCCACAGGTCAGTTCGGCATTTTAAAGCGTTGACCCATTTGCGTGGCATGGCTAATACTATCATCGGCATAAGCCTTTATTTACAAGCTATGCCTGGTGACGAAGGGATGGTTAATGAGATGATAAATCTTACCCAACCGTTAATAGACGCTTACGAGAAACACCAAACAGACGATTGGCAGTGGTTTGAAGAAAAGATGACTTATGATAACGCCATATTGCCATTGGCGCTTTTACACTCCTGTCACATTACCGGGAATGAAAAAGTGCGGGAAATAGCGTTGAAAACCATGGGATTTTTAGATGAAGTAACGTTGGCCAAAGGGTATTTACGCCCTGTAGGCAACGACGGTTGGTATCATAAGGGGGGCGAGTTTCCGTTATATGACCAGCAAGCTATCGAAACGATGGCCATGGTGCTAATGCATTTTCAGGCATATACTAATTTCCGTAAGCCCCAATATATCGAAAAAATGTTTCTATGCTATAAATGGTTCCTGGGCGAAAATAGCTTGCGGGCACCGCTTTATGATCATGAGACCAAAGGCTGCTGTGACGGCCTGCTGCCAAACGGCATTAACCGTAACCAGGGCGCCGAAAGTACGCTTGCTTATTTAATATCACATTTAACAGTATTGAAGGCCTTTGAGCTTGAATACGAATATAACAAACCGGGTCAATCCGTTTCGATGTCGTTTTAAATGAAAGTAGCTGTATTATCGCCTGTTGCCTGGCGCACACCGCCCAGGCACTACGGACCCTGGGAGCAGGTTGCATCAAATATTGCTGAAGGACTGGTAAAGCTCGGAGTCGAAGTATCGTTATTTGCAACCGGGGACTCTGTTACTGCCGGCAAGCTGTATTCGGTTTGCGATTCTGGATATGAGGAAGACCGGACGCAGGATGCAAAGGTCTTGGAATGCCTGCACATCAGCAATTTGATGGAACGGGCAGGAGTGTTCGACATTATCCATAATAATTTCGATTTTTTACCGCTTACTTATTCCGGGCTGATAAAGACACCTGTGATTACCACCATACATGGTTTTTCGTCGCCAAAAATAATCCCGGTGTATAAAAAATATAATTCTGTGGGGCATTACGTCTCAATCAGTAATTCAGACCGCAGCCCTGAGCTGGAATATCTTGCAACGGTTTATAACGGCTTAAATACGACACAGTTTGAGTTTAACGACAAGCCGGAGGACTACTTATTATATTTTGGAAGGATACACCATGATAAAGGAACCGCTGAAGCTATTGAGATTGCTCAAAAATGCAAAAGGAGACTATTGATTGCCGGGCTGATACAGGATGAGAACTATTTTAGGGAAAAAGTGAAACCGTATTTAAATGATAATATTATTTATCTCGGCAATGCAGAACCTGAACATCGAAACCAGCTTTTGCAAAATGCCTATGCGCTGCTTCATCCTATTAACTTTAACGAACCATTTGGAATGAGCGTAGCCGAGGCAATGTTATGCGGCACACCGGTGATAGCTTTCAACAGAGGCTCGATGCCTGAACTGATAAAGGATGGAAAAACCGGTTTCCTGGTAAACAATGTAAACGATGCTGTGAATGCTGTTGATGGGATAAAAAATATCCAACGCCAGGATTGTGCTGAATGGTCAAAGTCTCAATTTTCGCGCGATAGGATGGTGAAGGACTACCTTGCATTATATAAACAAATACTAAACAAATAATTTCTACCCGATTGCGAACGCAACAACCGGATAGAAAATTTAAGGGCTGTCAGGCACTTTTTACGGTTGCATCGATTCCCTCTGAATGAGCAGGTTCAGTATGGTTTCCCGGTGTATCCGGCTGATGGTCATAATTTATTAACGGACGCAGAATTGTTTCCCCAGTTGGTTGGTAATCTTCTTCTTTGTCATCCCGGTGATAGGGTTGTATTTCTGTTTCGCGGGCGAATTTGTAACCCAGACGTTTGTTTTCTTCTTCTATAAAAGCAAATAGATCGCCAAGGCAGGAATGTACCGCCTGCAAAAATTTGTAGCTGGTTGAAGTAAGGCTTTTCCCCGTATCTTCCGGCCCTTTACCAGGCTCACAGAAATTAAGCCTGGTAATTACGCCGTTAATTAATTCCACTTCAAATTTTCCTTCGTTGTGCCAGTTTAAGGTGTTTTTTATCTCTCGGTAGTGATCCATGATTTGGTAGATTTTATTTTCATAAATGTCAGGTTACTAAGTAAATAAGTAACAACAAACATTAGCAAGCGCTATGCCAAACCAGTAATTTTTTATAAAAACGTGGAGGGAATTATTCTTTGAAGTTGTTGCTGTAAAACGAAGCAATAATACCCAAAAAAGTGTATACTAAACCGGACTTTTGTATCAAATTATGCTATTTTTTCTTTAGCTTTTTCTGCTTTATTAGTCTCCTTTTTATCGGCAATCAGCTTGGTGACAAGTTCATTCAGGTCAACTTCTGCAAAAGCCGTAGACGAATCTGAAACGCCATAAGGGATAATCAGCTTGCCGTTATGCACCAGTGCGCCGCAGGAATATAATACATTCGGAACATAGCCTTCGCGTTCATCGCTGTTTGGGATTAAAAGCGGTTCCTTTAACCGGCCGATTTCAACCTCGGGGTCATCAAGCTTCAGCAAACTGGCACCAAGCACGTACCGTCGCATAGGGCCTACGCCGTGGGTAATTACAAGCCAGCCTTTGTCAGTTTCGATTGGCGAGCCGCAATTACCGATTTGTATCAGTTCCCAGCTAAATTTGGGGTGCTGCAGCTTTATCGGCTTTTCCCAGATATTTATCTTATCCGAATACATGATGTAGTTATTTATCCCATCAATCCTGGATATCATGGCATATTTGCCGTTAATTTTGCGGGGAAACAGCGCCAGGTTTTTGTTTTGCGCACCTGCACCGTACAAAGGCATTATCTTGAAATTATAGAAATCGGTAGTTTGCAACAGCTTCGGCATTATCAGCGAACCATCGTATGCGGTGTAGGTAGCATAATAAACAGTGCTGTCATCGTCGTTTTTAAAATGTACGAACCGGGCATCTTCAATACCCTTTCGCTCATATTCAGAAATGGGGAAAATAACCCGGTCGGATATGTCCGTATCGAGCGAAAAAACGATTTCGTAGTAGGAATCGGCCAGCCATAATATTTTATCATATTCCAGTTTGTTCATATCGCTTTCCTGCAGTTTTTGAGAGTCGATAATTATCCTGCGCAGGTTAGCATACTCGAAGTGATGGTCGAGCTTTGATTCCAGCTCATTCAATACATTGATATTGATTTGAGTTACAGCTGCTTTCTCAAAAAATAGCTTTTTGTTGTAAACCGCATTCCGCACTATTTCAGCTTCGTCAATATAGCTGCCGGCAGGCAATACGGTTATGTTATTTGCCTGGTCGATTAATGCCCTCCTGAAAGTTATAGATGAGATATGCCCTTCGCCAACTGCTCTAAAGCTAATAATGACCCGCCGTTCGCCCTCCTGAAGCTCTGTTTGGTCCGGGTCTTCAACAATCGAGGGATTGAAAAAGGCAGCAGACTCGATAGAATATTCGTGGGTAAAATAAGAACCGATAAGCAGCTTGCGGTAAACCGTGAGCGTATCGTAATCGATATCCAGCTCGGTAAAAAGGGGCTTTAGCTTGCTGCAATGCCTGTTAAGCGCCCGGGTTATATTGCGGTGCCGTTTGGAGTATTCCTGCAACAATGGGGAAACGATGCCGAATACAGTGTCCTCATCTATATCCATCACCCGTTCGATGACTTCTTTCGCTCTATCATTTCCGTTGAAAAAAAACCTGGCAATTACGCGTTTGGGGTCGGGATTTATTCTGATTGGCTTGCGTTCAATAGAAAGTCTCATATTAATATCGGCATTTAGTTCTTTAACAGCTATGTGTTTAAATTGATTTAGCAATTTTATTAATTTAGGTAACTAGTTGTAAATGTTGTAGTAGTTGCATTGGTTCAAACGTTTTCAACTTTTATAACCTCTTAAACCTTTACAACCAATTTAGTATCTTGCCACGCGATGAATGTACTAATAGTAGAAGACGAAAAAGGCCTTGCCCATGAGATTGATGAATTTTTAAGTCATGAAGGTTTTACTATTGAACACGCCCGGACAAAAAAGACAGCCGGCGAGAAGATATTTGTTAATAATTACGATTTTATCCTGTTAGATCTTAACCTGCCGGACGGCGATGGCTTTGATTTACTGGAAATATTAAAAAGCCTGAAAGAACGCGACGATGCTATAATCATTTTGACCGCCCGCGGCGCTGTGGATGATAAAATACACGGTCTTGAGCAGGGGGCCGACGATTACCTGGCAAAGCCTTTCTCACTAAATGAGCTGCTGGCCCGTATGCACGCCATAACCCGGCGCAAACATAAGCTGGAAAGTAACGATATTGCAGTAAAGGACTTCCGAATAAACATACAAAGCCGAACCGTGCACTTTAATGGCGAACGGATAAACCTCACCAAAAAGGAATACGAGATTTTTAACTACCTGGTGCTAAATAAAAACCGGGTAATATCGCGCACTAACTTAACTGAACATGTTTGGGGCGATGTGCTCGAGATAAACTCTGATTCAAATTTTGTTGACGTACACGTAAAAAATCTCCGGAAAAAGCTCTCACAGTTTGAAACGATAGACTGATTTGAAACAGTGCGGAGTATTGGGTATAGGGTTAATATATAGTTTGTGGAGGTTGTATTAGTTGTAGATGTTATAATAGTTATAGAAGTTAGTTAGCGGCTAACCCTTAAGGATACTACAACTACTACAGCCTTTACAACCACTACAACTTTCTACAACTAACAAAAATGAAACTCCAAATTAAGCTGGCATTATACAACACACTGACCAAACTGGCCATTATTGTTGTTACTGGCGTGCTTATTTTGTTTTCGCTGGAGAATATCACCTATTCGCATATATCGTTAAGGCTTAACAATAAGAAGGACGCATTTTTAAAAAATCTCTCCCCTGGCGAGATTAACCAGATACTCAAGCAACAGCAAAGCTTTACCAATTATAATATTTTAAAGGAAGAGTTCATCTTTCTGAAACCGATACCTTATCAGCCTGACAGGCAGCCCACACAGAGCTTCAGCACGCAGCGGCGCACCATCGAGAAGGTTACCGACAATTACCTCATTCTAAGTTACCGGTTCAATTTTGAAGGGCGTAGTTACCTTTTAGAGATTGGGGACACCATGGACGCCGTAATTCAGTTAAAGCAAACCATTAAGCAGTTTTCATTACTGATGCTCGTAGTAGCTTTGCTGCTTACCCTTGTTATCGATCTTATTTTTACTAAGTATCTGCTGGCGCCTTTTTACCGTATTATAGACACGAAACTTATCAAAGTAAACGACCCGCTGAACTTTGATTACGCCAAAATTGAAACCAGCACACAGGACTTTCGGCTGCTTGACGATAGCATCAGTACGCTGATAAAGAAGATAGCCGATATTTTTACGCTTGAAAAACAGTTTATAGCAAACGTGTCGCATGAATTGCTTACCCCTATATCCATTATCAGCTCAAGGCTGGAGAATATATTGCAGCATGAAACGCTAACAGAGGACACCGAGAATAAAATTTTTGCCTCTCTTAAAACACTCAACAGGCTAAAGTCGATTATTAACAGCCTGCTCTTAATATCGAAGGTTGAAAACAACCAGTTTAACAAGAGCGACGGTATACAGATTGCCCAGGTGGTTGATGAAGTTTATCATGAACTTGAGGACCGGCTGGAAGATAAGCAGATTACTTTCAATAATAAGATAAAATATTCGCGCACCATGATGGGCAACCATAGCCTGATGCATACTTTGTTGTTTAATATTATGAATAATTCCATTAAGTACAACCGCGAAAAAGGCGATATAACTATAACGGATTATTTGAGTAATGACGAATATATACTTGAAATAGCAGATAGTGGTATTGGCATGAGCGAGCAGCAGATTGAAAAGGCCTTTAACCGGTTTGAAAAGCTGGAGACTGATGAGAGGGACAGTTATGGCCTAGGCCTCGCCATTGTGAAGAGCATTACCGCTTTCCACAATATAAAAATCCGGATTTCGTCGGCGAAAAATGAGGGAACGGCAATAAAACTGGTGTTCGGCTAAACAACTTCACAAAATCTTCATAATAGCTTTGTTAATTTGAGGCGTATAGAGTTTTAGTTCCTTGTTACCCCTATAAAGCTGTCTTTTGGAGAAAGGACAGCTTTTTTTGCCTTATATCATTTTATTGCGCTTAATCAGGTATGATTTAAGCACGTCACTATAGCCGTCTTCAATAAATGCGTCAATGATGTCAATGTGGTATTGGGCGCATTTCAATTCCAATTCGTGACGATATTGGGTTAATGAAGAAATATAGGCGTCGCGAATTTTACCCGGATGAACACGCACCTGTTCACCGCTTTCAATATCTATGAACTGGTGCGGGCGATTATCGAAATCAAACTCGACCTCTTTTTTTCTATCGCTTACATTAAATATTACCACCTCGTGCTTGTTGTATTTTAAATGCTGGATAGCTGCAAACAAGGCATTCATCTTTTCAGGGTTCAGGCTGTTTTCCAGCATATCGCTAAAGATGATGACCATAGAACGTTGGTGAATTTGCCCGGCAACCTGGTGCAAAACATTGGTAATGCTGGTTGATGTATTTTGCTTTGGAGTATTGTACGCTTTCTCCAATTCGGCATACAGGTAAAAGAGGTGTGATGTGGTTGATTTAATTTGGGTCATCAAGTCCACTTTGTCGCTGAACAAGCATAAGCCAAACGCATCCCGCTGCTTTTTAAACAAGTACATGAGCGATGCGACTGCGTAGATGGAGAACTGTAGTTTGTTTATTCCTTTATCAGGGAAGTTCATGGAGGACGAAGTATCCAGTAACAGGTGACAGCGAAGATTAGTTTCCTCTTCAAACTGCTTTACAAACAGCTTATCCGTACGGGCCAGCAGCTTCCAGTCGATATTTTTTACCGATTCTCCGCTGTTATAAAGACGGTGCTCTGCAAATTCAACAGAAAATCCGTGAAAGGGACTTTGGTGCAAACCGGTTATAAAACCTTCAACCACCTGCCGGGCCAAAAGCTCCAGGTTGGCTAATTGTCTTATATGTTGGTCTTCACTTAACATTATTTATTTTGATTTCACCGATTTTATTTTTTTGGATTTCACCGATTTTAAAATAATTTCACCGATTTAGATGATTGCAATGATTTAAACGTGATTTTAAATATGTGATTATGGGGCAAGATAATAATCTTTCAGGCAATCAATATAATCAGCTACCATTAATCGGTGAAATCATTCTCCAATCGGTGAAATCCCATCAAAAAAAGAACACCGACCAGTTTTTACCAATCGGTGTAATCTTTTATATAATCTGTGAAATCACCAATAATAATCGGTGTAATCCCTAATTAAACTAGTTGTTTAGCTAATTTCTCAGTTAATACTGATTTTGGAACAGCGCCAATTTGTTTGTCGACAATTTCGCCGTTTTTGAAGAATAACAGTGCTGGTATATTTCTGATACCGTATTTAACTGAGATACCAGGATTGTGGTCAACATTTACTTTTCCTACAACAGCTTTGCCGTCATATTCTTTGGCGATATCTTCAACTACTGGGCCAACCATGCGACACGGTCCACACCATTCTGCCCAAAAGTCAATTAATACCGGTTTGTCTGATTTGAGGACTAGGTCTTCAAAGTTTGCATCAGTTATTTCTAAAGCCATGATTTCTAAATTTTTAATTTTTTCGTGTTACAAATATATGGTATTCAAATAGCTTGCCGCAATTGGTTAAGTGACAATATGACAATTAAATTATTGCAAAACTGACTAATTGAGTGGTTTAAACTGTTGTTGACAATAGTAAGATATTTCGCTTACAATTGTTTGACTTTGGCCTGAATTTTTGGCCGATAATTTTGAACATTGCTATGTGTTTTTAACATGGTATTTTTAGAATTGTGATGAAGTTTGCCGATTTTCTCCTATCTCAAATCTTACATCTCATATCTAACAGCTACATTTGAACTATGAGCATTATTGTTGAATCGCTAACCAAAGTTTACGGTGCGCAAAAAGCGCTTGACGGCATAAGTTTTGGAGCTGAACCCGGCGTATTAGGTTTTTTAGGACCGAATGGTGCGGGTAAATCTACCACCATGAAAATTTTGACCGGGTTTATTCCGCAGACATCCGGCAAGGCATCGGTATGTGGTTTTGATGTGGAAACACAGGCGATAGAAGTTAAGCGCCATATAGGCTATCTGCCAGAGAGCAATGCGCTTTACCTGGATATGTATGTAAAAGAGTCACTTGGGTTTATTGCCGGTATCCACCAAATGAAATCGCCACAGAAACGAATAGCAGAAGTTATTGAACAAACAGGTCTTGGTCCGGAGCAGCATAAAAAAATTGGTCAGCTTTCAAAAGGGTATAAGCAGCGTGTCGGGCTTGCGCAGGCCATACTTCACAATCCGGATGTGTTAATCCTGGATGAGCCAACCTCCGGCCTCGACCCTAACCAGTTAATCGGCATACGTCAGCTGATACTTGACTTAGGAAAAACAAAAACAGTTGTGCTCTCTACCCATATTATGCAGGAGGTAGAAGCGGTTTGTAGCCAGGTGATTATCATCAATAAAGGCCATATTGTCGCCAATGATTCTTTGGAGGGTTTGAGAAGTAAAAATAAGAGTAAATCCCTGGAGAAGATTTTTATAGGATTAACAAATGCTTAAGATTTAAAACACCAAAACCTTATCATAATATGATTACAATACAAAGTATTCAAAATAGGATTCACGAATTAAGAGGTGAACGGGTAATGCTGGATACGGATCTTGCAATGCTTTATGACGTTGAAACCAGGGTGCTTAACCAAGCGGTAAAACGTAACATTAAACGCTTTCCTGAAGATTTTATGTTTAAGTTGACTGCGGCTGAATGGGAAAACATGCGGTCACAAACTGTGACCGCCGATGTCATCACAATTTGTGATGACATACCCAACTAAACGGCCAACGGCAGCTTTGCCATATGCCTTTACAGAACAAGGCGTCGCTATGCTAAGTGGCATATTAAATATTGATACTGCAATAAACATGAATATTGCTATTATGCGTGCATTTGTTGCAATCAGAAAACTAACCCTCAGCCAGCTTGATTTGAAAAAACAATTAGAGGAAATAAAAGAGCGTCTGGGGGAACATGATGTGCAGTTGAATGAGATTTATGACGCTATGGATAATTTAATGGATGAGCGCATAGCGCAAAAGAAGTGGGATGACAGAGAACGGATTGGGTTTAAAAAATAGGCCTTTTTAATGTTCGCATCTCATCACAAATTGTGACGAGATAAGAAATCACCATCACAATTTGTGATCATAAGAATATCAATGAAAATATTAGTTCGAATTACGCAACCGCCAGATGTTCTTCTTTAAATGTACCCATTGGTATTGTAAACGAGAACTTGGTCCCCTGTCCCTGCTTGCTGGTTACCCAAATTTTGCCGCTGCATTTTTCAACAAGGTCTTTGCAAAACAGCATTCCCATCCCTGTACCCGATTCATTGTTGGTGCCGGTATTACTGTTTACTTTACTTTTGAATAATTTGCCAAGTTGCTCGTCGCTCATACCCATACCGGTATCTTTTACCGAAATGATATAATTATGGTCATCCTGCTGCATCGCTGATATTTCGATGGTATCATCCTGCCGCGAAAACTTTATAGCATTCGTAATCAGGTTACGGATGACTATTCGGACAGAATTCGGGTCGGCTGAGGCAATAACTTCCTGTGGAACATTATCGATAAGGTTGATGCCTTTTAACCTGGCTTGTTCATGATAGCTTTCGGCTTCGTAAGCTACAATATCTTTAACATGAAAACTCTTAGCCGAATGCTCGAAATTATCCATCTGGCTGTTTATCCAGAACAATAATGTGTCAAGGAAGTCCGAGGTGTATTCCAGTTTTTTAAGTACAGCCGGAATCATCTCCAGCATTTGTTCGTGCGAAATACTTTCATCCTGCAATAAGCTGAACAAGCCGCGCAAGGTACTTAAGGGCGCCCGCAGGTCATGAGCAAGTATGGATATGAGCCTGTCTTTTAAAACATTCAGGCTATTTAGCTTTTGTGCCTGGTCGTCAAGGTCGGCCTTTTGCCGCAATACTTCCCGGTTCTTTTCCTCCAGCATGGCATTTACTTTCTGCTGCTTACGTTTTTGCCGGTAATAAACAATTGAAACAGTAAGCATCGCAGCTATAATGGTCAGGAATATGGTGTTAGTTAGTCGCTGTTGCTTAATACGCTGCTTGTAAGATTCATCCTTTTCGCGGTGTTGTTCTGCTAGCTGTTTTTCTTTCGAGGCAAAATCAATAGCGAGGTTATAGGAAGTTAGCTTTTGAATACTTTCGTTATTATTCAGGCTGTCCTTCAATTCGTTGTAGCGCCTGAGCATTTTATAAGCATCATCATACTTACCTAAGCCGGCAAGGGTTTTATTTAGTTGTAATGCTGCATTTGAGCGCACGGCAAGATTACGCAGCGTGCCCGCTATTTGCTGCCCCTGTATAGCGTAGATGTAAGCGTTTTTAAAATCCTTCTGCAGATTGTACATTGCGGCCATGCCTATCAAAGCATAAGCCTGGTTGTATACAATTTTATATTTGGTGGCAATCTGTAAAGATGTATCGAGATAAGCCTTAGCAAGGGCAAATTGACCTTTGTGTGAATAGCATAAACCAAGGTCGGTATAAACCGAACTCATGCCGTCCTTGTCATCCTGTTTTTTAGCAATTATTATCGCCTTCGTTAAATGCAGAATGGCTCTGTCATATTCTTTGTGCGCGATAAGTACCTCGCCAATATTTTCGTTGATCGTGCCTACGCCGTTAAGGTTGTTGGTAGATTGCAAGAGATTAAGCGCTTTCCGGTAATATTCAAGCGCCTTTGGATAAACCTCCATACCCTGTAGTACCACGCCGATGTCATTATAAATTGCGGCTGATGTGCGTATATCGTTATTTTTTAGGGTGATGTAAAGCGCCTTGTAATAGTAGTCGAGCGCGGTAGAGTTTTGGCCCTCGCTGAAATAAACGATGCCTATATTCTTATAACAATCTGCAATTTCCAGTTCGTTGTTAAACTTTTTGTTGATATCGGTAGCCATATTTAAATAATACAGGGCTTCGGCATATTTGGCCAATAAATTATCCATACGACCGTATAGCTTGTAGGAATTACCAAGACCGGGGATATCGTTTATATTTTTATATATGGCAATGGCTTCATTAAATTCAACCTGTGCCTGTGCGAACCTGCCCCGGAAGAAATTGGCATGAGCGGTTTGTACCAATCCATTAGCAATACCAGCTTTGTAATTTGTCTTACGCGAAAGTTCAATGGCTTTGTACCCGTAGTAAAGTGTGCTATCCGGGTTCGACTCGAAATAGTTAGCGGCAAGCTTGTTTAGCCTGTTAATACTCACACTGTCTGCCAGCGTTTGTTTATTTGCTAATGACGCAATTAATGTTTTCAGGCTGTCAACCCGGCCCCTGTCAATACCGGCAAATGCCGAAATGGACACGATTAGCAATGATAAGGTAAAGTAAATCCTCAGTTTAACCATATTTTTAGCCAGCGCAGTTGTATTGTTCAATAACTGTTTTACAGGCCTTTATACGGAATATGTCCGGTGGTTTGTTCTGGTTATTTCAAAATAAAATCCATTTTTTTTCTTTGAGGGTTATAGGTAATATTAAAATAAAAAAAAGCCGCTCCCTTTTGAGGAAAGCGGCTTTTTGAAAATATATTAAACCTTACTTTAAGTTATTAACGAATTTGGTAAGCTTCGATTTATTGTTTGAAGCTTTGTTTTTGTGAATAACGTCCTTTTTAGCTAAACGGTCAAGCATCGAAATTACTTTGGCTAAAAGCGGAGTCGCATCAGCCTTAGTAGTAGTGCCTCTTAATTTTTTGATGGCGTTCCTGGTTGTTTTAGCCTGGTACCTGTTACGCAGACGCTTCGCAGCGTTTGAACGGATCCTTTTTAATGATGATTTATGATTTGCCATTGTATAGCTTTGTTATTCTTTTTTTTATTTTAAGGACTGCAAATATATGACGATTATTTTTAATATCAAATACCTTTTTTATTTTTTATGGATGTTGTGGAAGCTGGAATGTTTTAAGGTTGAATTGTTGATGGATTTCTAATTGATTATTGCTCTTGATTATCTTTGGAAATGAAATTAGCTCTTAGGCTCTTGACTGGCCTGATTTTAGTCATCCTCTGTAGTTCCTGGGGCTTCTTCGCGCATTATAAGGTTGGCAGACTGGCAGTTTATACCTTACCGAAAGCTATGGCCGGCTTTTACAAAGCCAACATTGATTATCTAACCGAACATGCCATCAGTGCAGATAAACGACGTTACGTTGATTCTACCGAGGCCAGGCGACACTTTTTAAACGCCGACCACTATGGCAAATATCCGTTTAAGGTTATCCCGCATAACTGGTACGACGCTGCATTTAAATATACCGCTGATACACTGGATAAATACGGTACTGTTCCATGGACTATCCAATATAACTATTATCGCCTGGTGCGGGCCTTTAAGGAGCATGATACCACTGCTATCTTAAACACTTCCGCTAACCTTGGGCATTATATAGCAGATGCGCATGTGCCGCTTCATCTTACACAAAATTACAATGGACAACTAACCGGCCAGGAAGGTCTTCATGCCTTATGGGAGAGCAGGCTGCCGGAACTGTTCAGTAGTAACTATAAGCTTTATGCAGGGAAAGCCAGATATATCCAAAATCCGTTGAATGAAGCCTTCAGAATATGTAATAGCTCATTTAAAAGCGTCGACACTGTGCTGCGTTTTGAGCGCTTGCTTAACAAAACCTTTCCGGTCGATAAAAAATACGCAATGGTGCTGCATGGTAAAAAGGAAATAAAAGATTACTCGGCCGAATATGCTGCAGCTTACCATAATATGTTGCGGGGGATGGTTGAAAAAAGGATGCGTTCGGCAATATTGGCGGTAGGCAGCTTTTGGTATTCTGCCTGGGTTGATGCAGGGCAGCCGGATTTGAATAAGCTTATAGCTAAGCCTGTGGATGTCGCCGATAAATTAAAACTTGAAAATGAGGAAGCTTTGTTCAAAGGCGGAAAAATATTAGCTTTAGCTACCCAAGCTTATGAGAAAAAAAATAGCAGCAATAAAAAAAAATAAAGAGTCGTTTTTCGTTTGGCGCAGCCATGAGCCATCACGACTCGAGACCTTCAGCGATGCTGTATTTGCTTTTGCGATAACATTAATCATGGTGTCACTGGAGGTACCCCGCACCTTCGATGAACTGTTTGAGGTTTTTAAGGGCTTTTTAAGCTTTGCCTGCTGTTTCGGCATCCTGTTTATGATATGGAACACCCAAAATATTTACTTCCGCAGGTATGGACTCAATAACGCCTACGTTACCTCATTGAATGCTATGCTGCTTTTTGTGGTATTGATGTATGTATACCCGTTAAAGTTCCTTTTTATGGCGTTGGTTTCCGATGGTCATTATAACGACCACGGGCACATCGGCGTAATGATAACCGAGGAACAGCAGCCAACCTTAATGTATGTTTACCATTCCGGCTATGCCGCTATTTATCTTTTGTTTTACCTGATGCACGTACACGCAAAAAAACAAGCTGCTGAGATAAAACTTTCCGCTGGTGAGCTATTTGAAACAGATACGTTTATACTGGCAAACCTGCTAAATGCCTGCCTGGGGCTTATCGGCATTCTGATTGTACTGCTGGCGCCGCTTAGGTTAAAAGGTTCCTCCGGCTTTATTTATATGGCCATTCCATTTTTATACGGGTTTTTGTTCTCGTACCGTGGAAAAAAAGCCCGTAAACTGTTTGGTGAGATAAAAGAAAAAGTATCCTGACGGTAGCCCCGGCCTTTAGCTAAATTGCTGCTGCTGTACTGTTCCGCGAAACGATTGTGTACACGTGGAACACTTGTGTACAGTAACGACAGTTAAGTGAAATTTCTTTTAAGTTAAAATTAACCAAGAAAGCTGCAATTTTCATCCTGTAAACCATCTCTTTGCGGATATTTCGCGAAACAGTGAAACACTTTGGAACAGGCGGAAACCAAAATCGTTGAGATTTAAGCTGTAGTCTTTCTATTGCGGCTGGCCTTAATAGCGGCGTAAATCGGCGGGATAATTGATATCAGGATAATAGCAATGCCTATTAAAGCAAAGTGCTCCTTAAAAAAAGGAACCGTACCCAATTGATACCCGGCAAAAAGGAAAAGAATTATCCACGCTGCTCCGCCTATAATATTGTAAAGACTATAGCGCCCCAGCGGCATTTTGCCAACGCCTGCCACAAAAGGTGCAATGGTGCGGATAATCGGCATAAAGCGGCTGAAAATAACGGCCTTGCCGCCATGCTTATCGAAAAAAGCTTTGGTTTTAAGATAGTAATCCAGCTTGAGTACCTTATTCTTCTGTTTAAACACCTTTGGTCCCAGGTAGTTGCCCAGCAAGTAATTTACGGTATTACCGGTAAATGCGGCTATAATAAGGATAATTGTAAGCAGGAAAATATTTAAACCGGTTGCTCCGCCTGCAATCAATGCGCCGGCAGCAAACAATAGTGAGTCGCCAGGCAGAAAGGGGGTGACCACAAAGCCGGTCTCGGCGAAAATGATAGCGAATAGTATCAAATAAGTAAGCGCGTGGTATTGGCTGATAATGTCTGCCAGGTGCTTATCAATGTGTAAAATAAAATCAATCAGGCTTTTAACTATTTCCAAGGCTTTTAAATTTGGCGCAAATTTAGGGAAAATTAGTTGATTGAGTTGAATTAGTTGGAGTGAGTTGGTTAAGTTTAAAAATGACAGCTACAAACTCAATCAACCCAATCAACCACTCACTAATCAACTATCTGTTCGTAATAAACGCAGCGTTAAATGCAGCGCTATCGGTCCGGTTGGTATAACCATAGGTATAAAGGGTGTATAAACGGCCGTCTTCAATTTGGTAATTGGTAACGGTTTTTAATACGGTTGATGAGCCGGCGGCAGTAATGGTAAAGTCGTAGTAACCATTTGGTAATTCAACAAACCCCGAATATTTTGGGTATAAGATTTTGCTGAAAGCCTTGCTGTTATTTGCGTATACGTCCAGCCCGGCGGCGCCGGAAGGCGATGCATCTACAAATCTTACTTTACCGCGGCCAACTTTGGGCAAAGTAGCTGTATCAACGGTGAAGATAGTGTTTATCGAATTGTTGGCAACATCGCCCGTTATAAAAAGCGAGTATTGTACATTCCTTTTTAATGTATCGGTTAGTTTGAATAATGGAGTATCTACCCGGATATCTGAGGACCTGACATAAGAGGGCGACACAAGGGAAGGGACGTTAAAATAGCCCTGGTTTACACCGAATGTTAAATGCCCCGGGTTAGCCTTTATATAGTTGAAATAAATATCCAGCGGAAAAACATCAGGACTCAGATTTAATACCTGGTACCTGATATTTAAGTTGATAGCTTCGTTTTGGGGGCCTTTTCCACATGAGGAAATTATAGACGTAAGCCACAAACCTGCTCCGGCCATTAGCACCATGCAGCAATTTTTAAAAGAAAGATATTTTAATTTCAACCTCATAAATTAAGCGTTATGCCCACACCAAACTTCGAATTACCTGCTGCGCCAGGTGTGCCGTATGTATATATAGTATAAACGCGGTTCTGGTTTATGGTGAATATAGTATCCTTTAACAGGGTAGTTGTTCCCGCCTTGTAAACCTTAACTTCCCGGTCGCCATTAGCTACCCCGATAAATTTGGTTTGTGTTTTAAAGCCCACCTCTTTAAACCGGAGCGTATCGCCAACTGTAATATCCAGGTTACCCGCAGCGGAAGATGCATTTACAAGTCCTAAAGCCACAAAGCCTGAATCCGGATTCAATATTTCCCTGGTCCTGAAAGCTTTATCTGCAGTATTCCCGGTAATGTAAAGCGTATAATTAACGCTGTCGGGCATTTTTTCAGGCCAGCTGAAAAGTATATCGGGGCTGCCATCTAATTTAAATTGAAAATTTTGTTGACCAGCAGTTGTTGCAATATACAATGTAGCTACGCCGGGTGAAAGGCCTCCGCCATTGTTAAGACGTGTGCCATTCAAAAAATAATTTATAGTATTAGGCGATGCGTTGACAATTTTAAAAGTAGCGTCCAGATTTTTTGCAGGGAAAACATTGTCGTTGTTTTTGCACGATGCCAGCCCCGCTGCAATTATAAAAAACAAAAATGTCGGCCTTAAATTCATACAGTAATATAATAACTGCTTATAATAAGTTTTGTTATCGCGGCTAATAAAAAAGTCCGGTTTTTACGCCGGACTTATTTATATGTTTTAGTTAACGGCAGCAGGTAGTCAGTCAAAGCATCTAAGCGATACTATTCACTATTAACCCCTCACCATTCACTATTTATGCATAGCTATTCAGCATTACCGGCATTACCAGCATCAGCACATCCTCGTTTTCATCGCCGCCTTGTGGCAGTAAAATACCTGCACGGTTTGGGGTCGACATTTCGAGCATTACTTCTTCACAGCTCAGGTTCTTCAGCATCTCGATCAAGAAACGGGCGTTAAAGCCGATTTCCATATCCTCGCCTTCGTACTGGCAGCTTAAGCGCTCGTGTGCTTCGTTTGCAAAATCTATATCTTCAGAAGATATGTTCAGCTCGCTGCCATTTATCTTCAACCTTACCTGGTGCGTGGTTTTGTTGGCATATATAGCTACACGGCTAAGTGAGCCCAGGAAGGATTGACGGTCGATGCTTAATTTATTCGGATTATTTAATGGAATAACCGCTTCGTAGTCAGGATAACGCTCATCAATCAAACGGCAAACCAGGTTAATATTGCCAAACTTGAAGAATGCGCTGGTGCTGTTGTATTCAACGGCAACATTTACATCGTCAGACGGTAGTGAAGATTTTAACAGGGTCAACGCTTTCTTAGGCAATATAAATGATGCGGTAGCGGCTGCTTTTGCATCTTTCCGGCGGTAGCGTACCAATTTGTGTGCATCGGTAGCTACAAACGTTAAATGCTGGGTCGAAAGCTGGCAGTAAACACCTGTCATAGCAGGGCGAAGCTCATCATTACTTACCGCGAAAATGGTTTTATTGATGGCCTCTGCCAAAACAGAAGCAGGCAGGTTTACAGATGATGCGTTTTCAACTACAGGTATCTTTGGGAAGTCTTCGCCGTTTTCACCATTCAGCTTGTATTTACCGTCGCCGGCGTTTATTTCTATAGCGAATGTGGTATCATCAACCGAAAAATTTACAGGCTGCTCAGGCAGCGACTTTAGCGTCTCTAACAAAATGCGCGACGGTATAGCAATGCGGCCGTTTTCCTTAGCTTCAACTGATAGTGAAGTGGTCATGCTGGTTTGCAGATCCGTTGCCGAAATAGTTAAGTTTCCATCTTTTATCTCGAACAAAAAGTTTTCAAGTATAGGCAATACGGTGCTGTTGCTTAAGGCGCCGCTCACTGCCTGCAGTTGCTTGAGTAACGTTGATGTAGAAACAATAAATCTCATAGAATTGGGAATTAATCAATCAAAAGTAACTAATTTAATGAGCATACTTTCTTTTGCGTAAATAATGTTGAAAAATAGCAAATATTACCAACAAACCGAGCGGAAGGCCGTTGTTTAATATCTGCCAGTAAAGCTTTTCAGTGCGGATACGGGGACGGTCGAGCAGGCGGATTTTTACTTCTTTTGTTCGCAGCGATACCAGGCCCGAGTCGTCGGTCATATAGTCTGCTATGTTGAGTAAAAGGTTTTTATTGCCGAAAGTTTGGCGCGTGTAACGGTCATATCCGAGAGGGTAGGGGGTACCATCGGCACTTACCTGGTTTTTAAGTACGTCGCCATCGCCAATAACAATCATTTTAGTCGGAACGCTTTGCGCTGTTGCCGGTATCTTTTCGGTTACTCCTTCCGGCACCGGGCGGTTCAAAAAAACCGATTTAAACTTACCTTCCAGCAAAACTGCAGCAATATTGGGCGGGTTCTGGAATTCTTTCGCATCAGGTTCTTTCTCCACGGCTTGCAGCGATATTATGTGTGGCGCGCTTATTTTTTTATTATAAGGAGACGATGTCAGGAGCACGGTCTTTTTTACATTCTTTATCGCAAGGGTGTCAATAGTGCTTGCAAATTCACTGCGGATGCCATCCAGGTTTTTCACCAGGGGATGTTTGGAAGAAGGTATAAAAATAGGGTAATATAGCCAAGGCAATAGCTGTATTTGCGGCTGCCCGCCAACATCGCCGGTACTAATCGGTATTTGTGCACAGCGCATATCGGCAATCAGGTCGTAATTTATACGCACGCCATAAGTAAAAAGCTGGTCGTCAAGCTCCAGCTGTTTTGGGAACGACATTTGCTCGGCGCCATGTTTCTGCAGGCTGTCCATTTCGGCATTCACCTGGTCTATGGCCCACACCACACGGCCGCCACGCATAATATATTGGTCGAGCTTAAACTTTTCTGCCTCGCTAAACTTAGTATCAGGTTTTGGTATCACCAATAAATTTAGTTTCATCAACACTTCGAAAGGAATAGTACTGAGATTTATCCGGCCAACCTGGTACCCGTCCGATAAAGACTTCATCGCATAGTTTAACTGCAGATCGGTAAGCTCATGATGGCCTTCCGTAAATCCTATTAACGGCCTGCCATTAGCCGTAACCTTTTTTATGGCTGATGAAAGCGCATATTCCAGGTTTTGGATGGAATTATTGGCCACCTCTTCATCAGATAAACCAATTTGCGATTGTAGCAGGTTAACTGCCATTTGCCGTCCTTTATATTGCACTAAGGCTTGCGGGAAAATCAACATTTCAGACACGCCGTTATCAGTTTTAACAGTTTGATTTTGCCCCACAATTCCCTTTGCCTCGAGCGAGTCGTAAACGGCTTTTTGCTGTTCGTCTGTCAGGCTTTTTATTCCGGCCGTCGGGTCAACGAAATCAAATTGCACATGGTCGTCACTGTAGGCGCGCAGATCGATAAGCATATCGCGGGTGGCACGCTGCAATCTTTTAAGTTCTGCCGGGAAATTGCTGCCCTTTAAATAAACGGTAACCCTTACCGGGTTGCGCAGCTTTTTCATGATGTCACGGGTTACCGGCGACATGGTAAAGCGTTTTTCTTTAGTGAAATCAAGGCGGGTAAAAGTGGCGCCCGAAATAATATATATGCCGATAAGGAAGACCAGGATGCCCGTCAGTATTTTATCTTTCAGCGATTTTTGCTGCTGCCTGGTAAGCGCGGCCAGTGTAAGGCAAATAAACAGGCCTACAACAATAATAAAATAGGTGAGGTCGCGGGTATCGAGCACACCGCGGCTAACGGATTGATAATGCTCGGTAATACCGATATCCTGTAAATTCAGGCTTTGTAAAGCCAGCATTTGGCTAAGAGAATCGAATCCGCTATAAAAAAAGAAGCAGAGGAATACAGCAATGGTGAATGCTATGATCTGGTTTTTGCTGATCGACGATGCGAATAATCCGATAGCCGTGAAACTTCCGCCCAATAAAAACAAGCCGATGTATGAACCGATAACACCGCCGGTATCGATATTGCCCTGTGGGGCGCCTAATTGGTAAACCGAGTAGTAATAAACCAATGTGGGTAGCAACGCAAATAATACCAGTACCAGGCAGGCCAGGTATTTGCCAAGCACAATTTGCCAGTTGGCAAGCGGGCGGGTAAGCAGCAGTTCAAAAGTGCCTTCGCGGCGTTCCTCGGCCAGCGAGCGCATGGTGATTGCCGGTATCAGGAACATGAACAGGTATGGTGCTGTGCTAAACAAGCTGTCGAGCCCGGCGTAACCGTAATCTAAAATGCTCGACTCGGGGAATACCCATAAAAATAAGCCCAGCACTAATAAAAATACGCCGATAGTAACATACGCTACCAGGGAACTGAGATAAGAAGTGATTTCTTTTTTGAGGATGCTAAGCACTTTCGATATACGGTGATGATGGCCGAAATTACACAATAATGTGCTAAAGCAAAACGCAGGTAATACAATTTATTATCTCCATGTGGCTTTAAAAAATTACAGTCAGTGAACATCGCTGAAATTACCTGTGTAATGTCATAAATTATCTGACCATATTGAAATTATAGTCAGTTATGTAAATTTGATGTTTACGCAACCATTTTTTAATGTTAAGGATACTCACTGCACTATTCATCATAACACAAACCACAATAGCTTTCGCTCAAACCGACTGGAAGCTAAAAAATGAAAAAGATGGCATAAAGGTTTATGTTGGGGCTGTACCGGATTCAAAATTTAAAGCGATAAAAGTTGAATGTGAACTGAATAGCACGCTATCGCAACTGGTTAAAGTTTTACTCGATATTAAAACCTGCCCCGAGTGGGTCGACCATACAAAATCGTGCACCCTGGTAAAGCAGGTTTCACCATCAGAACTTTATTATTATTCCGAAATAAATATCCCCTGGCCTGCCCAAAACCGCGACTTCGTGGCGCATCTTACGGTTCATCAAAACCCCGAAAACAAAATAGTTACTGTCGACGGCCCTGCAGTAGAGGGCTTTGTGCCTGAGAAAGACGGCGTCGTCAGAGTGCATTCCTCCAAAGGGCTTTGGATACTCACAGCGATAAAAAAAGATGTGGTTAAAGTAGTGTACACCCTGCAAACTGACCCGGGAGGGGCTATACCCGCATGGCTGGTGAACATGTTAGTCGCCAGCGGACCGATGAAAAGTTTCCAGGCACTAAAAGTGCAGTTAAAAAAGTCTGTGTACCAGCATGTTCAACTGGATTTTATTAAAGATTGATATTTGGTTATTTAAAATTCAGCGAAACTGTTTTGCCCGATATACTTTCAAGCAGCGGTTTAAAAATCAACTGTGCATTTTGCCGGGCCATACCCAAAACGTCCATTTGTTTGGCGTTATCCATAATCTTTTTCTCAGCGATTTTATAAACGGATTCTACCATATCCTTAGCGCTCTCCTGGAACCAGGCGCCGCGTATGTCATAAACCTTTGATTTTTGATGATCTAAGGCGGCGTAACAAATTTCGGGCTGCGGAAGATTAACCACTACGGAATCACCCTTTTGAACAATATCTGACCGCTTTACTTTAGTCAGGTCGATGCAGGCTGTTACCTCGCCAACAGCTAAAAATAAAACCTTGCTGTCGGGCAGAATAGGATGTATTTCTTTTTGTTCTACAATATCCTTCATGGTATATTTCACCAGTTCCAGCTTACCCATGCTGGTTATTTTTTGTACCATACCGGTTTCTGTAATTTCGGTGCGCGACGCTGTAAACTGGTGTTTAATGTACAAAAACAGGAATATCAAAAAACCGGTGATAACAATCGATGTGATTAGTATGAATACGATGCGGTTGCCGTAACGAGTTGACATGGTGCTTATAGATTAGCGGTTAGTGAACTAAAGATTAGGCCGGTTATTTAGATGTTGGATGAATAGCCGTAGCTAAACTAATCTCTAATCTCCAGTCCCTAATCACTGGTAGCAACAAACAAAAAGAGCAGATGTTAGTCTGCTCTTTTCAATTTGTAAATAATTTTTAACTGCTTACAGGCTGTATGCCAGGCGTAAGGCCACCTGGCTCACGGTACCGTTATGCGTCCATGCTTCATAACGAACGCCGATGTCAAATCCGCCGTCAACGGTATAACCTATGCCCGGAGCATAAGCAAATGCAGTGCCGCCGCCACTTTCAGTCGAAAATGCGGCGCCTACCTGTGCTTCACCATAAAAGCCTTCGCCGGTAAAGTAGTATTTAAGACCTGCTTTTAATGGCACGAAACCGTAAGATGATTTAGCTCCCAGCTGTTTAAGCGCGCTTTTAGTCATAAACGCGGTATAGCCTGCCGAAAGGTTAAAAAAAGTACCGGTACCGATCGGCATGTCGTATTTCAGTGAACCACCGATAGCGAAACTGTAGGCATTGCTCGCATCGCCGATAGGTAAACCCGGGTCGACACCAATGCTGAATTTAGCTGCATCTGAACTTTTTGTTTGTGCAAAACTGCTACATGCTGTTACTCCCAGCACGAATAGCGCTAATAGAATTTTTTTCATGAATAAAGGTTTTAATTGGTTTATAATATTATCAAAGATATAAAATTAACAATTATTATATCGTTTGATAATATTTTTTTAACTGAACAACAGGTGTTTATAAAATAAAAATGAGCAATGCAGGATTCCTCATTTTTTAATTATAGGTACTTAAACTATTTTTTAAGTTACAGTGTTTAAGCACTGGAAAATATAATTTCGCAAATATTATGAATAGCTTACGTTCATAGTAATTGGAACGCTCAACGCTTTTGAAATTATGCAGCCTGCTTTCGCACCTTCAGCAATTTCTTTAATTTTTTCTTCCGAAACTTCATCAATTGCCGCGCCTTTAATTCCAGGAGAATGCCTGCAAATTCTAATTTTTGCTTATTTAAAGTGCTAAATAGCATCGGCAATTAAGCCCTTGGGTTTATAATCGGCCTGCGTAAGTTCGCTGCATCCACAGCCATTGTTTGTCAGATAGGAATCCACAAATTCTAACGTGCTGGATTTTTTCAAGAAAGACTGCGCTTTGCTAACTGGCACATTTTTAAATAAATAGATATAGTAATTTGCTGACAATGGATATATCGCATTAGTTTTAATTCATATATTGCATCAACTAAATCGTCGTTCGTCACAATGAAATTATTAAAATATGCTGTTAGGTATGCTCACCGAACACTGAAACCGGCCGGGAGCGACTACGCCCTTACGATCTTTTATCACTTTCTGATTTAAAATATACACTTAATCAAAGTAAAGCAGACACTTGGCCAAGTAAGGAGCATGCACTGTAATACATGCCGTTTTGATACCGGGGCGGTTCCGGTAAAAACCAAATATTTTAATCAATATAAACTTAAAATGAAAAGAGAAAAACTAAGTCTGTCGGGCATCAAAAATGCGTTAAGCAGAGCCGAATTGAAGAACATTATGGCTGGTAGCGGCCCTGGCGGCGGCGGCAGCGGTGGAAGTTGCGCGGGCCCGGGTCAGTCTTGCGGATTTATTATGGGTGTGCCGGGTAACCCTGGTTGCTGCCCAGGGTTAAATTGCTATTTTAATCCTTCCGGATACAATTTATGTAATTAACCGGCACTTTATCGGCAAGGCCAACCATCTTATCACTAGATGGTTGGCCTTAATTATTTTACCGCTGCCACGTTTTTCTACTGGTTTTCTGACGAGCATTGAAACGAATTTTAGTGTACTTATCTATACAACAATGGCTCAGGCAGTAAGTAAGCAAAAAAGAATAGCGTTAAAATATCGGCAATTGATATGTAGCTATCTGCAAAAAAAAGAGTGGAAATTTTCTCTCTTCAAATTATCTATCCGGTTGTTTAAATGCCAATCGGTTAGTATTAAGCGTAGCTTACGTTCATAGTAATCGGAACGCTCAACGCTTTTGAAATTATGCAGCCTGCTTTCGCACCCTCAGCAATTTCTTTAAATTTTTCCTCCGAAACTCCATCGATTGCCGCGCCTTTTAATTCCAGGAGAATGCCTGTAATCTCCAGTTTTTGCATGTCGAGGTCTAAAATGGCATCGGTGCTTAGGTCGTTTGGCGTAAATCCGGCCTGGGTAAGGGCAGCGCCAACGGCCATTGTAAAGCAGCCTGCATGTGCTGCGGCTATCAGTTCTTCAGGGTTGGTACCGATTCCGTCCTGGAAACGGGTTTTAAATGAGTACTGGGTGTTGTTAAGAATGGTGCTTTGGGTAGTGATTTCGCCTTTACCTTCTTGTAAAGTGCCATTCCAATGGGCATGTGCTGTACGTTTCATAGTTTTTGTTTGTTTAAAAGTTTATTGCTGGTATTGTAAAATGCTGGTTTATTTCACTTATAAAAGCCAAAATCTCATCGTGTCCGGCATGTGTTTCCGCCGACGTTACAAAGTGCTGAGGCACTTCCTCAAATGTAGCTAAAAGCGCTTTGCGAAATTTGGCCACCGCCTGGTCTGTTTTTAACGAAGATTGCTTATCCGCCTTGGTAAATACCAGTACGAAAGACAGGCCTTTTTCGCCCAGCCAGTTGCAAAATTCAACGTCTATCTTTTGCGGTTCCAGGCGGCTATCTATTAATACCATTACGCATTGCAGGCTTTCGCGTTTATCCAGGTAAGTATGTATAAATTTATCCCAGTCGGCCTTTTTACTTTTCGATGCGCGTGCGTAGCCGTAGCCCGGCAAATCCACAATGTACCAGCTGCCATTCACCAAAAAGTGGTTGATGAGCTGCGTTTTACCGGGCGTTTGCGATGTTTTTGCCAGGCCTTTTTTGCCCGTGAGCATATTTATCAGCGATGATTTGCCTACGTTTGAGCGGCCTATAAAAGCGTATTCGGCCATTACCGGCGGCGGCAATTTAGAAATTTGGGTATTGCTGCAAATAAAGTCGGCAGATTTGATGATCATATAGCAAAGGTAGGGTTTTGATTGAGAGATTGGAGATTAGTTGATCAGAGATTAGATGCAACTTAGTTAGACGGATTGATTTTACACAGATTAAACAAATGATTATCAAAATGTTTAGTAAATTTGATGTTTAAACATGTAATTTAAAATGGAACAATATAAAATACCTGCTCAAACACGCATTGGCCATGTGCATTTAAAGGTTAGCGATCTGCAAAAGTCGCTTGATTTTTACTCCGGCCTGCTGGGTTTTGATAAAATGATGACGTATGGTGGGCAAGCTGCGTTTATATCAGCAGGCGGCTATCATCACCATATAGGTTTAAACACCTGGCACAGTGCCGGTGCACCACCCGCCCCCGAATATGCCCCCGGTTTATATCATACCGCAATATTATACGCCGGGCGAAAAGACCTGGCCGAAATATTACAGCGTTTAATAGATGCCAAATACCCAATAACAGGCGCATCAGACCACGGCGTATCTGAGGCTATTTACCTTGACGACCCCGACGGTAACGGCGTTGAGCTGTATTGGGACAGGCCCCGCGAGCAATGGCCGCTTGATGAAAACGGTGAGTTAACGATGTTCACCAGGAGATTGGATCTGGAAGGGTTGCTAAATGAAGTTGTTAGTCCGGATTTGTAATCCGGACTAAATGATTGGGGATTTGTAATCCCCGAAACCATTTAAATCACGGTTCGCGGATTACAAATCCGCATGTTAGTTAGTCCGGGATTGCAAATCCGGACTAACGTAAAGAACAAATCCTATAATCTTGCTAATCTTATAAATCTTAGTCCAGGTTCTTTACCCAGATGTTCTTGTAATAAGTTTTATTATTATGCTCCTGCAAAGCAATAACACCGGTTTTAGCCACGCCATAACCGGGATGGTCTTTCCACTTTCCTTCTGCTTTTTTCTTATTCCAATCTGCATCCCAGGCGGTGAACGATAATATCTTTTTGCCATTTAGCCAGTGTTCCACATGGCCGTGGTTAAAAATGATCTTGCTGGCATTCCATTCGCCTACAGGCATAAGTTTTTTGTTACTGTTGGGCAGGTGCATAGCATAATCGCAGCCGGTTTTTTGCCAGTCTTCCAGTTTGTCGGGCCAGCCAAGGTCGTCAATAATCTGGTATTCCGGACCGGTTTCAGAGGTGTACGGGTATTTAGCGTCTTCAACAACGTGGTACAAAACCCCGCTGTTGCTGCCTTTTTCAATTTTCCAGTCCCACGATAGTTCAAAGTTGGCATATTGAGCATCGGTAACAATATCGCCGCCGGCAATACCGCCACGACAAACAAGATTACCATCCTCCACTACCCAGTTTTTCACTTCGCCTTTCATATTATAGTTATGCCAGCCTTTCAGCGTTTTACCATCAAACAGGCTGGTCCATTTTTTTATATTGGCCGATGACCTTACAGCCCTATGCGGCGGCTTTGCAATGGCCTGCACCGCGATTAATGCGATGCAGGCAAGCAATGATATTTTTTTCATGTTATTTCTTCTTGTAAATTTTATAGTCTTTGAAAAGCGATAAACCTAATCTCTGGTCTCTAATCTCTAATCACTAACTCTTTTTCTCCATTTTCTCCGGATCCCAGAACATCGGCTGATTTTTAAAATAGCTGTCGTTACACAGCAGGGCAGGAGCGGCAGCACGATAGCCGAACACGGCATCTTCTGTAACCTTACCATTTTTGCGGATGGCGTTAACGAAGTTACTCATGTGGTCGTAAGGGCCGCCCAGGTAACCTTTATCTGCTTTGTAAGTAATCTCTTCTGGAGGCAGCATCTTTTTGCGTTCCGGGTTGCGGTCGCCGGCCTGGCGTAGTTTTTCCAGGTAAAAGGGATCGTCGGATGCAAAAACTTTGTTGCGTTTCAACACTACTTCATCCCAGGTAATATCCATAGCGCCTTCACTGCCTACCAGGCGCAGGTAGGTTGTTCCGCTGGTGCCATCCACAAAGTTGCACCGTAGCGACAGGTTAAAAGCGGGGTGCATAGCATTTTGGGCATAATCAAAGGTGCCTAATAATACATCCGGTACTTCACGGCCATCGTGCCAGAAACGTAAGCCACCTGAAGCATATATTTTTTCGGGGCCATGTGAGTTGGTTATGAAGTGTAAACTGCTGAACAGGTGCACGAATAAATCGCCGGCCATGCCTGTGCCATAGTCAGTATAATTTCTCCAGCGGAAGAAGCGCTTTTCATCAAAGGGGCGTTTGTGCACATTGCTTACATAAGTTTCCCAATCCACAGTTTGCGGCGAAGCATCAGCAGGAATAGGGTATTGCCAAACCTCAACCGGCCCGCGTCGTGCCCAAAATCCCTCGGCATAATTTAGCTGGCCGATAGCACCCGCTGCTAACAATTCCCTTGCCTTCTCGTTACCCAACGACGAAACCCCCTGGCTACCCACCTGGAAGATTTTACCGGTTTCTTTCTGAGCCTGTATCACGGCGGGACCTTCGGTAATGGCATGTACCATCGGTTTTTCGCAGTAAACGTGCTTGCCCGCACGCATCGCGTCTACAGATATTTGCTGGTGCCAATGGTCAGGCGTGCCGATAATCACGGCATCAATATCTTTACGGTTCAGTATCTCTTTATAAATTTTGGTTGTAGCTATATCGGCCCCCCAGCGTTTTTTGGCATCAGCCAAACGGCCATCATATAAATCGCAAACGGCCAATAATTTTACGCCGGGCACCTGCAGGGCTACGTTGGTATCTTCGCTACCTTGTCCGCCGGCGCCTATAAGTGCTATATTCAGCTGGTCGTTAGCAGCAATGCCACCGTTGCGTTTCAGGTAGGCAAATACGTCCGGCTTCTTTTCGGCTGCCAAAACATTCGAGCCAACGGCTACTGCGGCAGCTGCGGTGCCAAGCTTTTTAATAAAATTTCTGCGCGAGGGTTGGTCGTTCTCTTCTTTCATGGTACAGGTAACAGGTTTGTTAATAATTAAGGCAAATTGGATTGATGACATTTCAGGGGTAATGCATCGGTAGCGAAAGGTAAAATTTATAAAGGATAATTAAAAATAGAACTGTGATTTTTACAACTACGGCTATTTCGTCAACCCAATCTAACTTAATCAACTCCCTTTACCCAATCACTCAATAATAATTATCTTTGCCGCTCGATGAGCAAAACGATAATTCCGTACACCAACCAGCAAGGCACTAAAAAAGAGCAGGTAGCCGATATGTTCAACAACATTTCGAAAACCTACGATTTCCTGAATCATTTTTTATCGCTTGGTATAGATATCATTTGGCGTAAAAAAGCCATCAATGAACTTAAAAAAGACCGTCCTAAATTAATTTTAGACGTTGCCACAGGTACGGGCGATTTCGCTTTTGAGGCATTATCCATTCTTAAACCTGAAAAAATTATCGGTGTTGATATATCACAGGGCATGCTCGACGTCGCGAAGCAAAAAATAGAAAAACGTGGCCTGGCTGATAAATTTGAAGTGAAATTAGGCGATTCTGAAAAGCTGCCTTTTGACGCAGATGATTTCGATGCAGTTACCGTAGCTTATGGTGTACGTAATTTTGAGAACCTGGAAACGGGTCTTGCCGACATACATCGTGTGCTAAAACCCGGCGGAAAAGCGGTAATATTAGAGTTCTCCAAACCCAAGGTGTTTCCTATTAAGCAACTGTATAACTTTTATTTTAATTATATTACACCCGGAATTGGTAAATTATTTTCGAAAGACGCAAGGGCCTATACTTATCTGCCTGAATCGGTAGCTGCTTTCCCGGATGGGGAAACATTTACCGCGCTGATGGATAAAGTAGGCTTTAAACATACCAAACACCGCCCTTTGGCGTTTGGTATTTGTTCAATTTATACGGGTATTAAATGAGTAAAAACGGTTACCTAACCATATTTTGTTTACTTTTTTGCTGTAGCACCGCATTTGCACAGGCTCCCGCATGGGGCGGCGGCGCTGACCAGAACGACTTAAGTTTTGGCTTCAGTTTCTCGTATGTTTCCAATTATTTTAAAATCAATAAAAAATCCAACTGGCGCGACCCCTATTTCGACCCTGGTGTCAACCGCTATATAACCGACTCATTGAGAAGTATCAGCTCAAAAAACGCGTCCGGATTTGCAGTTGGCTTTATAACCCGCTACAGGCTTACCGACCATATTGAAGGCCGTATAACGCCGTCGCTGGTTTTCGCAGACAGAACGATAAGTTATACCTACCCTAAAACCGCAGATGACGTTACCAAAACGGTACAAAGTACTACGGTAGATTTTCCGCTGGAGATAAAATTAAAATCAGACAGGATTGATGACTTTAGGGCATATATATTGGGTGGTGTGAAATATTCACTGGCTATCGGCTCAAAAAAGAACGCTGACACCGGCCTTGACCCTTTAAGCAAGTTGGTTAAAAACGTTGGCGGTTTCGGCTCGTATGAAGCGGGATTGGGGTGCGATATTTATTTCGAGTTTTTCAAGCTATCGCCGGAGATAAAGATTTCCAACTCAATTGGCAATGTGCTGATGCCCGAAAATCATCCTTATTCCAGCCCTTTAAGCAGCCTGGGTTTACATACGGTTACGTTTAGCTTGCTGTTTGAATAGTTTTTTGCATGACTGCAAATTAACCAATGAGAGAGAAACACAAATCGGTATTCTCGGATATTGTCAGTGTCTTTATAAAAGAATAAATTGATTTTTTCTCTGTGTTCTCTGTGCCTTCTCTGTTTCTCTGTGGTTAATTAACCCGCATGGATGAAATGGTTGCCAACAGATGACATGTTATTCCAATCAAAAAACATAATTTCGCCGCGATAGTTTACCTATATATGGCTAAGATTGCATTAATAACAGGAGCTACCTCGGGAATAGGCGAGGCCTGCGCCCATTTATTCGCCCGCGAAAAGTATGATTTGATATTAACCGGCCGTCGTGCCGAGAGGCTGGAAAAGCTGGCTAAAAAGCTGAATACTAAATATAATGTCGAAATCGCTGTTTCGCAGTTTGATGTTAGGAATAGGGAAGAAGTGGCAGATAACCTTGAAAACCTGCCTGCCAAATGGAAAAAGGTAAACGTATTGATAAACAATGCCGGCCTTAGCCAGGGGCTTGACCCGATAGATAAGGGTAGCCTGGATGATTGGGACACCATGATAGATACCAATATAAAAGGCTTGTTATACGTAAGTAAAATTGTGTCTAACTGGATGATAAAGAATGGGCAGGGGCATATAGTCAATATAGGCTCCATTGCCGGCAAGGAAGTTTATACTAATGGAAACGTGTATTGTGCAAGCAAACATGCTGTTGACGCATTAAATAAAGGTATGCGCTTGGACCTGCTGCCGCATGGCATAAAGGTTACGGCAATACACCCCGGCGCGGTAGAAACAGAATTTTCTGAAGTGCGCTTTAAAGGTGATAAGGAACGCGCCAAAAAAGTATATGATGGCTTCGAGCCGCTGGTAGCCGATGATATTGCGGAGACTATATGGTTTGTAGTATCGCGGCCGAAGCATGTAAACATTAATGATATGGTTGTAATGCCAACCGCACAGGCGAATGCCACTACTATTTTTAGAGATTAGAGACCAGAGGTCAGAGATTAGAAAAAATTACCTTCTAAATTCCGACGTCGAGAATCCGAAATAAAAAAATCACTAATTAACCAAATCACTAATTCACTAATTAAAAAATGTCACTAATTAACCAAATAGACCAGGATATCAAACAAGCTATGCTGGCCAAGCAGGCAGACCGTTTACGTGGACTGCGTGCCATTAAATCAGCCTTATTACTGGCCCGCACCGAAAAAGGCGCTGCCGAGGAATTGACACAGGAAGCCGAAATAAAAGTTTTGCAAAAGCTGGTAAAGCAGCGCAAGGAGTCGGCAGATATATATAAGGCACAGAACCGCGAAGACCTTTACCAGGTAGAAATAGATGAGATGAAGGTTATCGAGCCCTACCTGCCGCAACAAATGACGCGCTTCGAGATTGAAGGGTTCTTGCAGGAAGTTATCAGCAGGATAGGCGCAACTTCGGTAAGTGATATGGGCAAGGTAATGGGCGTAGCCAACAAAGAGCTGGCCGGCCGCGCTGACGGCAGGACGATATCGGAGGTGGTGAAACAACTTTTGGGTTGATTAAGTTGACTAAGTGAGTGGTTGATTAGGTTACATTACCAACTCAATCAACCTAATTCAACTTAATCAACTAAAAAACCAATAAACACTTGCATCTAACAGGCAATAACCTATTTTTATAGCGAAATATTTGAAGATGCACAACCAGCCGGAATACGGCCTGATTTAAAAATTAAACTTTACAAGGAAACTATATGGATTTCGTGCTTAAAGAGGAACATGGGTTCAGTTATATCGATGAGGGCGAAGGTGAGGTTCTGTTACTGCTACACGGCTTAATGGGTGCATTAAGCAACTGGGATAAGGTAATTGAAGAATTTAGGGGGCAATACCGGGTAATTATACCTATACTGCCGATATATGATCTGCCGTTATTAACTACAGGGGTAAAGGCCCTGGCTAAATACGTTCATAAGTTTGTAAAGTATAAAAAGCTTACAGATGTAACGCTGCTGGGTAATTCGCTTGGCGGGCACGTAGCGTTGATCTACGTGTTATCGCACCCGACCTACGTTAAGGCTATGGTGCTTACAGGCAGCTCAGGGCTTTATGAAAATGCTTTTGGTGGTACATTTCCGCGGCGCGAAAGCTATGATTTTGTGAAGGAAAAGGTTGAATACACTTTTTATGACCCAAAGACGGCAACCAAAGAACTGGTTGATGACGTATATCGTATTATAAACGACAGGCATAGCGTTATCAGGATACTGGCTATGGCAAAATCGGCGATACGCCATAACATGAACGGCGACCTGCATAAAATAAATATCCCGGTTTCGCTGATATGGGGCCGCGACGATAAAATTACACCACCGGAAGTGGCTGTAGAATTTAATGAGCTATTGCCGGATTCGGAACTGCACTGGATAGACAAATGCGGCCATGCCCCGATGATGGAGCAGCCGGAAGAGTTTAATAAATACCTGAAAGTATTTTTAGATAAGATAAAAGCAAAATAACCGTCATGCTGGCAATTGAATTGATAGCTAACACGATACCACCCGTGCATACTTCGGATAGCATTCGCACTGCCCTTGCGCGTATGGTTGAGTTTCGTGTGCGCCATTTGCCGATTGTAAACGAAGAACAGTTTTTAGGCTTGTTATCTGAAAGCGATATGGTTGCTGAAACGGATATACTCACACCGGTTGGGGCACTTGCCCTCTCGCTGGTGAATCCTTATGTGTTAGACGATCAGCATATCTACGATGTTATAAGGTTGTTTAGCGAAGCTAAGGTAACTGTTGTGCCGGTGCTGAATGCGACTCAAAAATACATCGGCCTTATAACCATTAATGCACTGACCTCTTATTTCGCCGAACTTACATCCGTTGACCAACCCGGCGCTATTATTGTGCTGGAGATAAACAATAAAAATAACTCGCTGGCTCACATGGCACAAATAGTTGAGTCGGACAATGCCCAGATATTGAGTTCCTACTTGCGCAGCTTCCCCGATTCTACAAAAATGGAAGTCACACTGAAAGTGAACAAACCCGATATATCAGCCATAACAGCCACCTTTTTACGCTACGACTACGATATAAAAGCTACCTTTAATCATACGGAGGAAAACGACAGCTCAAGAGACAGGTATAATTCTTTAATGAACTATTTGAATTTGTAGTTCATGGTTAATGGTTCATAGTTCATAGCCGGAAACAGAAATTTGAGCTTTTAGCAGGTATATTATATGGCATTTAGGTTTGAAGATTTGCAGGTTTGGCATAAAGCCATCGATTTGGGCGAGCAAATCAATCAGCTAACTAAAGCTTTTCCCAAAGAAGAATTATTCATTTTAACATCCCAAATAAAAAGAGCGGCAGATTCGGTAGTACTGAATATTGCTGAAGGTTCAACCGGGCAAAGCAAAGCAGTTTTAAAAGTATTTTTAGGCTATTCCCTTCGTTCTGCAATCGAAGTAGTTAGTTGCCTGTTCATCGCAAAGAAACGTGGGTATCTAAAAGACGAACTTTTTAACGAACTTTACGGCGAGTATGAAGTTCTGGTTAAAATGATAACTGCATTAAGAAACTCAATATAGTTAGCCCTGCAATGAACGCACAATCATTACTTATTAACTACTATCGTTCGACTATGAACTATGAACCATCAACTATGAACCTCCATCCTTCGGCCATGAACTATGAACCATCAACCATGAACTAAATGAGAATAGCAGTTTACGGCAGACAATTTAACGACCCGGTAGTTGTTCCCTATATAAGGCAGGTGTTTGATAACCTGGCGATGCATGGCGTGGAAATTTATGTTCATCGGCAGCTTTGTGATTTTTTAAAGGATAATGCCATTTCTGTGGCACACAAAACGCTCGAAAATGGGGATAAGCTGAACGGCTTTATCGACTTGTTTTTGACGCTGGGCGGGGATGGTACGCTGCTTGACATCGTGGCTGTTATCCGTGATTCAGGCATTCCGGTTGTTGGCATTAACTTCGGCAGGCTCGGCTTCCTGGCCAGTATCAACAAAAACGATATAGATGCCGCCATCTACGCAGTGGTAAATAAACAGTTTACTTTGGACAGCCGCGAACTGCTTTGCATTAATTCCGAACAAGATATATTCGGAAGGGATAATTTCGCTTTAAATGATGTTACCATCCATAAGCGTGATGATGCCGCAATGATTACCACCCACGTATTTTTAAATAAGGAATTCTTAAATTCATACTGGGGAGATGGTATCATCATATCAACTTCAACTGGTTCCACTGCGTACTCGTTAAGCTGTGGCGGTCCGATAATCTTCCCCGAATCAAACAGCATAGTGCTGACGCCAAATGCGCCGCATAATTTAAATGTAAGACCGATTGTACTGCCAGACACCAGCGTGCTGGCGTTTGACGTTGAATGCCGCAGTAATAACTATTTAATATCATGCGATTCACGGACGGCCGTTATTGAGAAAAACATGCGTTTCGAAGTTAGAAAAGCCGATTTCAAGTTAAATCTCATCAGGCTGAATAATGAAAGCTACTTATCAACGTTAAGAAACAAATTGTTGTGGGGCCTCGATGTCCGCAATTACTAAGATCACCTGATGACGAAACTCATACCTGTTGTATTTTTATTTCTTCTGTCATTTAGCGTAAAGGGGCAAACCTGGGAATTTGGTGTTGCTGGTGGCGGCGCAGGCTACCTGGGAGATTTGAATCCAAACAACCCCGTAAAAGTAAGCGGCATTGCAGTGAGCGGCTTCGCACAAAGAAATTTTGATGGCTATTTCGGACTAAGGCTGAATTATACTTACGGCCAGGTAAGTGCAGCCGATAGTACATCGACCAACGCGCAATTCCGCGACCGGAATTTGAGTTTTAACACAACCTTGAGTGAAATAAGCCTTATCGGTGAGTTCAACTTTATGAGCTATATACCTGATGCAGGTAAAAATAAATATACGCCATACCTGTTTTTAGGGATAGCCGCTTTAAACTATACGCCTTATGCTACTTACAACGGGCACAAATACAAATTGCGGGAAGCACAAACCGAAGGCGAAGTAAGGCCTTACCCTACCATCGCCCTTGCACCGGTATACGGCGCCGGCTTTAAGTATAACGTGAGCGGTAAGCTAACGCTGGCAGCAGAAGTAGGTTACCGCCAGCCCAGAACAGATTACCTTGACGATGTGAGCGGCAAATATGCCAACAGGGGTTCCTTAGCACTATACCCCGGCGCGTTAGCCGACCGTTCGGGCGAAAAGACAGGTATATATTTAGGTACACCCGGCACCCAGCGCGGCGACCTGCGGCCGCACGATACGTACTTCTTCGCGCAAATAAAAATCTCATACACACTGGTTCCGCAACGGTGTTATTTCCAGTAGAACTAAGATTCGCAGAATTTTTAGGATTGCAGGATTTTTTCCTGCATAGCCTCGTTTTATAAAATCCTTAACGGGTTTCCTTAAATAATTCAATTGTCTTAATTCTAAAATCCAAAAAATCTTACGAATCTTAGTTGCATCATTGTTGCAATAAATAACTAAGGCCTGCGTTATACAGTAAATCAGCAACTTAGGGTTTGCTGATAACCAATTATTTAACCTTAAACTGTTAACGTCATGGCTGAACTAAATCTATCCACCGGAAAAACAGGCGGCAGAAGCGCCTTAAAACGCATGCATGTTCGTGTTGACCTTACCGCAATGGTCGACCTTGCATTTTTGCTGATTACCTTTTTTATGCTGACAACATCGCTTACCAAACCAAAAGCTATGGACGTGGTTATGCCGGCTGATGGCCCGCCGGGCGACGTATTCGAAACGAGCACCATGAGTATTTGCCTTGGCGCTAAAAACAAGGCTGTGTTTTACCTGGGTATTCCCGGCAAACCGCTCACAGAACCTAAATTGAGCGGCTATGGCCAGGAGATTAGGAAAGCCATAGTAGACATGAGCAAGCAAGTATACGCATCAACAGGAAGGCCAATGATGGTATTGATAAAACCCGGAGAGCACTCGCGTTATTCAGACCTTGTCGACGCCCTTGATGAAATGAACATAAATAAAATACAATCATATGCGATTGCAAAAATTACCCCCGAGGACGTTACTACATTAAAACAAAAGGGTATATATTGATTGGAGTTAATAAGTCAGTAAAGTCCGAAAGTTTAACAGCTTTTGGACTTTTCTTTTATCGGTAACACTGATACTTTTTCTTTCGGACTTCCTAACTTTTCCAACTTTCCGGGCTATCAAACTCCACCAAATATTCTTTTCCACCCTCATAATAAAAAAACTACAATTAAGTTTTTACCTTTGTCCCCGAAAAAAAACAGCGCAAGTAGCTGAATATGGGGGTTGAAACCGGGTTAGTTAGTATAATAATTAATCCCGGCTGCTTATTTTTAAGCCATACCACTGCTTTTATAAACGTTATAATGGGATTACAGGAACAGATTGATTTGTCGAAATTACCGCAGCATATAGCTATTATTATGGATGGCAATGGCCGCTGGGCAAAAGAAAAAGGCAAATTGAGGATTTTTGGCCATCATAATGGGGTGCTTTCGGTTAGGGATGTGGTAGAAGGGGCAACGCTGTTGAATCTTAAATATCTTACGCTTTATACCTTCTCTTCGGAAAACTGGAACCGCCCAAAGCTGGAGGTAATGGCTATTATGGAGCTGATGGTAAGTACCATTCATAAAGAAATAAGAAACTTTATGGAGAAAAATGTGAGGCTGATGGCTATTGGCGATTTAAATATGCTGCCCGATAAGGCCTGCAGGGAATTGAATAATGCCATAGAAAAAACCAGCGGTAACACCGGCGTAGTACTTACACTTGCATTAAGCTACAGCTCGCGCCGCGAAATAGTGAGTGCTGCAAAAAACATTGCAGCTAAAGTGCAAAGCGGGGAGCTGGCAATAGAAGATATTGACGAAGACACGTTTGAAAATAACTTATATACTAAAGGCATGCCTAACCCTGAGTTGCTGATAAGAACAAGCGGCGAACACAGGATAAGCAACTACCTGTTGTGGCAGATTGCCTACGCCGAATTGTACTTCACCTCAAAATTATGGCCCGATTTCCGCAAGGAAGATTTGTATGAAGCTATACTTGATTATCAGAAACGGGAACGCCGTTTTGGTAAGACAAGCGAGCAGGTCAACTAAATTTTTAACTTTAACACTTTTTAACAACTGTATAAATTATTTTTAGCCCGTTAAAATATTCGAATGAATAAATACATTTTCGCTATACTTCTTTCTATTATAAGCACTGTTACACTGGCACAAGTCCCGGGTAACAAGCCGAGATATGCACTTCCAAAGTCTTCCTTGCCATCGGACAGCTTAAGCTATTTTGAACCCAAAGAATACATTATCGGCGGCGTTGAGATTACAGGTACAAAGTCCCTGGATAAGGATGTGTTGTTAACCATATCCAAATTAAACAAAGGCGACCATATTACTTTACCGGGCGAGGCTAACGCCAACGTGATTAAGAATATGTACCAGCAGGGTTTGTTTGAGGATGTACAATTGAACATCACCAAAATAAACCTGGATACTATTTACCTTGAAATAGCTGTTACGGAACTTCCGCGTTTATCGCGCCTGCACCTAACCGGCATACGCAAAGGCGAAATTGATGACGTGCAAAAAAAGCTATCAGACAAGCAATATAAAATTGTAAATGCCAACCTGATTAGCACCACTACTGCCATCATTAAAAAGCACTTTGGCGAAAAGGGCTTTTTAAATACTACCGTTAGTATTAAGCAAAGGAAAGACCCGGGCGATGCGAATAGTATTATACTCGACGTAAAGATTGATAAACATCAAAAGGTTAAGATAAGTGACGTTATTTTTGAGGGGAATAAGGACTTTTCGGAGAAGAAGCTGCGTAAATATTTGAGTAAGACGCGGAAGATGAAGTTTTATAACATCTTCGGTTCGAAAAAGTTTAAACAGGACAAATACGACGAGGATAAGCAGAACCTGGTAACAAAAATGCAGGACAAAGGCTATCGTGATGCCGAGATTTTAAGCGATTCTGTTTACAAAACCGGCCCGAACACCGTAGCAGTTAAAATAAAGGTATTTGAGGGGCATAAATATTACTTTGGTGCCATTAAATGGAGCGGCGATGCCAAATATCCACCAGATATCCTGAATAAGATATTGAAGCTTAAAAAGGGCGATGTATTTAGCGAGGAAGAGATGAACAAAAGGCTGATGGGCCCGACTCCGGATAACGATGACATTTCATCATTTTACCTGAACGACGGTTACCTTACCTTTAATGTTGACCCGGTACAAACCCGTATTTATCATGATACGATTGATGTGGATCTGCGTGTTTACGAAGGCCCGCAATACACCATTAACCGCGTAATGTTAAGAGGTAACGATGTGACCAACGATAAAGTGGTTATGCGTGAGATAAGGACAAAACCCGGTCAGAAATTCAATAAGGAATTGCTGATACGCAGTACCCGTGAAATTGGACAGTTAGGAAACTTCGACGAGCAAAAAACCGAGCCGAAGCCGACAAACATTAACCCGCAGGATGGTACTGTAGACATTCTTTACAACGTGGTTGAAAAACCGTCGGACCAGATTGAGTTATCTGGTGGTTTTGGCGGCGGCCAGCTGGTAGGTACGTTGGGCTTAACGTTCAACAACTTCTCGCTGCGTAATATTTTCCATCTGAAAGCTTATCGTCCGCTGCCTAAAGGCGATGGACAGAAGTTAAGCTTGCGTGGTCAGTCGAGCGGTCACACTTACCAGAACTTTTCGTTCACTTTCTCCGAGCCGTGGCTGGGTGGTAAAAAACCGATCTACTTTGCGTTATCAGCATACACACAGCTAAGCTCCACGGGCGATTATTATGCTAAATCAAACCCGCTTTATAATAAGCTGCGCATTAACGGCGTGGGTGTAACCTTGGGTAAGAAGTTAAACTGGCCTGACAACTATTTCCAGTTGAATTACTCGCTTAACTTTGACCACTACAACCTGGATAACTATACCGGCTACCTGTTCCAGAACGGTACCTCGTATAACATCAAATTAACGCAGGAACTTAGCCGTAACTCGGTCGATCAGCCTATTTATCCAACCTCTGGTTCCAACTTGAGGCTGACTGTACAGGCTACGCCGCCATATTCGTTATTTAACAATATCAATTACCGCATAGCAACACCTGAGCAGCGTTATCATTTTGTTGAGTATTACAAATTTAAATATGATGCACAGTGGTTTACCAGGCTTACCGGTAAGTTGGTGCTGATGTCGCAGGTTAGGTTCGGCTTCCTTGGGCAGTATAACACAGAAGTTGGTCCATCACCTTTTGAACGTTTCAAATTGGGTGGCGACGGTATGCAGAGCTACCAGTTTTTGCAGGGTAGTGAAATTATCGGCCTAAGGGGTTACCAGAATTTCTCTATCATCCCTGAAGGTACAAACTATACTGCAGATACAAACCCGGGCAGCGCTATCTACAATAAATATACAATGGAGATAAGATACCCGGTTATACAGGGACAATCTGCAACTATATTTATGCTTGGATTTGCAGAAGGCGGAAATGTTTGGAATTCTTTTAATAAATTTGACCCATTCAACGTAAAACGTTCGGTAGGAGTTGGAGCCAGGATATTTTTACCTATTTTTGGTTTACTTGGCTTGGATTATGGTTATGGATTTGATAAGATACCGGGTATACCGGATGCTAACAGAGGACAATTCCATTTCTCGATTTCGCAGAGCTTGAACGGCGGATTTAATTGATTTGCAAAAAAATTTGTAATGAAGAAGGCAATTTTATTACTGGCATTTACGTTACTAACACTCACCGGTGCGTTCGCGCAGCGGTTTGCTTATGTTGATTCGGATTATATTTTGAAACATATGCCCGAATATGCATCGGCACAAAAGCAAATAGAAGCGTTGAGCGTACAGTGGCAAAAGGAAGTTGACCAGCGTTTCCAGGAAATTGACCGCTTGTATAAAGCGTACCAGGCAGACCAGGTGTTGATGACTGCGGACATGAAAAAGAGACGGGAAGCCGAAATTGCCGACAAGGAAAAAACAGCAAAGGATTTTCAGCGCGACAAATTTGGTCCGGATGGCGAGCTCACGAAAAAAAGCACTGCTATAATAAAACCTGTACAGGACAAAATGACCAAAGCGATACAGGCCGTTGCTGAAAACGAAAATTTAGATATGATATTTGACAAAAACAGCGAAGTGCTTATGTTATATGCTAACCCACGTTATGACAAGAGCAACGACGTTTTAACAAAACTCGGCCTTAAAGGCGCTACACCAGCAAAATAATTTTTAATATATTAATCCCATTAATTTTTTAAACACAGAACAACAAACAATGAAAAAACTACTTAAAGTTGCTTTAGTGGCGGTATGCTTTTTAGCAGTAGGCAACTTTGCCAAAGCTCAAACAAAAATCGGGCATATTAATTTTGAAGCGGTAATTCAGCAAATGCCTGAATTTAAGACTGTTCAAACTACTTTAGATACATATCAAAAACAATTTATTGACCAGATAAATGCGATGCAGACTGAGCTTCAAAGCAAAGGCCAGGAGTATCAGAAAACACAGGCTACCATGACTGATGCGATCCGCACTACAAAACAGGCTGAATTGCAGGATATCCAAACCAGGATTCAGAACCTGAACCAGAGCGCACAGCAGCAGGTAGAAGCTAAATCGAACGAATTGATTAAGCCTTTAAGCGATAAAGCACGTACCGCAATTGAAACAGTGGCCAAAGAAAAAGGCTATGCTTACGTTATCAACTCAAACCAAACCCAGTTAATCGTATCGCCAGCAGGTGACGATTTGTTGGATGCTGTAAAAGCAAAATTAGGCTTGAAATAATAAGCAGAGGGTAAACATTTACAAAGCGCTCCGTTATTACGGGGCGCTTTTTTTATTTTTGTACAGATGGAAAACAAACCTATTGGCATTTTTGATTCGGGATATGGCGGCCTTACCGTATTCAGGTCGATATTTGAACAGCTGCCGGATTACGACTATGTTTACCTGGGCGATACCGCCCGGGCGCCTTATGGCAACCGTTCATTCCAAACCATACACCAGTACACCTGGGAATGTGTGCAGTGGCTTTTTAAACAAGGTTGCCCCCTGGTTATCCTGGCTTGCAATACCGCTTCGGCCAAGGCATTGCGCAATATCCAGCAGCTCGATCTGAAAAATGAGGACCCCGCAAAGCGAGTGCTGGGCGTGATAAGGCCAACGGCGGAAGTAATCGGCAATTATTCAAAAACAAAAGAGATAGCTGTATTGGGTACCAAAGGCACAGTACAATCAGGATCGTATGTTATAGAAATCGGCAAGTTTTTCCCTGACATAGCCGTACATCAGCAGGCATGCCCGCTTTGGGTACCGCTGATAGAAAATGGCGAATATGACAAGCCCGGCGCGGATTATTTTGTAAAGAAATACCTCGACCAGGTGCTGGCTAGCTCAGACAATATTGATACGCTGTTACTGGCCTGTACCCATTACCCATTGATACAGCAGAAAATAACCGAATACCTGCCCGCTAATATAAACGTTGTTTCGCAAGGCGACATAGTCGCCAAAAGCCTGATTGACTATCTTCAGCGCCATCCCGGGATGGAAAAGAACATCAGCAAAAATAAAACCCAGCAATTTTTTACAACGACTGACGATACAGCGGACTTCGACTACTACGGAGAGCTGTTTTTTGGCGAAAAGGTAAAGTCGGCATATGCGGAGGTAAAATGCTAACCCTTGGTTATTCACACCCGTGTGTTGAAAAAACAGGGTTTGCGCAGGGTTTACACTTTTTACCTGCAACATTTGGGTAAATCACAGATAATCAGTTTGTTAAGGTGAAACCTTACGGTGGCACCTGTAAACCATGATATCGGCGCCTGAATTTGATATGATCGTTGGTATTATACTAACTCTACCTATCTTATCAACAATGCAATACCACCTGCCTTAATCGGTCAAAAATCATTAAGTTTGCATCTTATTAACAAGAGGTGAATTTCTACATTACATATTTCATTATCGCAATAGGGTTATTCGGTTTTTCGGCCCTGTTTGCGCTGTTTGGAGTGTATGCAGAACGTAAGGTTTCCGCCTTTATACAGGATAGGCTCGGACCTACAGAGACTGGTAAATTTGGCACGCTGCAAACCTTTGCAGATATTCTGAAAATGCTGCAAAAAGAGCTGATAACTCCCGCCGCTGCCGATAAGCTGCTCTTTATTTTAGCCCCGGCTATTATCTTCATTGCGGTGTACCTCGGCTTTGCTGCATTGCCCTGGGGGCCGGGCCTGGTGCCAACAAGATTAAATCTTGGCCTCTATTATATTTTCGCCATTATATCAATCGAGACCCTTGGCATCCTGATGGCCGGGTGGGGTTCAAATAACAAATATTCCATTTTAGGCGCAATGCGGTCAGCGGCGCAGATTATATCTTACGAGATACCTGCCGGGTTTGCGATTATATCGGTAGTAATGATTGCGCAAACATTAAACCTGCAGGATATATCTGCGCAGCAGGGCATCCTATCAACAGAATCCGTAAAGTTTTCGGGTTTTTGGGATGTATCATCCATAGGCGGCCTGTTTGCATGGAATGTGTTCCGCGCGCCGCACTTGCTGATAGCCTTTGTGATTTATTTTATTGCCTCGCTGGCCGAAAGTAACCGCGCGCCTTTTGATATACCTGAAGCAGAATCGGAACTGGTTGCGGGCTTTCATACCGAGTATACAGGTCTCAGGTTTGCGCTTGTGTTTTTGGCCGAGTATTCCATGATGTTCCTGGTATCAATGATTGGGGTGATATTGTTTTTAGGCGCCTGGAATACGCCGCTGCCGAATATCGGTCCGGTGCACCTGGCCTCATGGACAACCGGGGCAGGCTGGGGCATTATATGGATAATAATTAAAACGCTTGCCCTGGTAGGCGTACAAATGTGGATACGATGGACGCTTCCCCGTTTCCGGGTCGACCAACTGATGAACCTGTGCTGGAAGGTGCTTACCCCCTTAGCCTTCCTTTGCATGCTGGTATCAGGAATATGGAGGCTGTTTTTAATGTGAGTTTATTGGTTCACTGGTTCATTTGTTCAATGGTACAAAGTTTGAAAGAAAGCCCGCTGCCATGCAATTAATAACCAGGCGATACCAATGAACTAATAACCAATGAACCAATGAACCAATGAACCAAACGTTAAAAGGTATTAAAACAACGCTGAAAGGGTTATCTATCACCCTGAAGCACCTTTTTGCGTCGCATAAAAAGCGGGAATTGGTGCCGGCGAGTGATAGCAATTACTTTAAGCAGTTGAAGGGCACCAATACTATTCAATATCCGAAGCAACAGCTTCCGGTCCCCGAGGTTGGCCGTTACCAGCTGGATGTAGAGATTGACGATTGCATCGTGTGCGACCTCTGCGCCAAAGTTTGCCCGGTTAATTGCATCGATATTGAATCGATAAAAGCAACGGAAGCTATCGGCCAAACATCCGATGGAACAACCAAAAGATTGTACGCCGCTAAGTTTGATATCGATATGGCCAAATGCATGTATTGCGGCCTGTGCACTATTGTTTGCCCTACGGAGTGTATTGTAATGACCAACCAGTACGATAAAAGCGTTTTCCAGCTAAGCGATTTAAACTACGAATTTTCGGACATGTCGCCGGAGATGGCAGCACAAAAGCGCCGGGAGTTTGACCAGCAGCAGGCTGAGCGGCAGGCAGCCAAATTAGCGGCTATGCAGAAAAAGGAGGACGGAGCATGAGCTTAATTCAGATTTTATTTTACGTGATGGCTTTTATCGTAGTTGCCTCTGCCTTATTTGTTGCCGCTACCAAAAACCTGGTGCGCAGTATTTTTATGTTCTTTATCACCTTGTTTGCACTGGCTGGCCTATACGTTTTGTCGCTGGCTGATTTTGTGGCCATAACGCAGATCGTGATTTATGTTGGCGGTATACTGGTACTTATCCTGTTCGCATTTATGCTATCGGGTAAGGAAACGTTAAACGCAATAGGCGAGCTTAAAGAAAGGTTTATCAACGTAAATAAATTGCCTGCATTGCTGTTAGCCGGGTTATTCCTGGTAGTGCTGGTAATTGTTATTTTCAGGATCGATACCGATAACCTCGCCTGGATAAAAAAAGCGCAGGTAACTAATAACTTAATTTTGCCTGCATCAGCCACAACTGAAAATATTGGCGTAAATTTAATGACCAAATACCTGCTGCCATTTGAAGCAATTTCAGTATTGCTGATGATAGCGCTGATTGGCGCCGCACATTTATCACGAAAGGAGAGAGAGTCATGATATCATTGACAGACTTCCTGGTTGTGGGAGCTATCCTGTTTTGCACGGGACTTTACATGATCGTGTCGAAGCAAAACGCTATACAGGTACTGATAGGAATTGAGCTGATGCTGAATGCAGCCATACTAAACCTTGTCGCCTTCGGTAAATATGACAGGATGGATAATGGCGGGCAAATGTTCTCGTTGTTTGCAATTGTATTGGCTGCCGCTACAACGGCCGTAGCGCTGGCTATAATCCTAAACGTTTATAAACGATTTAAAACCATCGACCCGGGCCAGGTTGATAACTTGGGGGACTAACCAATGGGCAGAGTTTTATATGTATTTATTGCCCTCTCGTTATGCTATCTGCAGGCAGGTGCGCAAAATGCAGATGCAGCAAAGACCGATACAGTTAAAAAGAAGAAAGGCCAAAGCTTCGAAGAGCTTAAGCGTGACCTGGCGAAAGGCAACCCGCTTTACCTGCTCAATGGTGAAGATATAAAAGATAGCGTGTCGAAGGAAAATTTTGATAAGCTGAAGTCGGAAGATATAACCAGTATTGATGTTATTAAAGATAAGGGCGCAACGGAGATTTGGGGTAAACGGGGCGCTGGTGGTGTGGTAATTGTACATACGAAGGACGAGGCGAAAGATATGGAGGCAATGATGAGGGAGGCGGAAACGAGGATGAACGCACCGCTGGCGCACAGCATGGCGGGGGCTATTTCTGAGATTAATCGCAATTTTCCTTTGTTTGTGGTAGATGGAAGACTTTTGCCGGACAGCCTGGTAAATTCAGAAGCAAAGATTTCAAAAGCTATTGAGCGGGATAATGTCTTTTCATCCTCAATGTTAAAATACAGCGAAGGTACGGCGCGTTATGGTTCAAAAGCTGCAAATGGCGTAGTCGTGGTTACTACCATCAATTATGCGGTTAAGCAATACCAGGATAAGCTGGCACGTTTTTCAAAAGGCTATGATGACTATGTTAAAGCAAAGAAGCGTGATGACAGCAATCTGAACTATGTTGTAGACGGAAAGCAGCTGGCCGGCGAAAAGATTGAAATAGTGCGGACCTTATATAAATTGCCGGTTAAAAAAATAAAAAGCGTAACTTTCCGTGACCTTAATAAACCGGCCGGAAATATCGCCCCGACACTAACCATAAACACTAAATAATAACGAGGACTTGTAATGAAATTGTTTTATTTTTCTGCTATCCTATTATTCTTCGGCTTGAGCGCCGCCGCACAAACTGCTGACACAACCCGTAAAGTTAACAGCACCTTTGACGCCTTTACCGGGCCGTTAAAACCAACCATGGTGCTGGATGGTAAAGTTTTTTTGGGTGATATCAATAGTCTCGACGTTAATAATATTAAAAGTATAACCGTTCTGAAAAACGCCGATGCTTCAAAGCAATATGGTAGCTTTAATCCTAATGGGGTGATAAAGATAGAAACCGGGAAGCTATACGCTATTAATGAGCCAAAGTCTGCCATCACTACTAAAGATTCATCTGCTAATGACACTTTTGCCGGGCTGACCGGGCCGTTGAAACCAACCGTTGTGGTTGATGATAAAGTTTTTTATGGCAACATCAATAGCCTCGACGTTAATAATATTAAAAGCATAACCGTTGATAAAAACGCCAATGCTTCTACGCAATATGGCGCTTTCAACCCTAAGGGAGTGATAAAGATAGAAACCGGGAAATTGACTTACAATACTGATAAACCTAAGGCCAGCCCTTCGGATGACCCTAAATATATTATAGATGGCGTTGTGTCCGAAAACGGAATAACCAGCCTTAATCCCGAAGATATTTTATCGGTTACTGTATTAAAAGACGGTAAGGACTATCCTGAATATGGTTCATCGAAAGGCGGTTTAGTAGTTGTTGTTACCAAGGCCGGTGCAATTAAAAAGTATCAGCATAACTTTGCTGAGCTTTCCGGCGATTATAAAAAATACCTGGGCGAACATAATAACGATGACTCGGGTTTGACTTATTCGGTCGACGGCACCCCGTGCAATAAAGGACAGGACGGCCTTACAAGATTATCTAACCTGACCAGGGAAAAGATCGCGAAAGTGAAGTTCTCGAAATCCGGAACCGATGTAGTTATCACAACGAAAAAGTAAGCATTGGAGTTTTTACAAGCTATAGATACCCTCACCATAAAATTTATGCTCGCGGCAGTGTTGCTGCCCTTGCTTGCCTTTGCAGTTAATATATTTTTCCCGGCTAAAGGCAGCAAAGTTCCAGGTTGGATATCAACCGGCGCAATATTGCTCAGCTGCGTGCTATCGGCATTTGTGTTTGCAAAGGTTTGGAACACCAATCACCTGGTGCATCAAAAAATACTTTGGTTTACCATTGGCGATACAAAAGTATATGCAGGCATTTTGCTGAATAACCTTTCGGTGCTCATGCTTTTACTGGTAAACCTGGTTGCGCTGCCCGTGCACATTTACTCAATCGCTTACATGAAGGACGATACGGGTTATAGCCGCTACTTCGCTTACCTAAGCTTGTTTTGTTTCAGTATGCTGGCCCTTGTGGTGGTAGATAACCTGGTGCTGTTTTATATGTGCTGGGAACTGGTTGGTTTTTCATCGTACCTGTTAATCGGTTTTTGGTTTACCCGGCATAAGGCTGTGCAGGCTAATAAGAAGGCCTTTATTATGAACAGGATAGGGGATATAGGGTTGCTGGTTGCTATCCTGATCTTTTTTGCGCAATATAAAACGTTCGATTTAGATACCCTTTTTGGTTCATATCACGTCGCTGGCTTGTTAGGCTTAGGAAATGGAATTGAAATTTCCGGGGTTAACCTGGTGCAAAATGCTTCTGGCGGATTGTGGATTAGCGGGGCTATCAAAATATTACCGCCGGTTTGGCATTACATGGCATTTGCAGGTATCTTCCTCGCCGTTGCTGCAAAATCAGCACAATTTCCATTGCATACCTGGCTGCCCGATGCAATGGAAGGGCCGACTTCGGTCTCTGCCTTAATACACGCTGCCACCATGGTTGCAGCGGGTGTGTTTTTACTGGGTAGGGTTTATCCAATGTTTAACAGCACGGAGCTTACTTTCCTCGCAATCGCCGGTTGCTTCACCGCGTTTATGGCGGCGACTATTGCCCTTACTCAAAACGATTTGAAACGGATACTCGCGTATTCAACCATATCGCAGCTCGGGTACATGGTAATGGCTATGGGCATCGGGGCTTATTCGTCATCGTTGTTCCACCTGGTTACACATGCGTTTTTTAAGTGCCTGCTGTTCCTGGTTGCCGGTATCGTTATCCACCAGGTGGCACACATCCGCGATGATAATAAGCTCGATATCGACCCACAAAACATATTGAACATGGGCGGCCTGCGCAAAAAAATGCCGGTTACCTTTATTACTGCTCTCATTGGCGGCCTGGCTTTGATTGGGTTACCGCTTACCTCTGGTTATTTATCAAAAGATGGAATTTTAATCCAGGCCTTCGAATGGTCAGTGCATAAAAGTTGGATTTTTATGTTCGTACCCGTATTTGCAGTGCTGACCACCTGGCTGACCGCGTTTTACGTAATCAGGTTAATTGTAAAAGTATTCTTTGGCGAATTAAGATTAACAGACCGCTTCCCCGCGCTTCAGCTGCACATTAGCGATGGCAATTGGTTGTACAAAATACCGCTGATATTTTTGGCCATTTGCAGCTTGTTCCCATTGTTTTCGTTTAACCCGGTTGGCTATCAACAATCATGGTTGTTTAGCGGAATGTCACATTCAGCTAGCGCGCCAGGAGCGGGCTTCCTGCATTTTATAGTGCCGTTATGTGTTAATATTTTCAGCTTGTTGGTTATTTATGGCGCTTATGTAGTTTATGCAAAACGTAAAGTAAGCCCTTTTGTGCAGACCGGCGTTTTGTGGAAATTATCGTTTAATGAATGGTACATCGACGATATTTATAAAAAATACATCGTTAAGCAGGTAATAAATTTAGGCCGCAGCACCTTCTGGTTCGACAGGCGGGTGATAGATGGTTTTATCCATACCCTGGGTAAAGTTGCAATGGGCGCAGCCAAAGCCGCGGCCTGGACGGATAAATGGATTATCGATGGATTTTTACATACAATAGGCGATGCAGTACATGCAATAGGTAACTTTGCACGCCGTTTCCAGGGCGGTAAGGTACAGTATTACCTTTACAGCATGCTGGTAGTGATATTAGCATTTTTTATTTTTCTATTATTTAGATATTAGATGTTAAGTGAAAGCTTAAATGTGAAAGGCGAAAGCTTAAAGGTAAAGGACGAAAGGTCTTTGACCGGCCTGCGTATGTCTTATTTTTCTGTCTTGATTCTTGACTCTTGGTTCTTGACTCTAACTCTTCGCTCAGCATGAACATCCTCACCCTCCTCATATTTATTCCTATAGTTTTCGCGCTGCTGATTGCGTTGCTGCCATCGGCGTGGAGGCATAGCTTTAAATTTATAACGCTGGGCGCCACGTTGTTGCAGCTGGGAATGGCGGTATGGATTTACTGCAATTTTAAAACAGGGGCATCATTTGCCGGTGTAAATCACGAAGAACAATTTCAATTCATCCAAAAACTGCCCTGGATAAGTCTTGACTTGGGCTCATTGGGTAAAATGCAGATGGATTATTTTGTGGGGATAGACGGACTTTCCGTCGCGTTGCTGGTAATGACATCGGCTGTGATGGTTGTGGCTTCGCTGGCCTCGTGGGAGATAAAAAGCAACCTGAAAGGTTTTTTTGTACTGTTTCTGATCCTGGATATGGCTGTTATCGGCGTATTTTGCGCGCTGGATTTCTTCCTGTTCTATATCTTTTACGAGTTGATGCTGCTGCCGTTATATTTCCTGATAGGCATGTGGGGCGGCGCAAGGCGCGAATACGCGGCTATAAAGTTTTTCCTGTACACCTTATTCGGTTCGGTGTTTATGCTGCTGGTGATGATAGGTCTTTACCTTTCGGTTACCGATCCCGCTACTGGCAAGCACACTTTTAATATGATACAGATGATGAACCCGGCGAATTATCAGCCCGGGTCTGTATTTGCCGTCGTCACCCGGGATTCAATTTTAGGTTTTTCCGCGCGTTCCGTTGGCTTTATTGTTTTGTTTATCGCCTTTGCCATTAAGGTGCCGCTGGTGCCGCTGCATACATGGCTGCCTGATGCGCACGTGGAGGCCCCGACACCGGTTTCTATCATACTGGCCGGCATATTGTTAAAAGTTGGAGGCTATGGCATTATCAGGATAGCAGTTGGTATTTTCCCCGAGATTGCGCATGCTGATGCCTACTGGCTGGGCCTGCTCGGCGTGATATCCATCATATACGGTGCATTAAATGCCCTGTCTCAGCATGATTTAAAGCGTATGATTGCCTATTCATCCGTCTCACACATGGGCTTTGTGCTGCTGGGCATCGCTTCCATGACCACCGAAGGTTTGAGCGGAGCGGTAATGCAAATGGTTAGCCACGGCTTTTTATCAACCATGCTGTTCTTCCTGGCTGGGGTTATCTACAACCGCGTGCACGATAGAGGCATTAACCACTTCCGCGGACTGACCACCATCATGCCACGATATGCGGCGTTTGTAATCATTGCCTTTTTTGCTTCGCTGGGGTTGCCTGGTTTTTCGGCATTTATCGGCGAGGCGTTCTCGCTTACCGGCGCGTTTAAATCAGCATCAGTTAACGGCAACCTGCCGCACTGGATGGCTATATGCGGTTCGGTAGGCATATTGCTTGGCGCCGCTTATTTTCTGTGGACGCTCCAGCGCATGTTCTTCGGTACACTTAACCTCAAAGGCGGTTCCGTATGGAAAACAGCCCTTACCGACCTCAACTTCCGCGAAAAGCTAACACTTATGCCATTGGCCTTCATCGCGCTCATTTTAGGCATAATGCCTTCTTTGGTATTCGATAAGATCAATGAATCTGTAGTTACTTTTATAAATTTCCTCCAGGCGAAATAAATAGCCGCGTTTTCTTTATGGAAAACAGCCGGCGCTCGCATCCTGTATGTACAATCCTCAAATGAGATTGAATTAACAGGAAGTATTTATTTAAGCTAAAGGATTATGTTTAAGAATTTATTAATGGCAGCGCTGATACTTTTCATGGCCGCCGCAGTTAAGGCCGATGAAGGACAAAAGGTAACATCGAAAGTAGACAAAGTGATAGTGTTTTTAAAAGGGGCGCAGGTGACACGCAACGCGATGGTAAACGTATCAGTCGGAACTTCGGATCTTGTTTTCGGCGGAATATCGCCGGGTATCGATGTTCAAAGTATACAGGTACATTCTAATGGCGACTTTACCATTCTTTCGGTTAAACACGAGTTGAATTTCCTGGGAGAAGAACTGAAAGTGAAACAAGTGGTAGAGTTGCAGGCCCGCCAAAAAGAACTGAGGGACAAAATATCCCTGCAAAACAGCCTGATGGCTATTTACCAGCAGGAAGAAATAATGATCGGGAAGAACCAGGTTGTGAAGGCGGACAATTTGACGCTTGATGTACTGAAGCTAAGAGAAGCTTTGGATTTTCAGACAGCACGGCTAACATCGCTGAAGGAAAAACAGCAGGCTGTAACTAACCAAATACAAGCACTAAATATAGAACTGCAGAAATACGATATGCAAATTGCCGACATTAACCGGGGGCGTAGTGCTGTTACCAGCAATATTAGGGTAACGGTATCATCAAAAAATACATTGCAGTCGTTATTTATACTGACCTACGTGGTGCAAAATGCAGGCTGGTACCCAACTTACGACATAAGGGCAAAAAATATAAACAGCCCGGTGAATATAGCTTATAAGGCAAACGTTAGCCAGCAAAGCGGCGAAGAATGGAAGAACGTAAAGCTTACTTTATCTACCGGTAACCCGATTGCGAGCGGCTCAAAGCCCGAGCTTACACCTTACTTTTTGAACTCGCAAATGTATTATAACCAGCCTAACGTTGCTGTAACTTCTATTACAGGCAACGTCGCCGGCAGCGATGATAATCTACCATTGCCGGGCGTATCTGTCTCGGTTACCGGGACCTCTATCGCTACGCAGACAAACGACTATGGTAATTTTACCCTAAGAGTGCCGCCTTCAGCCAAAAGCCTGACTTTTAGTTTTGTGGGATATAAAAGGCAGGATTTACCGATAACCGGTAGTATTATGAATGCGCGGCTGGAAACCAATGCAACGGAGTTAAAGGAAGTTGTAGTCACTTCCGGTTACGGCGTTAAGGAAACAGCCCGGGCGTTGGCAGGTCGGGTAGCCGGTATGCAAGTAAATACTACACCGATTGCCGTTAACACATTTGAGAATCAAACCAATGTAGAATTCAACATCGATAACCCTTATTCTATACCTACTGACGGCAAGCAGTATTTGGTGGAAATAAACCAGGTTGAAGTCAAGTCGGGCTTCCAGTACTATGTTGCGCCTAAAATAAACACCGATGTATTCCTGACCGCCCAGTTAACCGACTGGAATAAATATAACTTTCTTTCGGGCGAGGCGAACCTGTATTTCGAAGGTACCTATATCGGCAAGTCGTTAATTGACGTGAATAATGCTGCAGATACCTTAAATCTTTCGATGGGTATTGATAAAAATATCGTAGTTACCCGCACCCTCGAAAAAAATCTTACCCAAAACCAGACTTTCGGTTCAAATAAAAAGGAAACCAAAAACTGGGTGATAGCAATTAAAAACCGCAAAAATCAAAAGATAGACCTTTTGGTAGAAGACCAGGTGCCAATTTCGCAGAATTCAAATATAGAAGTTGAAACCCAGGAAACCTCCGGGGTTAAACCAGATTTAACCACAGGCAAGGTTTCATGGAATTTAACACTAAATTCGCAGGACGATAAAAAGCTGCAATTAAAATACATGGTTAAATATCCAAAAAGCCAGTCGGTAATAGTTCAATAATAATAATGCATAGCCTGATACCATTTATACCCGGTTCGATAAATAACACCTTAGGAAGTATCCCGTTCTTTTTACCGGAGATTTATCTGGCGATATTGTTTATCCTGGTATTGGTAACAGACTTGTTCTTTGGCCGCAACTCCGAAAAGCTTTGCCGGATAATAGCATTTGCCGGGCTTTTGCTGGTAATTCAACGGGATTACCAGCAAATTCAATTGCTTTACGCCAGCGGACGACTTACCGGTCAGTTTTTATTTGGCGAGATGCTGCTGCTTAATCGCGTAGCCATCAACTTTAAGCTGATTATCGACGCGTTGGCAGCAATCATCATTCTTTATTTTGAATGGGATAACCGGCTGAAAGCGCACCGCAAGGGCCTCTCAGATTTGTACTCGATTGCCATAGGTTCAGTTCTTGGCCTGCACCTGATGACCATGGCGGTGAATTTGCTGTCCATCTACCTGGCTATCGAAATGGTTTCCATCGCCTCCTACCTGATGGTGGCCTACCGCAGCGAGAGCAGGTTTAGTGCCGAGGCAGGGTTGAAATACGTTTTATTTGGAGCGGCGTCATCGGCTATAATGCTGTATGGCATATCGCTGTTGTACGGATTTGGTGGTTCCTTAAATTTATTCAGCGGCAATTTATTGCCGGGACTGATGCAGGCTAGCCCGGTTGCAGTAGCGTTGGCTTTAGCGTTGGTATTAATTGGCATAGGGTTTAAGTTGTCCTTTGTGCCGGTGCATTTTTGGGTGCCCGATGTGTATGAAGGTGCACCGACACCGGTTACAGCCTGGCTATCCACACTCCCTAAAATAGCAGCGTTTGGCCTGCTCATTAACTTCCTGCGACCGTTCATCTACTTTGAAAAATGGAACGCCTTTGATTTTAAGCTGGTATTAAGCGTCATTGGCATCGTAACCATGATAGCCGGCAACTTTGCGGCGATATTGCAAAAGAACGTTAAACGTATGTTGGCTTATTCAAGCATTGGCCATACCGGGTTTGCTTTGATGGCCGTGGTTACCTACGACTCGGCAGGTGTAGCGGCGGTGATATTTTACCTGGCAGTATATGGTATCGCTAATATCGGCGCGCTCGCCCTCGCTACCTATTTCGCCAATACGCTCGATGCGTATGATATCAGCAGCTATAAGGGACTTGGCCTTAAATATCCGGTAGCTTCTATTTGTTTCGTTATTGTGCTGGTATCATTAACGGGCTTGCCGGTAAGCGCAGGTTTTACAGGGAAAGTACTCGTATTTTCATCAGTTTACTCAGTTTACCAGCATGACCACAACATTTGGCTATTGTTGCTGATGCTTACCGGGGCGTTAACTACTGTGGTATCGCTATTCTACTATATAAAGATCCCATTGAACTTGTTCCTTAAACGTACAGAAATTGTTAAAAATACACTTATAAAATCTCAAAATGTGGTGATTTTTGGGGTATTTGTATCTGTTTTGATTGTTTTATTGGGGATGTGGCCGCAGATGTTAGTCAAACTATTCTAAAAATCAACCTTTCGTATTTTTTTTGCCTTAAATCTTATTTTTATTTTGTTTTTAATAAATAAAAATCTAATTTCAGCAACTTTTTGATGTAAGCCATATTTTATGAAACGGCAGACAAACTAAAAAAACAGACCAGAACCAATCCAAACCTATATTATGAAGAACCCGGCCCAAAAGCCGGGTTTTGTTTTATATGTAGTTTCTTTTAAGGTGTATTTTGTGATAAATATCATAATATAAATCAAAATCAATTGTAATTATTCTTAAATTATATTGCATAAATTATAATTTTCTCATTTTAAACGCTAACTCTTGCATCGATAATTACATAATTGAAATTAAAAACTTGTTTTTGTATTAATTTGCTAATTTTTTATTGGTTTCTTTAAATATTTAACTTTTTATCGATTTTTACATTGTTATAAACCTCATTTTAACGATAAATTTTAGAGAATTTTAAAAATTGTATGAAAAGATACTTTCCGTTTGCGATTATAGTCTTCATTTTGGTTTTAACTTTTATTTTCCCATCTGTTGATTTTAAAAAAACACCAGACCCGCATTATAATACCGGTGATATAGCCTGGATGCTGATGTCGACAGCACTGGTTTTGATTATGACACCGGGTTTAGCCTTCTTTTATGGCGGCATGGTGAATAAAAAGAACGTTATTTCTACCATGCTGCAAAGTATCGTATGCATGGTTATAATAACGGTGCTTTGGGGAATGTTTGGGTTTAGCCTGGCATTCGGTGATAGCATCGGCGGCTTTATCGGTAACCCGTCTACGTTTTTTATGATGAAAGGCATGCTGGGCGATTCTGTCTGGAAACTGGCGCCGACCATTCCTTTACTGTTGTTTGCCATGTATCAGCTTAAGTTCGCCATCATCACACCCGCACTTATTACAGGTGCTTTTGCCGGGCGAATCCGTTTTAACTCCTATATCATATTCCTGGTGTTATTCACCATATTTATATTTTCGCCACTTGCGCACATCACCTGGCATCCGGACGGCATTTTAAGTAAACTGGGCGTGCTTGATTTTGCAGGCGGTACAGTTGTGCACATGTCGGCAGGCTGGGCTGCCCTGGCTTCGGCTTTATATTTAAAGAAGAGAAAAGACGCCGACCACGCTCCAGCCAGGATAACTTATGTAATGATAGGCACCGGCTTGCTTTGGTTCGGCTGGTTTGGTTTTAACGCAGGCTCGGCCTTTGGCGCCAATCATTTAGCCGTTACCGCATTGGCCACAAGCACCACGGCATCAGCCGCCGCGGGTATTAGCTGGATATTTTTTGATATGCTGCGGGGCAAAAAGCCGTCGGCAATGGGTACTTGTATTGGTGCTGTAGTAGGTTTGGTGGCGATAACACCGGCTGCAGGCTTTGTATCGGTGCCGCATTCATTGGCTATCGGTATCATATCCGCAGTGGTGAGTAACCTGGTGGTTGAATGGCGCACCCGTACTTCTATCGACGACACGCTGGACGTATTCCCTTGCCACGGCGTAGGCGGTATGGTGGGTATGTTGCTTACAGGTGTGTTTGCCAATCAAAAAGTAAACTCGGGTAATACAACCGGCGACGGTTTGTTTTTCGGCCACACGCATTTGTTTTTTGTGCAGTTGATCGCCCTGGTTGGCGTATCGATATTCGCATTTTTTGGCTCACTGGCGCTGCTTAAAATTACAGACATGATATCTCCGTTGCGTGTGTCTGCCGAAGAAGAGGAAATTGGTTTGGATATAACGCAGCACGGTGAAAGACTATAAACTTTTGGCCCCAGCACGCAGAATTTTTGAAAATATTTTAGCCGGCCATCCCAAAATTCCGGCGACCAAAACAGACATTGGTACAAAAAGTAACTTTAAACAATTTAAAGTTACTTTTTGGCCTATCGGTTCAAAAACCGCCTAAATTTGCATTTTGAGGCCTTTTTGGTAGATTTGTACAAACCAATTATATATGTACAACCTGCTCGTATCTCCTCAAGATGTTCAAGCTTCGTTACAGAAGCATGTATTAGCCGATGGCTTCGACCTGACTTTTGACATGGAAAAAAGTAAGGGCGTTTATATTTACGATGCAAAATATAACCGCACACTTTTAGACTTTTTTACCTGCTTCGCTTCGGTGCCTTTAGGCTATAATCACCCTAAGATGGTGGACGACGAGGCGTTTAAAAAGAACCTGATGCTGGCAGCGTTGACTAATCCATCAAACTCAGATATCTATACCACTCAATATGCAGAGTTTGTGGAGACTTTTGGTCGCGTAGGTATACCAGACTACTTGCCGCATGCCTTTTTTATAGCAGGCGGCTCGCTGGCTATAGAGAACGCGCTTAAGGTGGCCATGGACTGGAAGGTTCAGAAGAACTTCGCTAAAGGCTACACCAAAGAGCGCGGTTTTAAAGTGATTCACTTCGAGCAGGCATTTCACGGTCGTTCGGGCTATACATTAAGTTTAACTAATACGCAGCCGGTAAAAACTAAATGGTTTGCCAAATTCGACTGGCCGCGGGTATCGGTTCCGAAAATGAATTTCCCGTATAGCGACGCTAACCACGAAGACTTATTGAGAAGGGAAGAACTATCCATCTCTCAAATTAAAAAAGCTTTCGAGGTAAACAAGGATGATGTTTGCGCGATTATCATCGAGCCGATACAATCAGAAGGCGGGGATAACCACGTACGCAAAGAGTTTTTAGAACAACTGCGTGTTTTGGCCGATGAGAATGAAGCCATGCTGATATATGATGAAGTACAAACCGGCGTAGGTCTTACCGGCAAATTCTGGGCCCACGAACATTTCGGCGAAAAAGCGCGTCCGGATATACTTGCCTTTGGTAAAAAAATGCAGGTATGCGGCATACTGGCCGGCCGTAAGGTAGATGAAATTGAGAACAACGTATTCAATGTTTCGTCGCGTATTAACTCCACATGGGGTGGTAGCCTGGTTGATATGGTGCGCTCATCAAAAATTATGAATATTATTGATGAGGATAACCTTTGCGATAACGCCGCTAAAATGGGAGACTATTTACAGCAACGGCTTATCGAACTTTCTGATAAATATGCTATCATCAGCAATGTACGGGGCAAAGGTTTGCTAACTGCCTTTGATTTTCCTGATACAACCACAAGGAATAAATTGATTTCTAAAGGGATGGAACAGAACGTAATGTTCCTCGGCTGCGGCGAGCAAAGCATACGCTTCAGACCGGCACTTATTATTGAACAAAAACATATCGATCAGGGCCTGGAAATACTCGAAAAAATATCTGCTGTATTGTAACCTCATTGTAAAACAATTGATACAAAAACCTGTTTTTAATGGAAATTAGGCATATTTCCATTAACTCTGCAATAAAATGTTTAACCGGCGTTAATTAGATATCTACCGGATAACATTTACTATTTTTTCACCAAAATCGGCATATTATGGGGGTATTATGCTGATGGTGTTGATGTAGCGCACTTTATTATTTTAACAGGGTATTTGAAACATGAGTAAGCATATTGAAAAGTTAAAGAAACAGCTTGTGGAGATCTCCGAAGTTGTAAATGCGTTCCAATCTGAGGCGGTACAGGTTAGGATTGTTGACAGATTGCTGGATGCAATGATTGAGGCGGAAAGAGGAGAGGGTGAGAATCCTGAATTGCATTTAAAAAAGACCTTTAAGCCACGCGAAAATGGTGAAAGCCACACCCATATGAGGAACGGCAAAAAGCCAGGCGCTACCAAAGTGTTAAATCAGTTGCTTTCTACCGATTTCTTTGACACCCGCCATACAATTGCATCAATTGCAGACTATTGCAAAGAAAACTTCGATTCAGATTTCAAAACCTCTGAATTGTCGGGAATATTGCTGAAGCTTGCCAACGAGCATAAACTAAAAAGAGAGCGCAGTCACGAAAATAATCGTTTCGAGTACGTGAAAGCGTGATTAGTTATTAAAGACTGGAGATCAAAGATTAGTTGTAACGATAGTTCCTAATCTCTGATCTCTAATCAACTAATCTCTAACCTCTACCTCAAATCAAACAGGCTATCTACCCCCAAAATCTTTCTCGAAGTAAAGCCTTCTGCATATTTAACATTTATACTTTTGCCAAACTCGCGTGCGCGGGCTTCAACTACCTGTATAAATTCCGGGGACGAAATGTAGGTCTGGGGCTCGTCTGTCCATTCAGGATTGTGAAACTGTGAGCCGAATGCACGGATGCTTTCAATCTTTTTATCCCAAAAATCTGTTACATCAATCAATATATCAGGGTGGATATAGTTATCCTGTATAAAATGCAATACCTGCTTTGGGCGCCAGGCTTCCTGCAATTCTCCATCGGCACTGTAAGTTTCAACTTTTCTTAATCCTGCTAAAAATGCAGCGTCTTCAACCAATTTGTTTGCGCGGCCATGATCAGGGTGCCTGTCGTGATAGGCGTTGGTAATTAATATCTCTGGCTGAAATTTGCGGATTGCAGCAATGATTTTTAACTGGTACTCTTTCGTGTTTTCAAAAAAACCATCAGGAATAGCCAGGTTTTCGCGAGCTGCCAGGCCAAGTATACGCCCGGATTCGGCAGCTTCCTTATCCCTTATCTCAGCGGAGCCTCTTGTGCCAAGCTCGCCCCGGGTAAGGTCAACAATACCGGCTTTTTTACCTTGTGCAATATGTTTTAAGAGCGTGCCGGCACACCCAAGCTCGGCATCGTCCGGGTGAACCGATAAAACTAAAATATCTAATTTAAGCATAGTTTATTTTTAAGAACCAATAATCGGGAACCATGAATGGAGAAAAAAATAGAAATAAAATTTTAGGACAAATATAGATACTGTGGGATTATTTGTCTTGATTCCTGGTTCTTGTATCTTGATTCTGACTTAACTTTTACTTTCCCCCAGTAATTTCGCTATGCGTTTTTTTACTTTGGAGGTAGTTGGTTTGGTGAAAGGGAAAAAGAAATCAACTACCTGCCCGGATTTATCGATTAAGAATTTATGAAAGTTCCAGCGGGGTACTGAGCCAAACTTGCCATTTTGCTTCTTATCGGCAAAAAAATTGTAGAGCGCATGCGCATATGGCCCGCGAACTCTTAATTTTTCAAAGACCGGGTAATTTACTTCCTGCACCTGGCAAAAATCTTCAATCGCTTTGCCTTCAAGCGGTTCCTGGTTCCCGAAATCATTAGACGGAAAGGCGAGTATTTCGAAATCGCCGTTAGGGAAGTCTTTCTTTAGTTGGGCGAGCTCTTTTAGCTGGGGCGTAAATCCGCATTGCGAAGCGGTATTAACTATGAGCAGAACTTTATCCTTGTATTCAGACAAACTAATTTCCTCACCGTTTAACTGTAGAACGTTAAACTGGTAAATGCTTTTATCAATCATTATCAATTGTTAGATGAAACATACCCCGCCTGGTTCAGGATGGCTTCAATATCTTTTTGTTCAGCAGGGTCGTACTCCTCTTTCAGGTTATGGCCAAAAATACGGGCGGCCGATTGCAGAAGGAACGCTTTAAAACCACCTTTTAATTCATGTACCAGGGCATAGCTGGTGTAACCGGTTTCACGGTCAATCAGCTTTATCAGTACCTCGCCCTGACTAATTGTCATGTCCTTGATCTCCTTATTGAACACGCCTTTTATTTCGGTTTCGCAGGAATTTATCAATTCTTTTTGTTTGTGCTTATCGCCGGTTAGGGCAAGGTCGCGTTGTAGCTGGCGGTAGCGTTGCCCGGCAAATTTCGCATAAGGCAATACTTTCATCACATTATAGCGTAAACGGCGGTAGGCGTCAAGGTCGGCCTGGCTTTTAAAAATGCGCTTTTCTTCAATCTTTACTTCGTTTAAAACAATCCAGGGTGTAAGCCTGCCGCTATCGAGCGTAAGATAGGTGCGAATGGTATCATTTTTGCCTAAAATTAATGGCGCAGGCGGTTTTGTTTGAGCGCTTGCGGCACCCATTAAACAACAAAACAACAGCGATAAGCCAATAAATTTCATAATTTTACGTAGAACAAAAATAATGCAAATTATTTTGGTAATTATTATAACCTGCAATTATAATTTTTATTGTAAGGTTGTGATATTTAACGCTATAAAGCATAAACTGATACGATGAAGGACTTAGTGATAGACGTTGAAGCCGAAAAGAACGAGATATTAAAAAGATACCGGGCCTTGCTGCGTGCATCAAAATCGACTTTGCAAAAGGGCGATAAGCGAATGATACGCAAGGCATTCGAGATGGCGCTTGAAAGCCATAAAGATATGCGCCGCAAATCCGGCGAACCTTATATTTATCATCCCATAGCCGTTGCGCAAATAGCTGCCGAAGAGATTGGCCTGGGTACTACCTCGATAGTATGCGCCTTGCTGCATGATGTGGTTGAAGATACTGATATGACCCTTGAAGATATAGAAAGGGAATTTGGTAAAAAAGTGGCCATGATTATCGATGGTCTCACCAAAATATCAGGAGTTTTTGACACCAACAGCTCATTACAGGCGGAGAACTTTCGCAAAATGTTGCTTACGCTGGCTGATGACGTACGCGTAATATTGATTAAGCTTGCCGACCGCCTGCACAACATGCGTACCATGGAGTTTATGCCACGGGATAAGCAGCTGAAGCTTTCATCAGAGACAGTGTACCTGTATGCGCCACTGGCACATCGCCTGGGGCTGTACGCTATCAAATCAGAACTGGAAGACCTTTCGATGAAATACATGGAAAGGGAAACCTATCAGTTCATTAAAAACAAGCTTAACGAAAAGAAAACGGAGCGGGAAAAGTTTATCAGGGATTTTATCGATCCGGTAAAAAAGACATTGGAAGGTCAGGGTTTACAAGCAGACTTATTCGGCAGGCCTAAATCTATCCATTCTATCTGGAATAAGATGAAAAAGAAGGCGATTCCTTTTGAGGAAGTGTATGACCTTTTTGCCATCCGTATTATTTTAGATAGCACACCCGAAAGCGAAAAAGCCGATTGCTGGAAAGCATATTCGATAGTTACCGACCTGTACCGGCCAAACCCCGACAGGTTGCGCGACTGGGTGTCATCGCCAAAGGCAAATGGCTATGAGTCGCTGCATACCACGGTAATGGGTCCGCGGGGCCAGTGGGTTGAAGTGCAGATTCGTACCAAACGCATGAATGAAATTGCGGAAAAGGGTTTTGCCGCGCATTGGAAATATAAGGAATCGTCGACCGACAGCGGGCTCGACCTATGGGTGCAAAAGGTTAGGGATATGCTTAAAAACCCCGACTCGAACGCGCTCGACTTCCTGGATGATTTTAAAATGAACCTTTTCTCGGATGAGATATTCATTTTTACGCCAAAAGGAGCGTTAATTCAGTTGCCATTGAGCGCGACCGCGCTTGATTTCGCTTTTGAAATTCACACTGACGTAGGCGCAAGCTGCATCGGTGCTAAGGTTAACCATAAATTGGTGCCGCTTGGCCACAAACTGCAAAACGGCGACCAGGTAGAGGTAATTACGTCGAGCAAGCAAACGCCTAAAGAAGACTGGCTGAATATAGTGGTTACGGCTAAAGCCAAGGCCAAAATAAAATCGGCGCTGAAGGAGGAAAAGCGGAAAGTGGCCGAAGATGGCAAGGAAATATTGGAGCGTAAGATGAAATCGTTGAAGATCACTTACAATTCAGAGAACATTCAGAAGCTGAGCTACTTTTTTAAGCTGCCGTCAACCCAGGACCTTTTCTATAGTATTGCCAAAGGTACCATCGATATGAGGGACCTGAAAGAATACCAGGCTTCCGAAAAAACGATAGAGAACAAACCGCAGGACAGGATAGAAGCCGAGCAATTGCAAGGCCTGATGCGCAGCATAAAGGCCAAAGACAGTGATATGCTGTTGATTGGCGAGGATATGCAAAAGATTGACTATAAGCTGGCCAATTGTTGTAATCCAATCCCCGGCGATGATGTGTTTGGCTTTGTAACGGTTAGCGATGGCATAAAAATACACCGTACCAATTGCCCCAACGCCGCCAAGTTGATGGCTAATTACGGCTACCGGATTGTAAAAGCTAAATGGACAAACCAGCAGGAATTGGCATTTTTAACTGGCTTGAGAATAACAGGTATTGATGAGGTGGGTCTTATCAACCAATTGACTACTGTAATCTCGCAGGATTTTAAAGTGAATATACGCTCGATTACCGTCGATAGTGATAACGGCATTTTTGAAGGTTCGATTATGGTATATGTAAACGATACCGACCACCTGGATAACCTGATACGAAAACTAAAAACGGTAAAAGGCATAACCGGCGTAAACAGGTTTGATTCGGCGATTGAGAAAGCGTCTTGAGTGAGAGCCAAGAATCAAGATAGAAGAAGCGAATGTATTTAGCTTTAATTTTTTAGTCTTGACTCTTGGTTCTTGATTCTTGGCTCTTGTTTCTATATTATTTTCATAACTTTGTCCTTTAATACATAAAAATGTCTCAACAGGAAACCATACCCATGGTTAAGAAGATTTTCGAGGCGTACCTTGAAAATAAAAACCTCAGGAAAACCCCTGAGCGTTTTGCAATACTCGAAGAAATATATTCCCGGTCGGACCATTTTGACGTGGAGTCGTTGTACATCCACATGAAAAATAAAAAATACCGCGTTAGCAGGGCGACGGTGTACAATACCCTTGAATTGCTGGTATCGTGCGATTTGGTGACCAAACACCAGTTCGGGAAAAACATGGCGCAGTTTGAGAAGTCGTATGGCTATAAGCAACATGATCACATTATCTGTATCGATTGCGGCAAAGTAGTTGAGTTTTGCGATCCGCGCATACAGCAAATACAAAGCATGATGGGCCAGCTGCTGAAATTTGAGATAAAACACCACTCGTTAAACTTGTATGGTAATTGCGAAAAACTGCGTGCAGGCTTTTGCGATAGAAAAGTTCAGTAAATAAATCCCCGATTTTATAACAAGAATTAATGCCGGAACGGCGGTATGGCTCATTCATTTGTTTTGAAAGAGCCATTGAATAAGAGAATTTAAAAAGAATTAATAGATACTTCCAAAAAAGAAATTAATGGCTGTTGACGTATTATTAGGGCTCCAGTGGGGCGATGAAGGTAAAGGAAAAATTGTTGATGTATTAAGCGCAGGTTACGACCTGATTGCCCGTTTCCAGGGTGGGCCGAATGCCGGGCATACATTGGAGTTTGACGGTAAAAAATTTGTTTTAAACACGATACCTTCGGGCATTTTCTTTGAAAATACCATGAACCTTATAGGTAATGGTGTTGTAATTGACCCTATAACTCTAAAAAGAGAATTAGACAAGCTGAAGGACGCCGGTCACGATTTGCTGGCCAAAGGCAACCTGATGATAGCCAAAAAGGCACACCTGATTTTACCGACCCACCAGTTGCTTGATGCCGCTTCTGAAAAGAAGATGGGTGAAGGCAAAATTGGCTCGACGTTAAAAGGTATTGGTCCAACTTATATGGACAAAACCGGGCGTAACGGTTTGCGTGTTGGTGATATTACTTTGCCGGACTTTAAAGAGCGTTATCAAAAATTAGTTGATAAGCATGTATCTATGCTAACCTCGCTTTATGGCGAAGTTGCTGATTTTAGCGAACGTGAAGCAGCTTTTTTTGAAGCGGTTGATTTAATCAGCAAATTCAAGTTGGTTGACTCGGAGCACCTGGTAAATGATTACCTGCAAAAGGGCAAAAAAGTATTGGCAGAGGGTGCACAAGGCACGATGCTGGATATTGACTTTGGCTCATATCCGTTTGTAACATCATCAAATACAACTACCGCCGGCGCTTGTACCGGTTTGGGAATTGCCCCAAATAAAATAGGTGATGTAATCGGCATTTTTAAAGCTTATTGCACCCGTGTTGGCGGTGGCCCGTTTCCTACTGAATTGAATAACGAAACAGGTGAAGAGCTGCGTAGAATAGGTCATGAGTTTGGCGCGACTACCGGTCGCCCACGCCGTACAGGTTGGATAGATTTACCTGCGCTTAAATATGCTATTATGCTAAATGGTGTTACCCAAATGGTAATGACTAAAGCAGACGTATTAAGTGGATTTGACAAAATATATGCCTGCACACATTATAATTATTTAGGCGAACAGATAGATTATATGCCTTATGATATTTGCGGCGTTGAAGCTACTCCTGTACTAAAAGAAATTGACGGGTGGAACGAGGATTTGACAGGAATAACAGAACTGTCTGAAATACCTGCCAAGCTGCAGTCGTATATCGATTATTTAGAAAAAGAATTAGGCGTGCCGGTTAAATACTTATCGGTTGGGCCGGACAGGAAGCAAACATTGACTTTGCATCCGTAAAAGCCATTTTCGCAGTATACAGAGGCCCCGGCATGGGGCCTTTTCATTTTTAGATTTTTTAATTTTGCGGTGTGATTCAATACCTAGCAAATCTGGCGGAATATAAGAGGAAGGCTTTACAATGGGCTTCGGGTTTTGACGTATGCTGCTACCTCGATTCGAACGATTTTAGTGACGGCTATGGCAAGTTTGATGCACTGGTCGCAGTGGGTGTTAAAGCTGAGATCTCTGCCGAGCCTGCAACCGCCTTCGACCAATTACAGCAATTCAGGCAACAGCATCCCGGCTGGATGACTGGTTTTTTTACTTACGACCTTAAAAATGAAATGGAGAATTTAACTTCCGGAAATCCTGATAGCCTCGGTTTTCCCGGCTTATATTTTTTTGTGCCGCAATATATGCTCATCTTCCGGGGTGATAAAGTTGAAATTATAGCCGACGATCCGGAATCAATTTTCAAAACCATCGATGCAGAATTAATTAATAACGATGTTGCTGATGCGAAAGTGACTATCCAATCGCGCTTAAGCAAGGTGGCCTATATAAATGCTGTAAAGCAGATACAAGAACACATCAACCGCGGGGATATATACGTAACCAACTTTTGCCAGGAGTTTTTTGCTGAACGTGCGGTAATCGACCCGCTCTCGGTTTTTGTTAAGCTGAATGAGGTTTCGCCAAATCCTTTTTCGGCATTTTTTAAGCTAAGGGATAAATACATCCTGTGTGCTACGCCGGAACGCTTTTTGGCCAAACGCGGTAATAAGCTGATATCGCAGCCGATTAAAGGTACTACCAAAAGAGGGGAGACAACGCAGGAAGATGAAGCGTTGATAAACGAACTCCGGAATCATACGAAAGAGTTGCAGGAAAACGTAATGATAGTAGACCTGGTGCGGAACGACCTCACATTGTCTGCAAAACCCGGTACGGTTAAAACAGAAGAATTATTCGGCATCTATAGCTTCGCCCATGTACACCAAATGATTTCGACCGTTGTTTGTGAATTGGCCGAAGGAATAAACGATGTGCAGGCAATTAAAAATTCTTTCCCGATGGGCAGCATGACAGGCGCCCCAAAAATAAGCGCCATGCAACTAATGGAAAAATATGAACGCAGCAGGAGGGGAGCATATTCTGGTGCTATCGGCTATTTTAGCCCGGATGGTGATTTTGATTTCAATGTAGTTATCCGTACCATTTTATATAATCAAACGCAACAGTATTTGTCCTTCCATGCGGGTAGTGCCATAACCTATCATGCTGACGCGGAAAAGGAATATAAGGAGTGCTTACTTAAAGCGCAGGCGATTTTGGAGGTGCTAAACTCTTCAGTATCTTCTCCCCAATCCTCACATTAATTGCAGAACCATTTGCAAAAAATGCCGAGTAAGGCTCAACGCTCAAATACGGCAAAAACTCTTCACCATAAAGTGCAGCGATATCGCCGTCAAAAAAAGGATTAGTAACTTCGGCTACCTGCCAGCTGATATGCTCAACCTGGTATTGCATGGTGGATGCATCGGTCAACTTATTATAGCCCCAGTAATGTTCAAAAATGAATTCTTCCGGGCTGCCGGGCTGAATATCTTTAAATTCGTTGTTTACTGTAGCGCCGAGCTTGTTCCATCGGCCTTTTAATTTCCACTCGTAGGAGAAATCGGTGTGGTTATTATCAGCCGGAATTTGTGAATGCCGCATCGGTAGTGCGCGGTAATGTTCTTTGTATAAATTATTGGCAATAAGCACAATCAAGCTTTTCGGCACAATCTCGCTGATAAAAACTGCCCCTCGTTTCCACTCATTCCCGTCAAAGTATTTTACATAAAAGCGCAGGTTCACCTCGTCAAAATCGACATGAAAGGGCCATTTTACGCCCATCACTTTAGTCTCCAAAAACTGGAAGCCAACCATACTGACCAGCGCTTTACCCTGCCATAAATCAAGAACGGTAAAAGGCGGAAGATAGGGTTCCAGGATTTTGGGTGGTACTTCGTAATTCAGCATCAGCAGGTTTTCCCAGCGAGCCTCCATGAACTTTCTTTTCGCCATATATTAGGTTACCGCTTGGTATAATATTTCATTGCTTCCGGTATTCTTTTTTGAATGTCGGCGATGCGGGTAGCGTCAGCAGGGTGCGTGCTTAACAATTCAGGCGGAGCGCCGTTTTTATTTTGTGCGGCCATGTGTTGCCAGAACGTAAGCGCTGCATTAGGGTTGTACCCGGCAAGGGCCATAAAGGTAAGTCCAAGGCGGTCTGCTTCTGATTCCTGGTCGCGCGAATATTTTAGCAAAGTAAGCTGGCTGCCTACGCCATAAAGTTGGTTAATGATAGCTTGGGTCGCAGTGCTCTGATTAGATGATGCTACGCCTACGGCACTGCCAACACCCTGTGCCACCATCTGCTGAGAAATTCTTTCGGCAGAGTGACGGGCTATGGCGTGACCAATTTCGTGACCCATAACGGTAGCCAGTTCAGCATCGGTTTTGGCCAGTGGCATCAATCCGCTGTAAACAGCAACTTTACCACCGGGCATACACCAGGCATTTACCTCATCGCTTTTTATAAGGTTAAATTCCCATTTAAAGCTGTACTGGTCGGCATAGCCATTTGTTTTTAAGTAGCCCTCGATAGCGGTAGCTAACTGACTGCCAACGCGCTTTACACGTTGTGCATCGCTGGAATTATTGATTACAACCGTCTTAGGGTCAGACAAAAGCTGGCTATAGCTTTGTGCGGCCGACTGATTTATCTCAGTATCATTAGCCAGCGATAATTGTTTGCGCCCTGTTAGGGGGACGGTAGCGCAGGAATAAACAATAAGGGAAATCAGTAACGGAGCAACAAAGATTGATTTTTTCATACGGCAGTTTTTTTCTTAAACAAATTTACGCGGGACTCTTTGCCTTTTAGCAGCCTTTCGATATTTTTTTGGTGAGTAACTAAAATCAAAAGGCATATCAGCATCCCGAATATCACAACAAGATTACTTGTGTATTTGTTGAAGAAAAATGTAACACCGACCAAATAAGCAAAGCCGGCCGTTATAGAGCTAAGAGAGACGTAACGCGTTATCAGCAATACCACTATAAATACCGATACACAAAATAAGGCTGCGTCAAGATTTACCGCCAATACCATTCCGCAAAGCGTTGCAATGCCCTTGCCACCTCTGAAGCCGGCGAAGATAGGGAACAAGTGGCCCATAACTGCCGCAATGCCTAATGCCAGTTGGTAGCTTATTAAGTTAGAATGGGGCCCCCCTGTTGTTGATACGCCGATAAAATAAGCAAGACTGGTCGCCGTCCAGCCTTTTAAAATATCGATAAGCATTACCGGGATGCCTGCTTTTTTACCTAAAACTCTGAATGTGTTGGTAGCTCCGGCGTTGCCGCTGCCGTATTCCCGCACGTCAACCCCGTAAAATGCCTGGCCTATCCAAACAGCCGTGGGGATGGAGCCGCAGAAGTAAGCAAGGATGAGCGCTGAAACAGAGTAGGTAGTTATCATTTCACCGCAATATTAATAAATTAAGTCCGGAAAGTCCGAAAGTCCAGGGGGGCGAAAGAAAAAAATAACCCGGAAAATCCACTCGTTTATGCTAGTTTGAATAAATATTCCGTCAATCTCTAAAGTGTTAGATTTCAATCTTATTTTACCGCTTTAAGACTCAAATCCAGGCTTTTTACGGAATGGGTTAATGCGCCAACGGATATATAATCTACACCGCATTCAGCATATTCCCTTATGTTATCGATGGTAATGCCGCCCGATGCTTCAGTGATAAACCGGCCGTCGATGATATTAACCGCATCGCGCAGGTCGGTAAAATTGAAATTATCCAGTAAAATCCGGTTTACACCACCCACTTCCAAAACCTGTTGCAGCTCCTCCAGATTTCTTACTTCAATCTCGATAGCCAGCTTTTTGTTTTGAGCAGCGAGATATTCTTGCGTGTTTTCGATAGCCTGCCGGATACCGCCGGAATAATCCACGTGATTATCCTTAATCAATATCATATCATACAAACCGAAGCGATGGTTTACCCCGCCGCCAATTCTAACAGCCCATTTTTCCAGGTAACGTAAGCCCGGTGTGGTTTTGCGGGTGTCTAAAACTTTGGCGTTTGTGCCTTCTAAAAGGTCAACAATCTGGCGGGTAGTTGTCGCTATACCACTCATGCGCTGCATGCAGTTTAATACAAGGCGCTCGGCTTTTAAAATGTTTTGTGCATCGCCTTCAACTTCAAAAGCTATATCTTTCGGTTTTACTTTAGCGCCATCATTTATAAATACGCTAACTTTCAGGCCGGCGTCAACAATATGAAATATCTCCAGCGCCAGCTCTACACCGGCTAATATGCCTTCATCTTTTACCAGGAGTTTTGCCTTGCCCTGTGTACCTGCGGGGATGGTGGCCAGCGATGTATGGTCGCCATCGCCTACATCTTCAGTAAGAGAATTTAAAATGAATTGGTCGATAAGTTGTTTGTCCAAACCGGTATGTGTTAATGTGTGGGCAAAAGTAAGAAATTGTTCATGGTTCATAGTTCATAGTTCATGGAAAAAAGAGCCAGGAACCAAGAGTCAAGAACCAAGACAGGAAATTATACAGAAAACCGCAGCGGCTATGAACCATGAACCATTAGCTATAAGCCAGAAGTTGCAGCGGCTATGAACTATGAACCATCAGCTATAAGCCAGAAGTTGCAGCGGCTATGAACTATGAACTATGAACCATCAACTATAAGCCAAAAGTTGCAGCGGCTATGAACCATGAACTATCAACCATGAACCAAAACCTATTTCACCTTCTCCGTCTCCACCCGTATCTCAATGAGCTCAGGCGTGCTGCCGGTTTGTTTTATGGTAACGGCAATACGGTACGGGCCTTTTTGTGTATTTAAGATGATTACGCCGAATATGTAATTCTGGCTTGAATTAACCTTATGCAATACTTTAACCGATGTGGGTTTATTTTGACTGAAGAATTTATCGAGAATGAGGCCAGCCTGTGTTTTGGAGTACAGGTTTTCTTCATCCTGTATGGTTATTTCCACGTTATCTGCAAACAGTTTGGTCAGCTCAGCCACATTACCCTGGCGCATAAGTTCGGCAACCCGTTCTATTGGTCCGGCGGTAACCGGTATTAAATAGAGCAGCACAAACAATGGCATATATAAAAGTTTCATAAAATATCCCCCGCAAGAATTAAAACGAGCAGTACGTAATTTGGTTTTACGCCTTATTGAATTAAGTTTGAAGGCGGGGGTTTAGCGGAGGATTTAAAGTCGGGCGCTCACCTTGGTAACTTAATTAACAATTATTATTTAACTAAGAACGTTGCCTTTATATTTGCATTGTGGAAAGACAAAAAAAAATCGCACTAATTATTCTCGATGGCTGGGGTTACGGTCGTAACGATGCCTCGAACGCTATATTGGCAGCTAAGACACCGTTCTTTGATTCTATGCTGCAAAAGTATCCAAACTCAAAGCTCGAAGCCTCTGGTGTTGCCGTTGGTTTACCCGCCGGGCAGATGGGCAATTCGGAAGTAGGGCACATGAACCTGGGTGCAGGTCGTGTTGTTTACCAGGAATTGGGCCGTATACACAAAGCAGTTGATGATAACGAGTTTCCAACCAACCCGGTTATAAAGGAGGCGTTTGAATACGCCAAACAAAATAATAAAGACGTACATTTCATCGGCCTGGTATCTGATGGTGGCGTGCATTCGCACATCAAACACGTTAAAGGATTGTGTGATGCCGCCGGAGCATATAACCTGGAGAAGGTATTTATCCATGCATTTTTAGATGGCAGGGATACTGACCCTAAATCGGGCGAAGGTTTTATAACCGATTTGGAGCAGCATATCAGCAACACTAATGTTAAAATAGCTTCTGCAATCGGGCGCTATTACGCTATGGACAGAGACAATCGCTGGGAACGCGTAAAATTAGCGTACGACCTGATGGTTAACGGCATAGGTGAACCGACAAAAGATATTGTACAATCTATAAAGTCGTCTTACTTACAGGATGTTACCGACGAATTTATTAAGCCGATAATCAAGGTTGATGAAAACGGCAATCCGCTTGCCGTAATCAAGGAAGGCGATGTGGTGCTGTGCTTCAACTTTAGAACAGACAGGGGACGTGAAATTACGCTTGCCCTAACCCAAAAAGCATTCCCGGAATACAATATGCATCCGCTGGAACTACACTATATAACGATGACCACCTATGATGAAACCTTTAAAAACGTAAAGGTGGTTTTTACAAAGGATGATTTGTCGAGAACGCTTGGTGAAGTTTTGCAGGATGCCGGTAAGAACCAGATTCGTATTGCCGAAACTGAAAAATATCCGCACGTAACGTTCTTCTTTTCAGGCGGACGCGAGAAAGAGTTTGACAACGAGAAACGCTTGCTGGTGCCATCGCCCAAGGTAGCAACATACGATTTGCAGCCGGAAATGAGCGCTGAAGGTATACGGGATGCAATTATCCCGGAATTGAAAAGTGGCTGGGCTGATTTTATCGTACTAAACTTTGCCAATACCGATATGGTGGGCCATACAGGTGTTTTCAACGCCGTTATTAAAGCTGCCGAAACGGTTGATAATTGTACCAAAGAGGTGGTTGAAACAGGCCTGGCAAATGGCTACTCATTCATTATTATTGCCGACCATGGCAATGCCGATTTCATGATAAACGAAGACGGCACGCCAAATACAGCGCATACCACTAATTTGGTACCTTGTATTGTTATTGACGACGATGTGAAAATAGTAAAAGACGGCAAGCTGGGCGACATTGCGCCAACCGTACTGAAAATTTTGGGAGTGCAAATTCCTGAACAAATGGGAGGCGATGTACTGGTTTAAATTAAAGCCAATTGCGGTTATTGCTTTGCTTTACCTTGTACCGGCAGTTTTAACAGGCTGCCGGTCTGACGGAAAGGGGAGTGGCAACGCGGTGAAATATTTTGATATAAAGGGATATTTCACTGCTGAAACTGCAAGGCTGGATAAGGCCCACAAGCCGGTATCAAAAACTATAAGCCATAATGGTGTTACTGAAACAAAAAAGGTAAACATTGATAACTGGGGGCAGGAACTCGATTCTTTTACAGGAGGGGATATTAATAAGCCCGCCTGGAAAAATAGCTATATTACATCAACTGGCGATGGCATCACCTTATATAAAGCGATTGAGCCTGGCCTTAAAGTTCGCGAAATTATCGTTAAGAGAGATGCTGATAAGATTAAATGGATAGTCATCTACACTAAAACAGAAAACATCCTTTATAAAAACGTCGAAAAGCTAAGCTATTACCCTGATTCGCTTTACCAGATTGTAAAAAGACAGCATGTTAAGCTGATGGGAAATAATAATTATGAAATTACAGGGGTGATAGTGAATTGAGTCCTGAGTCTGAAGTCGAAGTCGAAAGCCTTGAGTGGGTCTTACAATAATTGACGCAGGGTTCAAGTCCGCCGGTTCACCCACAAGCTTAGGCGCAAATAAATGCACCGTAGGTGCTACCTCTTTGTAGATAAAGTATAACAACGTGGTTTGTGCCGCGTAGCGGTTACCCATCCACCAGATATTCTTGTTGACAACGCCGTGTGTATTAAGGGTAGCCCCCATGGCGCAAAAGCACGTTTTCTTTAAATTTCTAGAAAGCGGTAGGCCCTAACGGGGCATGAAAACTATTATCTTAAAAGATGGGTACACAGCAAGAATTTAGACTCCAGCCTAACAAATTACTTATGCGCCAGTGCCTCATTAAGTTTTTGCTTCGAAAGGTCGATGAGTGTTGAGATGTCAGACCGGCCGGGGTTATCTGCCAAAACTTTTTCCAAATCGGCAACTGATGCCCTGAGCGAGTTAATCGCCCTTGCTTTGTCAAATTGTTTCCCGGTTGCCTGCAATTTAAATAGGCCGTATTCACGATAGGCAATGCCTCTTACCTGGTAGTATTTGTTCCTGGTAACGTCGGGATCTATAGTTATGGCTTTTGTTAAATCGAAAATTGCCCCGAGCAGGTATTTTTCCTTGTCTGCAGAGCCGGTTTGATTGTCTTTACCCAAATACCCTTTCGCTCTCGCCCTGTAATAATAGGCCGTAGCATCTGTAGGGTTAATTGCTATCTCCTTAGTATACGCGGCAATCGACTTTTTGTAATTCTCGCTGTGGTAATACGAATAGCCCAGCATCAGCAAGGCGGTAGAGTTTGTTGAGTCTATTAAGCACGCCCTTTCGAGCTGGGCTACAGCCGCCTTAAAATCACCATCCATCAAAGCCTGCTGCCCCAACTTGATGTATGAGTTTTGGGCAGATATGGTTTCAACAGAAGAGATTATGAGTAAAGATATGATTACTGAAATCCTCATCAACGGCCAACTAGTGATTATAAAACAGTATAATATTAACTACCATTACTAGAAAATATTATGCCAGCATTGTATTTTTTGTACGGGTGCCCGTAAAATAATTTATCAAAACAGAGTGCTATTATATGACTTTTTTTCATATTTATCAATAATTATATTTTTTCGTTTAAAAACAATCGGGCTTTTAACTTTCATATTATCAGTGTTTTAAGGGGTATTGTTAGTGCCCGCCTGTCATTTGCTTCGACTTGGCATAGCTATTGAAACATTGAATATCCCGCAGGAAAATTGCTTTTTAACCTGTGCAAAAATGCCCGTATCTTTGCAGGCTGACATAATGACGTTTTTTACAAAACATAAAAGGTAGTTGATGAATTTTGATCCATTTGATTTTAATAGTGCTTTACCGGTTATAAACGAGGATTCAGAGTTTTTTCCGCTCATGTCTACCGAAGACGAAGAGGAAATGAACAATGAGGCCATACCGGATATTTTATCGATACTGCCATTACGCAATACCGTACTTTTCCCCGGTGTAGTTATTCCGATAACTGTCGGTCGGGATAAATCAATAAAACTGATACGCGATGCCAACAAAGGCAGCCGCATGATTGGGGTAGTTGCTCAACAAGATGTGGCGATTGAGGACCCCTCATTTACCCAATTAAACAGGATAGGCACTATTGCGCTGATTGTTAAAATGCTGCAAATGCCCGATGGTAACACCACTGTTATTCTGCAGGGTAAAAAAAGGTTTGTTTTAAAGGATGAGGTGCAGAGCGTTCCTTACATAAAAGCCACCATCGAGCCTTTTAAAGAGGTTAAGCATAAAGAAGATAAAGAGTTTAAGGCCATGGTTTCTTCGATAAAAGACATGGCCATGAGCATTATCCAGCTTTCGCCGAATATCCCAAGCGAGGCAGGTATCGCTATCCGCAATATCGAGAGTACCTCGTTTTTGATAAATTTCATAGCGTCGAACATGAATGCCGATATGGCGGCTAAACAGCGGTTGCTGGAAGAGCCAAGTCTGCGTACAAAGGCAAACCTGGTGCTGGAGCATTTAACGCTGGATTTGCAGATGCTGGAACTGAAAAATCAGATACAAAGCAAAGTGCGGGTTGATTTGGATAAACAGCAGCGGGATTATTTCCTGAACCAGCAGCTAAAAACTATCCAGGAAGAACTTGGCGGCAATACACCCGACCTCGAAATTGACAGCCTGCGGTTAAGGGGCTCAAAAAAGAAATGGGGCAAAGAAGTAAGCGACCATTTTAATAAAGAGCTGGAAAAGCTGGTGCGCATTAACCCTGCGGCGGCAGATTATTCAGTGCAGATAAATTACCTGGAGTTGCTGCTCGATTTGCCGTGGAACGAGTTCACCAAAGATAATTTCGACTTAAAACGTGCGCAAAAGGTACTGGATAAAGACCATTTTGGTTTAGATAAGGTAAAGCAGCGCATCATCGAATACCTGGCTGTGCTGAAGTTAAAGCACGATATGAAGGCGCCTATCCTTTGTTTGGTTGGCCCTCCGGGAGTTGGTAAAACTTCGTTGGGTAAATCAATTGCCAAGGCTCTTGGACGCAAATATGTTCGTATGGCGCTGGGCGGTATTCGCGATGAGGCTGAAATACGCGGCCACCGTAAAACTTACATCGGTGCTATGCCGGGCCGGATCATTCAATCCATAAAAAAAGCAGGTGCCTCAAATCCGGTGTTTATTTTGGATGAGATTGATAAAGTGGGTAATGATTTTAGGGGAGACCCTTCATCAGCCTTGCTGGAAGTGCTCGATCCGGAACAAAACAGTACTTTTTACGACCATTATGTGGAGATGGATTTCGATTTATCGAACGTAATGTTCATCGCGACAGCAAATTCATTAAGCTCGGTACAGCCAGCGTTGCTGGACCGTATGGAGATAATTGAAGTTAACGGTTATACCATCGAAGAAAAGGTTGAAATTGCCAAACAGCACCTGGTACCAAAACAGCGCGAGGCCCATGGCCTTAAGGCTAAGGATGTAGTGGTAAAGCCCGATGTGATCGAAAAAATCATAGTCGATTATACACGTGAATCCGGCGTTCGCGGCCTGGAGAAAAAAATAGGCTCATTAGTGCGAGGTGTGGCAAAGAACATTGCCATGGAAGAACCATATAACCCTACCGTTAATACCAAAGAAGTTGAAAAGATTCTAGGTGCGCCTATATACGATAAAGACCTGTACGAAGGCAACGAAGTAGCGGGCGTAGTTACAGGTCTGGCATGGACATCAGTAGGCGGAGACATCCTGTTTATTGAAGCCAGCTTAAGCCCTGGTAAAGGCAAGTTAACGCTTACCGGCAGCCTGGGTGATGTGATGAAAGAATCGGTAACTATCGCACTGGCTTATCTTCGTGCCCACGCGTCATATTTTAACATCGACCCACGATTATTTGACTTGTGGGACGTTCATGTGCACGTGCCTGCGGGCGCTACGCCGAAAGATGGACCGTCAGCTGGCGTTACCATGCTTACAGCCTTAACATCGGCGTTCACACAACGTAAAATTAAACCTCACCTTGCCATGACCGGCGAGATTACCTTACGCGGCCGTGTATTGCCTGTTGGTGGCATAAAGGAAAAAATACTTGCTGCAAGGCGAGCCAATATAAAAGAGATAATACTTTGTGCCTCGAACCGGAAAGACATACTGGAAATTAAGGAAGATTATATAAAAGACCTTAAGTTTAATTATGTGACCGAAATGCGTGAAGTAATTAACCTCGCCCTGCTGGATGAGAAAGTAGATGATCCGCTTGATTTTACTATAAAGGAAGGTAATAAACAGCCTGTTGCTTAATCTTACTTTGTTGCTATATTTAGCTTAACTATTGATAGCGTTAACATATTTGAATAGCATTGACGGGCCTAACAGGTCCGCTGAAACTTTTAAACCATTGTTAGCGTATTAGGTGATATCGTAATTATAAATTAATTATGGTGCTAGTTAACAATCCCTAAAATCCAACAAAGTGAAGAGAACTTTTACGCTTAAAGCTGTTTTTTTATTGCTACTTATCACATCATCTTTCTATTTAAAAGCACAGAACCTTGAGGCAAATCCTATTAAAAGGGATACAACCAAGGAGGAATTTGTAAAGCCCCGTACAGTATTTTTGGAGGCAGGTGGTCCCGGCCTGGCGCTTACGTTAAATTACGATACCCGTTTTGGCAATAAGCGTGATAAGTTTGGCTATCGTGTTGGTGCAGGCTATTATAATACCGGGGCAAATTGGGTGGCATCTATTCCGCTGCAAATTAATTACCTGGCGCCACTAGGCCACGAAGGCGGCAGCAGCTTTGCGGAGTTTGGCGCGGGTACAACATTCGTACGTTCACAAGGCTCCAACAAAGGCACTTTTTTTGAATTTGACAATATCACCGGCTTTATCGGCACCGCAACCATTGGTTACCGTTTTCAGCAGGATAACGGCGGTATTAACTTCAGGATAGCATTTGTACCTGTGCTGTATGACGATGGCGTGATTGCCGAAGGAGGTATTAGCATTGGCTATACTTTTTAATAACTATCTTTTTTAAAAATATTTGTAAAAGCCCTGAATTACCGGGGCTTTTGTTATTTTAGACGGTTATTCCAAACAAACCGGATGAAATTTAAATTATTGGTCTTCGCCATAAGCTTTTTATGCGCTGCGAACGTTTTTGCCCAGACACACAGTACCGAAATAGGATTACAAACAGATAACGACTCCTACCTGCTGCAAGGTTCGGACAGGTATTACACCGACGGCATTTATTTTTATTACAGGCATGCTCAAAAGGTTAGTGAATCTTCCAGCTTGGCCAATAGGGTATTAGGAATAGAGATAGGCCAAAAGATATATAATCCGCAAAGCGGGAGCGTAAACTATAAAGGCGGCGACCAGCCCTATCTTGTCGACAGGCCATTTGCCGGGTACCTGTATGCGGGAGCCACCATCAATTTCTTATATAAAAACGAAAGCGCAATAAAGCTTGGTGCACAGATAGGAATAATAGGCCCCGGCGCATTCGGTAAAGAGGTGCAGGACTACGTGCATGACCATTTTGGCTTTTACCATCCCGGCGGCTGGGAATACCAGATACATAACGAGGCGCAGTTGAATTTATCAGCCAACTACACCAAACTGATAGCCCGCGATAGTTGGATTGACGCATCATTTACCGGCTACGCAAACCTGGGCAACGGCTTTAGTGGCGCGGGCGCAGGCGGCATAGTCAGGGTTGGTAACTTTAACCAGTTGTTCAATTCGGTAATTACACAAAGCTCGGCCATACAAAAGCAAAGCTCGGCACCCCTGCATCAGCATGAAATATTCTTTTATTACAAACCTTTGCTGAATTATGTATTATATGATGCCACCATACAAGGCGGCATGTTTGCCAGTCACGACGACCCAACCAGCCTTGAGATAAGGCGAACCAAAGAGCCTGTAATATTCAGCAACCAATTTGGTGTGGGCTTCACAACCAATCGTTTTGCTTTTGACGTTGCTGCAATCTTCCACACCAAAGAAACCAAAGAAATGGTACGCTCTGAGCAGTGGGGGAGTATAACGGCGGTGTATAGATTTAAATAATTTTTTAGTTCATGGTTGATGGTTCATAGTTCATAGCAGCTGCGGCGCTATCGCAGATGACGGGAAACTTTGGCCATGAACTATGAGATATCAACTATGAACTAGTCATCAAATTTCCCTCTCCTGTTTTCTTTTTTGGCAGAATTCAGTTTCTTGGAATCAAGACGTGCCGCTTTGGCTGCTTTACTCACTTTGGTTGGCTTGCGTACTTTCGGCTTTTGCAGCGATTTGGTGAGCAGGACTACCAGTTTTTCTACAGCTTTTTCTTTGTTGAGGTATTGGCTGCGCTCTTCATCACAAACTACCTGTACAAGGCCGTCTTTATTAACACGACTCTGCAACTTTGAACCTATCAGTGCTTTTTCTTCTTCAGTAAACAATATTGAGTCTTCAACAGAAAACAACAACTCAACTTTAGTAGCAACTTTATTAACGTTCTGGCCACCCTTGCCGCCGCTGCGCGATGTTTTGTAGGTAATTTCTTTTTGCAGGTCTGCCTTTGAAAAATTCATGGGCGAATTTAATGAAATTGCTGCATCTCAATGCCTTTTGCTAAATTCACCGCTAAACTATTCAACCACTACGTTGTTATTTATCCGTGAAAACATACCTGCTCAAAACTGAACAAGCCATCCCAATAACTCTTGAAAAAGCCTGGGATTTCTTCTCCTCTCCGCTTAACCTGGCCAAAATAACGCCTGATGATATGAAGTTTGTAGTAACATCCGATTATACCGCCGATACCAAAGTGTACGCCGGCATGATTATTACGTACAAAATATCACCGCTATTGGGCATCAAAATGAACTGGATGACCGAAATAACGCATGTAAAAGACGGCGAATATTTTGTAGATGAGCAGCGCTTCGGGCCGTATGCGTTGTGGCACCACCAGCATCACTTTAAAGCGATTGAAGGCGGCGTTTTAATTACCGATATTTTAAACTACGCCATCCCCTACGGCGTAATCGGCAGATTTACCAATACCGTATTTGTCGGCAATAAAATCAAGCAGATATTTGAATTCCGGAAGAAAACGATCGAGGAGATGTTCGGGAAGATAAGCTAAAAGCGGAAAGAAAAAAGCCGAAAACTATTGAATAGTTCAATAATTTTCGGCTTGTTATTAGCCTTTAGCCTTAATTGTTACGCTTTCAGCTTCTACCTGTAATCCAGCCTGTAAATAAAGGCCAATGATACGGACGTGCCAACACCTGTGTTACGGCCGGTAAGGAACCTGCCGCCGCTTAAAAACAACGAGGTTTCTCTTGTAAATGAGTGCCCGAAGCCGATAGAGGCCTGCAGGAATGAAAAATCTTTATTGGTTTCTGGTATTGCTGAAAATCGCTTGTCATCGCTCTGCGAGTAGATACCGCTTACCGTTGCAGATACCTGGTTTTCATAATCACTGTCCAGCGATATACCGAAAGTAGCATTGTAGCGGTTCTGGATAGGTCCGTTGGTACCAAAGTACTGGCGTACACCATCGGCAGCGTTAAAATAGGTTGTCAGGCTGCCCAGGTGGCCTGTTCCCGAGAAAGCAAGCTTCAATTCACCGCCTTCTTCGCCATAGCCCAGGCTTGGATTGTTGCTGTACATAGGCGTAATTGCCGTGGCTTGCAGCGAGAAATAATAGATGAAATCGATGTTAGCCAGGTAATACCTTAAGCCGGTTTCCAAATCAGCAAGGCCTGAGCTTGTCACCGGTGGGTTTGATGCTGATGTATAGCGGTTAAATACCAGTGGTAAAGATGCTACTACAGCAAATTTGCGGCTGATACCGTATTCGCCATACAGGGTTGTACCAACTGAAGAAAATCTGCCATTATCGGCGAATGGCGCTTTTACACCGTTTTGGTCCCAGCCTGAGTTAGCCCAAAAATAGCTAACAGATGGCGCCAGCAATAACCGGCCCGGGCGCACCGGGAAGCCGCCATCGGCATAGCTAACGCCGTTTGCCGCGACGAAAAGTATCAATGTAATAAATAAAGTCCTGGTAATGGTTTTCAAAAGGCTCATGATTAATGGTTAATGTTAAAACAATGCAAAGGTGTCCCGCATCCAACGCCCCTCATATACTACGTACTTTTTGCCGATTTCGTGTGCCAAATCCCTGAAAATTATCAGGTGCTTGTCGGCCGGGATACCGTTATAAAGTACCTGTACCGTATTTGGCGGCGCAATGTTATCCAGCATGCCCATGCCCACCAATGTACGGCATTGTATTGTTGACGCGAAGTTTTTCGAATCAAAATAGTCCATGTTGTTTAACACATGATCGTAAGTCAGTCCCGGCCTTGTATTAACGTATTTTCTAATGTCAATAAACGGCCAGTCAACTTGATACTGCAACTCGCGTACATCGCTTAATATAGGGTTGGCTGCTGAACAGAAGTTTATACGTTTATCAACCGAAGAAGTTGCGATTGCAAGAAATCCGCCCAAACTACCACCTACGGCAATAATATTATCGTGCCTTAATTCCGGGCGGGTAAAAATAAAATCCACAGCACGTACACAGTCCATAATGGCGCCGCGTAGTACATATTTATTTTTATCTTCAATGCCAAGGGTTATAAAAGTTTCCTTACGAACATTAATTACATCGCGGCTGTTGCCTTGCCCGCGGATGTTGAGCGAAAGTATGGCAATATCAGGGTCAACACCGTAGAGCGGCATCAAATCAACCTGGTAGCCCGGCAAGGCCAGCATTATAGCAAATTTCTTCTTTTTGTTTTTCGTTTTTGGTTCAGTGAGCCATCCGCGAATAGTCATGCCACCCAGTGATTTCATTTCAACCAGGTAAACATTGCGGTTGTCTTTGCTCGAATCGGGCATTTCAGTAACCTTAAATTCAGGATCCACTTTTGCAAGCTCGGCTTTGGAGTTGTTCCAGAATGCTTCAAAATCAGATGGTTTTGCGTGCTGTGAACGTACTTCCTGTGGCTTGATGCCGAATGCCCGTTTGGTTGTGTCATCATAGTCAGACACATTTATCATAAAGTTAACCTTGTAGAAACCGCTTTGCAGGCCCGAAATATCAAAATTATAGCTGGCAGAACTGTGGGGCCCGATATTTACGTTAACCGAATCGGACTTCATTTTCTTGCCGGCTTCGGTGGTTACCACATATTTAACCGTTCCGCTCTGGGTTTTGTTGTAAGTACTGCGTACATCAAATGTATAAGATGCTGTTGAGCTGAAAGTAGCATCGGTGCTATGAGTAGTCAGCTCTGTGGTTACTTCCTGTGCAAGGGCTCTTGTGCCGGTAATTACAACCAGTGCAAAAGCTATTGCCAGTATTTTATTTGTAAATCTTGCCATCATATTTTCAACTCAATGTGGTATTGCGGTTAAGCAAGGCCTGTCAATTCCGTTATTAACTGCCTTGTATGGCTATTACCGTGCCGAAATTCCCAATTTCCAACAGTCTGTAAACGAAATTACCCATATTGCGGTTTTTGTTTATTAAAAAGTGGATATTATTTATTAATTATTTCTTTGTTAATATAATAAGTGGGTAAACAAATCAACACTTATACCCTATGGTATCCTGAATTTTTCGCGCAACCATAGGTTCTGAAACATAAAATAATTGAAATCAACCTCGTGTGTGGAGTTCGGTACACACACATATTCCTTATTAGTGCTGCTGATATGATTATATAAAGCCATGCTGCAGCGCGGCGGACAAAACTGATCCAATAGCCCTATACCCATTAGCACCGGGCACTTAACCATCGGTGCAAAATTCTGCGGATCGTAATAGTCGAATGTAGCATAAAATTTTTCCCATGAAAAACCTGCGTGCTGTTTTTGATATTTACGGAATACCTTAAAAGGGAACACCTGCTGCTCGTATGATTCGGATATACTGTAGCCATCATGAATATCAGCATATAAAGGCACTTGCATGGTAAGCAGCTTAACCCTTTTATCAAGCGCGGCGGTTATCAGCGCTAACGAACCGCCCTGGCTGCCGCCTTCCACAAATATTTTTGAAGTGTCGATGCCTAAGTTGCTATGCGAGTACAAAAAGTCGACACCACGAAGGCAATCCATATAAACGCCGCGGTAAATATATTTATCCTTGTTCTCGATATTGACTACGGAATAATTGTCTGTGCCGATATTAATTACATCCTGGCTGTTACCGTTGCCCCGTACGTTCAGGTCGAACGCGATGAAGTCGTCATTATCCATATTGGGCTTTAACGTTACCACATAGCCAGGAACACGGTAATGCACCGGGAATGTGCTGCCGTCGCGAGGAACAACCAGCCAGCCGCGGATAATGATTCCACCGTAAGAACGCATCTCTACCGAATAAACCTTTTTCGCATCTGTTGAAAGGTCCTTGCGCTCCTGTACCTGGTAATCGCCCGGCACCTGGGCCAGTTGGGTACGTGTTTGTTTCCAGAAAGCGTCAAAATCGGCTGGCCTGTGCAGTTTGGAAGTAATTTTTTCAGGATTAACACCAAATACCCTTCTTACTGTATCGTCGTAATCTGGCGTTTTTACCATAAAGTTTATGCGGTAAAATCCGGTGCCGGCCGCTGTTTTGGGGATGGTAAAACCAATATCCCTGCTTGCGCCGCCTCTAAGGTTGATGCGAACGGAATCCCCGGCTACTTTCTTGCCCTCGTCTGTGGTTACCAAATACGAGATATGGCCGTTTTGCTGTTTTTTGGTATTGTTGCGCACTTCCAGCTTGTACCGGATAGGCTCACTACCATTAAATAGCGCGTTTTTATTTTGCGGGATAGCTTTTAGCACCATATCACCTGTTTCTTCTGCTTCCTGCGCAAAGGCCCGGAAAGACAAAATCAGCATAAATGCAGATAGATAAATTAATATATAGCTAACCCTTTTCATTACTATAGTTTAATAACTGCTAACAGAGAACCACCGTAACCCACACCTGTATTTACCCCAAACGGTACATAAAAGCCGCCAACAAAAGCAGAAAACCGGCGCGTGAATGTATGCCCGTAGTTTAACTGTGGTTTAAAAAACGAATAATCGTGCGCAGCAAAAATATTGGCGTCAAAGTCCTTGTTCGAGCTGAATGACCGCCATAATAAAATATCCAGGCTAAGCTGGTCGTGCGCAGATACCGGGTATCCCAATGTGCCTAAAAGACTTATCTGATCTGGTCCCTGGGTGGTATAATACCGGCGGTAACCGAGTTCAAGGTTAAAATAACCTTTCGTAGCCACGTCTTTAGGTAAGTTACCACAATACATCAGCTTAACCTCGCTGCCGTAAGCGCTTAAGCCCAGCGGCGACGGCCCGTTATGAATATTGTATAAGGGAACGATAGCAGATACGCCTATCGATAAAAATCGTACAAAGTTGCTGTTCACCAGGTTATAGCTAAAACCAACTACGGCATCGCCCAGCCCTGCGTCAACCAATTTGGTACCCGGAGTAACTACGTTTACCTGGTATAAGTAGGGTATGGTGGCTATAATGTCCAGGCGGCGCGATATACCGTAACCGATAAATAAGTTGCTGGAATAGGAGGTAAAGCTGGTACCGGGTGCGCCTTTAATTACGTTATCCTTATCATCAAACCTGTCGGTTTGGCGGTAATAGGAAAACGTGGGGACAATAACATTGCGATATTTACCAATGGGGAAGCCTGCAAATGTTTTTAAAGGGGATATTAAAACAAAAAGCAGGAAGGTAAAAAGGCTTATAGCAGTAATTTTTTTCATCATAAAATTATTTCCGGCAGGTGGGGCTATTTAGTTTTCAATGCCTTTTGGGCGTGGTTTATACTTAACTAAAAAGTTTGAATGACGGATTCTATGGTTCAATGGTTCCTCAATTAGTTTAAACAATGTTACCGAAATGGCATTTAATACGATAAAAATGAGAATAAGGTTTACCGTATCATTTTGGAAAGGGGAAATCCAGTCTTTTTGCCATTTATCATACAGCTCAAATATGTGTTCGTTCCACTTGTTAATGTTACTTAACAGGATATCGTATATCCATCCCAAATGAATGAGGTAAAAGATGTAAGAGCTTTTACCCAGCAATTCTATAAACGGCAGCGCGAGGAATTTTTTGAATAGGGTTTCTTCGGTAAGTATGCCGTAGAAAAAGAAGGCCACCATTATACATAAAGCGTAATTATTAGTGATAATGCCGATGGGGGTTTCCAGTCCCGCAAGCCATGGCGCTACGGGCTTTTGCAACGCCATAATGAATACGCAGACGAATATCAGGACGAAACCGCCGTATGTAAAGCTGATTTTATTAGTGCGTGTAAAGCCATTTTTAAGCACATACCTGGCCAGTTGTACGCCCACAAAAAACTCGAAGCACCGGCCAAAGAAAGTAAAACACAGCACGAAAGTATAATTGCCGAAAAAGCCATGCCAGTTAATATCTTTAAAAAGGAATGTCATGCCAATGGCAAACAGGGTAATAATTACCGGCTGTATATAAAACTTATTATATTTTTTGGCGACAAGGAAGATAATTGGTGCCGAGAAATAAAAGCACTCCTCGACGGTAAGACTCCAGCCCTGTGCTATTCCGCTGTCCCAATACTGGTAAAAAAAGCCGCGCACAAACGTAACGTTCATCAATAATATCCCTACCGGATGCGTGGAGTTTCCAGCTATCCTGGGATCATTCTTAGTAATAAAATAATACGCGAATGCACCGAGCGTGAGCAGGCAATACATCGGATAAATACGCGCCACACGATTTTTAAGGTATTGCAGGAACCACTCTTTTGTTAAATGGAAGGTGTTGTAATAACGGAATGTGATCAGGAAGCCCGACAGCACGAAAAAAATACTCACCCCGATATGAAATTCTCCAAAAAAACGCTGTATGATTTGAGGGAATCCGCCATCGAAAATATAAGCAAAGTGGGAGATGAACACCAGGTAGGCGGCCATTGCGCGCACACCGGTTAGGGCGGGGATATAATTTTGTAATGATTTTTGTGACAAACCGCTAAAAATTTATAATTTTTCTAAGATAAACCTATTAACGGGCGGTATACGCAAAAAGTTAATCTAAGGGTGTGGAAAAGTTTATTTTGAGGAATTTTTTTGGTAGAGGCGCAATATTTTGCGTCTCAGTCAGAATCTATCTCCCGGACTCCTGGATTTATCCAAAATAAAAAAGCCTTGAGCGTGAAGCCAAATTTCTCGACTTCAGACTCAAGACTAACAACTTCGGACTATAGACTACTGCCCCCTCTGCCCAACTCGCTTCTTCAACTCAGCAACCGGCATGCTGATCATACGGCCGATTGGCTGCTTACCGCGGTAAGTTATCACCTTTAGTTGTGTTGCGTCTTTCGGAACCTCAATCACCGAAGTATATTTAGGATAGAAATTATCTGGATACGAATTATCAAAGCTGTAGTAAATATCCAAACCAGGTATTTCGGTTGTCAGTTCCACATTCATTTTATCACCGGTCATGGTTGGTTTAAAGTCCGGGTCGTACATGGCTGGCGCATATTTAACCTCGGCCTCGTTAAAACGGGCGAAGTGTTTTTCAACCTTCGGATAAAAATTATTCCAATTTTTCTTCTCTTTTGGCGACCATACTGACTCAGATATAGCAAAGCCACGCGGCCAGGTCATATACTCCACCTGGCGGAAATTGAATACCTGCTCTGTCCATAAGTTGGCTTGACCGCCGAGTATCAATTTTGCATCGGCACTATCGGGAACCGGCTCAAACTCGTACGATTTATTTAAACGCAGGGTAGCATACACATGCGGTTCCATTACACGGTCGCTTTGCATATAATCCAGATAAGCAAAGGTGGTAGGACTCATTACTACCTCGTGGCCAAGCTTTGAAGCAGTTATTCCGCCTTGTATGCCGCGCCAGCTCATTACCGCTGCTTTAGGACCAAGGCCGCCCTCTATGATTTCATCCCAGCCCATAAACTTCTTACCTTTCGATTCCACGATAGTTTCCAAACGCTTTTCGAAATAGCTTTGCACTTCCTCCATGTTTTTCAGGTTTTCTTTTGCCATCAGCGCTTTTACATCGGCGCTCTGTTCCCAGAAGTTTTTGGCGCACTCATCGCCGCCCAGGTGGATATAAGGGAAAGGGAACAGCTGCGAAATTTCGCCCATTACCTTATCAAGGAAAGCATAGGTTTTCTCGCTGGCCGGGTTAAGGGTATTATCAACCAAAGCCTTGATACCGCCTTTACCGAAATCCATCATGTGCTCACCCGAACGTACATGGTAGTTTTCGGCCCCTGGTGTGCACGATAATTCCGGGTAGGCAACTACCGCAGCTAAGCTATGGCCCGGTACGTCAACTTCGGGCATAATATTCAGGAAATGGTCTTTACCATACTGAACCAGCTCCTTAATATCATCCTGGGTATAAAAGCCGCCGTAGTTACGCGGTTCGTCGGGAGTTGGGGCAGAGAAGCTGCCAAACTCGCCAACCTTTTTAACGTTATAAGCGCCAACGGTAGTAAGACGTGGCAGGCTTTTAATTTCTATACGCCAGCCTTCATCGTCGGTTAGGTGCATGTGCAGCAGGTTGAATTTATAGCGCACCATTTGGTCTATATACTGTTTAACCTCTTGCTTGGTGAAGAAATGGCGCGAAACGTCGAACATCAGGCCTCTCCAGGCAAAACGCGGATAGTCGGTGATTTCCACATTCGGTACCGTCCACTTAACATGTTGTACCTCCGTACTTTCAATCTCTTTTGGCAACAGCTGCATTAAAGTTTGCACGCCGTAGAATAAACCGGCCGGCTCATTTGCGCTAATAACTATTCCTTTGCTGCTAACCCAAAGTTTATACCCTTCCTTGCCTAAAGTAGCATCGTTTTTTGCCGACAGTAATAGCTTTATTGTTGCCGGCGCAAATGAATTTGCTTTAAGCGTTACCATAGCGCCGGCTGCAGTAGTCAACTTTTTACGCAGGTAATCAGTTACGGGCATCATGTCTTTGCTAAGCTTTGCCTGTATAATAATGTTTTTAGGCAAGGTAAACTGGCCGGGTTTTGTAACGGTTTTTACCGGTTCGGGAATGATAGCCAAAGTGCTTTTGACGGCCTGGCCGAATGATAAAAATGAAACAAAACAGCAGCATAACGCTAAGGATAGTTTTTTCATAATTGAATTATATAGTGGTTTTATTGGCAGGGATATCTGACTGCAAATTATACTTTTTAATTTTATTTAAAAAGAATTGTGTTGATTTACTTGGATTAGTTGAATGAGTTAGATTAGATTGTTGACTTTTCAATATTAAACAAGCGCTATTGCTGATTGTGAAAAAGCTTAATCAGCTCAATCAACCACTCACTTAATCAAATAAAAAGCTATCTTGCTTTTCCAATTAAACCAAACAACATGTCATCTGATAGAAGAAAATTTATTAAGCAGTTGGGTAGTACTGTGTTGCTTACATCTGCCTCGCTTTCAAGTTTTGCGGCGCAGGAAGACCATGAACGGCGGCTTTTACAGGCGCAGAAACGCTATAGCGCTAACGATAAAATCAGGATTGCCACTATCGGCATGGGTATAATGGGTTTTAACGACACCCGCGCAGCGTTGACGTGCCCTGGAGTAGAGCTGGTTGGCGTTTGCGATTTATACCAGGGGCGCCTGCAGCGGGCAAAGGAAGTGCATGGCGCCAATATCTTCACCACCAATAACTATCACGAAATACTCGATCGAAAGGATATCGATGCAGTTATCATAGCCACCAGCGACAACTGGCACAGCGCAATCGCTATTGATGCCATGAAAAAAGGCAAAGCGGTTTACAGCGAAAAACCTATGGTGCACCACTTAGACCAAGGCCTCGGCGAAATAAAAGTGCAACAGGAAACCAAGGCGGTTTTCCAGGTGGGAAGCCAGCGGATAAGCAGCATAGCCTTTCAGAAAGCAAAAGAACTTTATAAATCAGGTGCGATAGGGAAGATAAATTCCATCGAGGCATCGTTTAACCGGCAGAACGCACTTGGCGCATGGCAGTATACCATCCCGACAGATGCCGGACCGGATACCGTGGCGTGGGACCGCTACCAGGCAAACGTAAAGGAAAAGCACGCTTACGATAACAACCGCTTCTTTCGCTGGCGCAATTATCGTGAGTATGGCACAGGCGTAGCCGGCGACCTTTTTGTACACCTGTTAACCGGCATTCATTTTATAACCGACTCAAAAGGGCCGGATAAAATTTATTCTATAGGCGGCACCTATTACTGGAAAGATGGCCGCAATGTGCCCGATGTAATGAGCGCGGTTATTGAATATCCTGAAACGCCGGAACATCCTGCTTTCCAGGCAAACCTGCGGGTTAACTTTATCAGCGGTGAAGGTGAGCGTACATCTACCAAAATCATAGGTTCCGAAGGGGTAATTGACCTGCAGGATGACCAGGGTTTTACCATTCATAAAAGCAAGATGCCTGTAGCGCCGGGCATCGGCGGATGGGACTCGTTAGATACATTTCCTCAAGCCATGCAAAAGCAATTAATGGATAATTATAACGCTAAATACTCAACAGCCGACCAGCGCGCACCAAGCCTGCCTGATGTGACTTATCACTCACCTGAGGGCTATAATTCTTCTAACGATCATTTTGCCAACTTTATGGATGCTATCCGCACCGGAAAGCCTGTGGTGGAGGACGCCGTATTCGGCTTCCGTGCAGCAGCACCCGCATTAGCCTGTAATGAAAGCTACTTCCAAAATAAAATTATCCACTGGGATGCAGATAAGATGATGGTTATTTAAGAGCTTAAAGCAGAAAGGTGAAAGCAGAAAGCTTTTTTAGCAATCTTTTCACCTTTTTTGGCTTTTAGCTTTTAGCTCTCCTACAGCTTCACAAACGAGCTTTTTCCAACCAGGCTGTTATCGCTGTTGTTTACCACCTGTATAATGTAGGTGCCTGGTAAAAGGCTGCTTATGTTGTCCTGCCAATCCGGCGTGGTAGATGTAGCCGTTTTTACAATCGAGCCAGTAATGCTTATTATCTTAATACCGTATGACGATGTTTTTGACGTAGTACTCAATGTTGCCAGGTGGTTAACACTTTGTACACCCGACAGGCCTGTTGTTATCAGGCCCGGCTGGTTAATGGCTACGTGTACCATGCCGACCGCAGGATTCGGAAATATATTGATTTTAGTACTTACTGCTACTACCTTGCTTGGGTCGTAAATTACTGTGATGGCTTTTGAGTAAGTGATATCGCCGTTTAAATCTTCAATTTTTAAGCGATAGATATCCACCGTGTTTACCGGGTTTTTATCGACAAAAGTATAATCGCCCTGGCTGTTGGATGCAAAACCGCCTAATACATCAAATGTTACACCACCGTCTGTACTGCGCTGAACGGTAAAGTTGGTGTAGTTTTCTTCGTTTTCAGTTTTCCATGCAATGGGCACGCTTGCAGGCTGTTTGGTTGCCGTGAAGTTAAGCAGATGCACGCCTAACGCTTTATTCTGCCTTGCAATTATATAAAAACGATTGTCGCCATAGCTTCCCGTATCAGATTTGCTGATATCAAAAACATAATTGGCATTATTGCGCAAATCAAGCGAATCTTTTTTATAGCGGTCCATTAGCCACAGCTCATAAATTGGCGGCAGTTTATCCAGTTGAGTTTTTTTAAGTGTGAGTTGGCCGCTGCTGGTTGCAGTAACCTTTAGCCTGATAACCTGCTGTGTTTTTTTAGGCAGCGGTAAAAAGTTTATAGATAATGGTACGCTGTCTGAAGAAAAACTTGCAAGGCCTTCGGGTGCGCTTAAACCTGTCAGGTATTGTGAGTCTTCCATGTTATTATACTTCGTCGATGAGTTTGAATTAAAGGCGATAACAATGTCGTCGTAATTCAGCGTATCAATCACAAGTTTTAAGCGTAATATCTGGCGCACATCATACGCTCCTTTTGGCGTGCCCATCATTAAATGGGCGCCGGTAGCCTGTGAGGCCGGTATTTTAGCTGCCTCCGAAAATGTCAGGTTGGCGGCACCTGAAGCTGAAGGGTCGGCCTGCACAAAAAAGCCCTGCCCGCTGGCTATAACGTTTGTCGCCCCGTTTAACCCTATTCGCAGCAATGGATCGCTATTGGTCATGTACGCGCCGTATTGCTTATTCGATGGGTTAAATACGTATATCGTTGGAAAAATGTTGGTGCCTGTAATACCGGTAGTTCCGTTAGCGCCATTAAAGGTATCCCAGTCTATCGAGCTGGCATACGGGTTACCGGTTAATGTATATCCCGTAATCGCCGACCGTAAATCGGTAGCGCCATACCAGTTTTTTACATCCACATTGCCTTGATTTAGTGAGCCTGAAGTAGTAAATGTTGCAACGGTTGGTGTAAAGGTCGCGGTTGTTTCGTTGGTTAACGTGCCCGAAGCCCTGTCGCCCCTGAAAAAGAACAGGTAACCGGTACCGGTCGGAATATTAAATGGCCCGCCATCTACATCCATCGTATAAGACGGCGCCGATGTCAGCGAATTTATACCCCTGAAATTGCCGCTCGTAAACGATGCATTTGACACAGGTACATCCTGGCGATATAGGTAAATAGTAGGGTTCCCGGTTTTATCAAACCCGCCGCCGGTACCGGTAGTTCCGGTAATGTACGCCGTGTTTGATAAATAATTTAAACTATATACTTTGTTTGAACCGACTGTGGAGTTATAAACCGGCGACGTTAACAGGCGATAGCCGCGGTTTGCCGTAACGTAGCGTTGTACACTAAAAGTACCTGTGCAGGAAGCGCCCGAAGCAAGTGTTCCTATTGCCGCTGAGCCGCTTGCGTCTGATTGCAAAGTGAAAATACCAGGTCCATTGTTTTTAACTGCAGAAGACATGCCGGTAGGATAAATAACCGAGGCCGGCCCTAAATTAAAACTCCCTGTATTTATGATAGCCGAATTTGCACCGCTTAAATTTACAGCACACACCGAACCGGATATACCTGCGTTAATAGTACTACTATTGTTAAGCGAACTGTTGTCATTTAAATTAATGGCACCTATAGACGTTATCGAACCAGATCCGCTGAAAGATGCTGTAAAGCCATTGTTTAGCGTGAGTGAGCTGGTTACCCTTAAAGATGACAATAACGTTATGGTAGTGTTCCCGCTCACGGTAATTGAGCTGCATACCGAAGGCGCATTTAAAATCGGCATGTTGGCGGTTGCCGGTATAATAACATCCGTATTTGATGCTGGTATCCCCGAGCTCCAGTTGCCGGCAACTTCCCATGTGTTGTTAATTGTACCTAACCATGTTGTAGACGATGCTCCCCCTTTGCTGATAATGATCTGGTAGGTTTTTGTGTCTCCGTTTTCAGCAGTTACTATTGTATTAATAGTGGTAGTGCCGGTCGCATTAAGGGCAATGCTGCCGGACGAAGCCCCCGAAGCTACGCTTACGCCATTCACTGTCATGGTCGCTGTCGGGTCCTGAGCTACGGCCTTTTGAGTTACGCTGGTAACAGAAGTACCAACCGATGTTGTATAGGTAACTAAGGTTGCCGAATTACTTGCGATGGTTAATGTTGATACAGGGGTTAGACTAATAGATTGAAGATTGGCATTGTTCGATCCGTTTTTACTAATAATGATCTGGTATGTTTTGGTGGTTCCGTTTTCGGCAGTTACAACAGTATTGATGGTGGTTGTGCCGGTTGCGTTCAGGGCAATATTGCCGGATGAAACCCCTGAGGCTACGCTTATGCCGTTCACTGTTACCGTTGCTCCCGGATCCTGAACTATGGCCTTTTGCGTTACGCTGGTAACCGAAGTACTAACCGATGTCGTATAAGTTACTAATGAAGCTGAACTGGCTGAAACCACTAATATTGACGCAGGAGTTAGGCTGATAGACTTAAGATTGGCATTATTAGATCCGTTTTTACTGATAATTATCCGGTATGTTTTGATAGTTCCGTCTTCGGCAGTTACAACCGTATTGACTGTGGTAGTACCGGTGGCATTCAGCGGGATGCTTCCCGACGAAACACCTGATCCCACGCTTACGCCGTTTACCGTAATAGTTGCTCCGGCATCCTGTGCTACCGCCTTTTGTGTTATGCTGGCAATAGTAGGACCCACCGATGTTACATATGTTATTAATGAAGCTGTGTTACTCGAAATAATTAACGTGGAAGCGGGAACAATACTGAGAGACTGAAGATTGGTATTATTGGAGCCGTTTTTACTGACAATAATCCGGTATGTTTTTGTATTCCCGTTTTCGGCAGTTACTACAGTATTGATAGTGGTTGTGCCCGTACTATTCAGTGGAATACTTCCCGAGGAAGTTCCTGATACTACGGTTATTCCATTCACTTTCAGAGTTGCTGTCGGGTCTTGAGCCGTTACCTTTTCGGTTATACTGGTAACGCCTGCATTAACTGATGTTGTATAGGTTATCAAAGAGGATGAGCTACTGGAAACGACTAATGTGGAAGCTGGTACAATGCTGATAGACTGTAAATTGGCATTAGAAGAGCCATTTTTGCTAATGATTATCTGGTAGGTTTTGCTGCCGCCGCCCTGGCTTACAACCGTAGTAATTATGGTAGTGCCGCTGGCGTTGAGCGGAATACTGCCCGAAGCTGTTCCGGAGATTACCGGCGCACCATTTACAGTTATAGTGGCTGTCGGGTCTGCGGCAGTAATAGTTTGCGTTACGCTGGTAAGTGTTGTGCTTACTGACGTTGTATAGGTTGACAACGTAGCCGAATTGCCGGTAAGTGTTAACGGCGATGAAGGGCTAAGAGTAATTGACTGAATACCTGTGTTGCCGGCGGCTTTAACAGATAGTGCAGCAAATAACAATACGATAAAAAGTAATCGTGTTTTCAAATTGTTTCAATAAGGTATCAAATCACCCCGATAGCGACAGCGTCTCAGCGGGGGCATGAAGTTATTAATTAATGTTGATAAAAATCAATTGGTTGTCAATAATCATTCTCTTTTTTCAAAATATAGCGTAATATTTAAATATTAGTTATTAAAATATTGTGCTGATAATGATCTTTTCCGGAAGTTATTAACATTTTAATATATAATTTCGGTTTCCTGTCCGCCGTTAGTCACATAGTACGTGCCTCCGAACAGCTAACCGGGTATAAACCAATTCCCGGTTGTTAAACAAAAAATCAATAATTTATCAAATCGCAGTAAATGATGCAATAACAATGCTATTAATAATCCTTAGCGGAGATAAATTGTGGAAAAGGGGAAAAATGTTGCTAAATAATGTCGGTCTTTCCTGAAAGGATAAGTTATTTAAACATTAGTTACGAAATTGCCGGTAAATGATGTGCTAAGCCGGCGCCCACCGGAAAATAACAAGAAAAATATTCCACAATGAGGTCATTGCAGGTTCCCGGGTTGGGGAGAGGAGTCGGGAAAGTCAGTAAAGTCCGAAAGAAACTGCGGTTTTGCTGCTTTCTTTCGGACTTTACTGACTTTCCGTCTTTCTGACTAGATTACATCTTCACAAAAGTGGTTTTACCTACAACACTTTTGTCGGTATTGTTTACCACCTGTATTATATAGGTGCCGGGCGTAAGGGTTCCAACATCGTCCTGCCAGGTGGGCTGGGATGAAGTAGCCGATTTTACAACGCTGCCGTTTATACTTACTATTTTAATAGCGTATGACTGATTGGATGTTTGTTGCTGTAGTCCCTGCGTTTTGTTAATACTTTGTACACCCGAAAGCAGGTTCGCCCTGGTATCCGGCTTAATAGCCAGGTTGATGGTGCCTACCGCCGGGTTAGGGTAAACACTAATATTGCTTGATGCTGCTACAGGATCGCCATAGGTTAATGGTATAGCCTTAGAATAACTGATAGTTCCGTTCAGGTCTTCTATTTTTAAACGGTACAAATCCACAACCTTTGCCGGGTTTTTATCTGTGAAGTTGTAGGCACCTTGTCCGTTAGACGCAAAACCACCCATGACATCGTACGTTATGCCGTTATCGGTACTGCGCTGTACGGTAAAGTTGGTATAGTTTTCTTCATTTTCTGTTTTCCAGGCAACAAGCGCGCCGCTGGTTGCTTTAGTGGCGGTAAAATTAAGCATATGTACGTCTAAAGCTTTGTTTTGCCTTATGATGATAGAGAAGCGGTTATTACCATAGCTTGCGGTATCAGACAGATTGACATTAAAAATATAGGAGTTATTCGCACGCAAATCGAGCGAATCCTTCGAGTACCTATCCATCAGCCAAACCTCGTATATTTTAGGAAGCGCATCTAAGGCAACGCGCTGCAGCGTGAACTGGCGCGATACAGTAGCAGTCACGCCAAGGCGAATAACGGTTTGGGTTTGCTTTGGCAACGGTAAAAAGTTTATAGCCAGGGCCACGGGAATACTGTCGGTCGAGAAGCTTGTAATACCTTCTATAGCGCCCATTCCGCCCAAATCTTTGGCATCTTCATAGCCATTAAATTTGGCAGTTGCCGATGATTTAAAACCGATAACGATCTCATCATAGTTTAACGAATCGGCAGCCATTTTCAGGCGCAAAAGTTTTGAAACCTCCTGCTGAACAGGCGCCCCCATAAGCAGGTTGCCGCCGGTTAGCTGGGTAGTAGCCGCTTTGCACGATTCGTTGAAAGTAAATGTCGCAGGTCCTGGAGATGCAGGGGTTGAGGGCAGCGCCTTTACAAAAAAGCCCTGACCGCTGGCAATCTTCCCATTAAATGTACCGGTGTGGGTACTCGTTGAAAATGTTAGATATTGATTTGTTACGGGGTCTAGCACATATATAGTAGGATCAACGTTAGTTGCGGTAATGCCGCCCGTGCTTACCTTATCCACATCTATCGTGCTGGCATACGGATTGCCAATCATATTAAAACCGGTTACAGTTGAACCTGCGGTTGAGGTGTAGCCAAGGCTTGATGACGATGGCGTGTACCAGTCTTTTACGGCTATCGACCCCTGGTTTAAATTTCCGGTAGCTGTTAATGTTACATTTTCAGGTGCAACAAATGGCGAAGCAGTTCTGTGTACCCAATCGGTAGCGTTTCCTCTGAAGAAGAACAGTACACCGTTACCTACCGGAAGAGTACTAATAGAAGTGTAAACCGGGTCGGTTGTTCCTATTGTGGAAGTGCCGATATTATTTATACCTATAAAATTACCCCCTGTGAATGATGCATTGGTGGTTGCCCTGTTTTCGCGATATAAATATAAAGTAGGGTTACCGGCGGATGTGTTACCGCCTGTGGCCCCGGTTACAAATGCATTGGTAGTGCTGCTGGCGCTGGCTGTAAGACCGGCTGTGGGCCCCGCTATATAGCTTAAGCTGTAAACGCTATTACCGCCAACTAATGTGCCGGTATTTACTGCCGACGAAATGATGCGGTAGCCGCGCTCTTTAAACCTGTTTTTTACAGCATCAAAAGTGGTGCCTCCCTGGTAAAAGCGTTGCACGTTAAGGTTGCCGGTAATTTTTGGTCCCGTTGGTATGGTGGCAACAGCAGCCGAGCCATTCGCGTCCGATTTTAAAGTTAATATACCGTTAGCGTTTAAAATTGTACTGGTGCTGCTGCCGCTCATGGTTAACACGCCTGTGCTGGCAACATTAAAACCACCTGTCGACATTGTTTTAGTGCTTGCTCCACTAATGGTTACATTGTAAAATGTAGTGCCATTACCTGAACCACCTTTTAAGGTTTGTGCAATGGTGCCGTTAAAATTTACCGTAGGTGCAGAAAGATCAGGGTAATTTGAGGCGTCGTTGGAAAGTGTATTGGTGAAATCGCCGGAGACGTTTAAATTCCCGCTCATCGCCGTTTTTATGCCGCTGCCCGAAAACGACAGGTTTTGATAGCTTACGCCTCCGCTTAAGCCGGTAATGCTTGCGTCAGTATATATGGTTTGAGCAGTGCCGCTATATTCAACAGTAGCGCCGGTGTTATTAAACGAAACAACGTTAGTACCTGTTGCCGATAAGCTTGACAGGGCGGTAGGGTCCTGTAGCTTCAATGTTGCAGTTGCAGTTGGCGTTACGTTGAAAGAAGAAACGCTGTTGGCCGAAGCATTGGTGCTTTTTAAATCGCCCGCAACGGTAACGGTACCACCTGTAACATTAAATGTAGAATTGTATGCGATGGAGCTTGAGGTTGCGTCTGTGGTGAGCACAACGTTGCCCGAAAGTGTAAGTGTGGTAACGGATGAATTCACCACCTGCGAAATAGCGTGCGTAGCTGCAGTATTCGATGTAAAGACGTTGAGATTTACAGCGTAAATAGTACCTGCGCCCGCAAGGTTTGCCGGGTGGTTACGATATGACTGCGCATCGCTTTGTAAAGTGATATCGCCGTTAACGTTCAAAATATAACCTGAATTTACGGTAACGCCAACTGTAGTAAAAAGCCCTGCGTAAGTATCGCCGAAAATAATTGAGCCTACGTTAACGGTAGTCGGGCTTGTATGAACTACCGGAAGAAATAGAAATGGGTAAGTTACGCCTATTCTTGCCACATCATGCGCACCCGGTACTGCTGCCGGGCTCCAGTTATTGGCGTTATTCCAATCATCGCTGGAAGTACCGATCCAGTCGGCAAGCTGAGCGCCATAAAAAGTTGAGCCGCATATCGATGTGTAAGAGCTAATTGTACAGTTGGAAGCGTTTTGGCAAACGTTGCTGGCAGCATTGGTGGACGTAGCACTGTTGATGCACATGCCGAATGCTGTAGGATGATGTGCTGTAAATGAACTAACGAAAGTTACTCTTACCAGGTAATTTGTGGTGGTGCTCATAGCAGAGCCATCGAATTGTATATTGATAGCGCCGCCATTGTTTTGTACTCCGCTGATATGCGCGGCAGTTGTGCCTGTTGAGGCATCGATTAAAGATACGCTGCTCACATAGCCGGCAGTAAAATTTTCGCCTCCGGAAGGGTAGCTGATGTCTATCTGCAAAGCGTGCATGTTGGTTGGCGCCGAATAGCTTAAGGTAAAGCCGAATAAATCGTAAGTATTTCCGGCCAAAACTGATGAACCGGTATAAACTCCGGTTGTATAGCTGCTGATGGTAACCACAGGTGGCGATAAGGTGAAATTATTGCCGGTAGTAGTGCTGGTGCTAACTGTTGGGTTATTTGTTGCCGTGAAGGTGTTATAAGCAAATTGAATTGTGCCCGGCGTGGCACCCTGAACGGTGTAATCGCCTACTAAAAAATAATATTTCGTGCTGGCGGAACCAGTAGTAGTAAAAGCCTGGTTCATGCTGGTAATATCAACCTGCCCGTTGCTGGCCGCTGCCGAACCGACTAAGGTGAGCGTGCCGGTAGTATAATTATTAGTTGTGCTCGAATATAATTTCAAACCGGTAAAATAATTGGCAACAGTTGTTCCGCTGGTCAGCCTGATTGCGCTAACCGTGCTTGATGCTGTTGTGCAGGTTATCGAAAAGCCGTAAAGTACTACCCCGGTTTGACCGTAGGTTAAAGCTCCTGACGTTATGCCGTTTCCGGAAGAGCCGGTTGCGTTAATACCCGTAATTGTTAACGCGGGAGCTGCAAATGCCTTACTTTGAAGGATCAGGGCAGCGGCAATTGTGAGTAGAAATTTAAATACGCTAGGTTTCAACACGTTATAAACAATTAAGGACTACAAAATTAACATTTAGATAATCGTTATAATAATCAGATTAACAGCTAATTATCAACATATCAACATTTATCAATCAAGGTTATTAACAACCCGATAGCTTAGCAGACATGCGATGATTCAGGGTTTTGTTAATAACTATTAACAGCGAATGGCTCTTATACGTAATGTAAATCAGTTAGTTACGGCATATTCCTGTTTTGTGTAAGATATTTTTTGAAATGGCCGTTCAGGCCCTGAAAAGGGCTTTTTTAATTGTAAAAACCGCACTTAAAAAAAGGCGAGACGAGCCCCTATATTTGGACAAGCAGATGATTTTTTTAATAGGTGAAGCCTTTGCCTGGGTTTATAAGATTAACAGGCAAACGGGAATGTTTAAGGCCGGTAATTTCAGCGAAACAATCTTTATTTTGCGGCCTGCAAATGCAATAATTTTTTTGCGGTATATTTAGGGTTTAAAACAGGTACGCTTAATAATATATGAATAAAATATACGCGGCAATATGCACGCTCTTGCTCCTGGCGTGCCTTGCCGGCGAAGGATATAGTCAACAGGTTTTGGTTGGTACTAACGGCAGAAAGGAACTTGGTAAGCTTACCGGCCAATCGCGCCAAAAATTTGATGCTTCCCGCAAAAAAGCACTCGCGCTTGCAAAAAAACATGGCTGGCCTGTTAAAACCTTTACGAAAGATGGGGGGGTTATCAGCCTGCAGGGGGTAAATAGTCTTGGCTTTCCCATCTACCTAAAAACAGATAATAACACTACTGCCGCTGCAACCACCCAAACCAATACGGTAAATCCAGGTGGTGCGGCAGGTTTAAACCTTTCAGGCTCAAGCACGGCTATAAACAATAAGCTCGCGATTTGGGACGGCGGCTCAGTTTTTCGTGCACACCAGGAGTTTGCCGGAAAGATCATCACCCTTCACGATTCAACGTCCGGGGTAATTGACCATGCCACGCACGTATCCGGAACTATGATAGCAAAGGGAGTATACGCTCCGGCAAAAGGCATGGCCTACAACGCCAATACCCTGCAATCATACGATTTCGATAACGACGTAGCCGAAATGAGCGCCGCTGCTACGGGCGGACTTCTGCTTTCCAATCACTCCTATGGCGATGCTGCCGGCTGGTATTATAACGATCTCCAGAGTCACTGGGAGTGGTACGGCCTTCCGGGGGATACTGTGGACTATAACTTTGGCTTTTATGGCAGCCGTACGCAGGATTGGGATAAAATAGCCTTTAATGCGCCTTATTATCTGATTGTGGAATCGGCCGGTAACAGCAGATCTGAAAATGGCCCGGCAGTAGGCGAGCATTACTACGGTTACGCAAGCAAAACTAACCAAACCTTTGTTGACAAAGGAGCGCGTCCGGCAACCATCAGCAGTAATAATGGTTATGATATCATAGCCACGACAGCCAATGCCAAAAATATCCTGACGGTTGGCGCGGTAAATCCGCTGCCCTATGGGCCATCCTCCGCAAGCGATATCAGCATAGCCTATTTCAGCGGCTTCGGGCCTACGGATGATGGCCGTATCAAGCCTGATATCGTAGGGGATGGCGTCGATTTATTATCGACGGGGAGCAGTAGTACAACCTCGTATATCTCCCTGTCAGGCACCTCTATGTCTGCCCCCAATATTACAGGCTCGCTCTATCTTTTGCAGGAATATTATGCGCAAAAGAACAGTGGTAAATTTATGAAGGCGGCTACGCTGAAAGGGCTGGCCTGCCATACCGCGTTCGATGCCGGAAACATTGGTCCCGATTACATCTATGGTTGGGGGCTGCTGAATATGCGCAAAGCCGCACAAGCCATTACCGATAACGAAAACAAAAGCCTTTTACAGGAAAATACATTGCAGCAAGGCCAGAAACAAACGATTAACGTCGTCGCCTCGGGGCAGGGACCACTTGCTGTAACTATATCCTGGACTGACCCTGCCGGAGCAGCGACACCGGAAGGCACAGTTAACAGCCGCACGCCGAAACTGGTGAACGACCTCGACATTGTGGTAAGCGATGGTACTACCACATTCAGGCCCTGGGTGCTAGACCCGCTGCACCCTGCCCTGGCTGCAAAAACCGGAGATAATATATTGGACAATATCGAACAGGTTTATATCCCGAACGCAGTTCCCGGAAGAGCTTACACAATAACCGTATCGCACAAAGGTACACTGACAGCCGGTTCGCAGGATTATTCGCTTATAGCAACAGGCGTGGGCGGCACCACCTATTGCACATCGATGCCGCTATCAAACGCCGATTCGCGCGTAAATAATGTAACACTGGGTAATCTTAACTATACCCCACCTGCTGGCTGTACGAGCTACTCCGACCATACCGACAAAATTATACAATTGGAACTGGCTAAAACCTACCCGCTTAACCTAACCCTCGGTACCTGCGGGGCCGATTTTAACAAAGCCGCAAAGGTTTATATAGATTGGAATGGTAACGGTGTATTTGATGATAACGAGCTGGTGGCAACATCAGGCATCATAAATACTACCGGAACCTATACTGCTAATATTACCGTGCCTGCCACTGTAGCGCCCGGCAATTTTACAATTATGCGGGTTGTACTTGTTGAAACTAATGATGCATCTGTAATAAAACCTTGCGGAACTTATGCAAAGGGCGAAACCCAGGATTACACCGTCCAGTTCTTGCAGACCGGGACGGACGCGGGCATCGCAAGTATTCTAAGCCCGGCTACGACAGGTGCTTGCGCATCATCAACAACCGTCACGGTCGCTATACAAAACTTCGGGCGACTGGCTATTGGCAATATCCCGGTTACCGTAACGGTTACCGCTCCGGATAACTCTGTAACTACACTCTCGCAAACTTATACCGGCACATTGCAGCCTAACGCGCAGGATAATTTCACACTCGACGCGCCATTTAACGCTGTAGCAGGCGCCACTTATACTATCAAAGCCACTGCAAACGTGGTTGGCGACCCCGTAGTTTCTAATAATTCGGCTTCGGCGACTGTTGTTATCAGTCAACCGCCTGTTGCCGATAACCTGGCTGCTTTTTACTGTGGCGACAGCAAACAATATCTTCTCAACGGTAACGGCGACGGTGAATTGCTATGGTACAAAAATGAAGGTGATGCTATACCTATTGCTTATGGCGCAGCCGGACTTACAGATCAAGCGCCGGTAAATAATACCTTTTACGCAGGCCTTAATGATTTTTCGGGAACCATTGGCCCCGCAGCAAAAAATGTGTTCACGGGCGGCGGGTACGACCAGTTTACGCCGGGTATAAAGGTAAATACACGCATTCCAATGGTTATTGAGAGTGCAAAACTGTACATCGGCAACGCAGGTAAAATAACCTTCAATGTGAGCGATGGGAGCGGACGTGTGGTGTCAACCACCACCATTAATGCTGCTGCCACCCGCGCTACACCAGCCGCCGGTACACAACCCGATGATCCTAATGATCAAGGCAAGGTGTATAACCTGAATTTACTGTTACCGGCCGCCGGCAATTACACTATAGGAATTAGTTACGATGCCACGGCGGCGACCATATACCGCAACAATGTCGGCGTAACCGGGTATCCATTCAAAATAGGAGATGTTTTCAGTATTTACAGCAACGAAGCCACAGATGCCAGTGACACGGCTATTTATAAAAAATATTATTATTACCTGTATGATATTAAAGTTAAAAGTGCAGGTTGTCCGTCCGCTTCAAGGCAGGCGGTAGCGGTTACCAAGCCTGTTATAACCCAAAATGGTACTGCTCTGAATTCAAGCTTGCCGGCAAACAACCAGTGGTATTTGAATGGCCAGCTGATACCCGGCGCTACAGGCACAAGTTACACGCCCAAACAAAGCGGCAACTACCAGGTTGCGCTGGTGGCTGCGACGGGCTGTACGGTACTATCAGACAATTATGTATACGTGATGGCTGGCGGCGCGGCAGCCGGCAAAGGAGACATCGAACTGGTTGTATATCCTATACCGGCCGGTACACAGCTGCATATATTTTTCTCAGCCAAAACCAGTAATAATTTAACGCTGTCGCTAATAAACCCGGCAGGTCAAACGGTATATTCCAGCAAGCAAACTATAGCGGCCGGCAATTTCAGCACGGTGGCCGATGTTAGCTACATGCCGCCCGGCACCTATGTGCTAAAAGTTCAGCTTGGGCAAAAAGTTTATGCGGTGAAGGTGATAGTAGTGAGGTAGCGGGAGTCAGTAAAGTCGGAAAGTCTGGAAGTCAGAAAGACGCTGCTAAAGCGGGGTAGTTTATCCAGCTACTTACTTCTTTTATCTTTCGGACTTCACTGACTTCCCGACTTTCGGACTAAAATGTGTACTTCAATCCCAATCCCGGCGCTATGTCAAAGAAAGGGCCGGTAGCCAGTTCGGCACGCGGGTTGAGGTCGAGGCTTACAGCTATAGGGGATTGCGGAATCAGGTATTCCAGCCCTAAAACACCGTCGATGCCCAATAAAATGTGGCTATCGGCGTATAATTGATCGTCTCCATTAAAACGGCGGTAGATGCCTTTGCCTTCAGCTCCGATATGAACGCCCGCGCCATAGTAAAATTTCAATTCCTTTACGCCGAAAGCCACCTGGTGAAACTCATACAAGCCGGTAATTACCACGCCATGTGCACGGAAGCCCAAAAGGCCTTCGATGGCGACATCGGGCGTAGTGAAGTATTTGCCGGAAAAGCCATTTTCGTAACCGCCGAATTTAAGACCGACGGCAGCTTTGTAGTCCTGGGCCTGTGAGCGTGTGCTGAACAACAAAAATGCAGCAAAGATGAGGGAGCAGCTAAGTAATTTCTTCATTCGATAAATTGTTTTTTCAAAGGGTGATGAAATAAATAATGGCTTTAATACCGTATAATATTTCATAATATGTAAAGCAAAATAACGGCAGAATTGATAAATTATTGGAATTTGGGTAAGTAAATATGCCTGGCGGCTTAACAATAGATTGATTTACAGGGTTAAATATTTATGATAGATTTAATATAAAGGTGAGTTTAAGCAAGGAGTTAGGGATGACGCACAGAGGACGCAGAAAAAAGAAATAAGCATTAACGATTTGCGTGGGTTCCCTTACAGCTTGAATTTATCCATAAGACTTTTAAAGGGCCATCGGCCCGATTCATATTGTAGCCACGGGTTTCAACCCGTGGTAGATTGATAACGAAAAGAAAGAGTGCCATCGGTACGATCCATGGTTACCGGTAAAAATTCAAAATGCAGTTTCCCATCCCATCTTCCATTTTTAATTCTAAATATGATAAATTAGCCGGATTAATTATAAACCGGATGAACCGCCATTTAATGTCGCCTAGGTTGTTGCTGTTGTTGCTTTGCTGTGCCTCGTTGCATTTGTTTGCCCAAAGTCCCGCAGCCAAATCTGCTAACGGCCCTTATCGCAATGGGATGGTAGTATGCGCTACGCCCGATGCATCGAAAGTTGGTGCTGATATATTAAAAAAAGGCGGCAATGCGGTGGATGCGGCAGTTGCCGTGCAATTCGCACTGGCGGTAACGCATCCGGAAGCGGGCAACATCGGTGGTGGTGGCTTTATGGTTTATCGCTCTGGCAAAGGTAAAACCAACACCCTTGATTTTAGGGAAAAAGCCCCGGCAGCTGCAAGGGTTAACATGTACCTGGATAGCGCCGGCAATGTGATCCCCAATATGAGTTTAGCTACACACCAGGCATCTGGTGTGCCGGGTTCTGTAGACGGTATGGTTGAGGCGCATAAAAAGTATGGTAAGCTGAAGTGGGCAGACCTGGTTCAGCCCGCTATTGACCTTGCCCGCAAAGGTTTTACTATTACCAAAAAGCTGGCCGGCTCACTTAACTGGGGCGGTCCGCAGTTTAAGAAACTGAATCCGGGCAAAACCTACTTTTTAAAAGATACGCCCTGGAAAGAAGGCGATCTGCTGGTACAGGAAGACCTCGCCAAAACGCTAGAGCTCATTCGTGATACTGGTCGTGATGGCTTTTATGCCGGCAAAGTTGCCGACGAGATTGTGGCCGAAATGCAAACCGGCAAAGGCATTATCAGCAAAGAAGACCTTAAAAATTACCACTCCGTTTGGCGCGATGCCATAACCGGGAAATATAAGAGCTACAAGATTATCACCATGCCGCCGCCGTCAAGCGGAGGAATTGCACTTTTGCAATTGCTGCATTCGGTGGAGAAATATCCTTTACACCGATGGGGTCATAACCAGGACTCCACCGTGCAATTGATTGTGGAAGCAGAACGCCGCGTTTATGCTGACCGTTCCAAATACCTGGGCGATCCGGATTTTTATAAAGTGCCTGTGGATAGCCTGCTAAACCCGGCCTACATAGATGCCCGTATGAAAACGTTTAACTGGGACGCCGCCACACCAAGCAGCAGCATACAGCCAGGCTCGTTTGTTGGTTACGAAAGCGACCAGACCACTCATTATTCTATTGTGGACAAGGACGGAAACTCTGTATCGATTACAACCACGCTTAACGGCTCATTCGGCTCAAAGATTTTGGTTGGTGGCGCAGGTTTTTTGCTGAATAACGAAATGGACGACTTTAGCGCCAAACCGGGCGTTCCGAATATGTTCGGCTTAATTGGCGGCAAAGCCAACAGCATACAGCCGGGCAAACGTATGCTCTCATCCATGACGCCTACCATTATCGAAAAAGACGGCAAGCTGTTTATGGTAGTAGGTACGCCGGGCGGCTCAACAATTATAACTTCGGTATTTCAAACTATTTTAAATGTTATTGAGTTTGATGAAGATATGCAACAGGCGGTTAGCGATAAACGTTTTCACCACCAATGGCTGCCGGATAATGTGAACGTGGAAAAGGATGGCTTTAGCCAAACCACTATAGACAACTTAATTAAAAAAGACTATAAGATAATCCCCGGCGGCCCAAGCGGCAGGGTAGATGCCATTTTGATAACCAAAGACGGCTACTACGGCGGCGCAGACCCGAGAGGGGACGATACAGCGACGGGGTGGTGAAAAAGAGTTCATGGTTGATGGTTCATAGTTCATAGAAAAAAGAGTCAAGAGCCAGGAATCAAGAGCCAAGGAAAGAATTGCAGTGCCTGTTAACTATCAACCGTTTCGCAGCTATCCAGAACCATGAACTATCAACTATGAACATTTTCTATCAACCATGAACTACAAAATATGAGCCAGACCAAACAGCAGGAAACAATCGATTACTTTTTAAAAGTGGTGTGGCAAACCGTGGCTAACCGTTACAACCAGCTGGTGGCCGAGCATGGTATTACACAGTCGATTGGGTATTTGCTGATTAATATCGAAGAAAAAGAGGGGACCACCGTTTCGCAGGTGGCGGCCCTGCTTGGCTTAAAATCTACGAGCCTGTCAAGGATGCTGGCCCAGTTGGAAAAGTCAGGCCTTATCTATCGTGAATCCAACGAGGGCGACAAGCGCTCCGTGAAAATATACCTCACCGAGCTCGGCAAAGAAAAGCGCCACCAGGCCCGTGTAATCGGCAAGCTCTTTAACAATTACCTCAACGAACACATCAGCGATGCAGATCGGGAGTATCTCATCAAAATGCTAAAAAAAGTAAACCAGCTAACTTTAAACTTCAAGCCTGAGGAGGGGAAGTAGCAATTTGTAGTGGCAGTGGCACTCTTATAATTCTGAAAAGCGACATCCTTTCATCCTTTATCGTACGAATCTTAGTTCAGACAATTTGCGTTAGCGATAGGAGCGGATACCGGCCCTGCGGCTAAGGCCTGCAGGCGTATGAGCGGATAGCGCGGCCCGCTTCTATCAGCGGGAACGCTATTATTTGGTTGATTATGTTGATTGAGTTGTATTGTTGATTCAGTTCGCCTTCTGCGCGAAAAACCCTAGCTTCTGCAACCACTACAACATTTACAACTACTACAACCATCCCCCGCACTATTCCCCTAAAATCCCCGTTATAACTCCCGAAACACGGCCCCGGCACTATTTTTTGTTAAAAAATGTTAAGCTGCTGTTTTTGAAATATAAAAGAATAAATTTGCCGATTGAAATACAGGGCGGGCATTTTGCAGCTGCAGCCTGTTTAAAGGCAAACAAAATGAATGTACGATGAACAGGATACTGTTGTTTTTATTGCTTTTAAGCGCTTGTTTTGCCGGTTGTAAAAAGGATAACAATGTTAAGACCCAGATTAAGGTGCAGCTTGCAGTTGATAGTAAAATTATAAGCGACTATTTAACCGCGCATAGCATAACCGCAAAACAGGTCGACTCGGCAGGGGTGCCGCTTGGTATTTACTACGTGGTAGACACACTGGGCAGCGAGGACGTGGTGATTACCAGCTCGACCAAAATTACAGTTGGCTACACTGGTACGCTGTTAACTACCGGAACCCGGTTTACATCGACGGATAATTTTCATCCTTCGCTGATACTCGGGCAAACCATAAAGGGATGGCAGTATGGCATATCGGCTTCCAAAGTGAAGCTGGGCGGGGTAATAAGGTTATTTATACCTTCGCATTATGCATATGGGCCTTTTCCGCAGCCTGTGCTGGGATTACCGGCCAATGCGGTGCTTATTTTTAATATTAAGTTTTATAATATAACCAACTAAAATACGCACCATAAAATTGGTGATGAAGGGCGGACGGACCGTCGAAACAGTAAATAACAAATGAGACAAAGAATTTTTACCCTTTTTTTAATTGCCGCTGTAGCTTTGGTATCATCGTGCCGTAAAGACCATGTTGATATTGATATCAAAACATACGACCAGCAACAGATAGAAAACTACATTAACGCCCATGGCCTTACCGGCATGAAAAGAGATATGACCGATGGCGATACAACCGGCATATACTACCAGCTGTTGCTGCCCCCTGCCGCTGCAGAAACGGCGCCGATTGATTATGCAGACCAGGTATCGTTTGTATTTACCGTACAATCGGTGGATGGGAAGTTTATATCAGCAGATACTATTCAAAATCATTCGGAGGAGTACTTAGGTCATTTAAATCAAACAAGCCCATTAGCTATGCCAAAGGGCGTACAACTTGCGATTCATAACTTATTGAAGTACAAAGGCGCAAGCGCGCGCTTTTTAATACCATCGCACCTGGGTTATGGCGCAAGCGGTCTTAAAACAGCGGGCAGCTCAACAGTGGCCAATACCAGTATTGCGGGTAATCAATGTTTGGATTTTTATGTGCATGTAATTGATAGTTATAAAACGTATGATCAACAAGTGATTACCAACAGGGTAAGCGATCTGTCAACTTATACGAAACAGGAAAGTACAACAAAGCCGGGCTATTTTTATTATTACAAAATATTAGAGCCGGGAACCGGCGCTGATCCGATAACTGCAACAAGTTCATACACATCTACCTATACCGGGCAATTATTGAATGGAAGTATTTTTGATGGCAGCTACAACGGTACCAATATTTCACCTTCAACGCCGGTTGCAAATTTAACTCCCGGTGTTCACGATGCTTTTGTACAAAATCGTGTTGTGGTAGGAACTAAGATTGCCATAATAGTTCCGTCCGATTTGGGTTACGCTGACGTCACCGCCGGCACTATACCAACTAACAGTTGTTTACGGTTTACATTTATAATTGTATCGGTAACGCAATAATTACCGGCTCAACGCTTCCTTAAAAGCTTTTAAACACCGCTCACGTGCAAAGGCGTGATCAATAATGGGTTTTGGATACTTGCTGAAATCAGCATATTCCGGAACCCATTTTTTTATGTATTCCATTTTCGGGTCGAAGCGCTTGGTTTGCGAATCCGGACTAAAGATGCGGAAATATGGCGCGGCATCTGTGCCGGAGCCGGCGGCCCATTGCCAGTTGCCCACGTTGGCGGCCATTTCGTAATCCAGCAGCTTGCGGGCAAAATAGCGCTCGCCCCAGCGCCAGTCGATCAATAAATCTTTGGCAAGGAAGCTGGCCACCAACATGCGCACCCGGTTATGCATAAAACCGGTGGCGTTTAGCTCCCGCATACCGGCATCCACCAGCGGGTAGCCGGTTTTGCCTTTGCACCAGGCTTCGAATTGTTCTTCGTTATTTACCCATTTAATACGGTCGTAATCCGGGCGAAAGGCATGGTCGCAGGTCTGTGGGAAATGATACAATATCATCATAAAAAACTCGCGCCAAATCAGTTCGTTCAACCATGTTTTGTTAGGATGTGTATTGGCTTCCCGCGCCAGCTCGCGTATGCTTACCGTACCGAAACGCAGATGCAGGCCGATATGCGTAGTGCCTTTTACTGCCGGGATATCGCGTCTGTCGGCATAGTCGGGTATATATTCCTTGTAATGTATTTTCGGGAGTTCCAGTTCACTTTTCTCAAAACCGATTTCTTTTAACGATGGGATGGAGAATGCTTTGATTTGATAAAAATTCTTAAAATACTTTTTATTAGGATAGGCTTCCAGGTAAAACGGCTTCAGCTTTTGATGCCATTTGCGCATGTAGGGCGTATAAACCGTATAGGGTTTGCCGTCATCCTTGGTCACCTCATCACGGTCGAAGATAACCTGGTCCTTATAGGTATTAAAACTGATATCGTGCTTCTTTAACAGTTTGGCTATGGCATCGTCGCGCTCTTTGGCGTAAGGCTCGTAATCGTGGTTGGTGTAAACCGCTGCCACCTCATAATCCCTTATCAGTGCTGTCCAGGCATGCTCCGGCTTGTCATACAACACCAGCAAGCTGCTGCCATGCTTGTGCAATTCCTTATCAAGGGCGGCGATGGTTTCATAAATAAAGGTCACCCGTGCATCGTCTTTATCTTCCAGTTGCTTTAATATTTCCTTGTCAAAAATAAAGATGGGTAATACCGGCTTGCCGCTTTTAAGGGCGTGGTAAAGGCCAGCATTGTCATCAAGCCTCAAATCGCGCCTGAACCAGAATATTGAAACCGGTTGCCTATCCATAAATCTGCTTTAATGCCGAAGCTACCTCAGGGTATTTGAATTTATAACCCGCATCTTCAATTTTTTGTGCCGATACTTTTGTGCTGCCTAAAACGATGGTGCTCATTTCGCCCATCAGCAGCTTTAATAAAAAGGCTGGTACCTTAGGTGCCCATAAAGGTTTATGCAACTGTTTGGCTATGGCTTTTGTGAGTTGGGCGTTTGTGACCGGGTTGGGGGCAACCATATTATAAACTCCTGAAAAAGTTCCATCTTCAATCCCCAGCATGTACATATCCACTACATCTTGCCAATGTATCCACGGTATCCATTGCCGGCCATTGCCCAGCGGGGAGCCTACATACAGCCTAACGGGTTGTGCCATCAGTTTTAATGCACCCTCTTCATTCAAAACTACACCAGTACGGAATTTTAGTATGCGCAAGCCGAGCTTTTCACCCTCATCAACAGCCTGTTCCCACTCCAGGCAGCACTTGCCCATAAAATCGGTATTTGGTGGACTATCTTCTGTTTGCAGTTCATCCCCGCGGTCGCTGTAATAGCCGATAGCAGAAGCAGAAACAATTGATTTTACCTGGTGATTCTGCGCTCCCAGCAAACCATAGATCAATTCAATGGATTTAACCCGGCTATCGATGATTTCCTTTTTGCGCTTCTCAGTCCAGCGACTGTCGGCAATACCCGCGCCGGCCAGGTGCACTACCGTATCAACCCCATCAATGCAGCTTGCATCAATCTCGCCCTTATTCACATCCCACAAAAAGGTCTTCACCCGCGGGTCATTACCCGGCTTGCGGCTTAGCATACTAACCGTAAAGCCCTGCGCAAGCAAGCGCTCAGCCAGCTTTTTGCCGATAACGCCCGTACCGCCGGTAAGGAGAATGGTCTTCGAGTTCATAGTTAATGGGTCATAGTTCATAGCCGGAGCGCGTGTAGTTGATAGCTCATAATGAATTCAATTTCCGGTCTTGATTCTTGACTCTTGGTTCTTGGCTCTTGGCTCTTTTTTCAGCCATGAACCATTAACTATGAACCATGAACTACACGTTCACGCTATCAGCAACAACAACTTTACTGCAAAGCGGTTTGGCATAGTTTTCAGCAAATATTACGTGGGTGGGGTCAACCTGGTAGGCTTCCTGCTCGGCGGGGCCGTCAAAAAGCAGCAGCAGGGATACATCATACGAGCGATCAACCACATCGCGGAAGGTTTCGGCAGGCACGCCGATGTGTATCTGGCGGATATGTCCGATAGGCTTCAACAGGTTGAGGCCTTCAATCAATTTTGCTTTGTCGGCTTTATCTTTCAGCCAGAAATGTACGTGGTGAACAAAGGTGTTTTCGAGTAGCATAGTAATGATAAATGTGTTTTACAATCATACAAAATAATGTTGTGAAATGATGAATTTTGGTGACTCGTAGAGACACAATACTTGTGTCTTTTGCAGGATGACCGGCCCGAACCCCAAATGTAGATGCCCAAAACTCGTTTAACCCGTAACAAAAAATGCCCCAAAAACGGGCATAATGCGTTTTGCCCGTAACAAAAAAGAGGGTAAAAACGGGCAAAATCCGTTTTGCCCATCTACAAAAACACCCCGAAAACGGGCTAGAACCATTATGGTCGTTCGGTATAGAAATGACGATTTTGTAAGCCAAACGGCTAAAATTCTAATTTTTGATACTTTTTGTGTTGATTTTATCCTTGAAAAATCAGCATAAAATAATTTAACAAAGATTTGAAGGATGCCTTTTTAGCGTAGAAATTTCAAAGAATAAGACGGGTTTAACACAAAGATACCGAATTAAAGTGGGCGAAGTGCTGACAGTGTTTTGCTTATTAGGATTTCACCGATTTGTCAAAGGCGATTTCACCGATTTTAAAAGTGAAACTCCTCTTTGCCAATTATTGGAGCAATTTGTAATCTGTCAAATCCTCCAGACTAATCTGTGAAATCATCTTTCTCTAATCGGTGTAATCACGCAATAAGCTCTACCACATGCGGCTTAAACGTATCCGTCTTTACCTCCGCCTTCAACTCATGCAGTATATTATACAACCCGAAATTGGTGCGGTTTACATAAATAAAATGCTTTACGCCGCGGGCCTGTTTAAACTCCGGCATTTTAGAAACCTTTTCGCCGAAACCGTATAATTCCTCAAAAAACGCCGACTGCCCAAAATCGAAATGGTCGGTGATATAAGGCTTGGCAAACAGACCGATCATCTGGCGGTACATGCCATAGTAAAACTCAATTTGTGCCGGCGTATCGTTGGGATGTACCATTTCCAGCTGACGGAAGGCTTTAATGGTTTCTTCTTTGTTATCCATCAAATTAGTGGCAGTGAGTGAAAAGAAGGGGTAATAAAAATCTTCAGGCATTTCTTTAATGCAGCCGAAATCTATAACGCCCAGCTTTTCATCGGCAGTTATCATAAAGTTGCCGGGATGAGGGTCGGCGTGTACGGCGCGAAGCTCGTGCTGTTGAAAATTGTAAAAATCCCACAAAGCCTGGCCTATTTTATTTCGCAGTTCCTGCGATGGATTGGTTTGCAAAAACTCGCGCAGGTGCTTGCCCTCCAGCCAGTCCATGGTGATAATTCGCTTGCTGGATAATTCCGGGTAATATTTTGGGAAAACCACATTATCTAATCCGGCGCAGGCGTTTGAAAACTCTATCGAACGGCGCACTTCCAATTCATAATCCGTTTCTTCCAGCAGGCGTTCTTCTACTTCTTTCATATAAACATCCAGCTCCCGTTCGCTCATGCCCAGCATACGGAAGGCGAAGGGTTTCACCAGTTTTAAGTCTGATGAAATAGAGTCGCCCACGCCAGGGTACTGGATTTTTACCGCCAGCTTTTTGCCATCCAACTCTGCCTGGTGTACCTGGCCTATGGAGGCGGCGTTTGACGAGCGGATATTAAATTTATCGTAAATCTTATCCGGCGTTTTGCCAAAATATTTTTTGAACGTCTGTACAATCAGCGGTCCGGAAAGGGGAGGGGCGTTATACTGCGATTGCGAAAATTTATCGGTATAAGCCTGCGGCAGCAGGTTTTTATCCATGCTCAGCATCTGGGCTACCTTTAGTGCGCTGCCCTTTAATTCGCTTAACGATTCGTAGATATCGCTTGCATTATCCTCGTTCAATTCGCTTTTATCCAAATCAGGGTTGAAAAGCTTTTTTGAATAATGCTTGATATAGTTACCGCCGATTTTGAAGCCGGTTTTTACAAACTTGGCCGAGCGTTCAACTTTGCCGGTGGGTATGCTGTTCTGTTCTTTTGGTGTTTTATCACTCATTTTAGTGTTCCTTAAATAGGGCGGCGAGCTTTTGCACCGTCAAGTCGGTATAGTCGGTTATTACCAAATCAACCGGGTGTAAGTCGGCAGCTGGATGCCCTGTAGTAATGCCGACAACTTTCATGCCTGCATCGTTAGCGGCCTTTATACCTGCCAGCGAGTCTTCAAAAACAACGCAATCGGCAGGTTTGCGACCTAATTGTTCTGCAGCCTTTAAAAATATCTGCGGGTTAGGCTTCGGCTTGCTCACCATGGTTGAGTTAACAATCGAATCAAAATCATCGCGGATAGGGATACGGTCGAGAATGAAATCAATATCCTTCACGGTTGCAGAGGTAGCCATAGCCATTTTTACCCCCGCACTTTTTAATCCGGTCAAGAAGTTTTCCAGGCCGTTTATAGGCGCTACAAATGGCGAATATGCCTGCCGGTAAAACTCTTCTTTTTCTTCAAGCAGTGCTTTTAAACCAGCCTCGTTGTGGTCATTACCAAAAATCTTTCGAATGGTTTCCATGACCGGTACCCCGCTGAACTCTGTATAATACCTTTCTTTCGAAAGGTCGCCTTTGTCGTATTTTTTAAACAGCGCCTGCCACGATTTAAAATGGTAGGGCGTGTTATCTATTAGCGTGCCGTCCATATCAAATATGGCAGCGAAAGAAGCCCCCTCTAAATCTCCCCCGGTTGGGGAGACTTGAAAATCTGGCTTTTTTAAGCCCTCCCTACCGGGGAGGGTTTGGGTGGGGCTAGTTGCTTCCAAATCCCATGCTTTCTTTAACGCGCCCGTGCTTAGCTAAAAACTTGCCATATTCAAACAGGTTATCAATCGGCGAACGCTGGAATAAATCGAACGTTACATTGATGCCTTTTTCAATGGCTTCATCAGTTTTCTCGAAGCCCGCTGAGCTATCGTTTATCCAGAAATTCAGGACAAATACCAGTTGCACCCAAAGTGCATCTTTATACCGGTTGCTGAAAAACTTACGTTCCGACAGTTCGTTCGACTCCAGTCCCTCGGTAATCAGGTCATTACAAAATGATTCGAACACGTCTTTGATGCCGGTAAAGGTCAATGGCGTGGCAAAGCTTTTTGGCTGCTTGCGCACGCTGTAGACCACGAAGCTGCGGCTGCTTTTCAGCAACTCGAAAAAGCTGTAGAAAAACGATAATGCCTTTTCGCGTGCGGAATACTGCCCCCAAACTTCCTGGGTTTTTATTTCGGTGATGGTGCGTACTGCAAAGTTGGTCCACAAATGTTGTTCAATTGCGTCGAACGAGCTGAAGAAGTGGTAAAACTCCTCTTCGGTCATTTTATTTTTCTTGGCAAAAATGTAAACCGATTTTGGCTGATGTCCTTCGGTCAGTACATAATCAATATACGCTTTCTGGATGCTTTCGATAGTAGCCATAAGGTGTGTGTTAAATTGATGGATAAAATTATAACATAGTTTACTAACAAATGTCATACCTGTATTATAATTAACGATGGGATTAGGGGGATAGTACAAATGAGGGGGTGAAAGGGTATTCCTGGGTGGGGTTATTTTCTCATTGTCTTAAAGAACCATCGGTGGTTGTGTCTCCACAACCACTTTGCAGGAATATTGTGGGTGCGCGAAAGCATATTGCATAGCAGCTGTGGAGACACAGCCGCTGGTGTGAAAAATATTATTCACTATTAAAAGGGCCATCGGCCCGGCACATTTTGTAGCCACGGGTTTCAATCCGTGGCTGGTTGACCAATAACACCCCACCCAATGTATCCCCCATGTCAAATATTAATTACAACTATTGTTAACAACCAAATAAATTGCAAATTTGTACACTGCAATTAAGTTAACCCCCTGTTTAACTATGAGTGAAAGAACGATACTGGTATGGTTTAGGAACGACTTACGCATTCACGATAATGAAATATTGTTGGAAGCTGTGCGTAAGGCGGACAAAATACTGCCGGTATACTGTTTCGATCCTTTTTATTTCAAACAAAATTCTTCAGGCAACCCAAAAACTGGCAACATCCGGGCCCGTTTTCTTATTGAATCTGTTGCCAACCTGCGTAAAAACCTGCAAACAATTGGCGGCGAGCTGATAGTACGAATCGGCAACCCGGCAGAAATATTACCTCAACTGGCTGAAGAATATCATGTTAACGAGGTTTACCATCACCGCGAGGTAGCCAGCGAAGAAACAGAAATTTCTGAGCAGGTTGAAACTGCGTTATGGAAAATGCGGCTGAACCTGAAGCATTTTATTGGTCACACCTTATATCATAAAGAAGACTTACCCTTCCCGATAAAAGATATTCCCGACAGCTTTGCCGTTTTTAAAAAGAAAGCGGAGCGTGACAGTAACGTTCGCCCATGCCTGGATACACCTGGACATATAACCACCCCGGGAATTAGCGATGCAGGTGAAATTCCAACATTGCAAATGCTGGGTCTGAATGAACCTATTGACGACCCGCGCTCTTTAAACCGCTTTGTTGGCGGAGAAGATGAGGCTTTGACACAGCTCGCCAACTTTTTTGATAATAACAGCCATCTGCTTATCGGCAAAAAAGGGGCGCAGGTTAATTTGTCGAAATTATCGCCATGGGTTGCCCTGGGCTGTATATCGCTTCGGAGGGTATACTGGGAAGTGGTTAAGCATCAGCAATTAAACAATACGCAGTACGGCAACATTTTGCTCGACCTGCTTTGGCGCGATTATTTCCGATTTATGTTTAAAAAGCACGGGCAGAAGTTCATCGCGACAAAAGATAATACTGAGGATACCGCCATCGGCACCGATGCTCTTTTTGAGATATGGAAAAATGGTGAAACAGGTGTGCCGATTATAGATGCCATTATGCATGAGCTGAATGCAACCGGCTATATCAGCAACCAAAGCCGTCAAATCACCGCCGGCTTCCTTGTAAATGAACTAAAGGTTCACTGGAAAAAAGGCGCCGCTTATTTCGAGGAAAAGCTAATAGACTATTCCCCTGCCAGTAATTGGGGCAACTGGGCGTTTATAGCAGGTGTTAATGATGCCCGCGAAAGCCGGTATAACGTAGCTGTTTTGCCCGAGAGCGCTTCACGTAGCGAATATATCGATACCTGGCTGCCGGTGTTGATATAGTCTAAACTTGACATTTTGCCGTAAGTGCGGCCCAAGTCCTTTCCATTAAACAATTTGTACACACCTTACCCGCTACTTTTCGTGGCCCATAGGGCCTACCGCTTTGTAGCGACAAAGGCTTTTTTTTGCCTCGTAGAGGTTACCCTGCGTCAACATCCGGCGTATCAAGATATAAAATTCATTACCAATTTGACGGTGGGTAGCCTCTACGAGGCAATAACCTTGCTCAATACGTTTTTCTACAAATAGGTAGGCCCTATGGGCCATGGATTTCACTTTAATTTTAAAACTTGTGTACACGGATTGGTGCTTTAGCGAGGATTATTTCACGGGAGAGTCGCCGTTTGGGTGGGACAAATGGAAAGCTCATGGCTACATTTAGCCATTGTTGATATAATAATTCTTACCCTGCCTGTAATAATCAGCCCCTTCCTGCGTCATATTAGTGATTATGAACGCTTTCGAACAATTTACGGTTATTATCGGCTTGCTTGCCATCCTGTTTGAAGGGGTTGATTACCTGCGCAATTTCTTTCGCCGCATCTTTCATTAACAACTACTGATATTTCATTATAATTTATTTTGAAAAGTTAATCAATCAGCCTAATTTGAGCTATCCAATTATAACATTTAATGAAAAAAATATGCTGGTATACTTTTGTAACCAATATTTGCGGAAATTACCTATAAACAGGCAATCATTAACTTAAATTAAGCCGCGTTTTGAAAAATTACTGCACACTTTTATAAATAAATTACAAAGTTTCCGGGTACATATGTTTACTTTTGTACCGTTTTAAAGATTGGTTTTCTCATGGATCGTCTCAATTATATCAACAGCGGCAACGCTGCATACATCAACTCCCTATACGAAGCTTACAAGCAAGACTCTGAATCAGTTGACTTTGGCTGGCAGAAATTTTTTGAAGGTTTTGATTTTGGAAGGGAAACACCGGCGGCGGCGGCACCTGCCGCAGGCGGCGAAACTCACGAACATTTTCTGAAAGAAATTAACGTGCTGAACATGATAGATGGCTACCGTACACGCGGCCATTTGTTTACCAAAACCAACCCGGTAAGGGAGCGCCGCAAATATTTCCCCGGCAAAGAGCTGGAGACATTCGGCTTAAGCGATGCTGATTTGGATACCGTTTTTAACTCGGGCGTTGAGGTTGGCCTGGGTGCTGCCACACTGCGCGATATCCGCCAGTTATTGGAAGAAACTTATTGCCAGTCGATAGGCGCCGAGTACAGGTATATCCGCAACCCAATCAAGCTGAAGTGGTTTGAAGACAGGATGGAAAGCAAGCGCAATACGCCGTCTTTCTCTGTCGACGAAAAGAAGCTGATGCTCGATAAGCTGAATGAGGCCGTAGTTTTTGAAAGCTTTTTGGGAACCAAGTTCCTTGGTCAGAAACGTTTCTCGCTCGAAGGCGCTGAGGCATTGATACCTGCGCTTGATTCGGTTATTCAGAAAGGTTCCGAATTCGGTATACAGGAGTTTATTATCGGCATGGCCCACCGCGGCAGGCTGAACGTGCTCACCAACATTATGGAGAAACCTTATAAAGAGGTATTCTCGGAATTTGAAGGTAAAAACTACGACGAAGAAGCGGGCATTGGCGGCGACGTTAAATATCACTTAGGCTATTCGACCGATGTGGTTACCAAGGGCGGCAAAAAAGTGCATTTGAGCCTTTGCCCTAACCCGTCGCACCTGGAAGCAGTCGACCCGGTTGTAGAAGGCCTTACCCGCTCAAAAATCGATTTTAAATACGCAGGCGACGAAAGTAAAATCGCGCCTATATTGATACACGGCGACGCTTCTGTAGCAGGCCAGGGCATTGTTTACGAAGTACTGCAGATGGAAAAGCTGGACGGCTACCGCACAGGCGGAACCATCCACATCGTAATCAATAACCAGATTGGCTTTACCACCAACTTTAAGGATGCCCGTTCCAGTACCTATTGTACCGATGTGGCCAAAACGGTATTATCGCCGGTGTTCCACGTTAACGGTGATGATGTTGAGGCATTGGCTTACGTGGTAAACCTGGCTATGGAATACCGCCAGGTATTTAAAGAGGACGTATTTATCGACATACTTTGCTACCGCCGCTATGGCCATAACGAGGCGGATGAACCTAAGTTCACCCAGCCTTTGTTATACAAAGCCATCGAGGCGCACCCCAACCCGCTTGAAATATACAAGCAAAAATTGCAGGCCGAAGGCAGCATAGATGCCAACCTGGCAACCGAAATGGAAAAGAAATTCCGTGCCGAGCTGCAAATCAGGCTGGATGAATCAAAAGCCGAAGAAAAGTTTACCGAAACGGTGCACATGTTTGAAGGCGCATGGCAAGGTATGCACCTGGCTACCACCAAAGAGTTTTTTGCACCTATCGAGACCGCCGTTCCTGAGAAGGAATTATTGGAGATAGGCAAAAAATTAACAGAGCTTCCAAAAGGAAAAGAGTTCTTCAAGAAGATTGAAAAGCTTTTTGAAGAGCGTAATAAAATGGTGACCACAACCCATGTGTTCGATTGGGCGATGGGCGAGCTGATGGCTTATGGTACAATATTAAAAGACGGCCACCCTGTAAGGCTGAGCGGAGAGGACGTTAAACGCGGGACATTCTCACACCGTCATGCAGTACTAACGCTTGCGGATTCGGAAGACGAATACATACCGCTGGATACCATCGAAACAGACGCCAAATTCAGCATATTTAACTCCCTGCTTTCTGAGTATGGCGTTTTAGGTTTCGAATATGGCTATGCTTTAGCTAACCCGAATGCATTAACCATTTGGGAAGCACAATTCGGCGACTTTTTTAACGGTGCGCAAATCATCGTCGACCAATATATCGCCAGTGCTGAAACAAAATGGCAGCGTGGTAACGGTTTAGTAATGCTGCTGCCGCATGGCTACGAAGGCCAGGGTCCTGAGCACTCATCGGCGCGCGTGGAGCGTTTTATGGAGCTTTGCGCCGAAAGTAATATACAGGTAGCCAATTGCACAACGCCTGCAAACTTCTTCCATTTGTTAAGGAGACAGATACTGCGCGACTTCCGCAAGCCGCTGATTATATTTACGCCGAAGAGTTTATTGCGCAGCCCTAAATGCGTATCGAAGCTGGAAGAATTTACCAAAGGCAAGTTCCAGGAAATGATTGACGATTCGTTCGTCGACCCAAAAAAGGTAAAACGCGTGCTTTTGTGCACCGGTAAAATCTATTATGATTTACTGGAAAAACAACAGGTTGATAAACGCAAGGACGTGGCAATTGTGCGCATTGAGCAACTATACCCAACGCCTACAACGCAGATAAAGAAGATGATGCTTAATTATCCGAAGGCTGAAGAGTTTTTCTGGGTTCAGGAAGAACCCGAAAACATGGGCGCCTGGCCATATATCTGCCGTAAATTCTATAGCAATATTGACGTTAACCTGAAAGTAATATCAAGGCCTGAAGGCAGTAGTACAGCTACCGGCTTCTCTAAACAGCATGCGGCGCAACAGCTGCATATTGTAGCCAAAGCGTTTGAAGCACCTGCCGGTAAAGCTGTAAAAGCAGCTGTTAAGGAAACGACTGAAAAAATGGCCAACGTTGGCGCGGATTAATAAACCGTAGAGACGCAATGTTTTGCATCTCTGAACCGAATGACCTAAGAATAAAATACAAAGAGACACAAAGTATTGTGTCTCTACATACAAAAATTCTACTATGAGTTTAACTATCAAAGTTCCGCCGGTTGGCGAATCGATTACCGAAGTAACACTGTCGAGCTGGAAGAAGAAAGATGGCGACACCGTGCAAATGGATGAGGTAATTGCTGAATTAGAATCAGATAAGGCGACTTTTGAGCTTACTGCCGAAAAAGCCGGTGTTTTAAAAATATCGGCTAATGAGGGCGATGTATTGCCCATTGGCGCCGTGGTTGCTACTATTGAAGATGGTGGTGCAGCCGCGCCTGCCAAAGAAGCCGCACCTGCCGCACAACCGCAGCCCGAAGTTGTCGCCAATGCGCCGGCTCCTGCTCCTGTAGCCTCGGAACCTATTGCTGCTGTACCTGCCGCCGAAGGGGGCTCATTGCAAGTTAAAGTGCCACCCGTAGGTGAATCTATAACCGAGGTAACACTTTCCCGTTGGATTAAGAAGGACGGCGATGCCATTGCGATGGACGAAGCGATTGCCGAGCTGGAATCAGACAAAGCTACCTTTGAGCTTACCGCTGAAAAGGCCGGAACATTGAAGACCATAGCTAAAGAAGGCGATGTGTTGCCGATTGGCGCCGTGGTTTGTACCATTGAAGGCGCAAGTGCTGCTACTCCTGCCGAAACTTCTCCTGCCGCCGCAACCGCACCGGCAGATAACGGAAAAGCAACAACTTATGCATCAGGTACACCATCGCCTGCTGCTGCAAAAATATTAGCCGAAAAAGGCGTTGAAACCGGCTCGGTAACAGGTACCGGTGTTGCCGGACGGATCACTAAGGAAGATGCCCTGCTGGCTCAGAAAGTTTCTGAAAATCCACAGGCACCGAAAGATATGCAGGTTGCACCTGCGGCCCCGGCCAAACCAGCCGCTGCGCCTAAAGCCGATGCCGTTGCATCAGGCCCACGGTCAGACCGCCGAGAAAAAATGTCATCACTGCGCAAAACCGTGGCTAAACGTTTGGTAGCTGTTAAAAATGAAACTGCGATGCTGACCACCTTTAACGAGGTGGATATGTCGCCCATTATGGAGCTGCGCGCTAAATACAAAGACAAATTCAAAGAAAAACATAATGTTGGCTTAGGCTTCATGTCATTCTTCACCAAGGCCGTTTGTGAGGCCCTGAAAGACTGGCCGGCCGTTGGCGCACGCATTGAGGGCGAAGAAGTTGTGTATAGCAACTTTGCCGATATATCTATCGCAGTATCAGCTCCTAAAGGCCTGGTAGTTCCTGTTATTCGCAATGCCGAAAGCATGAGCCTGGCTGAAATTGAAAAAGCTGTAGCCGCGCTGGCTGTAAAAGCACGCGAAAATAAGCTCACCCTGGAAGAAATGACTGGCGGTACATTTACCATCACCAATGGTGGTGTATTCGGCTCCATGATGTCGACACCGATATTGAATTCGCCGCAATCGGCCATTTTGGGTATGCACAACATTATCGAGCGCCCGGTTGCTGTAAACGGACAAGTGGTTATCCGCCCGATGATGTACCTGGCGCTTTCCTACGACCACCGCATTATCGATGGCCGCGAATCGGTAAGCTTCCTGGTACGCGTTAAGCAACTACTGGAAGACCCTGCACGGTTGTTGCTTGGGGTGTAGCTCCTATAAATCTCCCCTAAAGGGGAGACTTAAAATATTTAAACCCGGTTTAGGCCGGGTTTTTGCTTCATTTTAATTTAATAAGTATATTTGTTTATGGCGAAAATAATTGAAGTTAATAAGTCGACCGGACGACGTAAGCTTGATGAAGAATTGACAAAACTTCAAGGGAAAAAACAGCCCATGGATTTATCTAAATACTTTGGTAAGATAAATTTTGGGGAGGACGGTCTAACCTATCAATTAAAGATTCGCGATGAATGGCGATAGAATAGTTGCTGATACTTCTCTTATTATTAATCTATTCAATGGCGTTGAAGAAGTTCGTGAATTAATAACTGGTCGCAATTTATTTGTATCGATAATTTCTGAAATCGAAGTTTTAAGCTACCCCAACCTTACTTCTGAAGATAGCCAGCTTCTGAAAGATTTTCTATTCAATTGTTATATCGTTGATATAGAGCCCACTATAAAAGACATAACAATAGAACTACGGGCTAAGTATAAGACTAAGCTACCGGATGCCGTAATTGCTGCAACAGCTATATATTTCGATTTACCCTTGTTTACAATGGATAAGGGATTTAAGAAGATTACTGACTTACAAGCTGTGGTTTTGTCGGTCTAATCCTTTATACTTAATCTATAGACATATCAGATTTTGTTAGAAAAGGACAGACAGAAAATACCTTTGGAAAAGGTGACAGACAGTTATTAGAGCGATTTCTATTACCTTTACGGCCTGAAACTATTCGGTAAATATGCCCGCATCCACCTTAAGCAAACCCATTCAACCCAATAAACTCATTTGGTATTTCCTGTTGGGCTGGACGGTGCTAAACCTGGTACAGGCCTGCACGTTGGAACTCCAGGGCGATGAGGCCTATTATTGGATGTATTCGCGCTACCTCGACTGGGGCTATTTCGACCACCCACCCATGGTAGCCCTGCTTATCCGCATCGGCGATAGCATCATGCACAACGAGCTTGGGTTGCGCCTGTTTACCGTAATAACCAGTTCGGCATCTATATGGCTGCTATGGCTTACGCTGAAGCAATACGCAGTAGATGCGCTGGCTTTTGTACTAGTCGTCTCGGGCGTATTTATCTTTCATATTTATGGCTTCACTACTACGCCTGATGGTCCGCTGTTTTTCTTCACAACCCTGTTTTATTTCCTTTATCAAAAATACCTTAAATCTGACACATGGGGATTGGCAGCACTTTTAGGGCTAACTATAGCCTTACTTTTATACAGCAAGTACAATGGCATCCTTGTGGTTGGCTTTACTTTACTGGCTAACCTAAAACTTGTAAAACGTTTTTCTTTTTGGGGGATAGTGGTAATCGCGGTGGTGTTGTTTATCCCGCACATTATCTGGCAGGCCAATCATAATTATCCGTCTATCAATTATCACCTGTTCGAGCGTTCATCGGACAAATACGACTTTCTGAACACTTTTTCTTACATCCCCGGTCAGCTATTGATGGCTGGTCCGCTGATAGGGTGGTTTTTGTTTTACAAGGCTTATACCGTTAAAATTACCGACGACTTTATCCGTTGTTTGATAGTTAATTGTCTTTGCACGTTCTTGTTTTTTCTCATCAGCAGCGCCAAAGGCGAGGTACAGCCACAATGGGCGTTTATCCTGTTTGCACCGTTGGTGATGCTGGCGCTTATACACTTTAAGCAGCAAAACGGCTGGCCAAAATGGCTGCTGCCGCTGGCAATAATAAATGTAAGCATCATCATTATTGTGAGAATTATAGTGATTGCTGGTTTTGGTTTTTCACGCACTTACGGTCACCTTAAAAGCTACTACGGCTTTAAGGAATGGACGCAGATGGTTAAGCAAAAGGCGGGAGATAATTATGTGGTGATGGCCGAAGGCTTTCAAAATCCGTCGAAATATAATTATTATACCAACAGCCTGAAATGTTTTGCATACGACAGTCGTTATTACCGGGCAACCCAATACGACATCTGGCCAATGGAAGACAGCATTCAGCATAAAAAAGTACTTTACCTCACCATCGAACCGATGAAAGGACTAACGACAGACTCCATAGAAAATGAGGCCGGCAAATGGTATTTAAATTTGGTGGAGGATGTGCGCACCTATCAGAAGGTAGTTATCGAAACCGCGCCGCTTAAGCTCACAACGGCTCCCGGTGCAGTAACCAGCTTCGACCTTACTATAAGTAATCCGTACCCGCATCCCATCAGCTTTACCGATAGTGGCTACACGCACCCTGTTAAGTTTGAATATTGCTTTTTTAGGGGCGATGTGCTGACTGGTGTAGTTGAGGCGAAGGACACTTATAAAAAAATAACTTTACAGCCCGGTGAGCAAACCCACTTTACTTTTCCCGTAACTTCGCCGAAGGAAAAGGGAGAGTTTAATCTCATTTTTTCCCTGCGTACTGAGCCCTTTTACGGTAGTAAAAACAGCCGTGTAATAAAATTAACCGTTAAATAACATCGCCCCGTGATAAAAAAGATTTACCTCATTATTTTCATTTCGTTAGTAACTGTTACCGCCTCGCTCGCGCAAAGTCTCGACATACATTTCAACGGCCTGGGTTTTTTAGATAACCGCGAGTACAAGGATTTTACCGCCCGCTCCCGTACCTACTCGGGCACCCGCCTTGCGTTGGATTTGGGCCTTAACCTGGATAGCGTGAACCATTTTATTGTTGGAGTAGACGGTATACATGAGTTCGGTGCCAAACCTTACTTTTTAAAAGTGAACCCTGTAGCCTATTACAAGTACGAAAGCAAAAACTGGCTTTTTGATGCCGGTGAATTTCCACGTATCGGTTTGCTTGACAATTACCCAAGGGCGTTGCTGAATGATACCCTGCGCTATTATCGCCCCAATATAGAAGGTTTGTTAGCGCGATACCATAACGAACACTTTACCGAAACCGGCTGGATTGACTGGGTGAGCCGCCAAACCGCCACCGACCGCGAACAGTTCCTTTTCGGTTTTGAAGGTAAATGGAAACCATCCTTAAGCGGGCCATTTTACATTTCGCATTACGTGTTGATGCTGCATGATGCCGGAGCAGAGATATTATTACCCAACGACCACATCGGCGATGACGGCGGCGGGCAGGTAAAGCTGGGATTAGATTTCAGTCGCAAACAAACCACCTTCGATTCCTTATCTGTTGAAGCAGGCTTTATGGGCTCTTTCCAGCGCAGGCGAGGGGTTGACGGCGGGACATTCAAAAAAGGATTTGTGGCCAGTGCCTATATCAGCTACCACCGCTTTGCGGCATTTAATGAATTTTATACAGGACAAGGCTCCGAGATGAGTTTTGGCGATGCCTTTTACGAAAAGAAATTTTATAACCGCCTGGATTTGATGTTTACCCCGTTCCTTTTCAATCGTATTAAAGGGCAATTTATTTTCAGCATACACCGCACGCCGGGCTTCACCAGCAACCAGGAAGCATTCAGGGTAACGTATGATTTGGGGAGGAAGACGTTGGTAAGGTGGAAAGATAATTAACTAAAAGACGCGTCATTGCGAGGCGCGTTGCTTGCAACGTGCTTCGAAGCAATCTCTGCGCCATACCGCACCTAAGCAATAAACTCCTTGGTGTCCAATCGGCCGGCTGCAGGATAACTATTGCCATAAGGGTGCGTTGACAGTCCTGGGCAGAGATTGCTTCGTTCCTCGCAATGACGAAATGTATTATAGCGCCGAGCCCTGCACAACCCCTCTCGACAATATCCTTTGATCAATAAAATACTGTATCTCGGATTTTTTCAACCCCCAGTTAGGGGCAATCAGCAATTCACGGTCGCTTAAACCGAAGAGACGTTGGATAACAATATCCGGCCGCACAAGTGGCAGCAGCTCGCACAAAAAATCCGCATACTCATCCAGCTCAAAAAGCTTAAATGGTTCGCGTTTGTATTTAACGCCCATAACCGAGCCTTCAACAATATGCAGGTGGTGAAACTTTACAAATTTTATCTGCGGGAAACGGTTAATTTCATCAGCATAACGCAGCATCATTTCTTTAGATTCCCCGGGGAGACCAAATATAGTATGCACGCAAACATCCAGCTTGCTGTTCTCCACCATCTTTAAGGCCTTAACCAAATCATCATGACTGCAGCCACGGTTTATTTGAGACAACGTGTCGTTATAGATCGACTCCATCCCCATCTCCAAATCCACATCAAAGCGGTCAGTATAGCTTTCAAGCAGTGCAATTTTTTCCGGGTCGATGCAATCGGGGCGGGTACCTACCGAAAGGCCGACGATATCTTCAGTGCCATAACTGAGCGCTTCATCATACAGCATTTTTAGGTAATGCGCCGGGGCGTAGGTATTGGTATTAGGCTGAAAGTAGATAATAAATTTATCGGCTTTGTTTCCATTGCGGGCGCGTTCCATACCCTGCATCACCTGCTCCCGCACGGTAGGCGCGTTGCGCGATACCGATGGCGTAAACGAATCCACGTTGCAATATGTACAGCCGCCATAGCCTTTTGAACCATCGCGGTTGGGGCAGGTAAAACCGCCGTCAACAATCACCTTAAACACACGGTGCCCTTTGTATTTCTCCTTAAGCCACGGGCCATAGTTATTATAGCCTTTCTCCCAAATTATTTGCTTTGATTCCACCGATTATTAAAAATGATTTTTCGCCCTTTGTATGCTTTTTAAAGCGCTCAAGAGAGCTTCGCAGTTTCACCGATTAGTTGGTGAAGGCACTGATTGGCGGCAAAGGTAAGGAATTTTGGAGTATCGGCTCGACAATGAGTTAACGTACTAGAATAATAGATAATGCCGCCCCCATTCACATACATGCTACGTGTTGACAGTTACTAAGAACAGCCATGTGTAGGAATTATAATTTATCGGAGACCGTCAGCAGAAAAGCTTCGGGCGAAAGCGGAAAAAGCTACCGGCCTGTGTAGTGGGCCGGGCATAGGAACTTTTTGCATTGCGGGGTCTCAAAGCGATAGGGTAGCCCGGGCAAAACGCGCAGCATCTTGAGCGCCTTAAATAATAAACAAAACCGCGAAAAACGATTCCAGCCCGCAGCTTTTGGAGCTTTGTGCGTAAGAGGCCTGTGCGGCAAGAAGCCTTTCTGGTGACTTGGTTTTTTGGTTACTTTTGTATCAAGACAAAAGTAACAGCCTCCGCGGCAAATGAGCGGGGTGAGGCCTAAAGTTCGACTTTGAAAGCATATTCGAAGCAACCTATGTTCTCGTTATTTTCTTGGTTGTCGTCTTGATAGCTACTTGCAAGAATGACGGGATTTTAGAATCTCTGTCAAAACTTTCTTCGCACTGCCACACCCACAAACCCAATCCCCACAACCAAAATCAAATACCCAAACCAATCCCCAAACCGCGAGTAAAACGTATCAATGTGTTCCATAGAAACATCGCCAACCAAAGTTGCTGCTTTGCTATTTGCACAGTTTGCTTCATAATTAACACGGCCGTAATAATCGCTGATAGTTAACCGGCCAAGCCTGGCTGCACGAACTTCAGAAAAGCCGTTCTCAACGGCGCGTAACAGAGCCATGCGGCAATGCAGCCAGTCGTCTACAATAAAATCCCACGCAGGTACAAAAACAAAGCCTGCTTTAGCTGCCCCATAGCGGTTAATATATTGCTGGAAATCCAAATCCTTACATACGGCTATGCCGGCTTGCATACCCTGGTATTTGAACAAGCCGACGTCTTTCCCCGGTGTAAACTGCCGTTCGAGGCCAACTACCAAATGAACTTTGTTATAGTCAGCAACAGTTTTACCTTCATCGTTAATAACCAACGCAGAATTACGCTCCTTATCTCCTTTAAAGTTGGTGTAACCCGCGATAACGAAGATATGATTTTGCGCAGCCACGGCGCTGAGCTTGCCCGTAATACTGTCGTCCAGCTGTTTGTTTGTGGCGATGACCCTTTCAGGAAAAATGACGAGTTTAGCGCCTTTTGTTGCCAGTGCCGCCGCCTGTTTGGCATAATCGGCGGCTACTGTTTTTTGCTTTTCAAAATCAGGATGATCATTTGTACTATGGAGGTCCTCATCGAGCACTGCCAGTCCAACCTTAACCATATTTTTATCCGCAGGAGCGCTTATTCTCATAGTTCCCCAAAACAACACCGAAACAATTATAATCCCACCAATTGTAATTGTTCGCAATTGTTTGGTTTTTTGCCCGTTGTAATGCCAGCCCAGCGCAATCACCGAGGGGATAAATGTCACTATAAAGGTGACACCCAAAATACCCGTGATGGCTGCAATTTGGATAATAGGCAAACAGTTTAGCTGTGTATAGGCCAGGCTGGTAGCCGTACCATCAGGCGAAAAGCACATCATGGCAAACTCGTACAGCGTGATAAAAACCGGGAATACAAATATGGCGTACCAGGCATTTACTTTCAATATAATCCATCGCGACAGCAAAACGATAAGTGCGAAGATCAGCGGAAGCGCGATAGTATAGATGATGGCCGGCACCAATGTCGCAACCCGTTCCAGGTAGCTGAACCAGCTTAATCTGCCAATAACATTAGCCAAAAATGCAATCAGAAATGCAGCGCCGGGCCTTGACCGTAGTGCGAGTATCAATACTGGAACCGGGGCGAGCCAAAGCACAAACCACAAATCGCCGGTTAGTCCGTTGGAAAAATACCAGGCGAGACCGGATAATATAATACCCGCGGCTATCCATAATTTTGAAACAGGTGCAGGAGGGGTTATCGATTGAGTGACAGTCATAAACAGTTTAAATTCATGACAAAGGTAGGTGGCGGGACGCTAACGCGGTGTTGACAAATGTCAATAAATGAAGTGAAGATCGGATGCTAATAATTATTATGCACGCATAGTTTTTGATGCATTAATTATATTAATTTTGCATTTTACCAATTTTAGCCGGCATGGAAACCATAGCTCCCTATAGATCAAAGTACAAAATCCGTTTTGTAACTGCCGCTTCGTTGTTCGACGGGCACGATGCGACCATCAACATTATGCGCCGTATTTTGCAGTCGTCGGGGGCTGAAGTAATCCACCTCGGGCATAACCGCTCGGTGGATGAGGTGGTAAATTGCGCCATACAGGAAGATGTGCAAGGCATTGCCCTCACCAGCTACCAGGGTGGCCACATGGAGTACTTTAAATACATGTACGACCTTTTGAAAGAGCGCGGCGCAGGCCATATCAAGATTTTTGGCGGAGGAGGCGGTGTGTTTTTGCCGGATGAAATTATCGAGCTGCAGGCTTACGGCATCGATAAAATTTATTCGCCTGATGATGGCCGCACTATGGGCCTGCAGGGGATGATAAACGATATGCTGATAAAATGCGACTTTCAGCATAAAATAAAACTGAATGGCGAGTTGAAACACCTCCCCGAAAAGGACGCAAAATCCATCGCTACTGCCATCAGCGTGGTAGAGAATTACCCCGCCGAGGCAGATGCCTTTTTAAGCGATGTTCATAAAATAATAGGCACTTATCATACACCTGTGCTGGGTATAACGGGTACTGGCGGTTCGGGTAAATCATCATTGGTGGATGAGATTGTCCGCCGGTTTTTGATGGAGACAGATAAAACCATGGCTATTATTTCTGTCGACCCATCCAAACGTAAAACAGGCGGTGCACTGCTTGGCGACAGGATAAGGATGAATGCCATTAACAGCCCGCGTATTTATATGCGGTCGCTGGCTACGCGGCAGGTTAACCTGGCGCTGTCAAAACATGTGCAGGAGTCGATAGACATTTGCAAGGCTGCTGGGTATGATTTGATTATTGTAGAAACATCGGGTATCGGACAGTCAGATACCATGATTACCGATTACTGCGATTTGTCGCTTTACGTAATGACACCTGAATTTGGCGCGGCCACCCAGCTGGAAAAAATCGACATGCTCGATTTTGCGGATTTGGTGGCCCTCAATAAATTCGATAAGCGAGGTGCCTTAGATGCCATTCGCGATGTGCGGAAGCAATACAAGCGCAACCACATGCTGTTCCACGCAAAGGATGACGAGATTCCTGTGTATGGCACCATGGCCTCTCAGTTTAATGATCCCGGCATGAATACCTTGTTTACCGCTTTGATGAAGGCGATTAAAACAAAGACCGGTGTCGATTTAATTGGAACGCATGCTGTTGTGGAACACGATGGCGAATCAGAAAAGATATACATCATCCCGCCTGACAGGAACCGCTACCTCGCCGAAATAGCTGAAAGCAGCACAGCCTATAATGAATGGGTAAACGAGCAATGCAAAATTGCCCAGCAATTGTACCAGTTGGATGGTGTGATAAAACTTATACGCCCCACCCAAACCCTCCCGGGTAGGGAGGGCTTAAAAAATGGCGAAGCTAAAGTCTCCCCAACCGGGGGAGATTTAGAGGGGGCGTTATCCGATATTCAATCCCACCTCGAAGAACACCTGCACGCCGATTGCAAGCGTCTGCTGCGCGAGTGGCCCGAAACCTTGGCCAAATACAAAGCCGAGAATTTCATTTATAAAGTACGCGATAAAGAGATTAAACAGCCGCTGTATTATACCTCATTATCTCAATTACAAATACCAAAAATCGCCCTGCCGAAATACGAGGCATGGGGCGATATTTTGCGCTGGCTGCTTACTGAAAATGTACCGGGCGAATTCCCTTATGCCGCCGGCGTATTTCCGCTGAAACGCGAAGGCGAAGACCCAACCCGCATGTTTGCCGGTGAAGGCGGTCCCGAACGTACCAATAAACGTTTTCATTATGTATCGTTTGGTCAGCCGGCACACCGCTTATCGACAGCTTTCGACTCGGTAACCCTTTACGGCGAAGACCCGCATACACGCCCGGATATTTATGGTAAAATTGGCAACTCTGGTGTAAGCATTGCCACGCTGGATGATGCCAAAAAGTTGTATTCCGGATTTGATTTGTGCAGCCCGTCCACGTCCGTATCTATGACTATCAACGGACCTGCGCCTATGCTGCTTGGCTTTTTCATGAATGCGGCGATAGACCAGCAATGCGAGAAATACATTAAAGAGAATAGTCTGGAGCATTTGGTGGAGACCAAGTTTAAGGAGGTGTATGAGGATAAAAAGCTTGAACGCCCAACTTACGATGGCGATTTGCCAAAAGGCAACGATGGCCTGGGCTTATCACTCCTCGGCCTCACCGGCGACCAGGTTTTGCCAGCAGACATCTACGCAAAAATCAAAGCTTATGCCATCTCAACCGTTCGCGGTACCGTGCAGGCGGATATATTAAAAGAAGATCAGGCACAGAATACCTGTATCTTCTCTACTGAGTTCGCGTTGCGGATGATGGGCGATATACAGCAGTATTTTATTAATGAGAAGGTACGGAACTTCTATTCGGTGTCTATCTCCGGCTACCATATTGCTGAGGCCGGTGCCAACCCTATAACGCAGCTGGCGTTCACGCTGTCGAATGGTTTTACCTACGTAGAATACTACCTGAGCCGTGGCATGCATATCGATGATTTTGCACCAAACCTGTCGTTCTTCTTCAGCAACGGCATCGACCCGGAATATTCGGTAATAGGCCGCGTGGCGCGTCGTATTTGGGCTAAAGCCATTAAAAATAAATACAAGGGCAACGACCGTTCCCAAAAGCTAAAATACCATATCCAAACCAGCGGACGCTCGCTGCACGCGCAGGAGATTGACTTTAACGATATCCGCACCACCTTACAAGCGCTGTACGCTATTTATGATAACTGTAATTCGCTGCATACCAATGCGTATGATGAGGCCATTACTACCCCTACGGAAGAATCCGTTCGCCGTGCGATGGCTATACAGCTTATCATTAACCGCGAGCTTGGCCTCGCCAAAAATGAAAACCCGATACAGGGCGCCTTCATCATTGAAGAACTGACCGACCTGGTAGAAGAAGCCGTTTTAAAGGAATTTAAGGCTATTAACGACCGCGGCGGCGTGCTCGGCGCTATGGAAACCATGTACCAGCGCAGCAAGATACAAGAAGAATCACTTTACTACGAAACCCTTAAACATACAGGCGAATATCCAATCATAGGTGTAAATACCTTCCTCAACAAAAAAGGTTCGCCAACCATTGTACCGTCGGAAGTTATCCGCGCCACCGAAGAGGAAAAGCAATACCAGATTGCCGCCCTGCAGGAGTTTCAACACCGCAATGAAACTATTATCCCGCAGTTATTGAAGGATCTGCAGCACAAAGCTATCGCCGGCGAAAATATCTTTGAAAGTTTGATGGAGGCCTGTAAGTATTGCTCGTTGGGGCAGATATCACATGCTTTGTATGAGGTAGGGGGGCAGTACAGGAGGAATATGTAGAGGAGTTGATTAGAGGCTGGAGATTAGAGATTAGGAGGGAAAGTTTGTAATTTGCGGCTTTTAAATTCGGATGCCAAATCTATACATCATAGCAGGCTGCAATGGCGCTGGTAAAACCACTGCGAGTTATACCATCTTTCCCGAAATACTCAATTGCCGCCAGTTTGTAAACGCTGATAGTATCGCTGCCGGGCTGTCGCCATTTAATGTCGAAGGCGTTGCGATTGAAGCTGGCCGCATTATGTTGAGCAGAATCGAATTTCTATTGAAATCAGGTGAAGATTTCGCCATTGAAACCACCCTTGCTACCAAAAGTTACGTTGCTCTGATAAAAAGGGCCCAATCCATCGGCTATAAAGTTTCCCTGATTTTTATTTGGCTGAATACTCCGCAGCATGCGGTACAACGTGTGGCAAGCCGGGTGAAAATCGGTGGACATAATATCCCTGATGATGTAATCAAGCGGCGTTTTGAGCGTGGCCGTCATAACCTGCACAGCGTTTATATGCCGATTTGCGATTTTACTACAATAATAGTTACCGCTGCCGGAAAACCGGACCTTGTTAAAACGAGGGAATTTGGTAACGAAAACTTAAGCCCGGAAGGTAAGGAATTACGGAATAAAATATTCAAAGGTGCTACAGAAGCATATACAAAGCTGGTAACTGCACGAGCAGAAAAAAACTCAGATTTAGTAATCGAGGTCGATTACGATAGCATCCAACACATCCCCGCCAAAGATTTACTAAAAAAGCTTTCAGAATAATCCTGAAAGCTTTTTATTTTTATCTTGAATCTTGGCTCTTGATTCTTGGTTCTTGACTCTCTCCCTCCCGCTTACTTCACACTCTCCCCAAACGTATTCCTTTCTATCCCCACATACCGCATCATAACTGCCTGCCTGATTAACGCCGGAGGCAAAATGCCTTGCGACAGTATAAAATCGTGGAAACGCTGTGCATTAAACTTTTTGCCGAGGGTTGCTTCTACTTCTTTGCGTAGAGCAATCATTTTGGTAAAACCGTAAAAATAGCTATTGGCCTGGCCGGGGGCATTCAAGGTGTAGCGTTGTACTTCCTGGGTCGCAAAGGCATGCGATTGTACCACGTCGGTCATAAGCAGGTTTAGGGCTTGTTCCTGGGTGATGGTGCCGGCCTGTAGCTCAGGGTCTAAAAAGGCACGGGCAGCACGCAGCAGTCGGTAGTCCAGCGACACCAGCTGACCTTCAATCGGGAAAAACGGACGGGTGATGTATTCAGAATATAATCCCCAGCCTTCAACATTGGTCGAGTTAAAGGCATACAAGGCGCGTGCCTGCGAAACACCTTCTTCAACCATTTTGTCAAATTGCAGTTCGTGGCTGGGGCGTGCTTCGTGGGCTATGATGGTCCATGATGCTGCGTCGAATGTAAAGTCGTCGTATTTGTCTACTTTTTGGCCTGGGGCTGGCGGCATGTTCAGCGGCAGCACAAATACCCCGCGCTGACCTGTATTATTTAAAAACGGCGGCGGTACCATGTGCGGCGCAGGTGCCTGCGCTGTTTCTGCCTCGGTAGCAAGTCGGATAATGGCCGGGCGATCTGGCAGGGTTACCAGGTGCTGTTCTTTGATAATTTTCTCAATATCGGCCAGGTGCCTTTTGTAAATCGGCATAATCGAGTCGCCGATAATCTGGTTCTTTTTCAGGTATTTAATTACCTCGCGATAGTCGCTGGATGGCAGGTTGTACTTTTTGGCAATTTGCTCTGCCAGCGGCTTCATCTGGTTTTGGATGTCGGTAAATGCCTCGTGCGCCATTTTTGCTACCTCGGCCGGCGGAATATCGATGCCATATCCTTCCAGGTTGAGTGCATATTCCTCGGGCGGAAGCCTGAAATCGGTACGCGCTTTGCTCAATACGTTTGCCTTTGCCCATTCGTCATAATCTTCCAGTTGCTTTTTAATGGCTGTAAAGGCAGCTTCCCAACCGGCAACCTTATACTTTTTAAACAGCTCGGGTATACCTGCCAGCATGCTGGCGTTGCGCGACATTTCAACTTCCATCGCTTGTTTGGATGGGTATATCATGTTCGGTTTAGCAATTTGTTGCAGGGTGCGCTCTTTATAAATGGCGCTGATAGGTTGGTAACCTTGTTCCAGGCCGGCATATTTTTTTAAGCGGATAGCTGCTGATGGGCGACGTTCGGCTGGCGTTTGGTCGTCCAATAAAGTTTGCAGGCCGCTGAAAACCGTGGAGGTCGGATTAAGATAGGATACCTCGCGTGAATCGCCGAAATCCTCGTTTTTAAAACCCAGGTTCAATTGATTGATTAATATGTCGAGATCCTGAATTATAAAGGCGTTGGTTTCGATTTTTTTGGCCTTTTGAAAGCTGACAAGCGCCGCTTCGCGTTCCTTACGCTGTGCTTTTTGATTGGCCAGGGTGGGTACGGCTATCAATTTATCATACTGCGCCAGGCCCTGCGATGAGCCAAATTCAGGCGAGTACTTTTTCGAAATATCGATAAGCACTTTGGTGTACCCGTTTGATTTTGCCACCCAGGCTTTGTTGTCGGTTTGTGCTTTGGATATAAAAGGTGTTAGGGCACAAGCCGCGCTAACCACAACGCACAGAATGCCATTTTTTAATAAGGTCATTTACTTTTTAGATTTATAAAAGGTAAAAATATGTTATCCTTGCGACACCGCCGCACGAAATTCAATAAAACAGGCCTTGGATTAAACCAATGTGCCAAATCAACCAATCAAAATATTTTAGAAATAATATTTGCCTAATTTAGGATGTTATTGATTCTATATGATTTTACGACAACGTGCCTGGATATTTATTGGCTTATCAGCGATTTTTCTAATCTTTTCAACCAGTTTCAGATATGGACGGACACCTGAACATGCAAGCATTTCAAAGGACACCATTCCCCGCAACGCCCAAAAACTCATCGCCGCTTATCCCAACTTCGTAAAAGGCTATGCAGACAATCACATCATATTAAAAGACGGCACCAAACTGCTTTGGGATGATGGCATCAAAAACAAATCCCCGCAACAGCTATTAGATAAGCCGGACTTAGAGGATATGTTCGCGCAGCATTACACCACAGGCGAACTAAAATCGGATCCACCCAAAAACTTCGACCCCGGTCGGGTAAGAAATGAAGTATTTTTCCTGAAAATGTACGGCGGGAGCGAAGCAGAAGTGCGTAAAAACCTTACGGAAATTGTTTGGTGCCCTAAGCTGGTCAATCAAAAAATCACAGTAACCCGTATTAATGGCATAGATAAAAAGCTACAGCAACTCTCCGCAGAGCTTGACAATCACCCTGAACTTAAAAAATACCTCACCAATATCGGCGGCACCTTTGCCTGGCGCAATATTGCCGGTACACATCGCCACAGCATGCACAGCTTCGGGATGACGATCGACATCAATACTACTTATTCCGATTATTGGGAGTGGGCCTGCAAATGCACGAACGAAAATGCAACACTCACATACAAAAACAGAATACCTGACGTTGTAGTTCAGGTATTCGAGAAATATGGATTTGTGTGGGGTGGCAAATGGTATCATTATGATACCATGCATTTCGAATACCGGCCCGAGCTGCTAAATTGATGTCATGAAAATATTCCTTGCCTTTATCCTTTTATTGTCCGGCAGCTTTGTTGCGCCTGATAATGTAACCAACCGTTTTAAAGTTCCCGAAGGTTATCATCGGGTCGCAGTAAACCCCGGCAGCTTTGCCGCTTACCTGCAAAGCCTGCCGCTTAAACCCGCCGGTACGCCAACTAAAACTTATAACGGCGATGTTGCCCGTACAGATGCTTACACCGCTGCGGTGGTTGACATCAGCGTCGGTAACCAGGATTTGCAGCAATGCGCCGATGCGGTGATGCGTTTGCGCGGCGAATATTTATATCAAAAAAAGGACTACAAATCCATCAGCTTTAATTTCGTTGACGGCTTTAAATGCGATTATATACATTATGCCGAGGGCTACCGTTACCGCAACGGCAGATGGAAACTTACCGCTAAAAAAGATTACGGCTACCCAGCCTTTATGCGTTATATGGAACTGGTGTTCTCGTACGCCAGCACCATATCTTTAGAAAAGGAAACACACGCGGTTACCAATCCCGCAGAATTGAAGGCCGGCGATATATTCATCCACGGCGGCTCGCCGGGCCATTGTTTTATTGTGATGGATGTGGTAGAAAACGCTCAACATCAAAAGCAATTCCTGTTAGCCCAAAGCTTTATGCCCGCGCAAAATATACAGGTGCTGCAATATCATTCCCCATGGTTCAGCATGGAGAAACTAAGCGATATACCTTATGCGGAATTGATTAATAAGGGGCATTTAAGGAAATTTGCAGATTGATTTTTAACCACGGAGAAGCTGACGTTAAGACTTACGAAGTTTTTAAAACTTCGTAAGTCTTATGGTACAGTTTTTTTATTACGGTAAAAACTATCAAAGCATACATCTGCGTAATCAGCGCGATCTGCTAACATCTGCGATAAAAAAGCCTTCCTTTCTCCGTGCTCTCTTTGCCTCCTCCGTATCTCCGTGGTTAAAAAACACAGAACCCTACTTCACCTTCACAAAATCCAAATCCTGGAAATCAAAGCTGAAATCAGTAGCCGGTGATACCGGTTTCATCTTCATGCCCGATGGTACGCCATTTTCATCAACCGAGAACATGGCAAAAGCATCAGCCTCCATGCTGCGATAAATCCATTTAACTACAAACGTATTGCCTTTATAAGCCAGCATCGGTCCGCTAAGTTTTGGCGAATGTTTGGCGGCAAACCATAGCTGCCCCTCTTTAACACTGATGGTTACATCGCCCAGCCAGTTGTCATGATAGGTGCCGGTGAATGGCTTAAGGTCGGTTTTGGCGGCATCTTTTTTGGCGGCTTCCACCTGTTTCCAAACTTCGGCGGTTACTTTATCCGCGCTGCCTGCATTGGCTTTTTCAGCTTCCGAAAGTGTTTTTATCCAATCCCGGCCGGTTTTGATACCGAGGTAGCTGTCTTTTATCTGGTTGGTGATGGCTGTAAAGGCTGCACCGGATGCCTGGTTGGTTAGCACGATGATAGCCAGCTTTAATTCTGGCAGCAATTGCACCTGCGTTACCATGCCATCGATGCCGCCGGTATGGCTTACCTGTTTGTAGCCTTTAACATCGTTTAAGCCCCACCCTAAGCCATAGGCGGCGAAGTGCGTATTATAATAAGAGCTAGGCCCTACCGTTATAATAGTTTGCGGCGACCACATCTGCCAGTGTATGGCGTCACTAAAAAGCCGTTTATTGTCGTCGTACTTGCCGTTGTTCATCTGCATAATCACCCATTTGCTCAAATCGGTAACGCTGGAATAAATGCCGCCCGCCGCGTTGCCGGTGGTAGTTAGATATCTCGGAATCACCACCACCTTGCCATCAACCGGCGAATGTGCATCAACCACGTTTGAATAATCCTTAATGCGCTGGTAAGATGCCGAGCTGTGCGTCATTTGCAAAGGCTTCATAATGCGTGTTTCAATAAATTCTTCCCAGCTCATACCCGAAACACGCGCGATAACTTCACCCGCAACTTTATACAGCTGGTTGTCATAATCATATTTACTGCGGAAGCTGGATGCCGGTTTCAGGTAACGCAGGTTGTGTATTACGTCTTTCATGGTAAAGTCCGTCGAGTCCGGAAAATCCATCAAATCGCCGGCACCCAGGCCGAGGCCGCTGCGGTGGGTCAGTAAATCGCGGATTGTAAATTCAGCGGTAACGTATGGGTCATACAATTTAAATTCGGGGATATAGTCGGTTACCTTATCATCCAGTTTCAGCTTGCCTTCATCGCTCAAAATGCCGATGGCGGCAGTAGTGAAGGCTTTACTGTTTGAGGCAATGCCGAACAAGGTATTTTCATCAACCTTTTTACCTGTGTTCAGCGAACGCACTCCATAGCCTTTGGCATAAACAATTTTGTCATCTTTAACTATCGACACGGCTATTCCCGGAACATCAAAAGTTTTCAATGCCCGCTCAACCAGCCGGTCAACAGAGTCGGTAGTAATTACCTGGGCTTTGGCTTGTGTGCCAATTATCAAAAAGCAAAGAAGAGCAAGTAATAACTTTACTAGATAGGTTGACTTGGTTGGTTGCATGATAGGGATTTTTGTGTAATCAAACATACAAAATCCGCACCGCCCATTCAAGCGTCGTCCGCTTGAATGCTAATAATGGTGAGTGTCCACACTCACGAAACTGTTTCGCAAGCGTGGACGCTTGCAACCGTACGAGTTCAAGCGGAGGACGCTTGAACGAGCGAAGGGGTGTCCGCACAGACTTACGAAGTTTTTAAAACTTCGTAAGTCTTAATGGATGCCTATTGTAAATTCCCCGCCGCGCCCCAAAACACCAGGTATCCTGCTTTTTCTTTTACAATGCTGATACTTTCCAGTGTTTGAGCCGAATCAGTCTCCACCTTCAACACGTCGATGTTATGGTGATCCTTCTCGGTCATGTTATTGTTATTACCCCATTTGGCAAGGTCATGAGCAAGGTAGCTAAAGGTTGCATTGCCAGGTTTTATATCATCATAATAGTCGGGGAGGCTAAAATCTTTTACTACAGCGCCGGTTTTATACGTAAGCCTGATATGTAGCTGTGATGGACCTTCGGAACTCGTTAAAGCAAGGTAAACGGCCTTATACCGCCGCTGAGGAACAGTGAACGAAACACTATCAGCGCCTTTAATATTGCAGGTTTGGTTGTGAACACTGTCGCTGTTTGAGTAATGCAGTTTAATTTCAGGACGCCCGGCCGTAGCCGCAAAGATTGGATTATCCGGCAAAGCATGCGGGGCTTTATCACCATTAAACAAAGCTGCGGAAAGCGTTAGATAACCATCGCCTAAACCGCCGCCGTCAATACCGGTAGTCCATTTCGTTATGTGATTATTTTTTAAGGTAGATACGGGGCGTGCATTTAATATTTTGCTGATATCGAACTGGATGGTTTGGTAATGTTGGCGCCCCGGGAAACCAACGAACAACAAAAATGTACCGAAAAGAAAAGTCTTCATTGGAGAAGCTTAAGTGGAACAACTTCCGAAGTTTTCGAAACTTCGGAAGTCTTATGTTTTTTCAAGTAATCTCTAATCAACTAGCCTCTAATCTCTCACTTCGTCCCTTTAGCAGCAACCGGCGCAGGCTCATTTTGCCGGAAACGCTTATGAATCACCGCAATGTCTTCATCAGTAAGGTTTGATGTTTTCTTTAAAATGGCTTCAAAATAAGCCACTTCTTTTTCGCTTGCGGGGCAGCCTATGCTCTCATTTACTCCTTTATCGTTCGGCTGAAGCGAATTGGCTAATACATTGCCTTTAGCATCCAGCACCAGCCAAAATGGTAATCCGGAATTTTTATCGCCGCCAAATTTGTTCATGGCTGCCATGCCGCCTGGGTTCTCGAGGCTTACTTTATCGGGTTGCTCCATTACATCCAAGTGGGCCACTACATAATTATCATCAAAAAATTTCTTGCAGGTTGGGTCAACCAACGAAGCATCCATCCTTTTGCACCACCCGCACCACGAGGCGTGGAACATCAATATCACTTTTTTATTCTCTTTGCTTGCCTGTGTATAAGCTTTATTTAGCACAGTTTCTGCCGCGGGCAGTGTGGTTTGGGCCGCTGCAGCTGATGCAATCAGCATAAACAGGGCATAGAGTATATGTTTTGCTTTCATAATAGTTAAAGATAATGGTAAATATTCGTTCTCTCAAATCTTCGGACATGGGGCCGACGGCTTTACGCCCTTCCACTTTCCCCGACCACGAGCAATTTTTCTAATCTTCCTCCACTTTCTACCACTGGACAGGTTTTTTCTAATTTTCTCCCACTTTACTACACCGAAGTGGGTGCTATTTAACGGATGTTACTCCATTGTTTTTTGCGCCTTGCTTTAAGCCGCTGTTTCTTAATCGATTGTGGAAATCTTGCGAAGGTTTTTTATTAGTTCGTCTACTCAACATTTTCCACTATGCCGCTTAAAATGTCGTTTAAGCGGTTTTTCTCCCACTTTATTATAATCGACCAGCTATCAAATTCCAGGAAGAATTTTATTTGCTGTTGAGATGTAAGTGTTTGATAATCAGTGAGTATTTATTCAAAGGTTAAATCCTTTTAACACAAGCAATAACAAATTTCTATATAAAAAATAATCCACACGCGGATTACACAAGTGTTAATAACTTTAGTGGGAGAAAGTGGGGGAAAGTGGTAAAAGTAATCTAATTTTACATACAATTAATTGCCATAGCTTTTATATGTCCTATTTAAACGGAGAGTTTGAGTGTAAACTAGATAACAAAGGGCGCATGATGATCCCTGCGGGCCTCAAGAAACAGCTTCCGGAAGCTGAGAAAGAGAGCTTTGTGGTTAATCGTGGCTTTAAAAAGTATCTGGTCATTTACACTAAATCCGAATGGGACAAAAAACTTGATGAACTCAACAAACTTAATCAATACGAAACAAAGAACATAGAATTCATCAGGTATTTTACCCGCGGCGCAACAGAATTAACCATGGACGCTGCCGGAAGGGTGAATTTACCGCAGGGATTGTTGGACTATGCCGGTATTGCCGGTGATGTGGTTTTGAACTGTATGCTAACGAAAATTGAGATGTGGGATAAAGCAGCATACAACGCGATGATTGACGCCGAGCCTGAAAACTTTGCGGCATTGGCCGAAGAAGTGATGGGCGACAGAAGAAGGGAGGGTAACGCATGAGCACATACCATACTCCCGTAATGCTTAGCGAATGTATAGAGGGTTTGGCCATTAAACCGGCCGGAACTTATGTTGATGTCACTTTTGGCGGTGGCGGTCATTCGCGCGAGATATTAAAGCATTTAAATAAGGACGGAAGGCTGCTGGCTTTTGACCAGGATGCGGATGCGCAGCAAAATAAAATAGACGATGAGCGCTTTGTGTTCATTGATCAGAATTTTCGTTACCTGAAAAATTTCGCACGCCTGCATGATGCTATCCCGGTTGATGGTATACTGGCCGATTTAGGCGTCTCATCCTACCAGTTCGACCAGGCCGAGCGCGGATTTTCCATCCGTTTTGACGCCGAACTGGATATGCGCATGAACCGCGAGTCGGAGCTTACTGCTAAACAGGTAGTCAACACTTATAGCGAGGCGGACTTGCATCGCATTTTCGGTGTGTATGGTGAGATACAAAATGCTAAGTCGCTGGCAAACACTATCGCAACCGCGAGGTTGAATGCGCCGATTGTGACGGTGGCTGATTTAAAAAATGCCATCAGCAACCGCATCCCGAAAGGGAAAGAAAATAAGTACCTGGCGCAGGTTTTCCAGGCATTGCGCATAGAGGTAAACCAGGAATTGGAAGCGCTGAAGGATTTTTTAATTCAAACTGCTTCGGTGTTGGTTTCGGGAGGGAGGCTGGTGGTAATGTCGTACCATTCGCTGGAAGACAGGTTGGTGAAGAACTTCATAGCCAAAGGCAAGTTCAGTGGCGAGGTGGAGAAGGATTTTTACGGAAACGATAACAAACCATTTGATGCGGTAAGCCGGGGCGCTATAACTGCATCTGAGGATGAGATAAAAGATAATAACAGGGCACGGAGCGCTAAGTTAAGGATAGCGGTAAAGAAATGACGAACAAGCTGCGGTCGCAAATTGAGGAGGAAGAGGCTGAAAAGCAACGGCTGGTTGTGGAAGAAAGGAAGAACGAAGAGTTCCCCGATAATTTCCTGACCAAGTTCTTCACCAAAGGTTTCTGGAATGCCGAAGCGGCAACCAGGGCGCTGCCGTTTGTGTTGTTTTTGGCGCTGTTAGGTATGATTTATATAGCCAACATGCACATGGCTGAAAGAAACATACGCGAGATAAGCAAGATAACTAAAGAAGTAAAGGAGCTAAGCTGGGATTTTAAAACCACCAAAGCCGAGCTGGCTTATAAAAGCACTTTAACACAAGTGGCCAAGCGTGTAGATACGATGGGCTTGAAAGAGTCGCTTACGCCGCCGCAAAAACTGGAAGACAAGGAGGTGAGCGATGAGCATTAGAAGAAATATACTGCTGCGTGTTTACCTGGCTTTCGGGCTGATATTGCTTTTCGCCGCTGCGGTGATTATACAGCTATGCCGTGTGCAATTTGTGCAGGGCGATAAATGGAAGGCGATGGCTAAAACCATTACTACTAAATATCAAACCGTCGAAGCCGCAAGGGGAAACATTTTCTCGAACGATATGAGCCTGCTGGCCACGTCAGTACCGGAATATGACGTGCACCTGGACATGCAGTCGCCCGGTTTTGACGACGACGATACCTTTAACGGGAATGTTGATTCGCTGGCTATCAGGTTATCAGGTCTTTATAAAGACAAATCGGCTAAAGAATATATGCGCTGGCTGAAGGAGGCCCGCAAGGAAGGCTCGCGTTACGAATTGCTGAACAGGCGCCGTTTAACTCATCACGAACTGGTGGAGCTGCGTAAGTTCCCGATTTTCAGGTTAGGCAAATATAAAGGCGGACTGATAGTAGTTGAGCAAAACAGGCGTGTGCTGCCGTTTCAGACGCTGGCGCAGCGTACCATTGGCTACAAAAATGAGAACGTGGACAACGGCGTTGGCCTGGAAGGAGCCTATGTTAAGGATATAAATGGCGAACCCGGCAAGCGCCTGGTGCAGCGCATGGCCGGTGGCTTATGGATGCCGGTAAATAATGGCGAGGATGAGGTAGAGCCAAAAGATGGCGCGGATATTATTTCGACCATAGATGTAAACTTCCAGGACATCGCACAGCAGGTATTAAAGGCACAACTGGATAGTGTGGCGGCCGACCATGGTTGCGTAGTATTAATGGAGGTTGCTACCGGCGAGATTAGGGCCATAGCCAACTTTACCCGAACAAAAGAAGGTAAATACGAAGAGAAGCTGAACTACGCAATTGCTGATGCCGGCGACCCTGGCTCAACCTTTAAGCTGGCTACTTACATGGCTTTGTTCGATCAGCATAAGATTGATACCAACAGCATGATTAATGGTGATGGCGGTAAATACAAAATACCAAAAGGCCCGATGATTAGCGACGTGGAGGATTACAACTTTATGATGACCGCTAAGAAAGCGTTTGAAGAATCATCAAACGTGGCAGCGGCAAAGTTTGTGTACAACGCCTATTATAATAACCCGTGGCAGTTTACCGACAAGCTGTACAGTTTCCACCTGAATGAAAAGCTGCAATTGCAGATTCCGGGCGAGGCGCAGCCGGTGGTTAAAAACCCTAAAAGCCGTAGCTGGAACATTAACTACAGCTTGCCCGAAATGGCCTACGGCTATGAAATGAAGATTACGCCGCTGCAAATGCTGGCGCTTTATAATGCGGTAGCTAACGATGGCAAAATGATAGCCCCGGTGCTGGTGAAGGAAATCCGCCGCCTGGGTAATACCGTTGAGCAATTCCACGCCAGGGTAATTAATGAAAAAGTATGCACGGACGCTACTCTTGGAAAGATGAAAGCCCTATTGGAAGGTGTGGTTAAGGACGGTAACGTAAAGACCCTGTTTAAAGGCGCTGCCTATACGGCCGCAGGAAAAACCGGTACTGCCCAGATAGCCAATACATCAAAAGGGTACGGCGATAAATCAGAGCACCAGACGTCGTTCGCAGGATATTTTCCGGCTAAAAACCCGAAATATTCCATGATAGTGGTGGTTAACCGTGCTACAAAAGGCTCGTACCTGGCTGCAAAGGTTGCCGCGCCGGTGTTCAAAAAAATTGCCGACCGGGTATTTGCTGCCGACCATGGCCTGCACCCGGCACCGGTAGTACATTATGTGGGTAACACCAATATGCCGCAGATAAAGAAAGGCAATGTAAAAGCGCTGAAACAGGTATATACCAAACTGGGTGTTAAGCCGCTTTACGCAAACAATGGCACCAGCGGTGTAGACACCAGCAACGGCGTAGCATTTGAAGATGCGAGCTATAAAGCGGGCGTAGTGCCGCAAGTAAAAGGAATGGGATTGAGCGATGCCCTGTATGTATTGGGCAACGCAGGATATAAAGTACAGGCAAGAGGCAGCGGCATGGTGGCTAATCAATCGATAGCGGCCGGCAGCATCAGCCCAAAGGGATCAAAAATAACAATTGAACTGCAATGAGATATTTGAGCGACATAATAGAGGGGCTTGCATTCACTGAACTACAGGGTAGTGCTGATGTAGAGATTACTGCCGTGGTTTTTGATTCGCGTAAGATAGTGCCGGGCTGCATTTTTGTGGCAGTTAAAGGTACTGCGGTTGACGGTCACGATTATATCCTGCAAGCAATTGAGCAGGGCGCCATTGCCGTAGTTTGCGAAGAGCTGCCATCGCGCGTTACCGGGGAAGTTGACTTTTTAATGGTAGCCAATTCATCAGAGGCGTTGGCTATTATCGCCGCAAATTTCTACGGTAACCCATCATCAAAGCTAAAGTTGGTTGGCGTAACCGGAACAAATGGTAAAACCACCATCGCTACCATGCTTTATAAGCTGTTCCGCGATATGGGTTATAAATGTGGTTTATTGTCGACTGTTGAAAACCAAATCGACGGTAATGTAATAGCGGCAACGCACACCACGCCGGATCCTGTTGTTCTGAATGAGCTGCTTAGCGAAATGGTAGCACAAGGCTGCGACTACTGCTTTATGGAAGTAAGTTCGCACGCCATCGATCAACACCGCATCAGTGCGCTTACGTTTACCGGGGCCATATTCTCGAACCTGACGCATGACCATTTAGATTACCATAAAACCTTCGAGAAATATCTGAAGGCCAAAAAGAAGTTTTTTGATGATTTGCCATCGAATGCTTTTGCATTAACCAACATCGACGACAAAAACGGCAATGTAATGTTGCAAAATACCAAGGCTCATAAAAAGACTTACGCTTTAAAAAGCATGGCCGATTATAAGGCCCGCATCCTGGAAAACCAATTCGAGGGCCTGCATTTGCAGATTGACGGCGAAGAAGTTTGGTTTAAAATGGTAGGCACATTTAACGCTTACAACCTGTTGGCTGTATACTCGGCTGCTATGCTGCTGGAGCAGGACAAAACCAGTATCCTCACCAGCCTGAGCAAGCTTACCGGCGCTCGTGGCAGGTTTGATTATATAGTTGCGCCAAACAAGATCATCGGCATAGTGGATTACGCCCACTCGCCTGATGCTGTACAGAACATTTTAAGCACAGTACACGATATCCGCAAGAACAACGAGAAAGTGATAACCGTAGTAGGCTGCGGCGGCGACAGGGACAAAACCAAACGCCCCCTAATGGCCAAAGCTGCCTGCGAATGGAGCGACAAAGTGATCCTGACCTCTGATAACCCGCGTTCGGAAGATCCTGCGCAGATTATCAAAGACATGGAAGAAGGTGTCGACCCGGCGTTCAAACGCCACACCCTAAGCATCGTCGACCGCAGGGAGGCCATAAAAACAGCCTGTATGCTGGCGAACCCAGGAGATATAGTTGTAGTAGCGGGTAAAGGCCATGAGAAATACCAGGAAGTAAAAGGCGTGAGAAGTCACTTCGATGATATGGAAGAGTTAACCAATATTTTCAAAGAAATAAATTGATGTGCAGATGTGCGGATATGCAAATGTGCGGATGAAAAGAATGATAAATTATTTATGAATAGATAATTACTACTAAGAACCTATAAAGAAATCATGAGTGAGAAACCAAACCTGATAGTCGATTTGACTTTTAGCTTTTCCTTGAAAGTAATTGCTTTCACCGAAGTGCTGGAATCAAAGCGGAAATTCAATATGGCTAATCAACTGTTCAGGAGTGGAACATCAATCGGCGCGAATATGTGTGAAGCACAGGGCGCTGAAAGTAAGAATGATTTTAAGCATAAATGCAAGATTGCATACAAAGAGGCAGGTGAAACCGAGTATTGGTTAAAGCTCTGCAAGTTCGCCGGTAACTATCCATTTGAACAAGATATGCTGGACGATATCCAGTCAATCCTGAGAATACTCGGAAAGATAATATCGACAACAAACAGCTGATTGATGTGCGGATATGCAAATGTGCGAATGAAGAAGAAAAATAAAAAATGGAACGATTTATAAATAAAATAAAGGGAATTGGCGAACTGGGATATGCATTAATCCGCACATCAGCACATCAATAATCCGCACATCAATATGCTGTACTACTTATTCACCTGGCTAAACAAAAATTACACTATTCCCGGTTCGGGGGTGTTTCAATACATCACGTTTCGCATGGCAATGGCTGTAATTACTTCGTTGATAGTGACTACGGTATTCGGCCGCCGGCTTATCGACTATCTGCGCTTTAAGCAGGTTGGCGAAAGCATACGTAACCTGGGACTGGAAGGACAGATGCAAAAGGCCGGTACGCCGACTATGGGTGGTATCATCATCATCCTGGGTATACTGATACCAACGCTATTGTTCGCCAAGCTGGAAAATATCTATGTAATCATGATGATAGTGACCACCGTGTGGCTGGGCGCGATTGGTTTTTTGGATGACTATATTAAAGTATTTAAAAAGAACAAAGAGGGATTAGCAGGTAAGTTTAAGATTATCGGCCAGGTTGGTTTGGCACTGTTTATCGGCTTTACCATGTATTCTAATTCCGATATCGTGATACGCCAGGAAGTAAAGCCGCCGGTAAAGATTGATGCCCCGGTTGATTTTCACCTCCGGAACGGTAAGCCGGTTTATACGCAGGATGTTCGTTCCACAAAAACTACGATACCGTTTTATAAAAATAATGAATTCGATTACGGCAAGGTATTAAAGTTCATCGGCGGTGATGCTGATCATTACTCGTTGCTGGTGTTTATGTTCTTCGTGATAATTATCGTGACGTTCATATCTAACGGCGCAAACATAACCGATGGTATCGATGGGCTGGCGACAGGAACATCCGCTATAATCGGTATAACACTGGCAATACTGGCCTACGTATCCAGCAACGCCATATTTTCCGAATACCTCAACATTATGTATATCCCAAACTCGGGTGAGCTGGTAATTTTTGCGGGCGCCTTTGTGGGTGCATGTGTTGGCTTCCTGTGGTATAATGCGTACCCGGCACAAGTGTTTATGGGCGATACAGGTAGTTTAGCCATCGGTGGCATTATAGCGGTATTTGCCATTATGATACGCAAAGAATTATTGGTGCCGCTATTATGCGGTGTGTTTGTAATAGAGAACTTCTCGGTGATTTTACAGGTTGGCTGGTTTAAATATACCCGGATAAAGTTTGGTGAAGGCAGGAGGATATTCCTGATGTCGCCGCTGCATCACCATTATCAAAAGAAAGGTTTCCACGAAGCCAAAATCGTAACCCGGTTCTGGATTATCGGGATACTGCTGGCGATAGTAACGATAATAACGCTAAAGCTGAGGTAAAGGCCCCCGACCCCCTAAAGGGGGAGAAAAATAAGAGTTAGCAATAAAAAAAGAGAACAAGACATGAGCGATATTAAAAACCAGCCCAATCAAAAGCTCCCCCTTCAGGGGGCGGGGGGGGCTGCGCTTGTAGTTTTGGGTGCCGGCGAAAGCGGGGTGGGAGCGGCATACCTGGCTCAACAACAGGGCTATGATGTTTTTGTGTCGGATTTTGGGGCGATAGCTGAACATTACAAACAACAACTGAACGACTGGAATATTCGCTTCGAAGAAAAACAACATAGTGAAGCAGAAATACTGAACGCAGTTGAAGTAATCAAAAGCCCCGGCATACCTGAAAAGGCGCCTGTCATCAAAAAAATAAAAGAAAAGGGCATACCGGTTATTTCGGAGATAGAATTTGCTGGCAGATACACCGATGCAAAAATTGTAGGTATCACAGGCTCGAACGGAAAAACCACTACTACCAGCTTAACCTATCATATCCTGAAAAATGCAGGATTAAACGTAGGCCTGGCCGGTAACATCGGCAAAAGTTTTGCCTACCAGGTGGCGACTGAAAAGTTCGATATCTACGTGCTGGAGCTGAGCAGCTTTATGCTCGATGACATGTTCGACTTTAAGGTTGACATTGCCATTTTATTAAATATTACGCCTGACCATTTGGACAGGTACGATTACAAATTTGAAAATTACGCTGCGTCGAAATTCCGCATCTCTCAAAATCAAACAGCCGACAGCTATTTCATTTACTGCGCCGACGACCCGGAAACAGTAAAGGGATTGCAGGGCCGGAGTTTCGCCGCGACGCTATTGCCTTTCTCAATCGAAAAAAAGGTTGACGAAGGCGCATACTTAGAAGACGAAAATATTATCATTCACATTCACCAACAATTATTCAAGATGTCTATAAACGATTTGGCCCTGCAGGGTAAACACAACATTTACAACTCTATGGCATCAGGCATCACCGCCAGGGTACTGGAATTAAGAAACGCGACGATACGGGAGAGTATGGAAACGTTCCACGCTATTGAGCACAGGTTGGAGTCGGTTGCCGTAATATCGGGCATCAGCTTTATCAATGACTCGAAGGCGACCAACGTTAACTCAACCTGGTATGCGTTGGAAAGCATGACCAGCAAGGTGATACTGATACTCGGCGGTGTAGACAAAGGGAATGATTATAATATGCTGCGCGATTTGGTGAAGCAAAAAGTGAAAGCCATTGTATGCCTGGGTAAAGATAACCACCGCATCCATGAGGCCTTTAGCGATATTATCGAGGTGATTGTAAACACACATTCGGCACAGGAAGCCGCGACCATGGGTTACCACCTGGCCGAAAAAGGAGATACGGTATTGTTGTCACCCGCCTGCGCCAGCTTCGATTTATTTAAAAACTACGAAGACCGCGGCAACCAGTTTAAACAAGCAGTGAAGGAATTGTAGATGTGCGGATGTGCGAATAAGCAGATGTGCGAATGAAGGAATTTGAAGATGTGTTGATTTGAGAATTTGAAAATTAAATCGATGTAATCAAACGGGAATCGGTGAAATCATTCCCAAATCGGTGAAATCACAAAAATATGAATAAACTACTCAGTAATACAAAAGGCGACAGGTGGATATGGCTGATAGTGATTTTGCTGTCGCTTATTTCATTGCTGGCGGTGTATAGCGCAATCGGGTCGCTGGCTTATAAGAAGGGCGTTGGGGCAGAATCAATATTGATGAAGCACCTCGCTATGCTGGCCGCAGGTTTAGTGATAATGTATATATCGCACAAAATTAATTACCGCTATTACCGTGGTATATCAAAGCTGATGATGTTGATTACCATACCGCTGCTGTTGTATACATTGGTCTTTGGTCATCATGTAAACGAGGCCAGTCGCTGGGTTTCCATACCCGGGACAGGTTTAAGTTTCCAAACATCAGATTTAGCCAAGCTGGCTTTGATAACTTATTTGGCGCGCACCCTGTCGATAAAGCAGGAAAATATAAAAGACGTAAAGCAATCGTTCATCCCGATAATGGGTGCGGTTTGCGTGGTGTTTGCATTAATAGCCTGGGCGAATTTATCTACAGCGCTGATGCTGTTTGGCGTTAGCATATTGCTGTTGATTATGGGCCGTATCAGCGTAAAGCAAATTGCGGTGGTTTGTTTGGGCGGTGCGATAGTGTTATGTGGTATTGTTTTTTTAGGTCCGCGCCGGCACATGTACATCACCCGCGTGGAAACATTTATGCACCCGGAGAAAGCAAACCCGGATAAAGCACAACAGTCCAACCACGCGAAGATAGCCATAGCCACAGGTGGAGTTTTTGGTAAAGGCGTAGGCAACAGCGACGAGATAAACAGCCTGCCCGAAGCGTATTCGGATGAGATTTATGCCATTATAGTTGAAGAGTATGGCCTCGTTGGCGGCATAGTATTGATGGGGATATATCTTTTTCTGCTATTCAGGTGCATAAAAATAGCAACCAAAGCGCCAAAGGCATTCGGTACGCTGCTGGCAGCCGGTTTAAGCTTTAGCCTTACCATACAAGCATTCGCCAACATGGCGGTTGCAGTAGGCCTTGGCCCGGTAACGGGTATCCCGTTGCCGTTAGTAAGCATGGGCGGTACCAGTATATTGTTTACCAGCCTTGCATTCGGCATTATCCTTTCGGTAAGCAGGGATATTGAAGAACCGAAAAAAGTAATAGTAGGCGAGATAAGGGAAGATGTAGCGCTGGCGTAGGCGCAGCCCCCTAACCCCCTAAAGGGGGAACAAAAGGGCAACGCGATTTAAAAGGAAAGTTGATTGAATATTGATGAATACGGCCAAAACTCCCTGCCTTAAGGCAGGGAGCAAGGCAAAAAGAATCAGTGACATCATTCTAATCAATGAAATCAACCAAATAAAAAAATCTGTGAAATCATCCTCAAATCGGTGAAATCACAAAAAATAATAACAATGGCGCAAAGTAAAAACCAACCCAATCAAAAACTCCCCCTTCAGGGGGCTGAGGGGCGCCGTATAATAATTAGTGGCGGCGGAACCGGAGGACATATCTTCCCGGCGATTGCTATTGCTAATGCTTTGAAAGCCATCGACCCTAAAACTGAGATTTTGTTTGTTGGCGCCAAAGGCCGCATGGAAATGGAAAAAGTTCCAGCTGCCGGTTATAAAATTATCGGACTGGACATACAGGGCATACAGCGTAAATCCATTTGGAAAAACGTGCTATTCCCGGTAAAGTTGCTGATGAGCGTGCGCGAGGCCGTTAAGATAATTAAAGAATTTAAGCCGGACGCGGCAGTGGGTGTTGGAGGATATGCATCTGGTCCGTTACTATATGCGGCATCGATACGGAACGTGCCTTACCTGATACAGGAGCAAAATTCGTATGCCGGCATTACCAACAAATGGCTGGGTGCAAAGGCTAAAAAAATCTGTGTGGCGTTTGACGGAATGGAGAAATTTTTTCCGTTCGACAGGATTATAAAAACCGGCAACCCTATTCGCAGGGATTCGGTGAACATAGCCGGCAAGCACATGCAGGCGCTGGAACTATTCAAGCTGTCGACTTTTAAAAAGACAGTATTGGTAACAGGCGGTAGCCTCGGTGCAGGCACATTAAACAAAAGCATAATGGCCGGCCTGGAAAAACTGGTTGCTGCCGATGTGCAGGTAATATGGCAAACAGGTAAGTACTATTATAAAGGGATAATTGAAAAGTTGGGCGAGGATTATCATCCAAACATCCGCATTACAGAATTTTTAAGCAGGATGGATTTGGCTTATGCGGCGGCAGATGTGATTATATCGCGCGCCGGGGCGGGAACGATTGCAGAACTGTACTTAGTGAAAAAGCCGGTAATACTGGTGCCGTCGCCAAATGTGGCCGAAGACCACCAGACAAAAAACGCACTGGCCCTGGTACAGGAAAATGCCGCCATTTTGGTACCTGACCGCGACGCCGAAACAAAGCTGGTGGACAGGGTGATAGAATTATTGAACGATAAAGATTTACAAAAAAAACTAAGCGATAACATCAGCAAAATGGCCATGCCCGATGCAGATGAAATAATAGCAAAGGAAGTGTTTAAATTAAGTCGATAGTCTGGAGTCTTAAGTCTAAAGTCGGAAAAGAAAGGTTCTGATAAAGACTCAAAACTCAAGGCTTAAGACTCAAGACTTAGGAAAGATGGAGCTAAATAATATAAAACGTGTTTATCTGGTGGGTATCGGGGGCATAGGCATGAGCGGCCTGGCCCGGTATTTCCATCATTTGGGTTGCGTGGTATGCGGCTATGATAAAACATCGACAGACCTCACCAACGAGTTGCATAACGAAGGCATCCAGGTGATTTTTGATGACCGCCCCGATTGGATTCCGTTAAGCTTCCAGACGCCGGATGCATGTACGCTGATTATTTATACGCCTGCCATTCCAAAGGATTCGGCCATATTGAATTTCTTTAAGGATAATGATTTCGAGCTGTACAAACGCTCACAGGTATTGGGGATTATCAGCAAAGGGATGTTCACTGTAGCTATCGCCGGTACCCATGGAAAGACTACTACGTCGACCATGGTTGCGCATATACTGAAGGATTCGGGTAAAGATTGTTCAGCATTTTTAGGCGGACTGTCCAGCAACTATAACAGCAATGTGCTTTACGGTAAAAACAATATTGTAGTAGTTGAGGCAGATGAGTTCGACCGTTCGTTTTTAACGCTCTATCCGGATATCGCTGTCATTACATCTATGGATGCCGACCACCTGGATATATACGGAGACCATGCACATCTGACCGATTCGTTCAAAATGTTTGCATCGCAGGTAAAGCAAGGCGGTACGCTCATCCATAAAAAAGGACTCGATTTAAATACAGGGCTGATTTACGCGGTTGACAGCGAGGCTGATGCCATAGCATCGAACATCAGGATAGAAGACGGTAGCTTTTTCTTCGATTTTAAAAATAAGGATACCGGCATCGCCAATATAAAAATGGGTATTGCCGGTTTGCACAATATAGAAAACGCGACCGCTGCTATCGAGGCTTGCCTGATGCTTGAGGTATCAGCTGATGCTATTAAAAGTGCGCTGGAGTCTTTCAGGGGGGTGCACCGCAGGTTTGAGTATATTTTGAGAACAGATGCACATGTATTTATCGACGATTATGCACATCATCCTGAAGAACTGAAAGCAGCCATCCGTTCGGTAAAAAAACTATACCCCGGCAAAAAGCTGACAACTGTTTTTCAGCCGCATTTATATACCCGTACACGCGATTTTGTGGACGGTTTTGCAGAAGCATTGGATTTATCAGATGAGCTGATGATTTTGGATATATACCCTGCACGAGAGCTTCCGATAGAAGGTGTGAACTCTGATATGATATTGGAGCGCATGAAAAGCTGGAACAAACGTCGCGTTAGCAAAACAGAATTAATTGAGGTAATAAAAGAAGAAAAACCCGAGTTGCTGTTAACAGTTGGCGCGGGGGATATTGATACACTGGTACAACCTTTAAAACAGGTATTGCAAAATGTTTAAAAAACGAATCTGGAAACGCATACTGATAAGCCTGGCATGGATAATATGCTTTGGCGGCTTGGTCGTGCTGATGAGTTTTATTGAAGAAAAGAAGAGCGAGGTGGTTTGCAAGGACGTAAAGGTTTTTATACCAGGCAACCAGTTTTTTATCGACAGAGACGAGGTGGATAATATTTTGCAGGTAAACAGCCGTAGTCTTATTGGTCGCCGCATGCAGAATATAAACATACAAGCGCTTGAAAGTAAGCTGAAGGCAAATCCCTTTATAGAGTTTGCCAAGGTTTACACCGATATGGATGGCGTAATTAATGTGGAGATAAGCCAGCGCCAACCCATATTAAGGGTGATGAACAGGTTCGACCAGGATTTTTATGTCGACCAGCATGGACTAAAAATCCCGCTGTCCACCAACTTTACCGCAAGGGTATTGGTAGCTAACGGGTACATAGACGAGGCATTTGCCAACAATGTGGATAGCCTGCATACGCCAATGGCGAATGAGCTTTTCCGGACAGCGGATTACATCAGGAAAGATTCGTTATGGGATGCGCAGATAGCCCAGCTGTATGTGAATAAAGATCACGAGATAGAGCTAATACCCCGTGTAGGCAACAACCGCATATTAATCGGTCATGCCGACTCGCTCGAAAGCAAGTTTCATAACCTGCTGGTATTTTATAAAAAGGCGCTGCCGCTGGTAGGTTGGGATGCTTACAAGGTTATAAATGTAAAATACGCCAACCAGGTAGTGGGCGTACGGAGCACAACTATCAAAGCGGATTCACTAAAGGCAAAAATGACTCGTGATTCATTAAAAGCGATTAAGGATACATCTACTATAATTAAGGATAAGAATAAGAATTAGAATATGGACAAAACTTCAACTCAGGAAAAAAGCTCACCGATAGTGGTGGGATTGGACATAGGCACCACAAAAATCTGTGCCATTGTCGGACGTAGGAGCAAGAACGGCAAAATCGAGGTATTGGGCATTGGCAAGGCGGAGTCGGCTGGCGTTACCCGCGGTATGGTGTCCAACATAGATAAAACCGTACAGGGTATTGAGCAGGCAGTCGATGTAGCGGGCACACAATCCAACGTGGAAATTAAGGTGGTGAATGTGGGTATTGCCGGTCAGCACATCAAAAGCCTGCAGCACCGCGGATTGATAACCCGTCGTGATTTGCAGTCGGAAATATCCCGCAAGGATATCGACAAGCTGGTTGAAGATATGTACAACCTGGTAATGCCTCCGGGCGAGGAAATTATCCACGTATTACCTCAAGAATTTACAGTGGATAATGAACCGGGCATAAAAGACCCAATCGGTATGGCAGGTGTGCGTTTGGAAGCCAACTTCCACATCATATCGGGCCAGGTAACCGCTATAAAAAACATTGTAAAGTGCGTTAACAAAGCTACGCTGCAAAGCGACGAGCTGATATTGGAGCCATTGGCATCTTCTGAATCGGTATTGAGCGATGAAGAAAAAGAAGCCGGTGTGGTACTGGTAGACATTGGTGGCGGTACTACTGACGTGGCTATCTTCCACGAAGGTATCATCCGTCATACAGCGGTTATACCATTCGGCGGTAACAGCATAACTGAAGATATCCGCGAAGGATGCTCGGTAATGCGCAACATCGCAGAGCAGTTAAAAGTAAGGTTCGGTTCGGCTTTGGCTGATGAGAATAAAGAAAACGAAATTGTTTGTGTTCCCGGTCTGCGTGGCCGTGAGCCGAAAGAAATTTCGGTAAAAAATCTGGCTTTCGTTATCCAGGCTCGCATGGAAGAAATTATCGAGCATGTTTATTATGAGATAAAATCATCGGGCTACGAGAAAAAGCTGATAGCTGGTATAGTAATAACAGGTGGCGGTGCACAGTTGAAACACCTGTCGCAGCTGGTGGAATATGTTACCGGGCTGGATTGCCGCGTAGGTTACCCTAATGAGCACCTGGCTAAAAACGAGATGCTGCCAAAGAACGTTTACGAGGAGCTGCAAAGCCCGACTTTCGCTACCGGTATCGGTCTATTGATAAAAGGTATACAGAAGATGGAGTACAACGACCATGTACCGGCAGCTGACGATGTTAAGATTACAAAAGCCAAGTTTGCGGAAGAGAAAAAGTTCGGTTTGCTGGGTAAATTGCTGGAAAGCGGTAAGCGTTTTATTAAGGACGACATCGCCGATGAGGACTTTTTAAAGTAGGAAAATGGTTAATTGTTTTAAACTTTTGACCGGAACTTTCCACATCGGCGCTATCTTTCCACATATTGACAATTGTGGATAAGTGTTGTTGAAAAAACTATTACTTTACATTAGATAAAACTATTTATTCGTCAATCACATATAACTGGAAATAAGCATTATGCAGTTTGAAATGTTAAAAGAAAAGTCGTCCATCATCAAAGTAATTGGTGTTGGCGGCGGCGGGGGTAATGCGGTAAACCACATGTACAGGCAGGGGATTACCGGTGTTGACTTTATAATTTGTAACACAGACGCCCAGGCATTGGAGCTTAGTCCTATACCTAACAAGGTACAATTGGGCGCAAGCCTAACCGAGGGCATGGGCGCAGGCTCTATTCCCGAAGTTGGCAAAAACTCGGCTATCGAAAACATTGATGACATTAAGCAGATGCTTGGCTCCAACACCAAAATGCTGTTTATTACAGCAGGTATGGGCGGTGGCACCGGTACAGGCGCAAGCCCTATAATTGCCAAAGCTGCGCGCGAGTTGGATATACTTACAGTAGGTATTATTACCACCCCGTTTGCCTTTGAAGGTAAACGTCGTAAGCTGCAAGCCGATGCCGGTATGGAAGAGCTGAAAAAGCATGTGGATTCGTTCCTGGTTATCAGTAACGACCGTTTGCGCCAGATATTCGGTAACCTGACATTGGGATCAGCCTTTGCACAGGCGGATAATATATTAACCACCGCTGCAAAAGGTATCGCCGAGATAATCACGTTGCCCGGCTATATAAACGTCGACTTCAAGGATGTGCGCACTGTAATGAAAGACAGTGGCGTATCTATAATGGGAAGTTCGTCTGCTGATGGCGAAAACCGCGCTTTAAAGGCTGTTGAAGGTGCGTTATCATCTCCGTTATTGAAAGATAACGAAATTGAGGGCGCGCGGTATATCTTGTTGAATATCAGCTCCGGAAGTAAAGAAGTTACCATGGACGAGGTAAGTATAATTACCGATTACATACAGGAAGAAGCCGGCCTGGCTGCCGACCTGATTTGGGGTAACTGTATTGACGAAAACCTGGGCGAGAAAATATCGGTAACTATCATAGCCACCGGTTTCCAGACCAAGGACGAGCGCGAAAAAGAGCAAAGCACCAAGAAAGTTGTATCGATGCTGGTGCCCGAGCCTGAGCCAAGGAATAAGGTTGTAAACGAGTTTATAACCCCTGTAAAAGCTGATGCCACTACAGAGCCATACATGAAAGGTGCTAAAGAACCTAAGGAGGCGAAGGAAGAGGCCAAGCAAACCGGCATGTTCGATTTGTTTACCACCCGTACAGAAGAACCTGCGGTAATAAAGTTCGACCTTATTCAGGAGGAAGCCCCTGTCGCTGAAACAGAGCCTTCCGATGTTCCGGAAATGACTTTCAAAATTTCGGAGCCTGTTGTAAACTTTATGCAGCAGCCTAAAGAAGAAGTAAAAGCCCCGGAACCGGTGAAAGAGCCTGAAATGGTAGTTGGCGCCGATGATAATAAAACGGATGAGTCGATAGAGGAACAATTGCGTAAATCTCGCGAGCGTATAATGCGCCTGAAAGACCTGAGCATGAAGCTGCGCAGCAACAACATACAGGAACTGGAAAGCGTACCGGCTTACAAACGCAAAGAAATTGCCTTACAGCAAACCCCGGCATCCAACGAAAGCCAGATATCGCGCTTTTCGTTATTGGCTGACGAAGACGGCAATACCGAAATCAGGAATAACAATTCGTTCCTGCATGATAATGTGGACTAGTGTTTATTAGATAAATCGAATTATTCCTAATTGCATTTAAATAAGTAAGGCCCCGCGTCAGCGGGGCTTTTGCTTTATAAATCTTTGGGTCAGGATTCTAATGTCTCCGGTCTCGCGAATACAAAATCCTTCCTATTGTTTTTAAAAAACCGTACACTGTAGGGAAGATTTTTCTATATAATTGCATGAGTCAACCCCCGTATGAGAAATTATTCAGGTGAATCCATAGTAATTGACAGTGAGCTTGACATTGGGCTTCGTTTGTCATTTAAAAATCGAAGAACTGTTTCAAAGTTTGGTGAATCGTCTACAATCCCTTCCTTACAGGCCATCATAAGATCGACAATGAAATATTCGAGCCGCCAACCTGCATCATGTTGTTTGTTTAGAAATTCTCCCGAAAGCATATATTTTATATCACCGAATGAAGGAGTGTGCTTGGGTGGATATGAATCTAGAGCCTCGTCCAAAAATTCTTTTGGAATCACTCGACATCCAATTTCATTTTTGCCAAACGTCGGATGGATTTCAACTGGCATCTTAATATTGTATGGAATTTTTAAAGGATTGTAAAGTAGATAATACATTTTCATGCCAAACTTTTCCTGAAAAGATTCCATGGCTTGCTGTTGCTCATTGTCCTTTTGAAAAGCATTATATTTCGACCCTTCGGTAAAATGTAAGAGCCTAGGTTTAATTATATCATTATGTTCTTCTTCTGTTACTAAAAGTCTACCCATGCCAAATCTTCTGATGTATGGATTTTCTTTATGAAAGATTAAAGAATTTGCATATAATTTTTTCGATTGTAAAAAAGCCATTTTGCTTTTTACAACTTTCCCCTTTTTTCTAAAAATAATCATTAGGCCAATATCTGCGACCTCCCATGTGCCAAAATGCCTGCCGCCCCCGATAAAATGAGCATCGACTCTGACTGTCCAACCTGATTTTAATTGCACTGGTTGTTGATTTTTAGACCAGTATCCAATTAAATTCATATCTAAAGATTCTTCGTGAATAGCTGGAAATAGAGACAAATCAGAAGCAACGCCTTTATTGCATTTAGCGAAGTGTTGCCTGACATATTTTTTTACGTCTTCAGGTACTATGATATCCATTGTCAAATTGTTTGTTAAAGCTTTTCTTTTTGTCTTGTCTCAAGCGAACTGAAAACTGTTTACAAAATTTATAATTATTCCCGTTGTGTTATTGCTATTTTGCAATATAGGACATAAGCAATTCTTAGTTATTTGACTAACATTGATTGCCTGCTATGATACATTGTATATTGAGTGATATCAATAGGAAATCGGCTATTTAAATTGGCGGCCTTCTCAACAAATAGCTTTCTCAAACTTGATTCGAGACCTTCATCGGTAAGTTTCTCCGAGCGTTCAATAATTTTAACAATAACAATCAATCGTTGATTAATTGTTGCGTCAGTACAAGGTCCTTTGATCGTTCGGTTATATCTCCCAAAGTTTAATCCCAAAACCGGAATGTCTTTTTTTGAAATTAAATTTTGTTTAACAATATCAACTAACGTTTTCGCCCGACCATAGGCTCTGTCTTCTTCGTCCAAATCATTCCCTTCTGACGATGCAGTGCCGACACACACAATACCAACTGCGTCTTTTAATTCTCTATCATCGCTATAATCTTTAATTATTTCATTAATATCAGGTAGATTGTTTCCTTCTATCTGTGTCTTACTTAAACACTCCCATCTATAATCTTTGGACAGAATTTGTATATCAACTTTCAATACCACACTTCCGTCGGGCGCAGAATCTGTACCGCGATAAACTGTATATGGATATCCACCAATGAAAGCGCTTTTCGGATATGAATTAGATATTGCATCAACGTTATCTTCTAGTTTTGTTAATCGATGCTCGAAGTCTTTTATCCAATAAATAAAATAGCCAATTAAAGCGAGTGTTGATCCAGCTATAATTGTTTCAAAAAGAATTTTCCTTACTTGATTTGGACTATATTGACTCATGTGATTATAGGTTTATAGGGCAGTCCTTATAAAGATAAAACTATTATTTATCAATAATGCAAATTTTCTATTCACCATACGTTCAATTTAAAAGCTTACTTTTTCACGTGTCTTTATTTGAAGGAAAAAGATTAAATGACATCAGAACAGCACGCTCTACTTCAGTGAATTACAATTTTGGTTTCATGGCCGAGAAACCCACTATACATGGTCTGCGCTTTCTTGTGGAGGATGTTTTGGATCTTTTGGCAAGTGGATTATTCGAAGAGGACATAATTGAGCAACACCCTATTGTAGAGGTTGAGGATAGTCATGCAACATTACTATGTGCATCAATGAAAATGAAAAACACGTCATTATTCATGCAGCCTGATTGAGGGATTTGACACACTAACTGACACAACAACTCAACTGTTGGGTAAATAAATTTAGCGTTACTGTCATAAACCGCCTGGTTAAGATTATAACGGTGGTTGATAAAATATCCGTTTAAATTCAAAAAAAATAATGGCCTCGCATTATGCGGGGCCATTATTTTTTAGCTGTAAAATTTGAATCTCTCCGGGACTTACTTCAAAAACCCATTCAAATAGCCCAAAATCGTCTGTGTCTGCATCATCAGGTTAACATGTGTTTGTGCAGGAACAATGGCCACGTGCGATTTTGGCATTGGGCCCATGTCGGCAGCAACACCGCCGCCCAGTAATTTATAGGTTTTCGCAAGCTCAATTTTATCCAATCCGTCATTGTCGCCGGCTATGATTAATACAGGAGCTTTGATTTTTGCAATATTATCGTCGCCAAAGTCAAATGGCTGAGAGGCGAACGCAATCATTTGCTCAATGAATTTTGTCCATTTAGTTTTGTCAGGTGCTACTGCGTCATAGGCAGTGTGCATAGGCGTATTGTTAAAAAATTCAGGCTTAAATGATTTGAAAGCATTGTTTACTTCGGGCAGCCAGCCGGTGCTTTTATAGGTAGAAGAAATGATTACCAATTTTCTTAATCTTTTTGGGTTTTCTATAGCAAACTTGTAAGCCACAGAGCCGCCCATGCTATATCCTACTACATCGGCGCTGTCGACCTTCAGGTAATCCATTACACCTGCCACATCGGTTGCTAAATTAGCATGGGTTAATGGCCTTTCTGAATATGGGGTATGGCCATGGCCCTGCATTTCAATGGCAATCACCTTCCTGGTTTTTGACAGTTCGGGGATTAGCTGGGTCCAGTTGCCCTCAATAGTCATAAAGGCGCCGTGCAGTAACACTATAGGCCTGCCCTCACCATATACTTCGTAATAAACTTTTATGCCGTTAACAGGCGCGTAGCCGCTTGCGGAAGGTTTAGCTTGCTGCCCCTTTGATTGATCTACTGTAAGCATGATACTGATTATAATAAGCAATATTGATTTTATGGGTTTGAATGAATTTTTCATGACGTTATATGTATTAGGTTTGAATTATATTGACAATACAAATATGAACATCATTTAAGAATTTGAGCGAGTGTGATAATGACAACTTAGGGGGTGAATGGTGCCAAAACATGTTTGGCCTAAAAGGTACCTGTTTGTATCCAGCAATTAACCAACAAACAAGTTGCAGACGTCCAACCAATCGCCAATCAACTAATCTCTACTCACCAATTTATAGCCTATTATAAAAAGTAATAATGATTGCTGCAACGCGTTATTAAGCCTATATTTGTACATTTATAACACACAATAAAACTTACGGGTTTGGATATATTTAATAAGATATCGAAAAACATGGGCGGTCCGCTGGGGCAGCACCAAAAATGGTCGCACGGGTATTTTTCATACCCTAAGCTGGAGGGTGAGATTGGTCCGCACATGGATTTTAACGGTAAACAGCATGTGGTTTGGAGCCTGAACAACTACCTGGGCCTTGCCAACCACCCGGAAGTACGCCAGGCAGACGCACAGGCCGCCGCCGACTATGGTATGGCTTACCCTATGGGCGCCAGGATGATGTCTGGAAACTCGATACACCACGAAGAGCTGGAGCAAAGCCTGGGTGCGTTTGTGGGTAAGGAAGATGCTTTTTTGTTAAATTATGGCTATCAGGGCATGGTATCTATCATCGATACATTGGTTGACCGAAACGATGTTATTGTGTACGACGCTGAATCACATGCCTGTATCATAGATGGTTTGCGGATGCATTTAGGCAAGCGCTATGTTTACCAGCATAACGATATTGAAAGCTGCGAAAAACAATTAGAACGCGCAACCAAGCTGACCGGCGAAACAGGCGGCGGCATATTGCTGATAACAGAAGGTGTTTTCGGTATGTCGGGTGCGCAGGGTAAGTTGAAAGAGATTATCGACCTGAAAAAGAAATTCAACTTCCGCATATTGGTCGATGATGCGCATGGTTTCGGAACCATGGGCCCAACCGGTGCGGGTACCCACGAAGAACAGGACTGTGTTGATGGTGTTGACGTTTACTTCGGCACCTTCGCAAAATCAATGGCCGGAATAGGCGGCTTTGTTGCTGCCGATAAGGTGATTGTTGACTACCTGCGCTATAACATGCGTTCGCAGATATTTGCCAAGGCATTGCCGATGCCTATGGTAATCGGTTTAAAAAAGCGTTTCGAAATGCTGAAATCAATGCCGGAACTGCGCGAAAAACTTTGGGAAATTGCCAATGCCCTGCAAAAAGGCTTACGCGAACGCGGCTTTAACCTGGGCGTTACCAATACGATGGTAACTCCGGTAATACTGGAAGGCGAACTTTACGAAGCAACTGCCCTAACCCGCGATCTGCGCGAGAATTACGGCATATTCTGTTCTATAGTAATATACCCGGTTATACCTAAAGGATTAATCCTGCTTAGGTTGATACCTACAGCGGCTCACAGCCTGGAGGACGTACAGCGCACATTAGATGCATACAGCGAAATGGCCGAAAAGCTGAAAGCAGGTTTTTATAAAGAGAATAAACTGGTGGTTGATGAATTAACCCAGGTTTAAAAAATTATAAATGATTTAATATTTAATCCCTTTCGGTAATCCGGGAGGGATTTTTTGTTGGAGAGGTTGTTGCGATGCTTCGCGTCTTCCGGCGATAGATAATGGCCATACATCTACCATGGCAGTTGCGATTTGCCTATTGTCTTCCATAAATTTATCAAAAATATCTATCGCGTTTTCACAACGCTTTTCTATTTTTACCATTCACCATTTACCAATTAAAAACATCATGCTATCACGCAGAGACTTTATCAAAATTAATGGCGTTACTACCGCCGGCATCGGGCTTGGTTTAAAGCCAAAATGGTTTGCAACCGCCGCGGAGTTTGAAAGCAAACGCCCAAACCTTTCGGATCGTAAATTTACCAGCAAGGCTGTCGAGGCGACTATAAAAAGCATCAAATCAAGTATTAAAGATCCTGAGCTGGCCTGGCTGTTCGAAAATTGCTATCCCAATACTTTAGATACTACCGTAAATTATTCGGAAAAAAATGGCCGTCCTGATACTTTCGTGATAACCGGCGACATCAACGCCATGTGGATGCGCGACTCATCTGCACAGGTTTGGCCCTACCTGCCCCTGATAAAAAACGATCCGGAATTAAAGAATGTAATAAAAGGCGTATTAAACCGCCAGGCTGCCTGTGTCCTGATTGACCCTTACGCCAATGCCTTTAACCAGGGCCCAACCGGCAGCGAATGGGACAGCGACCGCACCGATATGAAACCGGAATTGCATGAGCGTAAATGGGAGGTAGATTCGCTTTGTTACCCGGTGCGGCTGGCTTACAATTATTGGAAAATTAGCGGTGATAGCAGCTTTTTTGATGAGAACTGGCAAAAGGCAGGTAAAGCAATAGTTACTACATTTAAAGAACAGCAGCGTAAAAAGGGGAAAGGACCATACCACTTTCAACGTAAAACCGAAGTGTCTACCGATACTGCACCGCTTAGCGGCTTCGGAAACCCAATAAAACCGGTTGGACTGATATGCTCTATCTTCCGACCAAGCGACGATGCAACTGTTTATCCGTTTTTAATCCCTTCTAATTATTTCGCCGTAACCAGCCTGTACCAGATGGCTGAAATGTACGAGCATATCGGTAAAGACACCGCGACCGCCGCGAGCTGCAAAGCACTGGCCGCCGAAGTGGCTCATGCATTGCAAAAATATGCTACCGCACAGCACCCGGTTTATGGCAAAGTGCTGGCTTATGAGGTAGATGGCTTCGGCAACCAATTGTTTATGGACGACAGCAATGTGCCGAGTTTGTTAGCGCTGCCGTATTTAAATGCTTTGTCTGAAAAAGATCCGCTTTATCAAAATACCCGTAGAATGGTATTAAGTTCAGCCAATCCATACTTCTTTAAAGGCAAGGCGGCTGAAGGTATTGGTGGACCGCACGTAGGCTTAAATTATATATGGCCGATGAGTATTATTATGCGTGCGCTCACGTCAAACGATAAAGCAGAGATAGCAAAATGCCTTCACTGGCTTAAAACCACCCATGCGGGAACCGGCTTTATGCACGAGTCGTTTAACAAGGACGATGCAGCCGATTTTACGCGTAAATGGTTCGCCTGGGCCAATACTTTATTCGGGGAATTAATAATTAAGGTTCATAAATATTACCCTGAATTACTGTAATACTTAAACACTAAGATGTTAGTTGTAATATTCCTCCCGTATCCGAATTTTGATATTGGCTAAAATATTACACGATTATTTTTATTGTTTTAATAATTGTGAACTTTATATTAAAATACTGTAAAAATAATGACGGATAGTGATAGGTATTATGTATGTATTTTTTGCTTTATTTTACTTATTTAATATTTTAAGAATGGCCATTCTAAGCTAAAAATGTTGAAAAAAACCGCTTTAAAGGCATTATTTTTATTTGTCAAAAGTTTTTAATTAAGAAAAAACATTTTAGATTAGCTTTATAAAACAATAAAACCTCATTATCTTAAAAAAGGAGTAACTGAAATGAAAAAATTTACTGAAGTAAAGGAGCTGGTAGCATCGTTGGAAGCAGATGCTGACAAATTTTACAACAAGGGTAACAGCGCAGCCGGTACCCGCGTGAGAAAAGGCATGCAAGACCTGAAAAATTTAGCACAGGCTATCCGTCTGGAAGTTCAGGATGCGAAAAACAAAGCTTAGGTAAAAGAACAATAATCTTTACTTTGTTACAGAAAAGCCCGTTCCGGATTACGAGAACGGGCTTTCTATTAGTCCAAAGTCTCAAGTCATTAGTCCACAATTATTCGACTATTGACTTAAGACTACCGACTTTGGACTCCCTACAAATACCCTTGTTTCTTCAAAAACGCTACCCAAATATTATACGCAGGCGGTTTAAGATGCAGGCCTTCATAGCTATATTGGGCATCAAGGCGATTATCCTTATCCAAAAACAGCGGGAATATATTAATGAATGTATATCCGCTTGCCGAAGCGTTGGCTTTCAATAGCTTATTTAGCGCCAGCACATGTTCTTCCTTATCATAATGCTGCGGGAAGTTTGGCATGGTAGAGTTTAGCGGCAGAACACTCTGCACGTAAATTTTCGTTTGCGGACAGGCGGAATGCACCCGGTTCACAATCTTCCTCATATTATCGGCAATAACCGCGTCCGGAATATCCTTGCCGATATCATTAATACCGCACAGGATAAAAAGCTTTGAGGGCTGCCTGTCAGTAACATCCTTTAGCCGTCTTAGAATACCATAGGTGATATCGCCGCCTATGCCTCGGTTGATTACGGTAGTGTCGTTCAATACTTTTTTCCAGTCGCCCATTTCGGTGATGCTGTTGCCGAGGAACATAATATGCCCGGTAGTAATGGGCTCTTTTTGAAATTGAGCCAATTTTTGAGTGGTATGTTCGGGGATAAAAGGAATGGTATCGTATACCCGCTGATTGGTTACCGGGTTTTGGGCCTGGAGGGCAAAAGGAAGCAGAAATAGGGCGTAAAGCAAACGTTTCATGGGGTTTGTATTTGGTTCAATACAAACCTAACAAGAAAAGGCAGACTTACGAAGCCAATATAGACTTACGAAGTTTCTAAAGCTTCGTAAGTCTTAACGATAAGCCTTAAAGAACTATACCAGTTTCCTCGTCTCAGCTTTAATCTTCTCAGCAGTATTGCTGCTCACCTGCACCAAAGGTAAACGAACGGTATCTTCACAAATGCCCAACTCTTTCAGCGCAGTTTTTACGCCTGCCGGGCTACCTTCCACAAACATCAGGCGGGTAAATTCTATTAACTCCAGGTGAGTTTTTGCCGCCGCTTTAAAATTGCTGGCCAAACTATCCCTGATGTAACCCGATACTTTTTGTGGTAGCGCATTTCCCGCAACAGAAATTAAACCAGCACCGCCCATTGCAACCATCTGCAGACTGATGGGGTCATCGCCCGAGATTAGCAAGAAATCCGCTGGCTTATCGCGCATAATCTGGTTCAACTGGTCGAAATTGCCTGATGCTTCTTTTATACCGATGATGTTTTTAAAGTCGTGTGCCAGCCTTACAGTTGTTTCAGCGGTTACGTTGCTGCCGGTGCGGCTTGGTACGTTATACAATATAATAGGCAGCGGCGCTACGGCGGCAATAGCCTTGTAGTGCTGGTAAATGCCTTCCTGTGTAGGTTTGTTATACTGCGGACTTGCCGATAAAATGGCATCATAGCCCGCAATGCTAAAGTTTTTAATATCATCAACAAGCTCAGCCGTATTGTTCCCGCCTAAACCGGCGACCAAATTCACGCGGCCTGCAACTGTTTTTGAAGTAAATTCCCAAACCTGCTTTCGTTCATCGGCGCTCAGGGTGGCGCTTTCACCGGTTGTACCCAATGAAACGATGTATTCCACACCTCCGTCAATAATGTGGTTGATGACCTTTCCTAAAGCGTCAAAATCAACCTGCCCGTTTGTTTGAAAGGGAGTAATGATTGCTACCCCTGTTCCGTAAAATCTATTCATAACAGTTTTAAAAGCCGCTAAGATAAGAATAGTTCATAGTTGATGGATAATGGTTCATGGAAAAAGTTCGGGGGCATAGTTTATGGTTCATAGAAGCAACAAAAGAGCTTATATCAGATTCAACAGATATCCAGCAATCGAGCCGCCTAATACGATATAGGCATTGTTTATTTGCCTGAACCTAAAAAGTACTGCAATACTTATTATAGCTATTAATATAGCGCGCCAGTTGGTAAAGCTGTCTTTGCCCAATTGGTAGCAAACCACAACTATTAATGCTATGGAGGCGACATTGACTGCATTTAAAAACGCGGCAAATATTTTAGAGCTTCTCATTTTTTTTACCAGCGGATTAAGCAGCGCCACAAAAATAAAGGACGGCAGGAAAATACCTATGGTAGAAATAATAGCCCCGCTAAATCCATTTACCTGGTACCCAATAAAGGTAACTGATGAAAAAACTGGCCCTGGCGTAAATTGTCCCACTGCTATCGCATCAACCAATTGCTGTCGCGAAATAATACCCGGCGTCACCAGTTCGGAATCCAGGAAGGCAAATAAAACATACCCGCTGCCGTAAAGTATCGCCCCAATTTTTAAAAATGAAAGAAACAGACCAATGTTAACGCGACTGAATAAACCGGTTTCTGTAGTTAAAAAAAGCGGAAAAACGGTAAGCGTAGAATTCAACTGCTTTTGCCTGATGGCTGCCAGAGCCGCAGAAGTAAGTCCCGCGCCGAATAATATCAATATTTCAGAGTAACCGAGCAGGCTCAGCAGCAGTGCCAAAGCGCCTATTATGCCGAGTTCCACAGTTTGAAGAGACTTCTTTGCCAATGGATATACAGCAGCCAGTATAACTGAAATAATGGCCGGCTTTATGCCAGATACAAAAGGCCGCACCTGCGGTAGTGTACCGTAATCTTTATAAAGCCAGGCAATACAGCCTGTTATTAAAACCGCGGGCAGTATAAAGCAAATGCCGGCGGTAATAAGCCCTTTCCAGCCTGCGCGCTCCTGACCGATATGAATGGCCATCTCGGTGCTGTTGGGCCCTGGGATAAGATTAGTTGCGCCAATAAGGTCGAGAAAATGCTGCTCGGTAAGCCATTCTCTTTTTACCACAACTTCCTGTCGCATCATGGCAATGTGTGCCGCCGGTCCGCCAAAGGCCGTAGTACCTAGTTTTAGAAAAAGTTTAGCAAGTTCTTTAAGCGGGCCTTTTTTCATGCTTCGCAAATATAAAGGCCCGCAATTTTATAACCACTTATTTGATGCTTATTTTGTGTTTGCAAATCGCCTGACGCTAAACGGCTAAAAGCGCCAAACTTTCTTCAGCTATCAATCCGCTTTTGCAAAACCCCAGTAAATGCGGTCCGTCCAGCTTGCCGTAAAGTTCCAGCAAATCGCGATCGCTGCCGGTTTTGCGGATAACAAGATCGTCTTTGCCCAAACTGCTGATAACAGCCCCATACTTTTGCAATACCGACCAAAACAGCGGCTCATCAATAGCCCTTGAAAGCCTGAAGAATCCAACCTTATCCAAATTTACTTCGTCGGCCAAATAGCCCACAGCGCGATAAACCTCCACAATCTTTTCCAGCCGGGCCAGCAATAGCGGCAATTCGTTAACCGGCAGTGCAGCTTCTGCAGCAATCATCACCAGGTCGTTAATGTCGGTGCGCGACACGTTCAGGCTGCTTACTTCGTAGCTGCGTTTGTTAAACAGTACAAGAATCTGCCCGAGCAAACCTTTTTTGTCTTCGGAACAAATGGCGATGATACATCGCTCTGTGGTGGTTTTTGGTGTTTTCATGATTAAAAATCGGGTAAAAAAAAAGCCCTCCGTTTCGGGAGGGCTTCATGTTATGGTTTTAAAATTTACATACAATCAGGCAACTCCCGGCGGGCTGGCTACGACAATAATAATCACGAGCAGGTTAACCAATCCACATAGCGCGGTTAGTTGTTTGTTGCCGGTTATCGATTTTATTGTACCCATTGGAGTTTGGTGCAAGATAGGGATTTTAGTTCATAGTTGGCGATAGTTCATAGTTAATGGTTCATAGTTCATAGAAAAAAGTAAACCTGCGGGTTAACCGTATGGCGGGAGACGCGATGCATCGCGTCTCCTATGTGACAAGCCGCAGCGGCTATGAACTATGAACCATCAACTATGAACCACTAAAAACTCACCCCAATCCTCACTGCCGAATTCGTGTTGCTACCGCTATTGAACGATTTGCCGTACATCAGCCTGAAGCCAAGATATTGTACGCCCACGCCAAGTTCGGTATAGTTTTTCAGGGTAGGGGTAGAGAGGTAATTTACAGCCAGTATTTCCTGCAGCTTAAGCTTACGTATCAGCGGGATTTTGTTGAGGATAAAGCCCGAGAAGTTTTGCTCAAAGTGGCCTTCGATATATTGAGTGTAAGTGCTGTAGGTGTAATAATTCAGCAATAAGAAACTGTTGATGCCGGTTTGCGAGAATAATACCTGGTTACCCGAAAATTGCTTAAAATCAGGGTAAAATATGCTGTTGTTATTTAAAAACTTGCCTGCGCCCAAATAAAACGATGTTTGACCCAGTACGCCGGCGTTGATGTTCGATTTGCTGATATCTGCAGCAAGCACATCATAATCTACATCGGAGCCAAAGATGTTCTTGATGCCTTTGGTATAGGTAATGCCGATGGTTGGATATTTTGATGGCAGGTACCGGCGTCCCGTAGGGTAGGTTTCGTAGCGGTCGCTGAAATCGTAGCTGGTGCGTACCGAAACTTTGAACGACTGATTTTGCGTGAACAATGGTACATCCTGGTTTGGCAAGTAGGGGTTATTCGACGTAAAATCGTGATTGTTTGGTTTAAAAAAGCTGTAGGCTGATGAATTGCTGAGTGCCGTTCTGTCGGCCCATTCCACATAGGCGCTGGCCAGCCATCCGCCGGTTATCCGCCTGCTTGCTGAAAACGATGCATATTGTTTTTGGTACAGCTTTTCAAAGTTCTGCCGCTCAAACAAACTGTAAACTGTATTGATTAATGGCGACATCGGGGCATGATTGTTTAAATCTACAATCTCTGAGCCGGCGTTAAATCCAAGATTGTATTCGCCTGCCGGTACAACAGCATAAACTGCGCCCGTAAATTTTTTGTCGGAAAAGCCGTAGCCCGCTTTTGCGCCTACATTAAGATACCGGTTGGTATTGCTGTCTATCTGCTTGCTGAACGAGGCCCCATAGTTTAAATTAAAGCCCTGTACGGTGTTAAACCTGATAGACGGTAATATGGCGTCAAGGTTGTAATATTCGTGGTCGTAGCGGTTCCTGTGGTGGTAGCTATCATACATTAAATTAAGCAGGCTGAATTTATTGTTCACTTTATCCAGCGAATCAAGGTAAGGTTTCGATTCGCGTTTCCGGGCCAGTACAGCTTTTTTCTCATAGTCTGTTTTTTCCTCGTCGGTAAGCGGCACAGGTCGCTCATTTGCCCAGTAGGTCGAGTCCTTTTTGTTGCTGCCGCGGGTAATACGCATTACTTCTGCAAAATCCTTTTTATTTGTTTTGGGATTGATATCGTAATCCTTATAAACCGCCATATAATAGCCGCCGACTTTAAAGCTTAGCAGCGCTGCCGTAAAATCAAATCGTATCGACGATGGCATCCACACGTCTTTGCTCACCGGGAAGAATTGCTCTTTCAGTTTAAGGGTATCTACAAAGTTTATGTTTTGTTTTTTGGTGATGAACAGGTCGAGGCCGGATAATCTCCAGCCATTTTCCATAATATAGATATAACCCTGGAAACAGGCATCGTAACCGCGTTTGGGTGTAACCTTTATTTTATCCACGGTTTCGCCGTTTTCTGTTGTAAAACCTATATACCGGTAAGTGTAATAAAATAATGCATTATCAGCAATTGGCGATACCAGCGGGCGCAGGCTCAATCCGTTCCACGTTTGTATGTTCTCGTAAAAATTTACCTGGATATCCGATGCCCGGTTAAAGCTAAAGGCTTGGTTACTGCCAGACACTTTTGAAGATATCAATTCTTCGTGCGTTTTATCAGGCCGCATAAAGCTGTATTTCGATTCCGATTCAGACAGGTAAACTATGCCGCGCCGGTTAGAGTCGAGCCCCATTTCGCGGGTGGCTTTTTGTACGTCGAAGCCCAAAAACTTTTTCGGAGCTGCCAGCAGCTTTTGCAAGCCTTTTATGTAAACTTCGCAATTGTAGGCATCAACTTCATTCAGGTGTTTTTTGCGGTTTTTGATGGCTTTCCTGATGATGGCATAAGCCGGGTCTTCTCCGCCTGATTTAACGGTCACATCGTTTAACTGATAGGCTTCCACTTGCAGCACGATATCAACTGAGGTGTTTTTATTCAACTCAATCGTGCGGCTCTGCTGGCGGTAGCCTACCGCTTTGTATTGAATATCATAAGCGCCGGGTTTCAGTTGCAGGGTATATTCTCCCTCACTGTTTGCAGATGTGCCTTTGGTGGTGTTTTTTATGTAGACGCTGGCAAACGGAACGGGTTGGTTTTGTTCGTCGGTAATTTTTCCGCTAACGGTAACAGTTTGCGAAAAAACGCTAAAACTTAGAATAATAAAGAAGATAAATGGTAAGGTAAACTTCATCGAAATAGGTTTGATGCGAAGGTCAAACTATTTAATTTAACCTGTAAGGGCATTTTTGTTAATTATTGTTAAGGTTTGATGAAGAAAATGATGTTGTGTTACAGGCGGAGGCAATTCGCTTAATTATTTTTAACCACGGAGGGCGCAGAGGAGGCACAGAGCGCACGGAGCCTTACAATTCATTAAGCTTTTATTTCGATTTTCTTTTTTATGTTTTTTATGAACCCATCCATTAAAAATAATTTCTTTCCCTATGTGTCTCCGTAGTTAAATCGCATATTAACCCTATAGTACACCTTTTGTCCGAAATAAAAATATTGGAAAATGTGATAATGGAATAATATTAATATCCCCTAAAAATAAAAGCCTCCGCACACTCGCTGTTTGGAGGCTTTAACCTAAACCTTATCACAATAGGTGAGCAGGATGCCCACCATATGAAGCCACTAATATAGAATATTACACAATATGTCTGAAATTTTTTGTGTTAAATCGTACAACTTATGACAGAACTATAATATTATATTAATACAATAACTTTAAGTTAAATTTACCTAAATTTTACGTCGATTATTCAAGCATTTTAAACAACTCCTCGTCACTTATTATAGGCACATTCAGCTTCTGTGCTTTCTCTAATTTTGCAGGCCCCATGTTATCGCCGGCTACCACAAAATTTAACTTCGCCGATATGCTGCCCAATATTTTTCCGCCGTTTTGTTCAATAATATCCTTCAGTTCATCGCGCGATTTTTCGAAGGTACCGGAGATAATAAATGTTTGTCCGCTAAGTTTTTCGCTCGCCAGTTTTACTTCTTTTTCTATTGTTACAAACTGAAGCCCCTGCTCCTTTAGCTTTTCTATTTCTGCTTTATGTTTTTCGTCGCTGAAATATTCAATAATACTCAGCGCAATGCGTTCGCCAATCTCCTCTGCGGTAATCAGTTCATCAAAAGTGGCTGATGCGATGCAGTCGATGTTTTTGAAATGTACCGCCAGCTTGCGGGCAACGGTCTCCCCAACATACCTGATCCCTAAACCGAACAGCACTTTTTCAAAAGGCATTTCTTTTGATTTTTCGATACCATCCAGCATGTTATTGATGGACTTTTCACCGAAGCGCTCCATCTTTTTCAGGTCAGCGTCGTGATTTTTTAACTCATAAATATCACTTATGTGGCTGATGAATTGATGCTGATACAGGGTCTCGATAGTCTCATCGCCCAATCCGTCAATGTTCATGGCCTTGCGGCTGATGAAGTGCTGCATTTTGCCCACTATCTGCGGGCGGCAGCCTTCATCATTTGGGCAGTAGGAGGCAGCTTCGCCTTCCTTGCGTATAAGTCGGGTTTCACATACCGGGCAATTGGTAACGTACTGTATAGGTTTTGCATCCGGGCTGCGCTTCTCTAAATTTACGCTGATGATTTTCGGGATTATCTCGCCGCCCTTTTCCACAAAAACCCAGTCGTGCTCATGCAGCATCAGGCGTTTTTCTATCTCGTCGGCGTTGTGCAATGTAGCACGCTTAACGGTTGTGCCCGCCAATAGCACGGGCTTTAAATTTGCGACAGGTGTAACCGCCCCTGTGCGGCCAACCTGGTAGGTGACCGCCAGCAGTTCGGTTTGTACCTGCTCGGCTTTAAATTTATAGGCGATAGCCCAGCGCGGCGATTTGGCCGTAAACCCAAGTTCCTGCTGTTGCGCGTAGCTGTTTACCTTGATTACAATGCCATCGATATCATAGCTCAAATCGAAACGGGCCTTGTCCCAATGGTTGATGAAGGCAAAAACCTCATCAATGGTATTGCAAAGCCGGCTTTGCTCGTTTATATGGAATCCCCAGCCCTTTACGGCCTCCAGGCTTTCCCAATGCGTTTTAAATAATTGGCGCTCGGTGTATAAAAAATACAGGAAGCAATCTAATGGGCGCTTTGCTACCTCCGCCGAGTCCTGCATTTTGATAGTGCCCGATGCAAAGTTGCGTGGGTTGGCATAAGGCACCTCACCGGCATCAATACGTTCATTATTTAAGCGCTCAAAAGCCTTAAGATGCATAAACACTTCGCCGCGTATTTCAAACTCCGGCGGGTAATCACCGTGTTTTAGTTTCTTCGGTATGGTATGTATGGTCCGTACGTTGGTAGTCACATCATCGCCCTGCACGCCATCTCCACGGGTAACAGCCCTAACCAGCAGCCCGTTTTCGTAGGTAAGGCTCATGGATAAACCATCAAACTTCAGCTCGCACACGTATTCAAAGTTATCGCCGATGGCCTTACGGATACGCTGGTCAAAGTCAAGCAATTCCTGCTCGTTATAGGTGTTGCCAAGAGACAACATCGGCCAGCGGTGCCGCACGGTAACAAAGTCCTTAGTAATATCTCCGCCAACCTGTTGTGTAGGCGAATCAGGATCGGCAAATTCAGGGAACTGTTTTTCTAGCGCGCCAAGTTCTTCCAGTTTTTGGTCGAAATCAAAGTCGGCAATAGTGGGCATCGCCAGCACATAATAATTGTAATTATGCTGCTTTAATTCGGCGGTAAGCGATTCAATTTGGGTTTTTGCTTCAGCGGGTGACATAGAAGCGAAGATAGGTGTTGATTTCGGAAATCGGAATTTCGATTTCGGAATTTATTAGCAAACTCCGTCTGGAAAATTCGCTTTTAACCACGGAGGGCGCAGAGAAAAATAATCGCAGATGTTAGCAGATAGCGCCGATAATTTTAAGGTGCTATTAAAATCAAACTTATCAGACAAACATCTGCGTAATCAGCGTTATCTGCTAACATCTGCTATCAAAAAGCTTTTCCTCTCTATGCCTTCTCGGTATCTCCGTGGTTAAAACTACCGACGTCCGCATAAGCAAATAGCAATTTAATTTTTTTAAACCCTTTGCCATAAACTTTGTCATACAACCATACAAATCATAAAAAACCTATGAAAAAGTACGGTAAAATATTAATGCTGGCATCAGCAATGTCGTTGTTTGCGGTAGCAAGCAGCGAAGCACAGATAGTAGTTAGAGCCCGACTAGGCCGTCCGCACGCTGTAGTGGTGGAGCGCCCTGTACGCCCTACTCCACGCCATGTATGGGTATCTGAGGAATGGGCGCCAAGCGGCGGTACTTATGTTTACAAAGAAGGTTATTGGGCCGAGCCGCCACGTCCGCGTGCTGTTTGGGTATCAGGTCGCTGGAAGCACCACCATCACGGCTATGTTTGGGTTGGCGGATACTGGAGATAAGCCAGGTATAACAATAGTAAAAGGCCCTGAATTATTGATTCAGGCCCTTTTAATTATTTAGCGTTGGGATTTAAAGCTTTTCTATTTCTTCAGTAGATAAGCTGGTACCTTTGGCTATGTCTTTTAAAGGCAATCCCATTTTTTTGAAGGTGCGGGCAATTTTCCGTGCTTCTTCAAGTTTTCCCTCAAGCTTTCCTTCTAATTTACCGTCAAGCTTACCTAGAAGTTTGCCTTCTTCCCTTGCGTATTCCAGCACATTCTGATTGTCCCATTTATATTTCATGCTGCTATCATACATCGTTTTTTTTCCCTTTGTAGGCGGTCATCGCTAAAAATAAAACTTTTCGTGTTAATTACCTGAAATAGTAACATCCGTATTAAACGAAACTGGTATGCTCATACCGTCCGGTAACTGCCGGTTATCCTGTATCTGCATATCGCCAATCATTAGTTGCGTGGTCCGGATACTCGAAACCCAGCCTGTAGTTTTGTCAAGCCTTATATCAGATATTAAAGAGCCATTCAGATTGTATTTTACAGGCATGCTGTTAATTTGTACAGTGCCTGCATTTTTATCGGTAGATATGGTTCCCTCACCGTGTACCAGGTAAAGATTCTTAACAATATCTGTGAGTTGGTAATTGATGCTGAAAGTCATTTTCGCCGGAGTCTCTCTTTTTATATCAACTTTCCATTTCTCGTCTTTCGCCACTGGCGTTGCCGGAAAAATCGATGCGCCGGTTTCAATATAGCCCTTTAATGTTTCCGGTTCAAAATTCTGTGTTAGTAATGCCCTTACCTGCGCCTGTTGTGTGGTATCCAACTGCGGCACGCTGGCTATGGCATCCTGTATCAGCTTATCGGCATTCGAAACTGATTTTACTTTCCCGCTTTTTGTGATTTCAATTTTTAATGGCTTATTTACAATGGCTGCAAATACCATCGACGGGTTGTCCTGCGGGTCCTTTCGTTTCGAATCAAAGTCGATAAGCCCAGCTGCCTGCTCTATTTTTGTGGATAACGACTGATAGCTGGCGTCCATGGTATAAACCGAATCTGCAAGCTCTATCACCTTAAAGCTCATCTTCCAATTCAGGGTAATGTTTATTTTGTTCTGCTGACCGCCAATGGTTTGCGTTATGGTAGAATTTGAATTGGCCGAGAGGTAGTAGGTGTTGTCTTTCGCGAGGTTTAATGCCGGCTTGAATTTTTGTGCATCGCAGCATCCAATAGCAACAATAAACACCAGGGATAATGTAACAAACTTCATAGCATGCACGTGTTTACTGCTAAGGTAGTAATGTTATTTATAGGGAAGGTAAAAGAAAGATTTAACGGTGATAGGGAAGCACTATAAACAGCAATAGCCGGTCTCTCAACTCCGGCTATTACTGAATTAGCATTATCATTAAATTTTCACTCGGCGTCTTTTACGTGAGCGGATATGCTAAGGTTTCAAAAAAAATAAAAAAAAACTCCCGCCTGAAGGGCGGGAGTTAACTATGGTATTTTGCCACCAAATAAAAATATAATAGACTATATTATTAATTAATACAGGGTTTTATTTTTTATCATGGTAATACTTGTTTTGATGATAAAAAACACCGGTATTGCCTGTATAGCTATTCCGATAATTGCAAGCGTATTCATGATATAGGGATTTTTGATGTAAACTTAAAGTATACAATAATTTAACACCTGAATAGTTGCAAAAATCGTACCCAAGTGATGAAAAGTACACCCACATTAATATGGCTAAACTTTTATTTTTCAAAGAATTTTTTGGGGAATTTATTAATGGGGAAGCTGTGGAATAAATTGCCCAATTAGGGGAAGTTTATTCTAATTTATTTAAAAATAAAATCGTGCCGACTTGTGTGGTTGTTAACACCTGTTGGTAAAAACAAGGATTTTTATGATTTAAGCGGCAATTTCGTTCTCAGCCTCTTGCTTTATAGTACAATTCATGTTTTAACTATAACTATAAGTCACTAACAGTTTGCAATTGTTATACCATTCAGTTCATAAGTCCTTAAAGGAATGTTTTTTGAGCGGCCTGGCAAATCAATTTATTATTTACCAGAATTATTGTCCGTTCCTTTAGTCAGCATGGCATCCTTAATCAGCTTAACCGGGGCGCTGCCATAGCTTAAAAGTTTCTCATTAAATTCCTTTAATTTATATTTATCGCCCGCCTTCTTTTTCCAGTCGTTCCGCAAATCCATTATTTCCTTGTAGCCGGTATAATAGCTGTCTAATTGCACGCTGCTTACAGTTACGCGCTGCCATTTGCCTTCAGCCTCTGCCTGTTGTTGAAAAGCCTCGTGCGTTAACAGCTTCAAAGCATCCGGCTGCGTCATATTTTGGGTATGCACAGCATAATCTAAAATAGTGTTGCACACCGAGCGCAGGTTCCATTTGTACCACATCAGGCGCATCTCGGGTTCATCGCCACCAAAGCCATTGTCAAGCATCACCTCTTCACTGTACACTGCCCAGCCCTCAATCATAGCGCCGTTGCCGAAAATAGATTTAATCAGGCTGGGTGCTTTATTCGCATATAGCAGCTGTACATAGTGGCCTGGTATAGCTTCATGAATGCATAATATCTGCAAAGTATAATCGTTATACTCCCGCATGTAACTTTCAGCCTTTGCCGCCGGCAAGCCCGACAGGCTGCCTACATTGAAATAGGAATTACCACCCTTATCATACGGCCCGGGCGAACTCATGGAAGCGCCTGCCACGCCCGACATATACCCCGGCTCCCTGCGTACAATCAGGGGCTTCGATGGGTCGAGTGTTATTAAGTCTTTTGATTTTACGAATGTGGTAAGTTTGGGTATCGTCTTTTCAATTGTCGACTGAAAATCGCCTGGTTCTGCATGTTTGGCCGAAAGTGTGTCTATTAATTTAGCAATCAGCTCAAGCGAATCAGCAGGCATTGCCGCTGTGCCAAAATATTTCGGCCATAGCTTTTTACTGATTTTTGTCATTTCACGGTGAAGGTTTTTCTTGCGCTCAACCGCCGAATTGTAAATCTGCTGCGCTGTAAAATCCGACTGGATATCGTATTTAAACTTGGCCTCATAAAGTTCCTTGCCTAACCTGAAGCTGCGGGGCTTGTCATTTTTCAACGCTTTTAGCCATTCGGCATATGCCTTAATTGCATCTGCGGATAATTTGGCACGATCAAGCATTTGTTTTTGCTCGGCAGCAGGGATGCTTGTTTTCTTTAAAGAGTCGGCAAAATCTTTTTCAAATATGCCAACGCCACCAAGGTGTTGAGTTACGGCAAGGTTAACCAATTCTGCAACCGGGTTTTTAATGTGCTTTTCCGCCTCTTTATAATAGGCAGGTATGTTAGTCATTTTTTGATAAAAATGGCGCATCCGCTCGGTTAGTGGCTGATAATGTTCATTTAGAATGTAGGCGAAGGTGCTGATTACGTTATAGGTTGCCGGGTTCCATTGGTAATCTTTCAGTTGTTGTATCCGCCACTCCAGCGCCTCCATCTGGTTCTGCATTATCCGGTAATCCATTTTGTTGGATTCGGTTAATGTATTTACCTCGAACCTGCTCAGCGAATCTATTTGAATTTTTGCATAGGTAACCAGTTTGTCGCGCAGTTTATCATCAGGCACAAGCAGCAGGCTATCATACTTATGGTAGCCAACAGAAGTGGCCCAGTTTGGGTCGAGTTTCCACAATCCTTCCAAATAGGAGTTTTCATAAATCGCGAAAGCGGCATCGTCTTTGCCGGGCAGGTTACTAACGGACGAGCCGTCTTTCTTACAACCAATAAGGGCAAGAAAGCCAAAGCAGGCGGTATATAGCAGTTTTTTTATCACCGGGGTATCAGTTTTATAATTTAGAATGATAAACTTAAAACTTTTCGCCGTAATAAGCCAACTAATGTAAATATGCGATGCAAGTTTTACATTGAAGGAGTAGTAATTCAGGGATAAAACCAATTATCCCGCCGGCTCGAATAGCTCTATTTTGTTACCTTCCGGGTCGAGGATGTGCACGAATTTTCCGTAATCATAAGTTGTAACCTCATCCAGTATAGTCACTCCCCCATTTTTTAATTCATCTACCAATGCCTCAATGTTTTCTACCCGGTAATTGATCATAAAATCCCTTTCCGAGGGCTCGAAATATTTGGTATTTTGCGAAAACGGACTCCAAACCGTGTAGTTGGTTTTGTCCGGGTTATCTATTTCACGGCCTTTGAACATTGTACCGTAGTCGGTAACCGGAAAGCCGAGATGCGTTGCATACCATTCTTTCATTTTTGCTGGGTCGGCACACTTAAAGAATATGCCGCCGATGCCGGTAACTTTTTTCATTATGATTGGTTTTTGTGATAATACAAACATACGATATTAGGGCAATTTACGTCGACGTGATTAAGCCGAATCAGGTAATATTTTTGATTGAAACCTACTCATAAATACGGATGGCAGTGAACTTTTTTCAACCAATTACACCGATATTTGTTTACCTTAAAAACCATCTATGGACAATCAGCATAAAACATTAACAGACGAATTAACCAAACTATTGCTCGGCGGCAATGCGCATGCTTCTTTTCATGATGCGATAAAAGGCCTTAATCCCGAATTGCGCGGCGTAAAAGCCACTAACATGCCTTACAGCATCTGGCAGTTGGTTGAGCATATCCGCATAGCCCAGTGGGACATGCTGCAGTTCAGCAAAGATGCCAACCACGAATCGCCGAAGTGGCCCGACGATTATTGGCCCAAAGAAAACGCACCGGCAAATGAGGATATGTGGAAAGGCGCGTTGGCCCAAATTGACAGCGACCTGGATGAATTTATTGAACTATTGGAACACAGCGACATCTACCAGCCTCTTGAACATGGGGACGGCCAATCAATTCTTCGCGAAGCTTTACAAATTGCCGACCATAACTCGTATCATATCGGCGAAATCATCGCCGTCAGAAGGGTATTGGGGAACTGGAAATAATGTTTGAACCAGAATTTTTAGAATTAAGGAATTACCAGAATTGAAGGTGAAATAAATTCGGGGAATTCTTAAACTCCCAAAATTCTGGTCTATTTCACCTTATTTATAAATTCTACCAGTGCAGGCACCAACTCCGGCTTAAGCGGTAAGTCTGGTTTTTCGTACGTCGCTACATTTGCCCCCTCATCTACCGGTGCCTCCTTCAAAATGTGGTTCATTCCCTTTATTTCCAATAGGGTAGCGTCAGACTTGGATTTTTTAAGCTTGCGCCCGTTTTCAACAGGTACAGATAAATCGCTAGTGCCTTGTATCAACAGCATTGGAGCTTTTATTCTCTTTATTCCTCTTAACGGGTCGTAACGGCACCACGACATAATAAAGTTTTGCATGTTGGGGCTTGCTATAAAGTATAGCGCCGGGTCGATGTTAGGTGTAGTTTTGCCTTTTCTTAAGCTGTCTAAAAAGGTCTTAAATTCATCCTGTAAAAACTGGGCTTTACCCTTTAATTGATTTTTTAATATTACATCTCCGTTTTCTGCCGACCATTCGGCGGCTATAAATGCTTTCGCAGGCGAGTCATTAAATGCCAGGCCGGCCACCAATGCACCTTCGCCATGGCCGAAAGTTATAATTTTCGAAAAACGCTGGTCATCCTCAAGCATCTTTAACATACCCAATGCATCATCTCCATAATCCTCAATGCGTAGTTCAGATGCTTTTCCCTGGGTTACGCTGGAGCCCACCAGGCGTTTATCATATCGTACTGTAGCAATTCCGTTTTTGCCAAGGTCGTTAGCCAGCATTTTGTAGGTATTGCCGTTAACGCCGGTTTTAACGTTGTTTCCATCACGGTCAGTTGGGCCTGCATCGGCAATAATTAATACTACCGGTATTTTGCCCGATGGATTTTTTGGTATTACCAGCGAACCCGAAATAGTTCCGGTTAATGTTTTTAGGGTGATGGGCGTTTCGTCAAGCGCAGGGTCGATAGTGACGCCGCTTTTCTTGTCTTCCTTGTATTGCCCGAGTGTTAGCCCGTTGACCTGGTTTTTAGCGTTCAGCGCCAGGTTCAGTAAAAAGGTACTGTTCTGAAACGTAGCCTTGTAAACCGCTAGCGTCTGTGAAATACTGATAAATTCCGTTTTAAGCAAATTGCCGTACTGCGATTTAAGCTGAACGGTAGTAGGCTTAAAATTATCAAGCGGCAGTACATTTTTCAATTCGGTGCTAAACATCGAGAAAATGCTATCCGGCTGGTCGTGGTTATAATATTGGGTGAATTTGGTTACGGCTGTAAGGTAATTTACAGGTTCAGCCTGTGCCGTTACCCTTATGGCCAAAAGCAATGTTGCTATAAAAAATGCTATCTTCTTCATTTAGATCTATTCAACGCGAAAATACTATTTTTTATGATTACAGTAGTTTTTTATGATTACACTGATTATTGTGATTACGATGATTTTAAGAAATGATTACACCGTTACAACGCCAACTGAAAAATGGATAGATAACGTGTTTAATAAAATCAGTGTAATCACTTAAATCACACTAAATCATTTAATAAAACATTTATACCTGCTTTTGCATTCTTAGCAATATGGATTTAAGTACGCAAACTGCCTGGCTGTTTTTACTGGCTATCCCGATAGCTTGCATAGCATGGACGGTTACCCATGAGGAAGTTTTCAGGGAGCCGCGTGAATATTGTGTGAAACGTTGTCACCAGGGAAAAACCATTGCCGAACGGAAATTTTTCTACCTGTTTACCTGCGAATATTGCTTTAGCCATTATGTAACTGTTATAGTTTTAGTTATCACGCATTACAAGCTACTGCTGGATGATTGGCGGGGCTACCTGTTGGCGGGTTTTGCGTTGGTTTTTGTTGCGAATGTATATATGAGCCTGTTTGCTTTAATTCGTATCGACCTGAAAAAGGTGCGCCTGGAGGCGGAGAAAGAGGAGAAGGAAATCAAATAGCCGCTAACCGTTATTGAATTCTCTGCCTTTCCTGTTTAAAATACCAGCCCTTTCGTAGAAATAATTTGACGCATTACCATGCAAACGCGTGCTTTACCGGTATTACTATGCTAAAAACCGGTATCGTCCATGATAAAATCCACCCAAATTGCTAAGTGCATTGTTGTAAGTGCTATTATAACTTGCTGTTTATCTAATGCCGCATCGGGGCAAAGCCAGCAAAATATCTTAGCGCCGGGCGTAAAGCCAACTGTCTTTTTGCAGGAAGGCGTTACCGTCCCGAATGACGAGTCCGCGCCGTCATTTACACCGGATGGTAACAGGGTTTATCTGTCGGACCATAACGCTATTTGCTTTTCAAAAAAGATAAACGGTAAATGGACTAAGCCTGTTACCATATCTATTTCCGGAAAATGGAAGGACTGGGACGCCACGCTAAGCCCGGATGGTAAGCGTATGATTTTTGTTTCGAACAGACCGCTGGAAGGTATGCCGCAAGATAAGCCGCAACCAAAAGCACATTTATGGTACGCTGATGCCCTGCCCAACAACGGCTGGACACAGCCCAAACACATCGAAGCACCGGTGAATCTGGAAGGTCTTAATGGCTTTGCGCCGTCCATAAGCATGAAGGGGTCTCTTTGCTTTTGTTCGCGCGGTCGCGATGGCAACAAGGGTATGTGCGCCTACTATGCCAAATGGCTGGGCGATCATTTTGATAAACCTAAGCGTTTAGTCTTGAATGGCGATAACGACACCTTCGACCCATACATTTCACCGGATGAAAGCTATATCATATTTGCCAGCGAAAAAGCCTTGTTCATCAGTTACCGCAAGGGCGATGATTGGCTGCCGGGTGAGAAACTTGGCGGGCAGGTAAATGTCCCCGGCAGTCAGAACGGCGGGCCGTATGTTTCGTTGGAGGGTAAAACCCTTTATTATTCGTCGACGCTTACCGATGGTATTATGATGATTCCTATTAATATCCCTCACAAAAAATAATCCAACCCGAAATGAAATTTGTTAAAAATATCCTGGCTGTTGCAGTATGTGTATGCCTTAATTTTGCCACTGGTTACTGCCAGAACAAGCCGGTAATATCCGCTATAACAGATACAGCTTCAAGGCCCGCGGTATTTGCGCCGGGCATAGTGTCTACACCTTACGAAGAATGGTCTGTTTCATTTACGCCGGACGGTAACACCGTTTATTTCTCCGAGGGCACCATATACATGGCGGTTTGCTATTCAAAAAAAATAAACGGCGAATGGACAAAACCCAAAGTGGCGTCGTTCTCGGAAAAGTGGTCGAGCTGGGACCCTTTCGTAAGTCCGGATGGGAAAAAGATGTTTTATGTTTCCAATCAGCCGTTGCCTGATGCTCCGCAAAATACGCCCTCAAGAAAAAGTCATTTATGGTATGCAGATAATTTAGGCGGAGATAAATGGTCGGCGGCGAAACCGGTTAACGAACCTTTTAATTTAGATGGTATTAACGACTATGCGCCCACTGTCAGCAAAAACGGTACGCTTTATTTTTGTTCGATAGGGCGGGGCGGGATTAAAGGCTGGAGCAGCTATTCGGCAAAATGGCTCGGCGACCATTTTGATAAACCGCAATTGATAGTGGTTCCCGGGACCGACGAAATACAAGACCCTTTTATAGCACCGGACGAAAGCTACCTGGCATTTATCAATAACAACGAAATATATATCAGCTTCCGGGATGGTAACGGCTGGGGTACGGCGCAAAAGCTGAGCGCCCAGGTTAATGACGGTAATGGTATTTCCGGGCCGTATATTTCGGCGGATGGTAAAACCCTGTATTATTCATCCGCGCGTGTTCGCGGTTTTTTTAAGCCAAATCCGGATAACAGCGCGCTTGATTATGATAAGCTGCAAACCCGCATGCAAAGCATTTTTAACGGCAGGCCGAATATATTGATGATACCGGTGGATTTGGCGAAGAAATCTTGAAACTTATGGTTGGTTTTGTGTAAGCTGAAAACTTACACCATGCCGCACCACGAGTTACGTCCTTCGGACTAAACTCGAGGCAGCGCGTTTTACATCACCAACTGTTCAAATAACCTGTTTAGCGTGGCGGATGCATCTTCGGTCATTCCCGGATGTACCTTTGATGTTTGCAGCACCGTACTCCGGGTAGCAGTAAGCCAGCGGAAACGCGAAGCTGTGTCCAATTTACCGATGGGCCCTGCATCTTTATCAGCCCTGCAAATGCGTTCAAATGAGTAAAGGTGTTCCTTCAATTCGGCAATATCCAGTTCTTTGCAAAATGCCTTTAGCCTTGGTTCATCCAAATGATAGCTGGCTTGCAAAAACTTCTGTTTGGTGCAAAAAAGTATCACACCAATATTTACGAACTCCTCACGCTCCACCCTGGGCACAACGCGGATAACGGCATATTCAAAAAGGTCTTTGCTGTGCATCTTTTGCTTCTTTTACAAAAATA